>ERZ1370068.6319-contig-5309_pt1 | contig 120197 bp, 191 predicted proteins | sample MGYA00561227_ERZ1370068 | MGnify/ENA primary metagenome ERZ1370068 (study PRJEB38410, sample SAMEA6850437) | metagenome | study: Metagenomic assessment of the ecological functions of the soil: analysis of the soil microbiota associated with the...
TTACTTCGTTCAGTTACGTATTGCTACCCTGGTACTGAGCATGGACGAGAAGGGTAGCAAGCAAGTTGATGTTCTGGATGTCCAACCTGCTGCCGCTGCCCGTGAGCAGATCGCTGCGGCCGTTTTCGAATGGCAGTTGGGGCTCCACAAGACGATGCTTGCCAGATTCCTTCCACCAATCAAAATTTCGGTCGAAGTCCCCTCTGCATCGTAGAGCACCAAACGTCTCCCGCGCGGGTAGTGTTGGTTTTCCGCAAAGGATGTCGCGAGGTCTCCCAGAGTGTAGCGCCGTAGCGTGTCCGACCCCAGGTAGAACCCTATCGCCAACAATGCCGAACGACGAGCGCCAAGTCTCCCTGGAGAGCATACCTGGATCTGGATTTCCGGGTTACTGAAAAGCGCAGATCCAATAAAGTGCTCGATACACTCAAGAAGGAGTATCGCCGAACGAGCACTGCCCACCGGGGGCAGCACAAGACACAGCGAGGCGTGGGAGTGTTTGTAGTAGTTGACATCGAGAATTTTTGCGCTCCTCCAAGACCTTCCACCAGAGTAGAGAACTGACTCCCGTCGCCCAGACAGTGGATTTTGAGTCCCACTGACAGATGGCCATGCTCAACGCGCCGACGATGGAGTGCGACCGCGTCAACCTTCGCCGGAGCGTGCCCGTGCAAAAGCGCCAGCAGATCTTCGAAACTGTACCCGGTAAGACACAGGGGCACCTCTTTCGGATGAAGTAGCACCATTGCCTGAACAGGTAGAGCCTCATTACTCAACCGTTCCATTCCGCACATAATGTAAAAGGAAATATTCGTAAACGCGGCCAAGGATGTCCTTCGCCTTGTCGCCTTGCTCGCCCATGGCGATACCGGAGACGAGGTCGATCAGTTCGCCGAAATCTGGCACGCTCGCAAAATAGGCCGCCCAATCGAGGGCGGCCTAAACACTCTTGCAGGCTGCAGATCAGCCGACGTGCGCGACCCGTTCCTGGGCCTTCGCCTCGGCTGCGGTAGCGGGTTGTGCCGGAAGCTGGAGCACTGTTGCTTCCTGACCTTCAAACACGTCAGTCAGGAGCACGATCTGCCCGTCTGGAAATTCCAGCGCATCATGATGTGTATGCGGGTTGTCCTTGTTGATTTGCCGGAAGATGGCCGTCGTGTGATTGACTGCATTCGCTTTCCAGCCAAACAACCCGCGTCGGCCGACACCTTACCTCCTTGGCAAAGGCGAGCTCCGTTCCCGGAAGAACGCAAACTGCTGTGCTGGCATCTTCCGGCGCAGCGAACCCGCGAGTGCCGGTATTGAAGTTGCGGGTGGTCAGTTTGTCGCCAACCTTGGCAGGACGTGACTTAACATTGTGCAAGCTGTAATCGCACATGCTGAAGACCTCCTCTGTTGTCCCCAGCCCCAACCGACAAAAAGCAAGAATTGCGCCAGGGGGCTCATGCTCCCCACGGCTCCGCCATCAGGGCATGGCCGAGTGGTAAAATAATGGCAGCCACCCCGTGAACACCTGCGGCGGCTCAAGTTCGCGGGTATCTACCAACATGTTCAAGAAGTGCATCTGCAGATCGACCCACGCCTTCGCTCTTTAATCAAAGAAATTCTTGCTACGGATTTTCAAACGAGGGAGTGGTCACAGGCGTCGGATTTTCAAAATTGCTGATGGGTGGAATGGCGGGGTTGAGCCGTAGATGAGCGGTGGTCTTTGATAACATTCGAAAATTGGTCTCGTTCCGCCGCAAATACATTTCTCGGCGATGCGAATTAAACAGACATGCGCCTTGAAAGGCGTACGGTGTAACTCGCCTTCGGCATGGCCGGACGGACCTGAGTCAGGCGCTGGTGAGTGAGGGACCTGTTGCGCTCCCGCAGCGGTACAGCACGGGGAGACATCCGTGGTCGGCTATCACACCCATTTTTACCCAGCACTGGGAGCGTTTGACCCGGAAGGCTCGTGCGAACTATGACGCACGCGTTCGACGATTGCCGCGAAACCATCCCTGACACGCACGACCGCGCGGAAACGGAAACAAGCGATGGCCAAGCTCATTATCGAGCTGGTGCGGCGCGAGGCGTCCGCGATCCGATCGAGCTTTGCAGGGCAGTCCAACGGGAACTGGGCATCAGCCATTAGATCGTAGCGGCGCTGTGTGTTCGAGTGAAGGTGCGGCAGCGATTGATTTAGCGCGAGCGCGCGGTCGTCGGGAAGGGCAGCCATAAAGAAAAAGGGAGCCTTTGTGAGGAAGAGAGTTAAAGCCTCGTTTGATCCCAAAATATTTCTCGCCAAGGTGGGCGAGGGAAAAACGATATCCAAATATCGGAAGGATCAAATTGTTTTCTCACAAGGACAGGTCGCGGACGCGGTTTTTTACATCCAGCAAGGCAAGATCAAGCTCACCGTCGTTTCCGAGCAAGGCAAGGAAGCGGTCGTTGCAATCCTGGGACCCGGTCACTTTTTTGGCGAAGGATGTCTGAATGGCCATCCGCTGCGCATCGCAACAACGAGGGCGATCGATGAATGCGTGGTTACTCGCTTAGAGAAGGCGACCATGATCGCCACCATTCACAATGAGCCAGAGTTTTCTGAACTGTTCATGTCGTATCTGTTGACTCGGAACAGTCGAATTGAAGAGGACTTGATCGACCAATTATTTAATTCGAGCGAAAAGCGCCTCGCCCGGCTTCTCCTTCTGCTTGCAAATTTCGGCAAGGAAGGCAGGCCGGAGCCGATCGTGGGAAAGTTTAGTCAGGAAACGCTGGCGGAGATGATCGGCACGACCCGATCGCGCGTGAGCTTTTTCATGAACAAATTCCGCAAATTGGGTTTTATCGAATACAACGGAAAACTGGAAGTCCATAATTCCTTGTTGAACGTGGTTTTGTACGACAAGCCCGAGATCAAAACGAGGGATGCCGAGCACTTTCCACATAGTTCGTTCATTCGGATGATTATGCTGGGGTTTTCTGGCGCTGGTGCTGCTGATTGGCTTGGGAACGCGAGAACCACGGTCATCCATTCCCGGTGACCGTAGACGCACTCTTCCTTGACCGGAGTCGTTTGAGGGAGCCAAATGTTCGAGAGCGCCGTTGGTTCTTCGATTATCCGACATTGCTTGCTCGTGATCACTTTCCATTTTAATCAAAGGAACTCACTAACGCGGCGGGTGGTAGTGGGCCGCTTTGATTGTGGCGAAGCCTGGTGAGCAATTTTATACAGACGCCCGTCGGTCAACGAGCGCATCCTTCCCGGATCAAGCCACCATCTTCAAGGTGACTCCACGCCGAAACACGTCGGGGGCGAATGGAGGATGCCATGCACGATTCGCGACGCTACCGCGATAGCGCGGCAGAGTCGTCTGTTGGCGGCTCAAGAAGCATGCCAACCTTATTACCGCAAACTTCATCTCTCTATGGCCGCCTCATGGCTCTCGCTCGCCCGTCAGGATGAGGGATAGACAATCTGCTCGCGAGCTGGGATATGGCCGCGCCCGCCCAAACGGACGGCTTGGGGCTTGGTACCTGAAAAGAGATCAAATGATGGAAAACCATACAGATTATGAACGCAAGCGTTTGGAACGAAACCATCGGTACGCTAATCCTGAGTGGATGAAGGATAACGTCGGTTGATTACGGCGCGATAGCCATCGTGCTAGTAGTCGGTGGTATCCATTACGTCAGCGCCGACTACCGAGAAAACCGCTCCCATCCCCGACGATACCACCACGGGTCAGAGCACCCCGCCGCAATGGCTCAACACCCCCAGTGCGACTTCTCACGGGCACTGTGAGTCCTAATTCGCTGCTCGCTTATCCGGTTCTGTGCCCGGTACGTGCTTTGCTGATCCGCATTCCTGTGGGTGGCGAATTCCTAATTACGCTGCGATTGGCATCTGGAACAGACTGCGGCAACTGATGCCCGCTACTGGTCAAATATTGGTCCGGGGCCGGATTCGCTGTTTTGGCGCTGAGAATCTCCTGTTCTTTGAAAAAATTCCCTGTTATGCCTCCAAAAATTCCTGTTCCGTTGCGTAGGGAATTTTCGCCGCAAGCTTCTTGAATGCGCTCGTGGATTAGGCTCGAAAATCGCATCGGGGAGGCCGAGATTCTGCAAAATTCCTGTTCTTTCCTGTTAGCAGGAATTTGGGCTTGGAGACTGGTTCGATCAGGGCTGCATCCACCACCACGCAGTCCGATGCGAACCGGCGTTTCCTGGTCTCTGACGAATAGCCCGCAATTTGCGGGCATTTTCGCGGAGTTCAAATGCGGGACGTGCGGTCTCTGGCGCCGACAGAGGTCGAGATAGCGTAGATTTTGGACTTCCAGTCTCTGGGCTCGGCAAACCCGTTCCTGGCGTCGGCCTGAGTTGCACATGAAAGACCGCCCTAAATCAATTCGACAAACCGAGCATCGCGTATTGGCGAGACCACTCGGCAGGAGCATCGCGGAGACGAGTGACGCCGATGCCGCGAGGCAATCGTCCTTCGACGGCAGCCTGCACGAGTTTAGGCGCGAGGAACGCGCGAGCGAGATCGTCATATTGACCTGTCGAATGCTGCATTTTTCGCGTGCCGCGATCTGCTCGACGCTGGTGACAGTGCCAGCAATGATCTCTTCAAGCCAGCGACGACCGCGGGCGATGGATGCGACAAGTGTGGCGCGGGTCTCGGCGCGGATCGGCCGACGGTCTTGTGGCGATCCGGAAGCTGGCACGATGATCTCGCGTCGCCGCTTCATTGACGTCTTCCTCCATGGGATGCGCAGAACAAGTCGATCATCGTCCACCGCGTTGGGCTGGATCGCTGGATGCCTGTGGCTTGAGGCTCGACCGACCAACTGGTCCGCTTGGACCTCGACGCGGACGACGTGGTTGCGGATGAGGTCTCGGTCATCACTTTCTGTGGAATCCTCGATATGCCCGCGGACGGCGGACGCGACGCGAGCCTCGACCTCGGCCGCCGGCACCCGGCGCACCGATCCGGCACGCCCAGGCTGTCCGTGCAGGAGGGATGAAGAGAGGTAATAGCGATACTTGATCCCTCCCTTGCGGACATGGCTCGGCGTCATCCGGTTGCCACGGTCGTCATAGATGCGACCGGTCAGCAGGGCATCGGATTTGCCGCGTGCGACCGTCTGATTGTTGCGGTGGTCGTTGAGCTTGGCTTGCACCGCGTCAAAGAGGTCACGATCGAGGATGGCGGGCTGCTCGCCGGGAAGAACCTCGCCCTTGAAGACGACCTCGCCGATGTAGAACCGATTGCGCAGAAAATGGGCGAGCGGGCCGCGGGTGAATGGGATCCCGCCAACCCTGCGCCCGGTCTTGAGAGATCGCAGCTTGGTGACGATCCCCCGCTCGCGAAGGTCGGCCATCAACAGGTTGAGGCTGCCAAGCTCCAAATACCGCCGAAAGATGGTCCGGACCCGCTCGGCCTCCTCTTCAACCACGACGATCTTGCGGTCCTTGGTCTCATATCCGAGCGGGGCTATGCCGCCGACCCACAGCCCCTTGCGCTTGGAGGCCGCGATCTTGTCGCGGATGCGCTCGGAGGTCACCTCACGCTCGAACTGGGCAAATGACAGCAACACATTCAGGGTCAGCCGCCCCATCGAGGTCGTCGTATTGAACTGTTGGGTGACCGAGACGAAGGATACGCCATGGCCGTCGAACAACTCGACGAGCTTGGCGAAGTCCGCCAGCGAGCGGGTCAGGCGGTCGACCTTGTAGACCACAATGACGTCCACCTTGCCGGTCCTGACGTCAGTCAACAGCCGCTGCAGCGCCGGCCGCTCGGTCGAGCCTCCCGGAATAGCCGCCGTCATCGTAGCGGGACCGGATCAAGGTCCAGCCGGCATGGGCCTGACTGCGGATATAGGCCTGCGCGGCGTCATGCTGGGCGTCCAGCGAGTTGAAGTCCTGCTCCAGCCCGTGGTCGGTCGACACGCGGGTATAGATCGCGCAGCGAACCGGCTTGACGGTCCCGCCCTTCACGGCCGCACCTCCGACGACGGTTTATCAAGGCCGAAAAACCTCGGCCCGGACCAGCGGGTGCCGGTCATCGCGAAGGCGACCATGGACAGGCTTGCGTAGGTCTTGCCGTTCCAGGAAAACCCGTCAGCGAGCACCATGACCCGCTGCAGGTGGCCATCCCACTCGCGCGTCAACAGCGTGCCGGGCCTCAACTCGGTTCGGGGCCGGTTGAAGTCAGCCACGAGCCGGTTGATCCCGTCCGAAGACCCCGACCCGATCCGGTCAAGCAGACGCCGGCAGTCGGCATCCAATTCGCCGAGCCGATCGGCTTGCAGCCGATAAGCCAGAATACGAAACAGCAGGTGGCGGGGCAGGTGAGGGGTGCGCGCCGCCTGAACACCGTGTGCCATCTGGCGCGGAGTTCCTCGACATCGAGACCGCGCAGACGCGCGATCTCGTTGTCGAGCGACGCTCGATCCGGCACCGCCGGATCGATCAGTACGCGTGCCATGGCGCTCAAGCTGCGCGACGACGCGAACGGCGGGAATCGGAACGTGCACCGCCACTGTGGACGATGCGATAGACCCGGTCCCCGTCGACTTTCTCCGAGCGCAGATCAAGGCCGAGCTTCTTGCGCACCACGCCGGCAAAGAAGCCTCGGACCGAGTGCTGCTGCCAATGGGTCGCGCGCATGATGGCAGCAATCGTCGCTCCCTCCGTTCGGCCCAGCATCGCGAGCACGCGAGCTTGTTTCGAGCCCGGCCGGCTTTCGAGCCGTGAGCCATCTCTCGCTCTTCGCCTTACCCGGGTGATGCTGCTTCCGAGCGGCCTTTTGCGTTGCAACAGCAATCTGCTTGCGGGAGGCGACGGCCTTGGCTGCAGGTACTTCGGCTTTGTCCGGGACAGGAGCCGGGCGGGCGCTGGTCTTCTTGGGAGCGGCCACCGCCTCATCCCTCGACATCGATCGCATCGAGGCCGTTCTTGGTGATGCGAAGCGCCATCGGCCCACTTTCGTCATCGCGGCGCCAGACCGGGAGCGAACCCGCGGCGCGGACCTCCTCCAGCAGGCCGGCGCGGATGAGCTTATCGACAGCCTTTCGGGCGGCTTCGCCCTTGATATTCGCCGGCAGTTCAACTCCGCGATCATCGCGCTGCGAAGCCGCGGACAGAATGATGAGTTGCGTATCGGTGAGTCTTGACATCGGGATCCTCCGTTGGGTTGCGGCGGCGTCGTTGCCGCCACCACCACGGCCCCACCTTGGCCATGCAGCCGGCGGGGCAGGATCCCGAGGCGCGCCTGGTGCCCGGAACGGTCACACTACCGCTCTGTTCGCGGACGAATGCCAGTCCTTTCTGGATAATGTTATTGCGGGTTTGGGGCAGATTGGATCATGGAAGGATCCCCGCATTGGCTCACAAGACCGCCCGGGCCGATCCGTTTCTGCGAGGATTTACGAATTCGCCATGGACACCCTCGGTTGGCGCTGATACTGGCGATTGTGCTCGTCGCAGGTGTTCTTGCATCCCAAAACGGCATTAACTCCGAATGGCACGCTGGCGAGTCCACCGATGCGGTTTCACGCGCGGGTCGCCAACGCGCACACACCCCCGCACATAAATCGCACCGGCGGTGCCGGCGACGCTGACGCAGACGCGTCGTAGGGCAGGCATGACGGCGCGCCGCCGAGCCGCGGCATGTGTTTTCGGGCAGTACGTCGCTAGCCTGCGCCTTGAGCAAGTGAGGCGGAGGTCCGTCACTGCCCGCGAGTTCGCCAGGATTAGAACCCAAAAGATTGCTGTGCCGGTGGCGCTGGCTCGACGTGAACGCCCTCCAGCGCGAGCATGCGGATCTTGGCCGCCGAGCCGCCTGGCGCGGAAAAACCACCAACCTTGCCGCCTGCCGCCAAGACCCTGTGGCAGGGGATGATCAGCGCCACCGGATTCTTCGCCATGGCCTGGCCGACATCGCGCGCAGCTTCCGGTCCGGCGCCGAGTTCCTTCGCCAGAGCGCCATAAGTGGTCGTGCGGCCCCATCCGACCTGCCGCGCCGCGGCATAAATACGCTGGAAGAACGGGTCCTGCTCACCGAGGTCGAGCTTGAACCCGGAAAAATCCGTCTCCTTGCCCTCGAAATAGCGCTTTACAGCGGCGACCGCCTCGACCACCTCCGGCGTGGGCGCGCCCGGTTTGGCGCCGGGCGCCCGGCGGAGCAACATTCGTTGGGCCCCTTCGGCGCTTTTTGCCGGCAACTGGAAGCGCGTGATGCCCGCGTTGTTCCAGGCGATCCCGCAAAAGCCGCTTGCGGTTTCGAAGATGAGATAATGGTGCGCTGTCTGGCCCATCCGATGGCCCTCGTATTTTCGATCTATCATGGAAATCGTGGGTCAAGGCGGCCAATTCGATCCCACATCAGCTGCTTGATTCGCATCGTCCGCGGCCAAGGATTTGCATAAGCACGCCGATCCGACCGCATCCGCTCCGGCTGCTGCGCGCGTGCGGCAAGCGGCCACGTCACCGCCTGCGCGCCGCCGAGAGCGAGATGAACTCGCGCCGTCGCATAGCGCGCCCCAAAGGTCAGGACCACGGCAAACGAGCAGCCCGGTGTCACGGGTCCGCTTGCTCGGTGCGAAGACACCTCGGTAACCCTCAATAACAGAGTCGGCTGATTGTTCCAGGACGGTACCGCGCGGTCCGGGCCGGTGTAATCTCGCGCCGTCGGACATCGTTTAATGTCCGTCGCCCCCATCCGCCCCATTGCACTCATCGTTTTGTGCCTGCCATAGTTCGATCCGGCAGGTGGTCGCGACAGGAGTCGTTTCCCGGGGCGGGCAAATGGATCGCATCGACGCAATGAAAGTCTTCGTGACTGCCGTTGATGAGGGCAGTCTCGCTGGCGCAGCCCGGCGCCTGAAGCGGTCGCCCACCGCCGTCAGCCGCGCCCTGAGTTTCTTGAAGCCCGTTTGGGGGTCGAGTTACTGCACCGAACCACCCGTACTCTAAAATTGAGTGAAGCAGGCGAACGCTATGCGGCAGCCTGCAGGCGGGTGCTGACAGACCTGAATGAAGCCGACATGTTAGCGGGTGGTGAGCGATCAGTCACCGCGCGGCGTCCTGACCATCTCTGCTCCGCCGATAAATGGAGAGGAGGTGTTGCGGCCGATCATCGACGAGTTTCCTTGATCGCTTCATCCTGACGTTTCAGTCACAAGTTCTCCTGCTTGACCGGCTCGTGAACTCTCGTAGACGAAGGCGTCGACGTCGCGTTGCGGATCGGGCATTTGCCGGATTCCTCCCTTGTTGCCACCCGCCTCGGCGGAGATGTCAGGCGCGTCGTTGTGGCGTCGCCCGGATATCTGGCGAAACACCCCCCGATCAAAAGCCGGCAGATCTGGCAAAGCACCACATCATCGCGTTCAGCTAATTTTGGTCTCGATGCCTGGAGCTTCGTCGCCGGCGAAAGGCTCGTCGATTCCCCGAACCGTTCAGTTTCGTACCGAGGTGCACCGTCAACAGTGTCCGCGCCTGCCGTGGCGTCGGCCGCTGTCCGGTTGCGGTCTGACCCGCCTGTATTCCTACCACGTCGCTGAATATGTGAGGGACGGGCGACTAAAAATCGTCCTGGCCGATGCTGAACATCCACCGCTCCCGGTACATCTGCTTACGCCGCCCGGCCGCATGGCGGTACCGAAGGTGCGCGCGTTCATGGACTTCGCCGTACCCACGTTTGCGTTCTGAGTTTGCTCGCATCGCGGCCGACGCAGGAACACTTCTCCGCTGATTGTGCCGACACGCGGTTGACTGTCCCTAAGTCACGGCAGTTCTCACACAGAACGCTTCGACCTACATCAGCCCAGCCTGATGGATGAGGCAGGCGCGATTTGTCGATCGCCACAAATCGAGAAGGGACGCTATGGGTATCGCTCAGAAGGTTGTCATAATCACCGGCGCCTCGCAGGGCATGGGCGCAGCCCTTGTCGAAGCATATCGCGATCGCGATTACGGGGTGGTCGCGACGGCACGGTCGATCAGGCCAACCAACGATGACCAAATCCTGGTGGTGCCCGGCGACATTACCGACCGGAAGACGGCCGAGCGTGCGATTTCCGAAGGCCTGGCCCGGTTCGGGCGCATCGATACGCTCATCAACAACGCTGGCGTATTCGTCGCCAAGCCGTTCACTCAGTATACCGAGGCTGATTACGCGGCTGTGCTGGGCGTCAACCTCACGGGCTTCTTTCTGTACGCGTGCGCGACGGCAAGACGCTGACGACCGACGGTCCGTTCGCGGAGACGCGCGAGCAGCTCGGCGGCTATTATCTGATCGAGGCCAAGGATCTCGACGCTGCGCTTGCGATCGCCGCGCGCATTCCCGGCGCCGGATACGGTTCGATCGAGGTGCGGCCGATCTGGGTTTATAATTGACGGCGAAGCCGTCATTCCGGGGCACGCGTCAGCGTGGACCCAGATGCGCGATTGCGCATCGTGGAATCTGCAAATTCCGGGTCCGCATGCTTCGATGCGCCCGGAGTGACAGTGAATGGAATCACATGACCCCCACCGAGATCGAAAAATCTTCCGCGACGAGGCGGGCCGGGCGCTGGCGACGCTGATCCGCCTCGTCGGCGATTTCGATCTCGCCGAGGACGCGCTGCAGGATGCGTTTGCGGTGGCGCTGGAGCGCTGGCCGCGCCGCCGATCTGCCGATCAATCCGCGGGCGTGGCTGGTCAATGTCGGACGCAACAAGGCGATCGACCGCGTCCGCCGCGCGATCGCGTTTCGCGGCAAGCAGCAGCAGCTGACGCATGAGCTGCTGCTCAACGCCGCGGCGCCCGTGCGAGGCGCGCGGATCGCGGCGCTCGACGACGACATGCTGCGGCTGATCTTCACCTGCTGCCATCCGTCGTTTGCCGACGGAAGTTCAGGTCGCGCTGACGCTGCGCACGGTGTGCGGGCTGACCACGGCGCAGGTCGCGCGCGCCTTTCTGTGCGAGCGAGGATGCGATGGCGCAGCGCGCTGGTGCGCGCCAAGCAGAAGATCCGGCTCGCCGGCATTCCCTACGAGGTGCCGGAGCGCGAGGCGCTCGAGCCGCGGCTGCGCGGCGTGCTCGCGGTGATCTATCTCGTCTTCACCGAGGGCTATGTCGCGACCTCGGGCGAGGATTTGATGCGGCCCGATCTGGCGCGCGAGGCGATCCGGCTGGCGCGCCTGCTCGATGCGCTGATGCCCGGCGCGGCGAGATCAAGGGATTGCTGGCGCTGATGCTGCTGCACGATGCGCGCCGCGCCGGGCGCGAGACCGCCGGCGGCGACATCGTGCTGCTGGAAGAGCAGGACCGCACGCTGTGGGATCATGCGCCAGATCGCCGAAGGTTTGAGGCTGGTGGAAGACGCGCTGCGGATGCCGGGCCGGCCGCAATCCTATGCGGTGCAGGCCGCGATCGCGGCGCTGCATGCGCGCGCGCCGAACTATAGAGACACCGACTGGCCGCAGATCGCCGGCCTCTATGAGGTGCTGCTGCGGATCAGCCCGTCGCCGGTGATCGAGCTCAACCACGCCGCCGCGGTGTCGATGGTCGACGGGCCGGCGCGGGCGCTCGACCTGATCGATGCGCTGGAAGCCCGCGGCGGGCTCGAAGGCTACGAATTGCTGCCGGCGGTTCGCGCCGATCTGTTGCGCCGGCTCGGCCGCCATGACGCCGCGCGCGAAGCCTATCTGGCGGCAACGGCCGCGACGCAGCTGGAGCCGCTGCGACGGCTGTATGCGCGGCGGCTGGCGGAAGCTGGACTCAGAGGAGTGCGTCAATTGCGACCGCCTGATCGCGAGCGCAATCCGTGTCGCGACGCGCGAGCGCAAGCTCGGATCCATGCTTCCGACGCGTGGTTGCTTCGCCGCCTCGCTCCGCAATGACGGCGCGAATGATCTGGCGTCGAACTACTTCGCCGCGACCGTCGTCGGCGTCGGCCGGCAAGCTCGCCAGCAGCGCGTGCAGCGTGGTCATGGTCGAATGATCGGCGACGCCGTCGACGCGCGCGGGGCGGAAGTGGCGCTGGAACGCGGTGACCACTTCCATGGTCGCGCCGTCGATACTTTGCCGTGAGTCGGAACGCCGTAGCCATATCTGGCAAGCGCGGTCTGCAGGCTCGCGACGTCGTCGCTGATGCTGCCGAGCTTCAGCGTTTCGCCGCGCACGATCGGCGCCGGCTGCACCAGTGGCCGACGCCGGAATTGGCCAGCGAATGCCACGGGAATTTCTCGCCGGGATCCTTCTTGCGCGCCGGCGCGACGTCGGAATGCGCCGAGCACGCGGTGCGGCGGCACCTTGCGGCGGAGCATGATGCCGCGGCACAGCGCGATCACGGCGGCGATCTGGCGCAGCGGGAAATCCGGATAGCCCCAGTCGTGGCCGCGGTTGATGATCTCGACGCCGATCGAGCAGGAATTGATGTCTTCCTCGCCGGCCCAGAACGACACGCCGGCGTGCCAGGCGCGCTTGGCTCTCGGGCACGCATTGCACGATGCGGCCGTCTTCCAGCACGATGTAATGCGCCGATACGTCGGTGCCCGCGGTGCAGAGCTGCGCGATCGCGCCTTCCACGTCCGGCATGCCGGTGTAGTGCAGCACGATCATGTCGGGCAAGCGGCCCTTGTTGCGGTCGCCGTAATTCGCCGACGGGATGACGTCGGAAGCGATCGAGGATCCGGGGTAAATGTCTTCATGTTCGCGTTGGCCCTGGGATCGGGAGGGCGCGTTGACGCTTCAGAATCAATACCAGCAGACGCGAACGAACCAGGCGGCATCATGCAAAGCTCAAACCGGGCAGGAGAACGGCAACGACTAGACGTTTCAAAACGAACCTCGTTTACTATTCCTTTACCATGTCATGCCGCGCAATCCGGCGAGCCAGCGCTCGCGCATTCCGCATTTTGCCGGAGTGTGTGCGGGATGCATCACTGGGCTCAAGGCGCAGTCGGCTAGAAAGCGCGCAAAAGCCGCTGCTCGGATCGTCAACGCTTTCTTAACGCTAAGTGCCGTTACTAAGTGGTGAAGAGCCGAACCGGTTTGTGGGGACGGCCGAGGCCCTTTTGACGCTCGAAATCCCATGGCAGCCCAGCAAATTCCATCCGGAAATCAGGGTTTGCGGTCTGGGCCGCGAGGGAATCGGCGATCGCGCCTTGCAAGCGGCTTTCGAGCCGGAAAAGCCCGGCGAAGCGCAGAGATTTGAGGCGCAATGGGCCCGTTCGCGTCCAGTTTCTGTCTCCGTCACGCCGGACCGCGCCCGGGGCCGGCGGCATGATCCGCTGCCGCTCCGCGCCATATTCCCGTCCTCGGCCGCGAGGCGGTCGAGATGCTCAGCCCCCGCGACGGCGGCATCTATGTCGACGCCACCTTTGGCGCCGGCGGCTACAGCCGGACGATCCTCGACACCGCCGGAACCCGGGTCATCGGCATCGACCGCGACCGGTCGGCCATTACCGGCGGGTTCGATCTGGTCGACCGCTCGGACGGCCGGCTGACCCTGGTCGAGGACCGGTTTTCCAATCTCGCCGAGGTCTGCGCCGCGCAGGGCGTCGACGCGGTCGACGGCGTCGTGATGGACGTCGGCGTATCCTCGATGCAGCTCGACCGAGGCCGAGCGCGGCTTCTCGTTTCGCCTCGGCGGCCCGCTCGACATGCGGATGGGCCATGACGGTCCGACCGCGGCGGACGTGGTCGCCAGGGCTTCGAGGCCGATCTCGCCAACATCATCTACATCTTCGGCGAAGAGCGTCATTCCCGCGCCGTCGCCCGCGCCATCGTCGCCGCGCGCAAGGAAGCGCCGATCACGACGACGCGGGCGCTGGCCGATATCGTCTCAGAGGTGGTGCGGTCCAAGCCGGGCGAGATTCATCCGGCGACGCGGACGTTTCAGGCCTTGCGGATTTTCGTCAACGAGGAACTCGACGAACTGCATCTGGCGCTGTCGGCGGCCGAGCGCGTGCTGAAGCCGGGCGGCCGGCTGGTGGTGGTGTCGTTTCATTCGCTGGAAGACCGCATCGTCAAGAATTTCCTGGTCGAGCGCGGCAAGGCCGGCGGCGGATCGCGGCATCTGCCCGAAGTCGCGCAGGCCGCGCCGAGCTTTCAGATCCTGACCAAGCGCCCGGTCACGCCTGACGACGACGAGATATCCGCCAATCCGCGCGCGCGCTCGGCAAAGCTGCGCGCCGCCGAGCGCACCGCAGCGCCGGCGCATGCTGCCGGCCGCGTTGCCGGCATGGCCGTCGCTCGACGACGTGATGAGGGAGGCTGATCATGCGGATCATCCATCTCCTCGTGATCGGCGTGCTGGTGTTCGCCGCCGCCTATGTCTACCGGATCAAGATGGAATCCACCGTCGCGCACCGAGCGCGTGCTGCGGCTGCATGCGGAAATTCGCGAGCAGCGCGACGCCATCGCCGCGCTGCGCGCGGAATGGGCCAGGCTCGACGCGCCGCTGCGGCTGCAGGGCCTCGCCGAGCGCCATCTGGCGCTGAAGCCGCTCAGTCGCCACGCAGTATGATTCAGTTGAAGAACCTGCCCGAGCGGCCGCCGCGCTTTGTCAAGCCGGGCGATCCCGATCCGATCGGCGCGATGATCAAGACCATCGATGCGGCTGCCGATGCACTGCCGTGACCGGTTCGGTGCCGGCGCCGGAGGATCAGCGATGACCGATCGGGCGCCGGCCACCGTCAGGCCTGCGGAACCATGGCGGCAGCGGCTGATCCGCAGCCTGCTGTACGGGCGCAATGTCGACCGCGCCGCGAAGGCGCGCGCCCGCGTCGGATTTGCGATGCTGGCGTTCGCGGCGATCTATGCCGTGATCGGCGGACGGCTGGTGATGTTCGCCGTCGGCGGCGACAGCCACGGCGCGCGCCGCACCGCGTCGCAGGACGCGATCGCGACCGCGCGGCCGGATATCGTCGACCGCAACGGCGAGGTGCTCGCCACCGACGTCAAGGCGCCCGAGCCTGTTCGGCGAGCCGCGCCGGATCATCGACAAGGACGAGGCGATCGAGCTTCTGACCGCGACATTGCCGGATCTCGACACCAGCGAAGTGCGCGACCGGCTGTCGTCGAAGAAGGGCTTTCGTCTGGCTGAAGCGCGAAATCACGCCGAAGCAGCAGCAGGACATTCATCGCCTCGGCATTCCCGGCATCGGCTTCCTGCGCGAGAACAAGCGCGTTTATCCCACCGGCGCCGAAGTCGCGCATCTGATCGGTCTGGTCAATATCGACAACCAGGGCATCGCCGGGATGGAGAAATGGCTCGACAATAACGGTCTGGCCGATCTGCATCGCGCCGGCTTCGCCACCGACCGGCTGCAGCGGCCGGTGGAATTGTCGGTCGACCTGCGCGTCGAGCACGCGCTGCGCGACGAGCTGCTCAAGGCCAAGGACAAATACAAGGCCAAGGCGGCCTCCGGCCTCGTCTCCAACGTCAAGACCGGCGAGATCGTGGCGATGGTGTCGCTGCCCGACTTCGATCCGAACAATCCGAAGGAGGCGCACGATCCCGATCGCATCAACCGCCTGACCACCGGCGTCTACGAGATGGGCTCGACCTTCAAGGCGCTGACGCTGGCGATGGCGCTGGATTCCGGCAAGGCCACTCTCAACACGCATGTACGATGCCCGCGGCGCGCTGCATTACGGCAAGTTCGCCATTCACGACACCCATCCGCTCGGCCGCTCGATCTCGCTGTCGGAAGTGTTCACCTTCTCCTCGAACGTCGGCGCGGCGCGGATCGCGCTGGCGCAGGGCGTCGAGGCGCACAAGGCGTTCCTGCGCAAGATGGGCCAGCTCGACCGGCTGCGCACCGAACTGCCCGAGAGCGCGTCGCCGATCGTGCCGAAGCGCTGGAGCGAACTCAACACCATCACCATCGCCTTCGGTCACGGCATCTGCGGTGGCGCCGCTGCAGGCGGTGATGGGCATCAACGCGGTCATCAATGGCGGCTATCTGATCCCGCCGACCTTCCTCAAGCGCTCGGAGGAGGAAGCCAGGGCGATGGCGAAGAAGGTGATCAAGCCCGAGACCTCCGAGAAGATGCGCTATCTGATGCGGCTCAACGCCGAGATCGGAACCGCCAAGCAGGCCGACGTGAAGGGCTATTATATCGGCGGCAAAACCGGCACCTCGGAAAAGGTCGTCAACGGCCGCTATTCCAAGAAGCAGGTGCTGAACTCGTTCACCGCGATCATTCCGGCCGACAATCCGCAGTATCCAGCTGCTGGTGATGCTGGACGAGCCGAAGGCGCTGCCGGAAACCCACGGCTTTATTACCTCGGGCTGGAACGCGGTGCCGACCGGCGGCAAGGTGATTGCCCGCATTGCGCCGCTGCTGGGCATCGAGCCGCGGCTTCGATCTGCCGCCGTCCGACCGCCTTATTCTTGCGGCATCGAGGACAACCCAGTAAGGCGTACGTCACGTGCGCCGAGCGCCGGCCGGACTGGAAGATCAATGAGACTTCGCGACCTGTTCAGCGATGACGCCACGATCGACCCGCAGGCGGAAGCGGTCGTGGTGCAGCGGGCCTTGCCGTGGACAGCCGCGCGGTGAAGCCGGGCGATCTGTTCTTCGCGCTCGCCGGCAGCAAGACCGATGGCGCGCGCTTCATTGATGCTGCGATCGCATCGGGCGCGGTCGCGGTCGCGACGCGATCATCCGCCGCCAGGCGCGATCGCGCGTGCCGTTCGTCGTGACGCCCAATCCGCGCCGCGCGCTGGCGCTCGCCGCGGCGAAATTCTATCCGCGGCAGCCCGCAGACCATCGCGGCCGTCACCGGCACCAGCGGCAAGACCTCGGTCGCCGCCTTCACGCGGCAGATCTGGCAGCGGCTCGGTCACGCTTCCGCCAGCATCGGCACCATCGGGCTGGTGTCGCCGAAGCGCACCATCTACGGCTCGCTGACGACGCCGGATCCGATTGCGCTGCATCGGCAGCTCGACGAAATCGCCGGCGACGGCGTCACGCATCTGGCCTTCGAGGCCTCATCGCACGGGCTCGATCAGTATCGGCTCGACGGCGTGCGCATCGCCGCCGGCGGTTTCACCAACCTGTCGCGCGACCACATGGATTACCATCCTGACGTCGCGCATTATCTTGCCGCCAAGCTGCGGCTGTTCCGCGATCTGGTCGCGGCGGATGGCGCTGCGGTGATCTCGGCCGATCATGATTGTTCGCAGGCCGTGATCGATGCTGCGCGTGGCGCGAAATCTGCGGATCGTCGCGGTCGGCCGCAAGGCGGACGGCGCGGGCGAGGGCATTCGTCTGGTCGAGGCTGACATCGACGGCTTTGCGCAGGAACTCACGCTCGAACATCGCGGGCGCAAGCATGCGGTCCGGCTGCCGCTGGTCGGCGAATTCCAGATCGAGAACGCGCTGGTCGCCGCCGGCCTCGCGATCGGCACCGGCAGCGAGCCCGAGGCGGTGTTCGCCAGCGCTCGAACATCTCGAAGGCGCGAAGGGCCGGCTGGAGCGGGTCGGCGAGCGCAACGGCGCGCCGATCTTTGTCGATTACGCGCACAAGCCCGACGCGCTGGCGAAGGCGCTGCAGGCGCTGCGGCCTTACGCCAAACGCAAGCTCGTCGTGGTGTTCGGCGCCGGCGGCGACCGCGATGCCGGGCAAGCGTCCGTTGATGGGCGCGATCGCGGCCGAATATGCCGACAGCGTCATCGTCACCGACGACAATCCGCGCCAGCGAGAATCCGGACCTGATCCGCGTCCGCGATCCTGAGCTGCCGCCAGGGGCGCCAAGGAAATCGGCGACCGTGCCGAGGCGATCCGGACCGGCGATTGCCGGCGCTGGAGCCGGGCGACGCGCTGCTGATCGCCGGCAAGGGCCACGAGACCGGACAGATCGTCGGCGACAGCACCCTGCCGTTCAGCGATCACGACGCGGTTGCTGCCGCATTTGCACCGAGGGGCGCATGAGCGCGACGCCGTTGTGGACCACGATCGCGATGGCGGAGGCGATGCGCGCCTCGATCAAGGCGCGTTGCCGGAAGCGATATCGGGCCTTTCCATCGACAGCCGCACCATCGCGCCGGGTGAAGCCTATTTCGCGATCAAGGGCGACGTCCACGACGGGCATGATTTCGTCGCCGCGGCATTGAAGGCCGGTGCCGCGCTGGCGGTGGTGGAGGCCGCGCAGCGCTGACAAGTTCGCGGGCGATCGCGCCGCTGCTGGTGGTGGATGACGTGCTGGCCGGTCTGGTTGCTCTCGCTCACGCCGCGCGCGCGCGGCTCCAGTGCGCAGGTGATCGCGATCACCGGCTCGGTCGGCAAGACCTCCACCAAGGAGGCGCTGCGGCGGGTGTTCGGACGCGCAAGGACGCGACCCACGCCTCGACCGCGTCGTTCAACAATCACTGGGGCGTGCCGCTGTCGCTGGCGCGATGTCCGGCGTCGGTGCGTTTCGCGATCTTCGAAATCGGCATGAATCACGCCGGCGAAATCGAGACGCTGGTGAAGATGGTGCGGCCGCAGGTGGCCGTCGATCACCACCGGTGGAGCCGGTGCATCTGGAATTCTTTGCCGGCATCGAGGCGATTGCCGACGCCAAGGCGGAAATTTTTAACGGACTCGAGCCCGGCGGCGCGGTGGTGCTCAACCGCGACAATTCGCAATTCGCCCGACTGCAGCAAAGCGCCAGCAAGCTCGGCATCTCCCGCATCGTCTCATTCGGTGCCGACAAACAGTCCGACGCGCGTCTGCTCGAGGTGTCGCTGCACGCCGACTCGCTCGGCCGTGCATGCCAATATTCTCGGCCATGACGTGACCTACAAGCTCGGCATGCCCGGCCGTCACATGGCGATGAATTCGCTGGCGGTGCTGGCCGCGGCGTCGCTCGCGGGCGCCGATCTTGCGCTCGCGGCGCTGTCGCTGTCGCAGATCGAACCGGCGGCGGGCCGCGGCGCGCGGCGCGCGCTGGAGGTCGCCAGTGGCGAGGCGACGTTGATCGATGAGAGCTATAACGCCAATCCGGCGTCGATGGCGGCGGCATTGAACGTGCTGGGCGGCGCCGCGATCGGCCCGCAGGGCCGGCGCATCGCCGTGCTCGGCGATATGCTCGAACTCGGTCCCGACCGGCGCGGTGCTGCATCGCGGGCTGAGTCGATGCCGTCAAGGCCAACCACATCGATCTCGTATATTGTTGTGGCCCGCTGATGCGCAACCTGTGGGACGCTCTTTCCACGGGCAAACGGGGCGGCTATGCCGACAGTGCCGATACGCTCGAATCGCAGGCTGGTCGGTCGCGATCCGTGCCGGCGACGCCATCATGGTCAAGGGATCGCTCGGCTCGAAGATGAAGACGATTGTGAATGCGCTCGAAAAGCGCTTTCCCGGCAAGGCCGCGCACGACGAAGCCGCGGTATGAGGCGGTATTGAATGTTTTACTGGCTGATCGAACTTTCCAATACCGTGCCCGGTCTGGGGATGTTTCGCGGATTTCTGAACGTCTTCCGCTACATCACCTTTCGCACCGGCGGCGCGATGGTGACCGGAGCGTTGTTCGTTTTCCTGTTCGGTCCCTGGATCATCGATCATCTGCAGGCTCCGCCAGGGCAAGGGCCAGCCGATCCGCAGCGACGGCCCGCAGTCGCATCTCGTCACCAAGATCGGCACGCCGACGATGGGCGGGCTGATGATCCTGTCCGGACTTGGTGGTCTCGACGCTGCTGTGGGCCAATCCGCTCAACCCCTATGTCTGGATCGTGCTCGCGGTGACGCTGGGCTTCGGCTTCGTCGGCTTCTACGACGATTATCTGAAGGTGACCAAGCAGAGCCATGGCGGCTTCGCCGGCCAAGCATCCGGCTTGCGATCGAGGGCCGTGATCGCGCTCGCGGCGCTGCTACGCGCTGATCCGGCTCGGACGCGATGCCGTTCTCGACCTCGCTGGCGATTCCGTTCTTCAAGGACGTGGTGCTGAATTTCGGCTGGTTCTTCGTGATGTTCGGCGCCTTCATCATTGTCGGCGCCGGCAACGCGGTCAACCTGACCGACGGCCTCGACGGCCTCGCCATCGTGCCCGGTGATGATCGCGGCGGCGAGCTTCGGCATGATCGCCTATCTCGCCGGCAACGCCGTGTTCTCGGATTACCTGCAGATCAACTACGTCGCCGGCACCGGCGAACTCGCGGTGCTGTGCGGCGCGGTGCTCGGCGCGGGACTGGGATTCCTGTGGTTCAACGCGCCGCCGGCATCGATCTTCATGGGCGACACCGGCTCGCTGGCGCTTGGCGGCATGCTCGGCTCGATCGCGGTCGCGGTCAAGCACGAGATCGTGCTCGGCGGTGATCGGCGGACTGTTCGTGCTGGAAGCGGTCTCGGTGATCGTGCAGGTGGTGTCGTTCAAGCTCACCGGCAAGCGCGTGTTCCGGATGGCGCCGATCCATCACCATTTCGAGCAGAAGGGCTGGACCGAACCGCAGATCGTGATCCGGTTCTGGATCATCTCGGTGATGCTGGCGCTGGCCGGCCTCTCCACGCTGAAGCTGCGGTGACCTTGATCCCGTCACCACCTTCGCCGGCAAGACGGTCGCGGTGTTCGGCCTCGGCGGCTCGGGGCTGGCGAGCTGCCACGCGCTTGAAGGCGGGCGGCGCGGACGTGATCGCCGGCGACGACAGCGCGCGATCGACTCGCGGAAGGCCGCGCAAGCCGGATTCATCACCGCGGATCTGCGCAAAGTGTCGCTGGGCGAATTTCGCCGCGCTGGTGCTGACGCCCGGCGTGCCGCTCACCCATCCGGCGCCGCACTGGACGGTGCCGGCTGGCGCGCAGGCCGGCGTCGAGGTGATCGGCGATATCGAGCTGTTCTGCCGCGAGCGGCCGGCGTCATGCGCCGGATGCGCCGTTCGTCGCCATCACCGGCACCAACGGCAAGTCGACCACCACGGCGCTGATCGCGCATCTGCTGCGCGTCGCCGGCTACGACGCCCAGATGGGCGGCAATATCGGCACCGCGATCCTGTCGCTGGAGCCGCCGCGCACGGGCCGCGTCCACGTCATCGAGATGTCGTCCTATCAGATCGATCTTGCGCCCTCGCTCGATCCGTCCGTCGGCATCCTGCTCAACGTCAGCGAAGACCATCATCGATCGCCACGGCACGCTTGCGCATTACGCGGCCGTGAAGGCGCGCCTGGTCGCCGGCGTGCAGCCGCACGGCACCGCGATCGTCGGCGTCGACGACGGCTGGTGCCGGCAGCATCGCCGACCGCATCGAACAGGCCGGCAGGCGCGTCGTCCGCATCTCGGTGAAGAATCCGCTTGCCGGACGGCATCTATGTCGAGCGCGAAACCATTGTGCGCGCGTCCGGCGGCAGCGCGCAGCGAGATCGCGCGGATCGGCGGCATCGGCTCGCTGCGCGGCCTGCACAACGCGCAGAACGCCGCCTGCGCCTCGGCGCTGCGCGCTGGCGCTCGGCGTCAGCGCCGACGATCCTGCAAAACGGCCTGCGCAGCTTTCCCGGTCTCGCGCACCGCATGGAGCAGGTCGGCCGCCGCGGCAACGTGCTGTTCGTCAACGACTCCAAGGGCACCAATGCGGATGCGGCGGCGCACGCGCTGTCGTCGTTTTCAGACATCTTCTGGATCGCCGGCGGCAAGCCGAAGCTCGGCGGCATCGCAGGCGCTCGAGCGAATATCTTCCCGCGCATCCGCAAGGCCTATCTGATCGGCGAAGCCGCGCAGGAGTTTCGCCGCGACGCTCGAGGGCAAGCGTGTGCCGCACGAGATCACGCGAGACGCTCGATGTCGCCGTCGCCAGTTCCGCACGCGATGCCGAAGCCTCCGGGGCTGGCCGATCCCGTGGTGCTGCTGTCGCCGGCCTGCGCGTCGTTCGACCAGTACCGCAATTTTGAAATCCGCGGCGCCAAGTTCCACGACCTCGTCACGGCACTGCCCGGCGTCAAACCGGTGGTGTGAGTGACGCCAGCGCCTGAACGCTGGCAACCGCTCCATCCACAGCCGTCGTCACCCGCGAAAGCGGGTGAACCAGTATTCCAGAGCCGTGGCTAGCGAATCGCCAAGGCTGCGGCGTACCGATACCCGTCTCGGGGGTATGACGGCTATCTCGTTAACCCTTCGGAAACCATCATGGGCGACCAATGGGCAAACCTCTGCCATCTTGGGAACGCCCATGCTCGCCCGTGAACAACGCAACCCCGTTCAGCGAGTGGTGGTGGACGCGTCGACCGCCTGCTGCTCGCGGCGATTATCGCGCTGATGCTGGGCGGCGTCATTCTGTCGCTGGCGGCGAGTCCGCCGGTGGCAACAAGGATCGGGCTCGATCCGTTTCACTTCTTCAACCGCCACGTATTGTTTCTGCTGCCGTCCTTTATGGTGCTGATCGCGGTGTCGTTCCTGTCGCCACGGCTGATCTGCGCGCTCGGCGCTGATCGTGTTCGCGGTCTCAGCATCGCGCTGATCGTGGCGACGCTGTTGTTCGGCCCCGAGGTCATAGGGCTCGCGGCGCTGGATCACGCTGATCGGCCTCAACATCCAGGCGTCCGAATCCGCCAAGCCGCGTTCGTGGTGCTGGCGGCATGGCTGTTCGCGGAATCGGCGCAGGCGGCCGGAAATGCCGGCGACCTCGATGGCGCTGGTGCTCCTGATGCTGCTGGTGTCGCTGCTGGTGATGGAACCGGACTTCGGCCAGACCATGCTGATCCTGATGGTGTGGGGTGCCTTGTTCTTCATCGCGGGCATGCGGATGATCTGGGTGCTGGGGCTCGCGGGCGCCGCCAGCGCCGGGCTGTTCGGCGCCTATCTGCTGGTTCCGCACGTCGCGGGCCGCATCAAGCGCTTCATGAATCCCGGCTCGGGCGATACGTTTCAGGTCGATACCGCCATGGAGGCGTTTCTACAACGGCGGCTGGTTCGGACTTGGACCGGGCGAAGGCATCGCCAAGCGCAGCCTGCCGGACAGCCATACCGATTTCGTGTTCGCGGTGGCGGCGGAGGAATTCGGCATCATCCTGTGCCTCGCGCTGCTCGCTCTGTTCGCCTTTGTCGTGATCCGCACGCTTGTCGCGCGCCTATGCGACGGAGGACATGTTCGCGCGGTTTGCGGCCGTCGGGCCTGGCGATCCTGTTCGGCGTGCAGGCCGCGATCAACATGGCGGTCAATCTGCAACTGATCCCGGCCAAGGGCATGACGCTGCCGTTCATCTCCTATGGCGGTTCGTCGATCGTCTCGCTCGCCTACGGCGTCGGCATGATGCTGGCGCTGACCCGGCAACGGCCGCGCACCGAGGTTGAATCGATCGAGCGACGCCAATGCGGCACGCAGCTACGCGTGACCTCGCGGCGAAGACGCGCTTTTCGTCATGGCGAGGAACGAAGTGACGAAGCAATCACTTCGTCATGTAGCCGCCCGATTGCTTCGGCAATGACAGCTCACTAATTTGCAAAGATTGCCCCAATGGACCACTGCGCCTCTGATCCTGCTGGCCGCGGGCGGCTACCGGCGGCCATTTGTTTCCGGCCGAGGCGCTCGGCGTCGAACTGATCAGGCGCGGCCTGGCGCGTGCGGCTTGCCACCGACGCCCGCGCGCTGCGCTACAGCGGCTTGTTCTCCAAAGACACGATCGACGTGGTGCCGAGCGAGACCGTGCGCGGCCGCATCGCCATCGTCGCTGGCCCGCACCGCGCTCGATGCTCGGCTACCGGCACGGTGGTGGCGCTCAATCTGGTGCGGCGGTTGAAACCCGCGGCCGTGGTCGGCTTTGGCGGATATCCGACCGTGCCGCCGCTGATGGCGGCGCGGCTGCTTCGGCGTGCCCGGCATCATCCACGAGGCCAACGCGGTGCTCGGCCGCGCCAACCGTTTCCCGTCGCGCCGCGTCAACGCGATCGCGACCTCGCTGCCCGGCGTGCTCGATCGCGATCCGGCAGCTCGCCGGCGAAGGCAACCACCGTCGGCACGCCCATGCGTCCGGCGATCCCTGCCGCCGCCGCGGTGAACATTCGCATCGCCCGAACCGAACGGTCCGCTGCGCTTGCTGGTGGTCGGCGGCAGCCAGGGCGCGCGCGTGATGAGCCGATATCGTGCCCGGCGCGATCGAGCGTCTGGAGCCGGCGCTGTGGAACCGACTGGTCGCTTACCCAGCAGGTGCGCGAGGAAGACATGGCGCGGGTGCGCGCGGTCTATGACCGGCTCAAGATCAACGCCGAGCTGGCGCCGTTCTTCAGCGATCTGCCGGCGCGGCTGGCGTCGAGCCATCTGGTGATCTCGCGCTCCGGCGCCGGTACGGTGGCGGAACTCGCCGCGATCGGCCGGCCTTCGATCCTGGTGCCGCTGCCCGGCGCGATCGACCAGGATCAGTTCGCCAATGCCGGCGTGCTGACGCAGGCGAATGGCGCGCTTGCGCATTGCGCAGGCGGAATTCACGCCTGACCGGCTGGCGGCGGAAATCTCCGCGCTCGCCGCCGAGCCTGCGCGGCTGACCGCGATGGCCGGCGGCGCCCGCACCGTCGGCAGGCTCGATGCCGCCGACCGGCTGGCCGATCTGGTGATGAAAGTGGCCGGAATTTAGGCCAAAACGATCGAATCTTGGTATTTTGACGTCATGGCCGGGCTTGTCCCGGCCATCCACGTCTTGCATGAAGTGATGTGAGATTCGTGGATGCCCGGGACAAGCCCGGGCATGACGAGAACATACAGAGACGAACCATGAGACTGCCGCGCGAGATCGGACCCATCCATTTCGTCGGGATCGGCGGCATCGGCATGAGCGGCATCGCCGAGGTGCTGTGCAATCTCGGCTACACGGTGCAGGGCTCGGATGCTTCCGAGAGCGCCAACGTCAAGCGCCTGCGCGACAAGGGCATCACGGTCACGGTCGGCCACAAGGCCGAGAACGTCGACGGCGCCGACGTGCTTGTGGTGTCGACCGCGATCAAGCGCGACAATCCGGAACTGATGGCGGCGCGCGCCCAGCGCATTCCGGTGGTGCGCCGCGCCGAAATGCTGGCCGAGCTGATGCGGCTGAAGAGCTGCGTCGCGATCGCCGGCACCCACGGCAAGACCACGACGACCTCGATGGTCGCTGCGCTGCTCGACGCCGGCGATCTCGATCCGACCGTGATCAATGGCGGCATCATCAATGCCTACGGCACCAACGCGCGGCTCGGCGCCGGCGACTGGATGGTGGTGGAGGCCGACGAGAGCGACGGCACGTTCCTGAAGCTGCCGGCCGACGTCGCCATCGTCACCAATGTCGATCCCGAGCATCTCGACCACTTCAAGACCTTCGAGGCCGTGCAGGACGCGTTCCGCAGCTTCGTCGAGAACGTGCCGTTCTACGGCTTTGCGGTGATGTGCATCGACCATCCGGTGGTGCAGAGCATCGTCGGCAAGCATCGAGGATCGCCGCATCATCACCTATGGCGAAAACCCGCAGGCCGACGCGCGGCTGATCGATCTCACTCCGATGGGCGGCGGCTCGCAGCTTCACGGTCGTGTTCCGCGACCGCAAGACCGACGTCGCGCATGCGATCGCCGACCTCATGCTGCCGATGCCGGGACGGCACAACGCGCTCAACGCCACGGCGGCGATCGCGGTGCGCGCATGAACTCGGCATTGCGGACGACGACCATCCGCAAGGCGCTCGCAGGCTTCGGCGGCGTGCGGCGGCGCTTCACCAAGACCGGCGAATGGAACGGCGTCACCATCATCGACGACTACGGCCATCATCCGGTCGAGATCGCGGCGGTGCTGAAGGCGGCGCGCGAGTCCACCAACGGCAAGATCATCGCCGTGGTGCAGCCGCATCGCTTCACGCGGCTGCAATCGCTGTTCGAGGAGTTCTGCACCTGCTTCAACGACGCCGACACCGTCGTCGTCGCCGAAGTCTATCCGGCCGGCGAGGCGCCGATACCAGGCATCGACCGCGACCAATTTCGTGCTCGGCCTGCGCGCGCACGGCCACCGCGAAGTGATTCCGCTGCCGCAGTCCGCGCGAGCTCGCCAGGCGTGGTGCACGGCATCGCCGGCCGCGCGCGATTTTGTCAGTCTGTCTCGGCGCCGGCAATATCACGCAATGGGCCTACGCACTGCCGGACCAATTGAAGGCGCTGGGGTGATGGGTCCCGCGCCGCAGCCTGCAGAGCGCCTAAGTTCGTCATGGCCGGGCTTGTCCCGGCCATCCACGTCTTTACTGCGTGATTGTCGGATAGAGATCTTTCCAATCCGGATTTGCAGCGACAATCGTGCGCGAACCTTCCATGCGCGCGGCCAATGCTTGATGTTGTGTTCGCGTTGGATTGGCGTCGCGGATGTCGTCGAACCTTTCGAAATAGACCAGTCGCTTCAATCCATACCGCTTAGTGAAGCCTTCTGACGAGATCCAGAGCGATGCTCAAATATCCGACGGACCAGATCATTCGTCACCCCAACGTACAAAATGCCGTTCAGGCGATTGGTCAGAATATAAACGTATCCACCAGCCATGCTGAAATTCTGCAAGACGTGGATGGCCGGGACAAGCCCGGCCATGACGAAATCGAATGCTGTGACGAGTTCGCATGACCTTTCCCGACATCACACCCGATCTCAAAGCCGCGATGCCTGACTTGCGCGGGCGGCTGCTGGCGAACCAGTCGCTGGCCGAACTGACCTGGTTTCGGGTCGGCGGCCCGGCGCAGGTGCTGTTCACGCCATCGGACCAGGACGATCTGGCGTATTTCCTGGCGCACCTGCCGAACGAACTGCCGGTCTATGTCGTCGGCGTCGGCTCCAACCTGATCGTGCGTGATGGCGGCATGCCGGGCGTGGTCATCCGCCTCGGTCCGCGCGGTTTCGGCGAGACCAGCGCCGACGGCGATATCGTCAGCGCCGGCGCCGCGGCGCTCGACAAGCGCGTGGCCGAAACGGCGGCGCGCGGCCAATATCAGCGGGCTGGAATTTTTCTTCGGCATTCCCGGCACCATCGGCGGCGCATTGCGCATGAACGCCGGCGCCAATGGCTGCTGAGACCAAGGATGTTTTGATCGAAGCCACCGGCGTCGGCCGCGACGGCACGAAGCATGTCTTCGACAATGCCGGCATGAAGTTCATCTATCGCAACAGCGGCGTCGATCCCTCGATCATCTTCACGGCCGCGCGCTTTCGCGGGCTGGTGGCCGCGCCGGAGGCGATACGCGCGCGGATGAACGAGGTGCAGAACCACCGCGAAACCGCTCAGCCCATTCGCGAAAAGACCGGCGGCTCGACCTTCAAGAATCCGCCAGGCAACAGCGCGCTGGAAGCTGATCGACGCCGCCGGCTGCCGGGGCTTGCGCGTCGGCGGCGCGCAGGTGTCGGAGATGCACTGCAACTTCCTCATCAACACCGGCAGCGCGACCGGCCATGATATTGAAGCGCTGGGCGAAACCGTGCGCGCAAGGGTAAAGGCGCATTGCGGAATTGAGTTGACACTGGGAAATCAAGCGGATTGGGATCGAGCGAACCTGATGCGGATTACCATTCTCTTCGGCGGCACGAACAAGGAGCGCCTGGTGTCGGTGGCCACCGCCCAGGCGCTGCATCGAGGCCCTGCCGGAGGCGGATCTGTGGTTCTGGGACGTTAGCTGACACCGTGCATGAGGTGCAGTCCCAGGCGCTTCGCTCAGTCATGCGCGGCCGTTCGAGGACCACGTTCAAACCCGGCACTCGCGGCATCGGACTTGGAGCAGGCGCTCGATCAGGCAAAGGCCGAGGAGCGCTTGCTGGTGCTCGGCCTGCATGGGGGCAGGGCGGAGAATGGCGAACTTGCAGGTCGATGTGCGAAATGCGCGGGATTCCATTCACCGGGTCCGGCTCGGCTTCGTCGCATCTCGCCTTCGACAAGATCGCGGCCAAACGCTTTGCCGCCATTGCGGGCGTGAAGGCGCCGATCGGCATTGAGGCTGGAAGATATCGACGCCGCGTTCGCCGAGTACGGCAAGCTGATCGCCAAACCGGCGCGGGACGGATCGAGCTACGGCCTGATCTTCGTCAATGCGACAACAGGACCTCGTCGCCGTCCGCAACGCCGCCAAGACCGAGGAATATGTGATCGAACCGTTCATCTCGGGCGTGGAAGCGACCTGCGGCGTGCTGGAGCAGTCGGACGGCTCGGTTATCGCGCTGCCGCCGATCGAGATCGTCCCCGCGGAGGGCGGGTTCGACTACACCGCCAAATATCTGCTGAAATCGACTCAGGAGATTTGCCCCGGGCGTTTTGCACCGGAAATCAGCGCGCAAATCATGGATCAGGCAGCTGCAAGGCGCACCGGGCGCTGTCGTGCAGCGGCTATTCGCGCTCGGACTTCATCGTTTCGGCAGAAGGGGCCGATCTATCTCGAAACCAACACCTTGCCGGGTCTGACCAAGGCTTCGCTCTATCCGAAGGCGCTCAAGGCTCAGGGGATCGAGTTCGCCGATTTCCTGCAAGACCAGATCGCGCTGGCGGCGAAACGCGCGCATAAGTAGTTCGAATCAAATACGCCCTGACGGGACCAGCTCGTGCGGCTGCCGAGGACGGCCGACCCGGTGACCGAAATCCTTAACTTCGGTAAAATTCCAGCGATTTCGCGGCAAACCACTCAAAAGACGGATCAAAACACATCCAGCCTGGACCGTCTTTACCACTTTGTTTACCAGTAAGTCCGAAGGTTAACGCTGGCGGCGCATGTGGCGCTTGGCTGCCGGGGCGTGAGCCGTGCGGATTTCCGCTTCGACGAGCGCATCGAGGGAACAGGTGGCCTCCTTTGCCTTGAGGTCAGCCACCCAGCCCGGCATGACCGAGACGTCACTTGTGCCAGAACTCGCAAGCGTTTGCGGGCACAACATTTGACGAGCTCGTGCAATGGATGGTGGAGGACGCCTCGCCCGATCGCTGAGATCGCTGAGGCCCCAAGCTGACCTGAAAGCGGCCGCCATTGGCGCGGCCGTGCTGTTGCGCGAGCGTCTGGGCTGCACGCCGAGCCGGCGCCACGCAGCGCCCGTGACGACCGCGAACCGATCCGCACCGGCTGATCGCTGCTGCTCGAGCGTTATCTTCCGCACCGCGCCGGCGTCGTCGCGACCGTCCTGATGCTGCTCGGCAGCGCCGGCTTCGGCATCGTCAAGGGCGGTCACCTCGACGAATTGACCTCGGCGGCTCAGCGACACCCGCAACGCGATTGGCAAATTCCGCCGGATTTCGGATCACGGCGGTCGCCATCAACGGCCGCAAGCAATTGAGCCCAGGACGAGGTGCTCGCGATCGGCGGCGTCAACGGCCGCTCGTCGCTGTTGTTCCTCGACGCCGCTACCGTGCGCGACAAGCTGAAAGCCAATCCCTGGATCGCCGAAGCGACGGTGCTGAAGCTTTATCCCGGCCAGCTCCAGATCGATATCGTCGAGCGCTCGGCATTCGCGCTGTGGCAGCAGGATGGCCGGCTGTCGGTGATCGTCAGACGACGGCGCGGTGCTCGAGCCCTATGTGTCGCGCCGCTTTCGTCTCGCTGCCGCTGGTGGTCGGCAAGGGCGCCGACACCCGCGCGAGGGATTTCCTCGCGCTGCTCGGCGCGCTATCCGCAGGTGCGCGCGGTGACCAAGGCCGCGATCTTCGTCGGCGAGCGGCGCTGGAACCTGCGGCTCAAGGACGGTCTCGATATCCGCCTGCCGGAGAACGATGTCGGCAACGCGCTGGCGGCGCTTGAGCAAGCTCGACAAGGAAGACCGGCTGTTCTCGCGCGACATCGTCGCCGTCGACATGCGCCTGCCGGACCGGCTGACGGTGCAATTATCCGGAAGACGCCGCCAAAGCCCGCGAAGAACTGTTCAAGGACAAGAAGTCCGAAGAAGAAGGCCGGTGACGCATGACCGGCCTCGATCGCAATCAGACGCCGAAGACGCGCCCGATGCCGCAGAAGCGCACCGCGCTGGTGGCTTCGCTCGATATCGGCACCAGCAAGATCGCCTGCATGATCGCGCGGCTGAGGCCGTGCCCGCCGAGCGAGGCGCTTGCGCGGCCGCAACCCATGCCGTCGAGTTGATCGGATACAGCCAGATCCAGTCGCGCGGCGTGAAGGCCGGCGCGGTCGTCGATCTCGCCGAATGCGAACAGGCGGTGCGTCAGGCGGTGGCGCTGGCCGAACGCATGGCCAAGGTCCGGGTCGAATCCGTGCTGCTGTCGGTTTCCGGCGGCCGGCTGCACGGTCAACTGATCGAGGCCGCCGCCGATATTCGCGGCGGCGCGGTCACCTCAGCCGACGTCACCCGCGTCACCTCCACCGGCATGCACCACGCCACCGGCGAGGGCCGCACCGTGCTGCACGCGCTGCCGGTCGGCTACGCGCTCGACGGCGTCAAGGGCATCCGCGACCCGCGCGGCATGGTGGCGCGGCAATTCGGCGTCGACATGAACGTCGTCACGGCGGATGCGACGGTCGCCAAGAACCTGATGCTGGTGGTCGAGCGCTGTCATCTCAACGTCGAGGCCATGGCGGCGAGCCCCTATGTGGCGGGTCTGTCGGTGCTGACCGACGATGAGGCCGATCTCGGCGCCGCCGTGGTCGAAATGGGCGCCGGCTACCACCACGATCGCGACCTATTCCGGCGGACGCTTCGTCCATGCCAGCGGATTTGCGGTCGGCGGGCAACACATCACCATGGATCTTGCGCGCGGCCTCAGCGCATGCATTGCGGATGCCGAGCGAATCAAGACGTTATATGGCACCGTGCTGACCGGCGGGTCCGACGCGCGCGAGCTGATGTCCGTGCCGACTGCCGGCGACAACGAGCGGGATGCGCCGCAGATCGTGTCTCGCGCCACGATCGCGAACATCGTCCGGCATCGCGCCGAGGAGATTTTTGAGATGGTCAGGGACCGGCTCGCGGATTCTCCCTTTGCGGCAGAGCCGAGGGCGCGGGTCGTCCTGAGCGGCGGCGCCTCGCAGCTCACCGGCATCCGTCGAACTTGCCACCCAGATTCTCAGGCCGGCCGGTCCGGATCGGCCGCCCGCTCGGCTTTGGCCGGCTGCCCAATGAGGCCAAGAGCGCGTCGTTCGCGGTTCCCTCGGGTCTGCTGGTCTATCCGCAATACGCTCATCTCGAACACGTCGAACCGCGGCATACGCGGCAGCTCAGGACAGGGACTGACGGCTATTTCGGAAAGGTCGGACGATGGCTTCGCGAGGGCTTCTGATGAATCGGTTTCCGAACCCATTCGACTTTCACCAGCTCCCGCGGCCGCCGGCCGAGGCGAACCAACGCGCGCGTTAATCGAGAGGCAACCATGGCACTCAATCTGACACCCCTGACATCAGCGAGCTGAAGCCGCGGATCACCGTCTTCGGCGTCGGTGGAGCTGGCGGCAATGCCGTCAACAACATGATCACCGCCGGGCTGCAGGGCGTCGATTTCGTCGTCGCCAACACCGACGCGCAGGCGCTCACCATGTCCAAGGCCGCAGCGCATCGTGCAGATGGGCACCCAGGTCACCCAGGGCCTCGGCGCCGGTTCGCAGCCCGATGTCGGCGCGCCGCCGCCGCAGGAGGTCATCGACGAAATCCGCGACCATCTCTCCGGCGCCAACATGGTGTTCGTCACCGCCGGCATGGGCGGCGGCACCGGCACCGGCGCTGCGCCCGTCATCGCCAAGACCGCGCGCGACATGGGCATCCTCACCGTCGGCGTCGTCACCAAGCCGTTCCACTTCGAAGGCCAGCGCCGCATGCGCACCGCCGAGGCCGGCATCGCCGAGCTGCACAAGGTGGTCGATACGCTGCTGATCATCCCGAACCAGAACCTGTTCCGGGTCGCCAACGAAAAGACCACCTTCGCCGACGCCTTCGCGATGGCCGACCAGGTGCTCTATTCGGGCGTCGCCTGCATCACCGACCTGATGGTCAAGGAAGGCCTGATCAATCTCGACTTCGCCGACGTCCGCGCCGTGATGCGCGAAATGGGCAAGGCGATGATGGGCACCGGCGAAGCCTCCGGCGAGAAGCGCGCGCTGACCGCCGCCGAAGCCGCGATCGCCAACCCGCTGATCGACGACTCGTCGATGAAGGGCGCCCGCGGCCTGCTGATCTCGATCACCGGCGGCAGGGACCTGACGCTGTTCGAGGTCGACGAAGCCGCCACCCGCATCCGCGAGGAGGTCGATCAGGACGCCAACATCATCGTCGGCGCCACCTTCGACGAGAGCCTCGACGGCGTCGATCCGCGTCTCCGTCGTTGCCACCGGCATCGAACAGGCGCTGATTTCGCGCAACGCAACGCCGCCGGCCGCCACCGGATGCGTGCGACTTCGACCGCGACGCCGGACAACCGTCTGGCCGACCTGACCGCGCGGCTGCGCGCCGACAATCAGCGCCTTGCCGAACGCGCCCAGAAGCTGGATCCGTCCGGCTCGGCGCATGCCGCCGCCGCTGCGCTGCAGCGCAGCGCCGAGCAGCGTCGAACGCGCGGCGCTGGCGGCGATCGCCGCGGCGGTCGCGCCGGAGCCCGGCTGCCAGCGGCGCCGCTGCAGCCCGCGTCCTACGGCGACGTCACCGTTCGCCCGATCGCGCAGAAGCCGTCACTGTTCCCGGATCCGACGATGCCAGGCGTCGAGGCCCACGAGCCCGCGACGCCCGAGACCTTCATTCCGCAGGCGGCCGAGCGTCGCGCCGGCCCGCGCGCCCAGGATGCCGAAATTCGAGGACCTGCCGATGCCGGCGCAGGACGAAATCCGCCAGGCCCGCGGCGACGCCGAGGAAGAGCATCCGCAAAAGACCCGGATGTCGCTGCTGCAGCGGCTGGCCAATGTCGGCCTCGGCCGTCGCGACGAAGACACCGAGCCGCCGATCGCGGCCCGCGCCTCGGGTCCCGCCATGGCGCCGATGCCGGCGTCCCGGAGCGCAAGCCTGCAACGCTCGGTGGCGCAGCAGATCGCGGCACGAGCCGGTATCGGAGTATGCCAGACGGCCGGCGCCGCAGGGACTGGACGTCCATGGCCGCCCGGCACCTGTTGCCTCAACGCCACAGGGTGACGACCATCTTGATATCCCGGCCTTCCTGCGCCGCCAGGCCAACTGAGGTTTGTTACAATTCTGACGACGAAAAAGGCCCCGGCTGACACAGCCGGGGCCTTTGTTCTTGGCCGTCAGGACGTCACGGACAGGCGATCAAGCAACTGATTTTAAATGATTAATTATCTGCTTCGGTGGTCTGAGTGTCAGCGACCGAAAGCGGCGTTGACCGTGGCTCTAATTTGGTTAACCTTTGGCGCGAATACGGCAGAGATAGGGTAACAATCGGTAAAAAAGCGTGAGTTGGCGCGCTTTGGGGCTGTGACTATGGTCTGCCGCGACTTGGGGATACCTGAAGACGAGTCGGCCGGGAAATCGAGGCCGATTCGTCTTCAAGGTAAGTCAGGTAGTGGGCGATTATCGGATGAAATTCAGCCGGCAAACAACGCTTCGGTCGCAAGCCACCGTGACGGGCGTCGGCGTTCATTCTGGTTTACCCGTCAATCTGACTCTCGGACCTGCGCCTGTGGATGCAGGTTTTATTTTTGTCCGCACCGGCCTCGATGGTCGCCGACCGCGAAGTTCAGGCCACCGCCGGATGCCGTGATCGCCACCGAATTTGCGACCGTGCTGGGCGACCGCGAAGGCCCGCTGGTCTCCACCGCCGAACACGTGCTCGCCGCGCTGCGCGGCATGGGCGTCGACAACGCCGTCATCGAAGTCGACGGTCCGGAAGTTCCGATCATGGACGGCAGCGCCGCGGCGTTCGTCGCCGCGATCGATCAGGCCGGCATCCTCACCCAATCGGCGTCGCGCCGCTTCATCCAGGTGCTGAAGCCGGTGCAGGTCGCGATCGGCGATCTCGTTCGGCGAGTTGCGTCCCTATCGCGGCCGGGTTCCGCGCCGAGGTCGAAATCGACTTCGCCAATCCGCATGATCGGCCGTCAGAGCTATATGCTCGATCTCAGCGCCGGAAAGTTTCCGCCGCGAGATTTGCCGCGCCCGCACCTTCGGCTGCATGAACGACGTGGCGCGGCTCTGGAGCGCCGGTTTTGCGCTCGGCGCCTCTTTCGAGAATTCGGTGGTGTTCGACGAAACCCGTCTGCTCAACACCGAAGGGCTGCGCTACAGCCGACGAATGCGCCCGCCACAAGGTTCTCGACGTGATCGGCGACCTCGCGCTGGCGGGCCTGCCTCTGCTCGGCGCCTATCGCTCGGTGCGCGGCGGCCACAAGCTCAACCACGCGGTGCTGACCGGCGCTGATGGCCGATCGCAGCGCCTGGCGGGTGGTCGAGGCGGAGACGGCGCCGCCGTTCGCGCACTCCATGCGGAGGCCGGCAGCGGAATGGTCGGCGGCATGATCGCCCCGGCCTACGGCCCCGACGTTTCCTGACTTTCGTCCGAAAGTCGCTTCCTGAGTCACGTCTTCGACGTCTTCGAGCGTATGTGACCACAGCCATTGCCGCAGTAACCATGATCGGCGATCTTCCTGCCGCCTTAATCCGGGCGAAATGGCTGCGTATTCGGTTGGTTAACGGCCTTTTTCGGCTACACAGGCCTGCGGTTGCATCGACAGGCGCCACAGGCACGAGGAATATTGCGTCCATGACCGTGTTTCATGGACGCGGCGGCGCCATCACCGCATCACAGGCGTCAGGTCTCAAATTCATGTCGGCACAGCGTATGACGCTCGAATCACGCAAGCCATCGGCCGGCCGGCTGTCGCGCCGCGGCATCGGCCGCGGCATTGCGGCTGGCTGCGGGCCTGATTGCGCTCGCGCTGTCCCCTGAGCGGATGCGGCACCGGCTCGCTGTGGGACAAGTTTCTGGCCAAGGACGACACCTTCGTCGAGGAGCCCGCGGACAAGCTCTACAATGAGGGCTTGTACCTGATGAACCAGCGCAAGGATCCGAAGGCGGCGTCGAAGAAATTCGAGGAAGTCGATCGCCAGCATCCTTATTCCGACTGGGCGCGCAAATCGCTGCTGATGTCGGCCTATTCGTTCTACAATGCCGGCGACTACGACAGCTGCATCGGCGCTGCGACCCGCTACGTCACGCTGCATCCCGGCAGCCCGGACGCCGCCTACGCGCAATATCTGATCGCGGCCTCGCATTACGACCAGATCCCGGACATCACCCGCGACCAGGCCCGCACCGAGAAGGCGATCGCGGCGCTGGAAGAAGTGGTGCGCAAATATCCGACCTCGGAATACGCCACCAGCGCCAAGGCCAAGCTCGAAGGCGCGCGCGACCAGCTTGCCGGCAAGCGAAATGAATGTCGGCCGCTATTACATGGACAAGCGCGACTTCACCGCCGCCATCAACCGCTTCAAGACCGTGGTGACGCAATACCAGACCACGCGGCATGTCGAGGAAGCGCTGGCGCGGCTGACCGAAGCCTATATGGCGATCGGCATCATCGGCGAGGCGCAGACCGCAGCCGCCGTGCTTGGCCACAATTTTCCTGACAGCCGCTGGTACAAGGACGCCTATAATCTTGTAAAGTCCGGCGGTCTCGAGCCGAGCGAGAACAAGGGTTCCTATATTTCCAGGGCCTTCAAGAAACTGGGTCTCGGCTAGGAATTTACTCTCGCATGCTGGCGCGTCTGTCGATCCGTGACATCGTCCTGATCGAACGGCTCGATATCGAATTCTCCCGTGGCCTCGCGGTGCTGACCGGCGAAACCGGCGCGGGCAAATCCATCCTGCTCGATGCGTTCGCGCTGGCGCTCGGCGGCCGCGGCGACGCCGGGCCTGGTGCGTCACGGCGCGGAGCAGGGGCAGGTCACGGCCACCTTCGACGTGCCGAAGGGCCATCCGGCCGCGAAGATCTTGGCCGAGAACGGCCTCGACGATACGAGTTCGAAGATCTTGCGAGATGATCCTGCGCCGGGTGCAGCTCGCCGACGGCCGCACCCGCGCCTTCATCAACGACCAGGCGATCAGCGTGCAGACGCTCAAGGCGGTCGGCTCCGCGCTGGTCGAGATCCACGGCCAGCATGACGAGCGGGCGCTGGTCGATGCCTCGACCCACCGGCGGCTGCTCGACGCCTTTGCCGGGCTCGAGAAGGACGTCGCGGCGCTGGAGGCGCTGTGGGAAGCGCGGCGCACCGCCAATGCCGCGCTCGAGGAACATCGTGCCGGCATGGAACGCGCCGCCCGCGAGGCGGATTACCTGCGCCATGCCGCGCGAGGAACTGAAGACGCTGGCGCCGAAGGACGGCGAGGAGACCGCGCTCGCCGGGCGCCGCACCACGATGATGCAGGGCGAGAAGATCGCAACCGATCTGCGCGAGGCGCAGGACGCGATCTCGCGGCACGCATTCGCCGGTACCGGCGCTGTCGGCCGCGGTGCGCCGGCTGGAACGCCGCGCCGCCAATTCGCCGGCGCTGGTCGAGCCCGCGGTGAAGGCGATCGACGTCGCGATCAACGCGCTGGAGGAGGCCGACCAGCACCTCAACGCCGCGCTGGCTCGCGGCCGACTTCGATCCGGCCGAGCTCGAGCGGATCGAGGAGCGGCTGTTCGCGCTTGCGCGCGGCCTCGCGCAAATATTCGACGCCGGTCGACGGGCTCGCCGCGCTGGCCGCAAAATATGCCGCCGACGTCGCGCTGATCGATGCCGGCGCCGACCAGTTGAAGAAGCTGGAAGCGGCCGCGGGCGAGGCCGACAAGCGCTACGGTGCGGCGGCCGCAAAGCTCTCGGCGGCGCGGACCAAATCGGCCGAAAAACTCAACAAGGCGGTCAATGCCGAACTCGCGCCGCTCGAAGCTCGAGCGCGCCAAATTCATGACCCAGGTCGACACCGATGCGGCCTCGCCGGGGCCGCAGGGCATCGACCGCGTCGAATTCTGGGTGCAGACCAATCCCGGCACGAAAGCCGGGCCCGTTGATGAAGGTCGCCTCCGGCGGCGAGCTGTCGCGATTCCTGCTGGCGCTGAAGGTCGTGCTGTCGGACCGCGGCTCGGCGCCGACGCTGGTGTTCGACGAAATCGATACCGGGGTCGGCGGCGCGGTGGCGGACGCGATCGGCGCGCGGCTGGCGCGGCTCGCCGGCCAGGTGCAGGTGATGGCGGTGACCCACGCGCCGCAGGTCGCAGCAAGGGCCAACCAGCATCTTCTGATCTCCAAGGACGCGCTCGACAAGGGCAAGCGCGTCGCCACCCGCGTCAACGCGCTCGCCGCCGACCACCGCCGCGAGGAAATCGCCCGCATGCTGGCGGGCGCGGAGATCACGGCGGAGGCGCGCGCCGCCGCCGAGCGCCTGCTGCAGGGCCGCGACAGCGTAATTCCGACGCCATGGCCAAAGCAGCAAAACCAAAAACCGCTTCCCGACCTCGCCAAGCTGACCAAGGCGCAGGCCAAGGTCGAGCACTACCCGGCTGGCGCTGGACCTCGAAGGGCACGACCGGCGCTATTACCAGGAGGACGCACCCAGCGTCACCGACGCCGAATACGACGCGCTGCGCCAGCGCTACAACGCGATCGAGAAGCGCTTTCCGGAATTCGTCACGGCGGACTCGCCATCGCAGAAAGTCGGCGCAGCGCCCTCCGGGCGCTTCAGGAAGGTCCGGCACGCGGTGCCGATGCTGTCGCTCGACAACGCGTTTGCGGAAGCAGGACGTGCTCGACTTCGTCGGCCGCATCTCGCGCTTCCTGAAGCTCAGCGACGACAAGATCGATTTTTCCGCCGAGCCGAAGATCGACGGTCTGTCGATGTCGCTGCGCTATGAGGGCGGCGAGCTCGTCACCGCGGCGACCCGCGGCGACGGCGCCGAGGGCGAGGACGTCACCGCCAATATCCGCACGCTCGAAGACGTGCCGCAGAAGCTGAAAGGCCGCAACGTGCCCGATGATCTGCGAGGTGCGCGGCGAGGTCTATATGACCAAGCACGCGTTCCTGGCGCTCAACGAGCGGCAGAAGGCGGCCGGCGACACCATCTTCGCCAATCCGCGCAATTCGGCCGCCGGCTCGCTGCGCCAGAAGGACCCGGGCATCACGGCCTCGCGCCCGCTCGGCTTCTTCGCCTATGCCTGGGGCGAGATGAGCGCGATGCCGGAGGACACGCAGACCGGCATGATCCACTGGTTCGAGCGCTGCGGCTTCAAGACCAATCCGCTGACCAAGCTGTGTCATTCGGTCGAGCAGCTGATCGCGTTCCATCGCGAGATCGAGGACGCAAGCGCGCCGCGCTCGACTACGACATCGACGGCGTCGTCTACAAGGTCGACCGGCATCGACTGGCAGGAGCGGCTCGGCTTCGTGTCGCGCACGCCGCGCTGGGCGATCGCGCACAAATTCCCGGCCGAGCGCGCCATGACCGTGCTGCGCGATATCGAGATCCAGGTCGGGCGCACCGGTGTCGTTCACGCCGGTCGGCAAGCTCGAGCCGGTCGGCGTCGGCGGCGTCATCGTGCAGAACGTCACGCTGCACAATGAGGATTACATCAAGGGCATCGGCGACGACGGCGAGCAGTTGCGCGAGGGGCGCGACATCCGGATCGGCGATACCGTCGTCATCCAGCGCGCCGGCGACGTGATCCCGCAGGTGGTCGACGTCGTCATCGACAAGCGGCCGCAAGAGCGCCAAAGAGTTTCATTTTCCGAAGAAATGCCCGTGCCCGCTGCATACCGACGTGGTGCGCGAGGAGACCGCGACCGGCGAGGAGGGCTCGCGCGCCCGCTGCACCGGCGAGTTCGCCTGTCCGTACCAGAAGATCGAGCACCTGAAGCTGTTCGTGTCGCGCCGCGCCTTCGACATCGACGGACCTCGGCGAGAAGCAGCTCGAATTCTTCTTCGACAAGGGCTGGGTGAAGGAGCCGGCCGACATCTTCACGCTGCAAGAGCGCAACGCAAAGCTCAAGCTCGAGGAGATCGAAGGCTACGGCCAGACCTCGGTGCGCAATCTGTTCGACGCCATCGAGAGCCGGCGCCGCATTGCGCTGGAGCGCTTCATCTATGCGCTCGGCATGCGCCATGTCGGCGAGACCACGGCGCTGGCGCTGGCGCGCGGCTATGGCTCCTGGGAAGCGTTTCACGACGCCGCGCTCAAGGTCGCCAAGGGCGACGAGGAGGCGATCGCCGAGATGGATGCGCTGGACCAGATCGGCGACACCGTGATCAAGAGCGTCGCCGCCTATTTCGGCGAGAGACCACAACCGCGGCATCGTCGAGCGGTTGACGAAGGAGGTCACGCATCCTCGATGCCGAAAAGCCGAAGAGCAATTCGGCGGTCGCCGGCAAGACCGTGGTTTTCACCGGTTCGCTGGAGACGCATGACGCGCGACGAGGCGAAGGCGAAGGCCGAGCGGCTGGGCGCCAAGGTCTCCGGCTCGGTGTCGAAGAAGACGGACTATGTCGTGGCGGGCCCGGGCGCGGGCTCGAAGCTGGCGGAAGCGAAGAAGCACGAGGTGGCCGTGCTGACCGAGGACGCGTGGCTGAAGCTGATCGGGGAGTGAGGACTCTTCGTCATGCGGGCTTATCCCTGCCATCCACGACCGTCATCACTCGGCGCGATCAGTGCTGAGACGTGGATGCCCGGGCACAGTGACGGGGGCAAGGCCGTCGAGAGCGAGCCACGGCAGCGCGCCCTCACAACATCCCCGACTCTTCCTCCTCCGCCTGCTCGATCAACTCCTCGCTGACCACCAGCGTCCGCCGCGGCACCAGGAAGATCATGCGTCGAGGCGCAGGCGATCGAGATCGCGAAAATCGCCGCCGTCAGCGGCAGCGTGCGTGGCGGAATGCCCGCCGAGATAGGCGCCGAACTGCGACACCAGCGCGCCCGATGCCCTGCTGCAAAATCCCATCGCGCCCGATGCGGTGCCGGCGGCTTCGGGCCGGACGCTGATGGCGCCGGCGGCCGAATTGGCCATCACGAAGGCGTTGGCGACCATGACGATCATCTGGGTGCCGAACAGCCGAGGACGGCGCCTGGTTGATCCCGGCGATACTCCAGATCAGGTTCAACAGGCTGCCGGTCAGTTGCAGCGCCAGCCCGAACCAGATCAGCTTCTCCAGCGAATGGCGCGGCGCGAAGCGGACGCAGAAGCAGGTTGCCGACCAGATAGGCAAATGCCGTGGTCGCAAACCAGGCGCCGTATTCGGCGCTGGTGCGGCCCATCTGCGTCACCACGATATAGGGCCGCCGCCGGCGAAGGTGAAGATGATCTGCGAGGCCAGCACCTGGCACAGCACGTAGCCGATGAAGGCGCGGTTTTGATGAGAGCTGCCGACATCGCCGCGGAAGCCGCTGCCCTCGGCGCGCGTGCGGCGCGTCTCCGGCAGCGCAATCGCGATGCCGACGGTAATCGCCAGCGACGCTGCGGCGATGACGATAGAAGATCGCGCGCCAGCCGAACGCGGTCTCCAGCAGGCCGCCGGTCAGCGGGCTCAGCATCTGCGCGATCATCATCACCGCGATCACGAGGCTGATCATGGCGCCGACGCGGTCGCGGCTATAGAGATCGCGGATGATGGCGCGGCTCACCACCATGCCGGCTGGCGCCGCCGAGCGCCTGGAAGAAGCGCGCGGCGATCAGTTGCGGCAACGTCTCGGCGAAGATGCAGCCGACGCTCGCCACGACCATCAGGCTGAGCCCCGCCAGCAGCACCGGGCGCCGCCCGAAGCGTGTCCGACAGCGGCCCCATGATGAGCTGCGAGCAGGCGATGCCGACCATGAACAGCGACACCGTCATCTGCGCGATCGAAATGTCGCGCCCGAACGTCGTCGCCAGCACCGGCAGCGCGCGGAACCAGCATATAGAGCGAGATCGGCGCCACGCCGGTCATCGCGACCAGCAACAGCAGCATGACCTCTGGAGGTCGCGACTGCCGTTGTCCGTCGCCGCGCCGGGCGTTGCCCATCTACGCCATGCATTCAGGTCCGATCCAGATTCTGTGAATCGGACTGTAGCGGGATGGCTTCAGCGCACGAACAGGGACGTTTCGGCATGCGGCCATGCCGATTTCGGGATGGCGGGATCATGGCTGATGCGATGATCGCCGCCAGGCCGCACACTCATCGTCATCATCCGCGAAGGCGGGTGATCCAGTATTCCAGAGCCGAAGTTCAATCGGAGAGACCGCGCGACTGGCCTGCCTTCGCGGGGATGACGACTGTGGCGGGATGACGGTCGATGACGCCGATGATGCCCCGGAATGACGACTAAAGCGGCAGCAGCGCCGCCGTCGCGTCGTCCAGCCAGAGTTTCGTCGCGTTGTCATCGAGATGCGGGCGCACCTCGCGGTTGACGCGGGCGTGGTAGTCGTTGAGCCATTTCAGTTCCGTCGGGCTCAGCATCGTGACGTCGATCAGGCGGCGATCGATCGGCGCCAGCGTCAGCGTCTCGAACGCGTTGACCGGCTTTTCCGCGCCGGCGATGTCGGTGCCGATCACCAGCTCCAGGTTCTCGATCCGGATGCCATAGGCGTCGGTCTTGTAGTAGCCGGGCTCGTTGGAGAGGATCATGCCGCGCTTCAGCGGCGTGGTGCCGAGCTTTGAAATGCGCGCCGGGCCCTCGTGCACCGAGAGATAGCTGCCGACGCCGTGGCCGGTGCCGTGCTCGAAATCGAGCGCCGGCCTGCCAGAGATATTGCCGCGCCAGCGTGTCGAGCTGCGCGCCGGTGGTGCCGTCGGGGAATACCGCCCGCGCGATCGCGATGTGGCCGCGCAGCACGCGCGTGAAGCGGTCGCGCATTTCGGCCGTCGGCTCGCCGATCGCGATGGTGCGGGTGACGTCGGTGGTGCCGTCCTCATATTGCGCGCCGGAATCGATCAGCAAGCAGATCGCCGGGCGCGATCCGCCGGTTGCTCTTGCGGGTGACGCGGTAATGCACGATGGCGCCGTTCGGCCCGGTGCCGGCGATGGTCGGAAACGAGACGTCCTTCAGCGCGCCGGTCTGGCGGCGAAACGTCTCCAGCGCCTCGACGGCGTCGATCTCGGTCAGCGCGCCGGACGGCGCCTCGCGGTCGATCCAGGCGAGGAAGCGCGTCGAGCGCCACCGCGTCGCGCTGATGCGCGGTGCGGGTGCCCTCGATCTCGGTGATGTTCTTCGACCGCCTTGAGCAGGCTGATCGGGATCGTTGCCGCGCACCGGCTTGCCGCCGGCGCCGGCGATCAGGCGGCTCAGCGCGTCGGCCGCGGTGGCGCTGTCGAGCGCGATCGCGGCGCCGCGCTTGCGCAAGCTCGGTCAGCACCGGCGTCAGCGCTGCCGGCTCCTCGACATCGGCCGATCGTTCGAGATGGTCGCGCACCGAGTTCGACAGCTTGCGGTTGTCGATGAACACGATCGGGCCGGCCGTCTTTCGGCACCAGCGCGTAGGACAGCGGCAGCGGCGTGTGCGAGACGTCGGCGCCGCGGATGTTGAAGGTCCAGGCCACCGCGTGGCTGTCCGACAGCACCAGCGCATCGACGCCGAGCCTTGCGATCTCGAGCCGGATGCGTTTCAGCTTCTCGGCTTCGATTTCGCCGGAAAACTGCGTGCCGTGAATGCTGACCGGGCCGAGCGGCGGCGGCGGGCGCTCGGTCCAGATCGCATCGACGGGATTGGTCGTCGACCGCGACCAGCTCGGCGCCGGCCTTGGCGCACGCCGCGCCGAGCCGTTCGGCTGCCGCAGAAGTGTGCAGCCACGGGTCAAAACCGAGGCGGTCGCCGGCGACAAGGTGCTTGCCAGCCAGTGCTCCGGCGGCGGATCGACCAGCGGCTCGATGTGCCAGGCCTTGCGGTCGACCTGCTTTGCCGCCTGCAGCGTATAGCGGCCGTCGACGAAGACGGCGGCCTCCTCGCGTCAGCACGATGCGCGAGCCCCGCCGAGCCGGTGAAGCCGGTCAGCCAGGCCAGCCGCTCCTCGGACGGCGGGACATATTCATTCTGCTGCTGATCGGCGCGCGGAATCACGAATCCGGTGAGCTGCCGCCGCGCCAGCTCTCGCGGAACGCGGCCAGCCGCGCGGTCAGCGCCACGCCGCCTTCCGGTTCCTCGAATGTCTGGAAATGGGCTTCGAACATTGCAGGTCACTTGGGTTCGAGTCACTTTAGGTTCGCTTGGACAACACCGCAATGCGGCGGACCCGGCCATAATTTGGCATAACTTATGCTTGAATGAGGGCGTGCACATTAGAAAAGAAACGAACGGCTTTCACGGCAAGACGTTCGTCAACGAAACTCCGAGGGGCGTTCCAGGGTGTCTCAACTCAACGGCGAGGGGATACACAGTGCCTGCTTTCACATTTGAGAAAATTTCGCCGCCCGGTCCGGCGCGGCCCGATTGCCCCGATCGAAACGAAGCAGCGGGGCGTCATCGTCCAGATACTGGGCCGTTTCGTGGACGCGCGGCGCGTGAAACGCGCGGTGAAGAAAGGGCGTGATCGCCCGCCGTCTGAAAAAGCAATCGAGGCAGGATCAGCGAACAGCGCGCGCAGCAACAGGCTGCTCCAGCCGTCGATCCGCAGGTGCCGCAGCGGCACCAGGTCGCGCGCGCGATAGGCGGCGATCACGCCTGGCGCCTGATGCGTCAGCAGGCCCGACAGGATCACCGAGGCCGACGGCGCGCAGATGCCGCGCCATCGGTCCGGCGAGTTGCCGCAAGCGGATTGGCGAGGATATTTGCCAGCACCAGATCGAACGGCCCGGCTTTGGCGAACTGCGGCGCAGCGAAGCCGGTGGCACGGATCGTCGTCACCAGATGGCCGGTTTCATTGAGCCGTGCATTCTCGCGGGCGACCCGCAACCGAGGGCGGATCGATATCGCTTGCCAGCACGGCGCTCTGCAGCGCTTTCGCCGCGGCGATCGCCAGCACGCCGGTGCCGGTGCCGAGATCGAGCACGCGCCGCGGCCGACGCGCCTTCAGAACGTGATCGAGCAAGCAGCAGGCAGCCGCGCGTGGTGCCGTGATGGCCGGTGCCGAAGGCGAGCGCCGCCTCGATCTCGATGCCGAGCTTGTTGGCGGGCACCCGCGCGCGATCGTGCTGGCCATGCACCACGAAGCGCCCGGCCGGGACGGGGACGAGGTCCTCGAGGCTGGCCTTGACCCAATCCCTGGCTTCGACCGTGTCGAAAATGATGGTGTCTGCGATGTCCTCGCCGGCCGCGTCTGCGCCACCAGTTCGCGCAGCATCGCCTCGATCCGGCGCTTCCGCGAAATGCACGGTGACGTCCCAGCGTCCGTCGGGCCGTTCGAACGCAGCGAACGGCCGCCTGATCCTCGAAGAAGACCTCGGTCAGAACATCGACCACGCGCTTGGCGGCTTGCTCGTCGCCGATGGCAAAGCTCGCGCGGTGGGTGCAGGGGTGACGGGCATCGAAAGGCCGGGTGGATGGGAACGCAAATCGCGGCCCTCACCATTAGCCGGTAATCCGCCGGCGCGACAGCGACGGTGCCGGTCATGTTCGGCATATCCCGGTATCCGATCCGCTTGCAGGCGATCAGCAGTTGGGTCCGGCGGCGGTTAGCGCCACGATCGGCGCAATGGTAAAGGGCGACACAATGTAACGATCCCTGATATCCGGCTTCCGACAATGATTTCGAAACGATGATTCTCCAGCAGAAGCCGCCCGAAACGCGTCCGGGATAAATTCCGTCGCTTTCCCAACCGGGTAGTCGTGGTGGCGGTGAAATGGGCTGGCGCGAGTGGAACCGATGCATCGCTTTTCGCTCAAATTTCACGAATGATTGCCGCGCAATATCGCGAAAACTTCTGCCCGGGTTATTTAGTCAACCTTAGATTCCGGTTCCTAGTGTCACCACATGGAACTCCGATAACCCCCTTGTTCCCGGGGATTAAATCAGGGCAGGTCTAACATGAAGTCTCTTCTGTTGAGGTTTTGGAAGGAAGAATCCGGCGCTACCGCGATCGAATACGGCTTGATCGCGGCCGGCATCGCCATTGCCATCATCACTGCGGTGAAGGGCGTTGGTACCCAGCTCAGCACGAATTTCGAACGATCAGCACCTCGCTGAGATAGTCATCCGTAAAGGCGTTGCGCTCGGCAAACCGGGCGATCTGTCGCCCGGTTTTTCTTTGCCGATCGGCCGGGCCAAATCGGTTCGCAAGCCGAACCCGCCGGTCAGGTGAACTTGTAGCGGAAGGTGCAGCAGGGCGCGCCCTGCATGATGGTCTGGGCGCGGCTGAATTCGACCCTGCCTTCGCCGGCCGCGGCAATGTCGACGTCGGTCTCGCAGACCAGCAGCGCGCCGAGTTCGGCTCGCCGAGCGCGCGAAAGAACTCGGCAAAGCGGCAGCTCGTGATGTTGAATTCCAGGGCCTCCTCGTCCTGGCGCAGCATGTCGAAGGTGACTTCGCGCTCGGTGACCTCGGCCAGCGCCTGGTGCATCGCGGCCCATTTCCGCCCGCGGACTGCCTTCGATGTCATCGCCAATGGATGCAAACAGCTGTTTCGACCAGTCGCGCAACGCGCGCCTGACGATCGCATCGCGCCTTGTCCTGGCCGAGTTCGGCCCGCAGGCGCGCGCATGACAGGCACCAGCACCTGGGCCTGGATGCGGGTCTTGTCCAGCAGCGACAAGTCCGGATCTGACCAGATACTCGTCGAAAACACCCATCGAAATATCCCTCGAAACTGGTTGCGTTTCCGCTGCCAAGCCCAGAGCCAGGGTCGTAATTTTCACCACTTGCGAAGGCCCGGTGCAAGGCTTGCCCACGCAACGTGTCAGCCACCGGAACATACCCCGCTTTTCCGGCCGGCGGAGCAAGCAGGTTTTGCACAACCAGTGAACCCATCCTCTCCACGCTGTTATTCGCCGTTATTCGCTGCTTTTCCACAGCTTGTCCAAGGGCCGATCAACCGGCCTGTCAACGGTTTGTAAACAGCGCGCGGTGATCCGCCAGCATCACCTGCGCGGCGTTGTGGCCGGGGCGCCGGTGACGCCGCCGCCGGGATGGGCGCCGGAGCCGCAATGGTAGAGACCCTTCAGCGGCCCGCGATAATCGGCATGGCCGAGCATCGGCCGCGCCGAGAACAGCTGGTTCAGCGTCAGCGCGCCGTGGAAGATATCGCCGCCGAGCAGGCCGAACTGGCGCTCGAGATCGAGCGGCGAGAGCATCTGCCGGCCGATCACGCTTTGCGCAAAGCCGGGCGCGTATTGATCCACCGTCGCGATCATGAGGTCGGCGACCTCCTCGCGATGGTCGTCCCAGGATCTGCCGTCGGGCAATTCCGGCGCGACGTGCTGGCAGAACAGGCTGGCGACGTGCTGGCCCGGCGGGCGCCAGCGTGTCGTCGAGCGTCGACGGGATCAGCACCTCGACGATCGGCTCGCGGCTCCAGCCGTGCGTCGCGCGCGTCGTGCCAGGCGCGGTCCATGTAGCCGAGGCTCGGCGCCAGGATGATGCCGGCGGTGAGATGATCGCCTTCGCCCGGCAGCGCGGTGAACGAGGGCAGGGCGCGCCAGCGCGACATTCATCCGGAACGTGCCGGAGCCGTTGCGCCAGTCGTGATGCGCGCGCAGGAATTCCGGCCGGCAAGCGCGTCCGCCGGCACCAGCCGCGTGTACAGCAGTTTCGGATTGACGTTGGAGGCGACATATTTGGCGCGGATGGTCGTCGCCGTTGTCGAGGATGACGCCGACGGCGCGGTCGCTCTCGACGATCACCTCGCGCACGCCGGCGTCGGTTTCGATCTCGGCGCCGTGCGCGCGCGGCCGCGCGCGCCATCGCCTGCGTGATCGCGCCCATGCCGCCGATGGCGTGGCCCCAGACGCCCTTCTTGCCGTTCACCTCGCCGAACGCGTGATGCAGCATCACATAGGCCGAGCCCGGCGTGCATGGGGCTGGCGTAATTGCCGACGATGGCGTCGAAGCCGAACAGCGCCTTGACCAGGTCGCTCTCGAAGCGCTCGTCCAGCATCTCGCCGGCCGAGCGCGTGAACAGATCGAGCAGCGTGCGCTGCTGCTCCAGCGACAGTTTCGCGCAGCAGGTTGGCGCTGCCGAGCGCGTTGAAGGCCTCGCGGATCGGCGCCGAGCGCCAAAGCCCTCGACCGATGTTCGGCGGCGCGCGCAGCACGAACTGCGCGCAGCACGTCGGCGATGGCTTCGAGCTCGCGCGCGAAGGCGTCGATCTCCGTCGGCGTCGCGCTCGCTGAGCTTTGCGACCGGACTGCTGCGTGCGGCCTTCGCCGGTCAGGAGATAGCGTGCCATCGGGAGCGGGCAGGAAATTCTGGGCGCGGCGTTCGACGATGCGCAGGCCGTGATCGGCGCAGGTTCAGATCGGCGATGACCTTCGGGTTGAGCAGGCTCGACGGTGTAGGCCGCGACCGAATTGCGGAAACCCGGATGAAATTCCTCGGTCACCGCGGCGCCGCCGACCACCTTGCGGCGCTCGACCACTTTGACGCGCAGGCCGGCCATCGCGAGATAGGCCGCGCAGGTGAGGCCGTTATGCCCCGCGCCGATGATGACGACGTCCGGTTTCGTTCATGTCCGCTTCAAGAATGTCAGTCGATTAGTCATTCCGGATGGTGCGTAGCTCGCCCGGATCGACGTCCGTATCAGCGTGCCCGGGTCCGACTTCGAGCTGCGCGACGTGCGTCCATGCGGATTTCGTTCCGCCCGCATTGCCCGCCATGTCGCGCTATGCTCAATTACAGCCTCTCCGGCGCGCCCGCTGCCGGAAATTCCGTCACCGGCGCCCGCCGGGTCCCAAGCCGTGAGCCTTCACTGATCCGCCTGCTGTCCGACGCCGTCCGCCGCGCGAAACCGGCTGGTGCTGGTCGTCTATACCGCCGGCGATCTTCGTCAGCGCGCTGTTGTTGTTCTCGGTGCAGCCGCTGTTCACCAAGATGGTGCTGCCGCGGCTCGGCGGTTCGCCGGCGGTGTGGTCGGTGGCGATGGTGTTCTTCCAGTCGCTGCTGCTCGCGCGGCTATGCCTATGCGCATTATCCTGATGCAGCTCCGCAGCCGCGTCGATGCCGGTCGCCGTGCATCTGGCGCTGCTGGTGCTGGCGCTGCTCGACGCTGCCGCTGTCGATCGCAAGCGGCTGGGGCGAGCCGCCGACGTCGGGCTATGCGTTCTGGCTGCTCGGCCTGTTCGCGGTCTCGATCGGGCTGCCGTTCTTCGCGCTCGCCGCCAACAATCCGCTGCTGCAGGCCTGGTTCGTGCGCACCGGCCATCCCGACGGGCCCGATCCCTATTTCCTCTACGCGTCCTCGAATATCGGCAGCTTTCTGGCGCTGTTGTCCTATCCGGTGCTGCTGGAGCCGATGTTCACGCTGCGCACCCAGAACCTGATCTGGACCGGCGGCTATGGCCTGCTGATCGTGCTGATCGCGGCTTGCGGCGTGCTGCTGCTGCGCTCGCCGGCCATGCGGCGCGCTGCTCAACATGCCCGACGACGATGCCGATGCGCCGGCGCCGTCGTGGACGCTGCGCGCGCGCTGGATCTTTCTCGCCGCGGTGCCCTCGGGCCTCCTGATCGCGGTGACCGCGCATATCTCGACCGACGTTGCCGCGGCGCCGCTGTTGTGGGTGCTGCCGCTGTCGCTCTATCTGCTGACCTGGGTGCTGGTGTTCCAGTCGCGCCCGCTGCTGCCGCACAAATGGATGCTGCTGCTGCAGCCGCTGGCGATCGCGGGCGTGATCGTGCTGCTCGCGGTCGGCGGCGAGCAGAATCTGCTGCTGACGCTCGGCGGGCACCAGCTCTGCTTCTTCGTCATCGCGATGGCCTGCCATGGCGAACTGGCGCGCACCCGCCCGGCCGCGAAATATCTCACCGGCTTCTATGTCGCGCTGTCGTTCGGCGGCATGGTCGGCGGCCTGTTCGCCGGCCTGATCGCGCCGTTCACCTTCTCATGGATCGCGGAATACCCGATCCTGCTGGCGCTGGCCGCGCTGTGCCGTCCGCCCGGCGGCGAGGAGCGTCTGCCGCGCTGGAGCAGCGTGGTACTGGCCGTTTCTGGCCGCGCTGGCGGTCGCGCTGATCGCGCCGTCCTGGTCCAGCGGCAAGATCGTTCAGCTGGATCCAGGACCACCGGGTCTGGGTGATCGGCGCGGTCGGCGTGCTCTCGGCGCTGCTGGCGCTCGGCTTGAACGCCAACCGCTGGAAGATCTTTGCCACCGTCGCGGTGGCGCTGGTGCTGATCCGCGCTCTATCCGTCGGACGACGGCCGCGTCGAGACCGTGCGCAGCTTCTTCGGCGTCCACAAGATCGTGGTGACGCCGCGCGGCCAGTATCACGTGCTGATGCACGGCACCACGATCCACGGCGCGGAGAAATTTCAGAACGACGACGGCACGCCGGTTACCGGGCGGCCCGAGCCGATCACCTACTACCACAAGGACGGCGGCATCGGGCAGGCGATCACGGCGATCCGCGAGCGCAAGGGCGCGCCGCTGCGGGTCGCGGTGATCGGGCTCGGCTCCGGCATCGCTCGACCTGCGCCTCGGAGCCCGGCGAGGACTGGAAGTTCTTCGAGATCGACCAGACCATGGTCGATACCGCGCGCGACCCGAAATATTTCACCTACATCCAGAAGTGCGAGCCGGATCTGAAGCCCGTGATCGGCGACGCGCGGCTGACCTTCGCCAAGGAGCCGGACGGCATCTACGACCTGATCATCGTCGATGCCTATTCGTCGGACGCGATCCCGATCCATCTGGCGACCGAAGAGGCGATGGAGATCTACAAGGACAAGCTGGCGCCGCAGGGCGCGGTGGTGATGCACGTCTCCAACCGGCATCTGGAGCTGTCCAGCGTCGTCGTCGGCATCGCCGACGCCAACGATCATGAAGAGCTGGGTCTACAGCGAGGATTCCGGCCGCGACAACGAATACATCTTCTCGACCTCGGTGGTGGTCTCCGCGCGCGAGGAGGCCGATGTCGGCAAGCTCGCGTCATCGGACGAATGGGCCGCTGACCGAGGCCGACGAAAACGCAGCGGGTCTGGACCGACGATTATTCCAACGTGCTCGGCGCGGTCTGGCGGCGGCTGCGCGACGGCGAGCAATAGCCCGGGAAGCCGATCCTAATTCTGGTAGGTGAAGAAGTTGCGCGGCTGGCAATAGGATCGCGGCTGGTAGTTTTGCGGCGGCGGCCCATAGCCACGGTCGCCATAGCCGCGTTCGCCATAGATAATACCGCTGCCGCTGCTGGCCGTAGGCATAGGCATCGGCGTTGTTGAGACGCGTCGGCCGCGCGGCGCCGGATAGCGCTGTTCGTTCGAGCTGCCATCGGCCGGGTAAATATAGCCATCATCGACGCGGGCTTCCGCCTGCGGTGCAGGCGCCTGCGGCTGCGGGCGTCAGCACCACCGGATCGCCGGCGCGCGTCATATTGCTGCTGCTCGGTCTGCTGCGTCGGTGGCGCGGCGGGCGACCGCGGTGTTGGCGCGCCGCGGGTTGCGGGCGAGCGCGACCTGCGAGGAGCCGGTCAGGGTCACCGTGGTGTTGAGCACGCCTTGCTCCTGCACCAGCGCGTAGAGCGTCGCCGCATTGGCGCGCGACAGCCCACACGCAGCCATGGGAGGCGGGGTGCCGAGCCGGCCTGCGGAATCGGTGCCGTGGATCGCGTGGCCGATCTTGGTGAAGAAGATCGAATGCGGCATCGGCGCGTCGTCGAATTCCTTGAATAATGGTCCTCTTCCATCCGGAAGGTGCGGAACGAGCCGTTCGGCGTCTCGTAGGAGGGAATGCCGGTCGAGACCGGCCAGTGATAGCGCTCGACGCCGTCGACCGCGACGGTCATCAGCCTGCGCTGTTCTTGTCGACGGTGATGGCGACCTTGGCCTGGGCTGCGCCGCGTGGCGAAGCAGCGTCAGGCCGGTGACGGCAACGAGGAACGAACGCATTTCTTACCTTTGGCCTCCAGGCCTCCGACTTTGCGGCGCCGGCTCTCCGTCCCCGGCACTCACTATGCCCGGAAACCGGCTTTGAGTTCCAGTGGCCTGCCGAGCATCGTTAGTTCGAACGCGGCGGCGCAAGCAAGGCGAAGATGGGCTGGGCTGGGTTGGCCGGTGCTGCACTTTTTCGCGAGCAGCCGGCCTGGCGCGACCCGAATTCGTCACAGACGCGCAACCATTTGGCCGCATAGGACGTTCCAAACTCCGCCTGCGGCGTCGATTGCCGCCGAGTCTTTAGGAAATTCGGATGAACAAGAGCAAGGTCAAGACCGGCGGCGCTGCCCGCCGGCTTGCCCGTACGGCTGCTGTCTTGCGCTGCCGCCATCGTGCTCGCATTGCTCGCGATCCTCGATGCCGGTCATGCCCAGGGCATCGTGCGCGGCGCCCAGGAGGGGTCTTACGAAGGCAACCGGTCGCCGGCCCGGTGGGCGGCGTGGTCGGCGGCGCGGTCGGCGCCGGCGTCGGCGGCGCCATGGGCGCGGTCAACGGCGTGCTCGGAATTCCCAACACGGCTGGCATCGCGGCCATCGCTGCCGCGGCTATTACAACCGCTACGGCCATTTCCGCTGCTACCGGTGATGCATTCGGGGGCGCAGCGATAATCCGGGATTCGCGATCCTGGTTGCGCAGGCGCCCCGGAATGACGCGCTCTCGCGTCAATTCTTCAGCCGGTAGCCGGTCTTGAAGATCCACCACACCGACGACCATGCAGACGACGAGGAAACCGATCGTCATGCCGACGCTCAGGCCGACGCTGACGTCGGCGATCTCGTAAAGCTCCAGCGGAAGCCGCGAGATCAGATAGACCACCGGATTGAGCAGCGTGATGGTGCGCCAGCCCGACGGCAGCATGTTGACCGAATAGAAGCTGCCGCCGAGGAAGGTCAGCGGCGTCACCACCAGCATCGGGATCATCTGCAGCTTCTCGAAACCGTCGGCCCAGATGCCGATGATGAAGCCGAACAGGCTGAAGGTGACGGCGGTCAGCACCAGGAAGGTCAGCATCCACCAGGGATGATGGATGTGCAGCGGCACGAACAGGCCGGCGGTGGCGAGGATGATCAGGCCGAGGATGATCGATTTGGTCGCGGCGGCGCCGACATAGCCGATGCACGATCTCGAAATAGGAGATCGGCGCCGACAGTATTTCGTAGATGGTGCCGACGAATTTCGGGAAATAGATGCCGAACGAGGCGTTGGCGATGCTCTGCGTCAGCACCGACAGCATGACCAGCCCCGGCACGATGAAGGTGCCGTAGCTGACGCCCTCGACCTCGGTGATGCGCGAGCCGATCGCGGCGCCGAACACCACGAAATAGAGCGAGGTCGAAACCACCGGCGAGACGATGCTCTGCAGCAGCGTGCGCCAGGTGCGCGCCATTTCGAACAGATAGATCGCGCGGACCGCCCGGAAATTCATGGCGCCCTCACCAGGCTGACGAAGATGTCTTCCAGCGAAGACTGGCGTGGTGTCGAGGTCGGAGATGCGGATGCCGGCGCTGCGGAGGTCGCTGAGCAGGCTGGTGATGCCGGTGCGCTCGCCCTTGGTGTCGTAGTCGTAGGTCACGCTCGCGGCCGTCGTCCGACAGTTCGAGGTTGTAGGCGGCGAGCGCGGCGGGGATCGCATCGATCTTGTGCTGCAGATGCAGCGTCAGCTGCTTCTTGCCGAGCTTCTGCATCAGCCCGGCCTTGTCCTCGACCAGGATGATCTCGCCCTTGTTGATGACGCCGATGCGGTCGGCCATCTCCTCGGCCTCCTCGATGTAATGCGTGGTGAGGATGATGGTGACGCCGGAGGCGCTGCAGCGTCCGCACCACTTCCCACATGCCCTTGCGCAGTTCGACGTCGACGCCCGCGGTCGGCTCGTCGAGGAACAGGATCTGCGGCTCGTGCGACAGCGCCTTGGCGATCATCACGCGGCGCTTCATGCCGCCGGACAGCGTGATGATCTTGGAGTCCTTCTTGTCCCACAGCGACAGGTCCTTCAGCACCTTCTCGATATGCGCGGGATTTTTCGGCTTGCCGAACAGGCCGCGGCTGAAGCTGACGGTCGCCCACACCGTTTCGAACGCATCGGTGTGCAGTTCCTGCGGCACCAGCCCGATCAGCGAGCGCGCGGCGCGGTAGTCGCCGTTGATGTCGTGGCCGCCGACGGTGACGCGGCCTTCGGCTCGGATTGGCGATGCCGCAGATGATGCTGATCAGCGTGGTCTTGCCGGCGCCGTTCGGCCCGAGCAGCGCAAAGATCTCGCCGCGGCCGATCTCGAGGTTGATGTCGTTCAGCGCCTTGAAACCGGAGCCGTAGGTCTTTGACAGATGGGTAACGGAAATGATGGAGGCGGCATGGCGGGCTTGACAGGCCAGACTGGGAATGGAGGAAAGGTGGCGCAGCGCGATGGCCGCTTCACGGCAGAGGAGAGGCCCTGGCCACAGATAGGAACGCGCGCCGGGTTCCGCAATTGGTGCGGTGCAACTCCTAAGGCGATAAATCGCTCGGGTCCTGCGCGGCCTCGAAGCGGGGAATGAAGTTGGGCGGCAAGGCGACCAGTCTTTCCGACCGCTCCAGCGACGGCCCAAGGATGCGCGGCGCTCGGCACATCGCTTTTGCGAGCCGGGTATATTCGAACCATGTCAGATACAGCACCATGGCGGCTGCTCGCCATTGGCGAGCACTTTGGCGCAGCGCTCGGTGGCGCCATCGGTCAGCCACCATCGCTGCGCCAGCGTGACGAGCTTTCTGAAATGAAGGATGGCGCCGGGATTGCTGCGCGCGATCGACGCCGGCGAGCTGCGCGCAATGGGTCAGCCAGCTGAGGCCGGCCAAAATGGCGATGGCGAAAATCGGCCGGCGCGGTGCCGGTGAAATCGATCACGGTGTCGCCATGCGGACGCTGGGCGAGATAGGCGTCGATCATCTCGATCTGCCGGGCGGGCTCGCTCAACAGCTCGAAACTTGTGCCTCGGGCACCGCGATCGAATAGCGCAGCGCCTCCAGCCGGGTGTGATCCCAGACGTGGCCGACGTCCCCGTCCACATCGGCCCAAGGTCCGCTTGCAGGCCGGATAGATCAGCCGGCCCTGGTCGGTGTCGGCGAGGTATTTTGGAACGCGCTTTTGCAGGTCTTCGAGGATGGCATGTGGCGCAAGGAAACCGCCCGGCGGATCCTTTGCCCGATCTGGCCTTCCCGGGTTGCCACCAATCAAACAAATCCGCAGCCTCGCCAGCAAATTCGCTGAGGTCGTTTTACACCGGTTTGAACAAACTATCGACCAGCCTCTCGTGGCCTTCATTGTCGCATCCGGATCGGCCCGGAGTCTGTCTCACTTCTTCTTCGCCGGCTTTTCGCAGGCGCCGGGCTCGCCGGCTTGGCGGGTCGGCTCGCTCTGCTCAGGAAGTTTTCGCGACGGTCATGATCTGCACCTGATTATTGACCGGCGCGTTGGGACGCGCAGGGTCAAGCAGCTGTTCCTCGCCGAGCCCGACCGACTGCAATCGCTTCGCCGAAATCTTGAAGGTGTTGATCAGGATGTCGCGGATCGCATCCGCCCGCCGCTGGCTGAGCAGCACGTTGTTCTCGCGCCGCCCGGTCGACTCGACATGGCCGACGATGAGGAATGTGTATGGCAGCAGGCTCGAATGGGTCAACGCATCGGCGATGCGCCCGAGCGTCTCGTAGGAAGCCGGCAGCACGATCGGCGTGTCGACGTCGAACTGAATGTCGACGTTGAAAGTCGGCAGCTTGGTCAGTTCGGGCGCGATCGGCGGCGCGCTTTGCGGCGGCGGCTCGTTCTTCGATCTGGATTTCGACCTCTCGAGAAACTCTGCTGGCGCAATGCCGGAACGTCGATATCCGCCGGCGTTTCAAACCGGATCGAGTCGGGCGATGATGTCGTCCCGGGCAGGGGCTGTCTGCGCGCCCGCGGGCGATCCCGCCGATACCGCCAAGGCGGCCGCGAGCAGGCCGATGTGCCACAGGCTTCGCACCGCCAGCCGCATCATCGATACCCCGCGTCACCGAGCGCCTGGGTGCAGCTGCGCTCACGCCCTTCGCCGTCATCAGGCAGGGGACCGACCTGCTGGTCTCCTTGGTCGAGCCTCCGCACAGCTTCGACGATCTCCCGGCGTGCAGGCGTTGGCAACCGTAATGCGCGCCGCGATCCCGTTTCTGGATCGCGTCAAAACTCTGGAAGAAATCGGTCTTGCACTGCGGCGACGTCACATCCTGGTTGCGGTAGAGACATTCCTTGAGGCGGTTGGCATCGAAATTGACGCCGCGGCAATTGGCCCTGATATCCGTGCCGCAACTCCTGGCAATTACCGCCGAGGAATCGCCAAAACTGATCGTCTCCGCCGCCGCCAATGACGGCACGGTCAGCGCAACGATAAGCAGGATAGACCCTCTCCCAAACCATGGTTCTATCTCAACCGGGGATTTCGCCGGTGGTCAAGGGCTGGCGCGGACAGAAAGTCCGCTGTCACGCCCGCTCCACAAACTGTCGACCACCTTCTTCTCGCCGGCCTTCTCGAAGGCGATGGTGAGCTTGTTGCCGTCGATCTTCACCACATGGCCGTAGCCGAATTTCTGGTGAAACACGCGGTCGTCCAGCGAGAATTCGGAGACGGTGCCGGTGGATTTCGCGACCAGTTCGCCTTCGATCACCATCGGCCCGCGCTTGTTGCGGAGAAGCCGCCGCCGAGAGTATGACTACGCGAGCCTGAAAACGACGACTGGCTTCCTCAAAGCCGCCGCGGCCTGTCCGTTGCGGCCACCGCTCTGGTTGCGGGCGCGGTTGGCCTGCGCGCGCTGCCAGCCCGGCGTGGTGTAGCTCGAGCCGAACGATTCGACATTGTCGAAGCGCGAGGCGCCGTAGCCGCCGCTGCCGCCCCAGCCCGAGCCGCCCTTGGATTCCGTGATCTCGACATTAGGCGCCGGCAGTTCGTCGAGGAAGCGCGACGGGATCGTGGTCGACCAGGTGCCGTGAATGCGGCGGTTGGTGGCGAAATAGAGTTTGGCGCGGCGGCGCGCGCGGGTCAGGCCGACATGGGCGAGGCGGCGCTCTTCCTCGAGGCCGGCGCGGCCCTGTTCGTCGAGCGTGCGCTGGCTCGGAAACAGGCCTTCCTCCCAGCCGGGCAGGAACACGTTGTCGAATTCGAGCCCCTTGGCCGAATGCAGCGTCATCAGCGACACCGCCTCCTCCTCGGCGCCGCCGTCGCGGTCCATCACCAGCGAGATGTGTTCGAGGAAACCTTGCAGGTTCTCGAACTCCTCCATCGAGCGCACCAGTTCCTTGAGGTTGTCGAGCCGTCCGGCGGCGTCGGCCGAGCGGTCCTTCTGCCACATCTCGGTATAGCCGCTCTCGTCGAGCACGATTTCGGCCGAGCTCCGTATGCGACGGTCACCTCGCGCTGGGCGCGCCAGCGGTCGAACTGCAGGACGAGGTCGCGCAAGCTGACCGCGCGCCTTCGGCTTCAGCTCGTCGGTCTCGACCACGGCGCGCGCGGCCTCGAACAAGCGGAATGCGGCGCTTGCGGGCGTGGTCGTGCAGCATCTGCACGGTGGCGTCGCCGAGGCCGCGCTTCGGGCACATTGACGATGCGCTCGAAGGCGAGATCGTCGGCCGGCGAATTGATCGCGCGCAGATAAGCCAGCGCATCGCGGATTTCGGCGCGCTCGTAGAACCGCGGACCGCCGATCACGCGATAGGGCAGGCCGAGGCGTGACGAAACGGTCTTCGAACTCGCGCATCTGGAACGAGGCCCGCACCAGGATCGCGACCTCGTTGAGGTTGTCGCCGGCGCGCTGCAGTTCCTCGATCTCCTCGCCGATGGCGCGGGCTTCCTCTTCAGAATCCCAGGAGCCGGTGACGGTGACCTTCTCGCCGTCGACATCCTCGGTGCGCAGCGTCTTGCCGAGCCGGCCTTCATTATGCGCGATCAGATGCGAGGCGGCGGCGAGGATATGGCCGGTGGAGCGGTAATTGCGTTCCAGGCGGATGACTTTCGCGCCGGGAAAATCGTGCTCGAAGCGCAGGATGTTGTCGACCTCCGCGCCGCGCCAGCCATAGATCGACTGGTCGTCGTCGCCGACGCAGCAGATGTTTTTGGGGCGGCGGCGGGCAGCAGCGATCGTCTCCCTCTCCCCGTTCTTCACTGGAGAGAGCGGTCGGGGTGAGGGGCCTCTCCGACAGCCGACGCGCTTCGTGGAGAGCTCCCTCACCCGGTGCGCTTCGTGCGCCGACACTGCTCCCGCAAGCGGGACGAGGTTGAAGACGGGCGCCTGCGACAGCAGCCGCAGCCACAGATACTGCGCGACGTTGGTGTCCTGATATTCGTCGACCAGGATGAACTTGAACCGGTTCTGGTATTGCCGCAGCACGTCCGGGTTCTCGCGGAACAGCCGGATGTTCTCCAGCAACAGATCGCCGAAATCGGCGGCGTTGAGGATTTTCAGCCGCTCCTGATAGCTCGCGTAGAGTTTGCCGCCCTTGCCGTTGCCGAACACCGCGGCTTCGCCGGCCGGCACCTGCGACGGCGTCAGGCCGCGGTTCTTCCAGCTGTCGATCAGGCCGGCCAGCATCCGCGCCGGCCAGCGCTTGTCGTCGATGTTCTCGGCCTGCAGCAGCTGCTTGAGCAGGCGCACCTGATCGTCGACATCGAGCACGGTGAAATTGGATTTGAGCTGCACCAGTTCGGCGTGGATAGCGCAGGATGCGGCCGCCGATCGAATGGAAGGTGCCGAGCCACGGCATGCCTTCGACGGCCTGGCCGAGCATCTGGCCGAGCCGCAGCTTCATCTCGCGCGCCGCCTTGTTGGTGAAGGTCACCGACAGGATTTCGTGCGGCCGCGCCCGGCCCTGGCTCAGGATGTGGGCGATGCGCGTGGTCAGCACGCGGGTCTTGCCGGTGCCGGCGCCGGCCAGCACCAGCACGGGGCCGTCCAGCGTCTCCACCGCCTCGCGCTGTTCGGGATTGAGCCCGCTGAGATATTGCGGGCCGCCGCGGCGCGCGCACGCGCGGCGATGCCGCCAGCCAGCGGGCTGGTGCTCGGGAACGCCGCGATGGGGCAGTTTGCTCGGCTCGGTCATCCGCGATCGTCTTGTCCCCACGATGGCACCGTGGGGCGCTGAAGGGAGCCTTCATAGCAGGGATTATAGGCCATATGGGGCCTGTCCGGCCGTTTTGACAGGTTTTATCCCGCGCTTCCGGCGAGCCGGTTCTCGTGCGACCGGCCCGCGATTTGGTTCCGCCAATATCGGACAAATTTTCCCGGTTTCGCGGCCGGAACCATCGCTTCCGGGCCGGATTGTTTCTCAGTCGAGGCGCGACGCTCAGTCGCGCCGATCGAAGAGCAAAACAGAGGTCGTGTCATGCTGAGCTGGGTCGTTACGTTTCTGGTCATCGCGCTGATCGCAGGCATTCTGGGCTTCGGCGGCATCGCCGGCGTCTCCATCGAAATCGCCAAGGCGATCTTCTTCATCGCCGTCATCCTGTTCCTGGTCTCGGCGGTGGTCGGTCTGGCGCGCGGACGCACCGCGTCTAGCGCTGCAAGCTACTTCGAGGGCATCGCCACCTTGCGGCCGATGCCCTCGGGGCCGCGGCACGGCCGCATGGCTGTCCACGACCGCCTGAATGCGGGCGCGAATGTCGGGCGGAAACGGCGCGGTCTTTCGCGCATTCATGTCGATATGGATGGTCATGTTTTCCGAGGTGGCGGAGAGCCAGCCTTCGGTGGCGTGGCGCAGTTCCTCGAACGTGTGCAGGCGCTTTTCGTCGGCAGCCGAGCAGGTAGACCGTAACCTGCACGGGATCGCCGAGATGGATTTCGCGCAAATAGCGCACATGGCATTCGGCGGTGAAGGTCGAGCCGTGGCGTTCCTTCATGTAGGCCGGGCCCGATCCCGAGCTGCAGCCACATCTGGTCGATCGCGCGGTCCATCATCACGTTGTAATAGGCCATGTTGAGATGGCCGTTGTAGTCGATCCATTGCGGCTCGATCTGCATCACCGAGGACAGAAACGGCGCCGGCGGTAGCGGCATATCCGTTCACGGTATCTTTGGCGGCGGCAGCGGTCGTCATCATCCATCCCTGTTTGGTCGATCTGGTCTCTTGACCCCTCATATATCCTTTGCCACGGTCCGCTCAAAGCCGGGAGGAATTTGGCGTGGCGACGACGATATCGGGCAATCTGAAGCGGCCGGAGCCGCAGGCGCTGGCGAGCGCCGTTGAGGCGCTGGCGGCGCGGTTCGGCAACCGGCTGATCACCTCGCAGGCGGTGCGCGAACAGCACGCCCATACCACCACCTGGCTGCCGACCCAGCCGCCCGATGCGGTGGTGATGGCGCAGGAAACCGCCGATATCCAGGACGTGGTGCGGATTTGCGCCAAGCACGGCGTTCCCGTGATCGCGTTCGGCACCGGCACCTCGCTGGAGGGCCAGGTCAACGCGCCGGCCGGCGGCGTCTGCATCGACCTGCGCGACATGAACCAGGTGCTGGAAGTCCACGCCGACGATCTCGACTGCGTGATCCAGCCCGGCGTCACCCGCAAGGCGCTGAACGAGCATCTGCGCGACCAGGGCGTGTTCTTCCCGATCGATCCCGGCGCCGATGCCTCGCTCGGCGGCATGGCCTCGACCCGCGCCTCCGGCACCAATGCGGTGCGCTACGGCACCATGCGCGACAACGTGCTGGCGCTCAAAGTCGTGCGCGGCGACGGCGAGATCATCACGACCGGCACGCGGGCGAAGAAATCTTCCGCCGGTTACGATCTGACGCATCTGTTCGTCGGCGCCGAGGGCACGCTCGGCATCATCTCCGAACTCACCATCAAGCTGCGCGGCATTCCCGAGACGATCGCAGCCGCCGCCTGTTCGTTCGAGACCGTGCGCGGCGCCTGCCAGGCGACGATCCTCGCCATCCAGACCGGCATTCCCGTCGCGCGCATCGAACTGCTCAACGCCGAGCAGGTGCGCGCCTGCAATTCCTATTCGAAACTGACGCTGCCGGAGACGCCGCTGTTGCTGCTGGAATTCCACGGCAGCGAGAACGAGGTCGCCGAGCAGTCGAAGAACTTCAGCGAGATCGCCGGCGAATGCGGCGGCGGCGATTTCACCTGGACCACCAGGCCGGAGGATCGCACAAAACTCTGGCAGGCGCGGCACGACGCCTATTGGTCGGTGAAGGCGCTGCGGCCCGGTGCGGGCGTGGTGGCGACCGACGTCTGCGTGCCGATTTCGCGGCTGGCCGATTGCGTCACCGAGACCGAGGACGATCTGAAGCGGCTCAATCTGCTGTCGCCGATCGTCGGCCATGTCGGCGACGGCAATTTCCACTGCTCGCTGGTCTGCGACGTCGATAATTCGGAAGAGATGGCGCGCGGCGAGGAGTTCATGCATCGCCTGGTCGAGCGCGCGCAGGCGATGGGCGGCACCTGCACCGGCGAGCACGGCATCGGGCAGGGCAAGCAGAAATACCTCAAGGCCGAACTCGGCGATGAGGCGATCGACGCCATGCGCGCGCTGAAAAAGGCGCTCGATCCGCAGAACATCTTCAATCCCGGAAAGATCGTGCCGGCGGCGTAGGGCCGAGCGTCAGCGGATCAAGACGGCGGCGCGGCCGGTCCGTCGAGGATAATGTTCCTCGGACACATCAGGATTGAGGTCAACTAACGGCCGGCGCATGCCGTCGATGTGGAACTTTTGCCTCCTGTTGGCGTCTTTCTAGTGCCGCACTATCTGCGGCGTGGCGCAGGGAGGGTGCCATGTCCAAACGGGCAATCGGAATTGCGGTCATTGTTCTGGTGACCCTGCTGTCGAGCGCGGCGATCGGCAAGAGCGCGGCGGCCACGGTGGTGGACACGGTGGCGGTCACGGTGGGCACGGTTTCCACGGCGCGTCACTGGCGGCGGGCACCGGCACGGCTTCGGCCACGCGCATTTTGGCGGTGGACACCACGGCGGAGGCCGGTTCGCCACATCCCGCTCGTTCTCGCGGGGCGGTTTTCACGGCGATCGCGCTTTTGCCGGGCGTGGCGGCCAGAACTTCAGCCAGATCCGGAACGCCGGGGTCGCCTCGGGAAACGTCCGCAACGCGATGAATTCGCTGTCGCGCGCCGGTGGATGGCGGAGCGGACGCATGCTCAGCAATCCCGTGGCGCGCGCGCAGCTCGCCGCCGGTCTCGCTATCGCAGGCTGGCATGCATGGCAGCAGCGGCAAGCGGGTGGTGGCAACACGGTAACGGCGGGTATGGCATGGGTTGGTCCGCTGTTCTGGCCGTTCGCCTATCACGACATCTATGATTACGCGATCTGGGGCGACGGCATCGGGTTCTGGGACTACGGCTATCCCGATATCTACGCCGGAATATTTGCGCCCTACGGCTATGACGATCTGTCGGGCTATCTGGCGCCGCGCCCGTCCGGCCGGAGGCACGGCGGCAGCCACTCCATTGGCGCAAATGTGCGGTGATGACAGCCGCAATATCGCCGGCCTCCCCATCGACCAGATCCAGCTCGCCGTGCAGCCGACCGAGGCGCAGTTTGCCGCGCTGGACGAACTCGGCAACGCATCGATCACCGCCGCGCAGAACATTCGCGCGGCTTGTCCGATGCAGATCGTGTTGACGGCGCCGGGCCGGCTTGCGGCCATGCAGCAGCGGATCGAGGCGATGATTGCCGCGATCGCCACGGTGCAGCCGCCGCTGGAGAAGTTCTATGGACTGCTGAATGACGAGCAGAAAGCCCGGCTCAATGCGCTTGCCGAGGACCAGCGAAAGGCCGCCATCAATCAGCGCAAGGGCGCCGATTGCTCAAGGCTGCGGCGCCGCGCAGCCTGCTCTGCCCTGCAATGGCCGGCCAGCGAGATCGAAACGAGACTGCACCCGAACGACGCCCAGCGCGCCAGTCTAACCGCGCTGCAGGACGCCAGTGCCGAGGCCGCCGAGACCCTGAGGGCGGCGTGTCAGGCCGGATGACGCAATGACGCCGCCGGCGCGGTTCGCCGCAATCGGCAAGCGGCTCGATACCATGCTGCAGGCCGTCAAGCTCGTGCGCGCCAGCGCTTGAGGATTTTTACGCCACGCTAAGCGATGAGCAAAAGGCGCAGTTCGAGGCGATCGGACCCAGGCGGTCGGCGTAGCCAAATCGGAACTCGGTTTAGGGCGGGACCGGCGGAGACCCGCCGGGGCAACGAACCGGCTTACCCAAGGATTTCCACGCTTCTGTTGCCGGAATGTCACCACCGACGCATTTCCCGGGATGAAGATGCCACCGGATGGCATCGTTGGTATTGCGGAACGCGCCCGGCCGAGGATGTCATGCGTTCGCTTATTTGAAGACGTTGCCATGCGGTGGTTCAACAAGACCAAGCAGAGTGAAGTCTGGGACGAGGCCATCCAGTGGCCGATCGGCGATATCGAGGCCGCCCACAAGATACGGGAGATCTGCCGCGCCGCCGCCGGCAGCGCCGAAAAGGTCGGCGGTTCCGCCGACCGTTCGCACAAGAAAATAAGACCCGAGGTCGAACGCTACGAACGCGCCGCGAAGGTCGCCATGGAGATCGCGATCAAGGTTTCGGACGATCTGTTGCGGGATGCCGCCGTGCGCCAGATCGTCGAACTCTGCCTCAAGGCCAACGATGCCGAGACGGCGCGGCCGCTGTTTCGCGCGATTCAAGCTGCATCAATCAGGGAAGAGGTGCTGAACGACTACCCGGTCCTTCGGCAGTGAAGTTGCGTTGCTGGCGCGCGCTGATGATGCGGCTAAGCATAACTATTCTATCGTCGCGGCTGTATTCAGAAAATTCGTCTTCAGTGACGCAAAAGGATTTTTGACAGCGACCCAAAGACCTGTGAGGCTATTCATTCTGGGCTACAGGTCCCGAAAACAAGAAGCAAGAACTTCGTGGGGATATTTTCGATGACCAGCGACGCAGTGCTGGCGGATTATCGTACCGATCGCCGCCAAAGAATTTGGGCTATCTTCGGGAGTTCATCCGGCAATCTGGTCGAATGGTTCGATTTCTACGCCTACGCATTCACGGCGCTGCTATTTTGCGCCGGCGTTCTTTCCAAAGGGCAATCAAACCACTCAGCTTTTGCAGACCGCAGCGGTGTTCGCGATCGGCTTTCTGATGCGGCCGATCGGCGGCTATGTCTTTCGGCTTCGTCGCCGATAAGTACGGCCGCAAGAACTCGATGATGATCTCGGTGCTAATGATGTGCGCCGGGTCGCTCGCCATCGCTATGCTGCCGACCTATGCGACCATCGGAGCGGCGGCACCCGTGCTTGCTGTTGCTCGCGCGCATGGTACAGGGGCTGTCGGTCGGCGGCGAGTACGGCACCAGCGCCACTTACATGAGCGAAGTGGCGCTGCCGGGCAAGCGCGGCTTCTACGCGTCCTTTCAATACGTCACGCTGATCGGCGGGCAGTTGCTTGCCTCGCTGGTGGTCCTGATTGTTCAGCTGATCGCTGTCCGACACCGAGCTGAGAGCGTGGGGATGGCGCATCCCGTTCTTCATCGGAGCCATCTTCGCGGTGGTCGCGTTGTTTCTGCGGGCGTCACTCACCGAGACGTCGTCGGCTGAAACCCGCTCGCGCAAGGAAGCCGGCTCCTTGCGCGAAATCTTCAAGCACCATACCAGGGCTTTCCTGATCGGTCCTCGGCTTCACCGCCGGCGGCTCGCTGATCTTCTATACATTCACTACCTACATGCAGAAATATCTTGATCAACACCGCGCATATGAACGATCGCACCGCGAACATAGTGATGACCGCGGTGCTGTTCACCTACATGATCCTGCAGCCGCCGTTCGGCGCATTTTCAGATCGCTTCGGCCGCAAGACATCAATGCTGTTGTTCAGCGGACTGGCAACCGTTTGCACGGTGCCGCTCATGTACGCCATTGGCGACGTCAAGAGCCCCTACGCTGCGTATGGTTTGATCATTCTGGCGCTCGCCATCGTGTCATTCTACACGTCGATCAGCGGACTTGGTGAAAGCGGAAATGTTTCCGCCCGAAGTACGCGCGATGAGCGTCGGCCTTGCCTACGCGATCGCCAATGCGATCTTCGGCGGGTCCGCCGAATACGTCGCGCTGTTGGTTCAAGGATAGCGGAGCCGGAATCCAATTTCTACTGGTATGTGACCTTCATGTGCGCCATCGCTTTTGTTGCATCGATCGTCATGCCAAATCCGAAACTCAAAGGCTATCTGCAGGGCCAGGGAACCGAAACCTAGCGGTTCCAGGGGAGCATCCATCGGTGTGCGGCGAGTAGCGCCGCCAGGAGGGTTGTCAGGTTGCTGGAGTCTTGCCCAGTTTGCGCACGGCCTCGTCGACGCTGAAGAAGATGTGGTCCCTTCGGCAGGACGTCGTAAATCTCAAAGCGCTCGAACGCTTCCTGCGCCCGTGTCGATTCCAGGCGGGCCATGGCGACGGTGACGCCGCTCGCGCGGCATTCCCGGATCAAATCGAGCAGGATCTGCGCCGCGGTGAAGTCGATCTCCAGGATGCCGCTGGCTTCCAGCACCAGCAGCCGGGGTCTCGAGCGTCTTTACAACGTTCAGCACGTCGCCGCGGAAATTCTGTGCGTTGAGGAACGACAACGGCGCCTGCAGGCCGACCACGGCGACATCGAGGATTGCGCTCGCCCGGCATGTTCGGATTGGCCGGCCACCAGATCGTGGTGTCCGGCACGCGATCGAATTGAATCAGTCTCGCCCGCGTCGTGCTCCAGATGCCGTGCAGCAGCGAGAGCGCGATACCGACGGCGACGCCTTGCTCGATCGGCAGCACGATGATCGCAGCGGCCGTGGCGACGATCAGCAAGAACTCGCCGAACGACTGGCGATAGATCGCGACGATCTGGTTGAGGCGGATGATCCGCAGCGCCACGAACAGCAGCACGCCGCCGAGCGCCGCGTTCGGAACATGCTGCAGCAGCGTGGCGCCGAACGCCAGCAGCGCCAGAACGATCGCGGCGGCGAACAGCCCTGACAGTTGCGAGCGGCCGCCGGTCTCGGACACGATGGCCGGTCCGCGGCGGACTGGCATTCACCGGAAACGCGCCGAACAGGCCGGCGAGAACGACTGCCAGCGCCGGCGCCGAGAAAGTCGCGATCGACATCGGCGGGCTGATCGGGATCGGACGGGAACGAGCGCGCGTGGTTGCCGCCGTCTGCACCATCACGACGATGGCGATCAGGAAAGCCAACGGCAGCAGCTTGCGCCCATTGCTCGGGCGAAATGTCCGGGAAGGACGGCTTTGGCAGCGTTGCCGGAACGGTCGCCGACCACGCTGACGCCCCTGCTCTCGAGGCCGGCCCAGATCACCGCGGCAGTTGCCGCGATCAGTCCGATCAGCGCGCCGGGAATTTTGGCGCTGACGGCCTCCGATCCCACGACCACGGCCAGCACGCCGAATCCGATGCAGACCGTGAAGATGTTGGCTTCGCCGAGATGCCGCGCGAGTACAGCGATGCGCTCGAGCATCGGCCCGTTCGGCGCGGGCAAGCCCGAGCACGCCGGGCATTTGCGACACCAGGATGTGCACGGAGATGCCGGCGAGGAAAGCCGACCGTCACCGGCGTCGACAACAGATTGGCGATCCAGCCCAGCCGGAACAGGCTGCCCGCGACGAGGATCGCGCCAACCAGCAACGCCAGCGCCACTGCAAGCGCCTGATAGTCCGGCCGAACCGGAGGCGGCCATCAGCAACTAGTCCGCCCGCGAAGATCGGTGTGATCGTGGAATCGGCGCCGCAGGACAGGAAGCGGTTGCTGCCGAGCACGGCAAAGCCCAGCGATCCCGCGATGAAGGCGAAGAAGCCGATCTGCGGCGAGAAGCTGCCGAGCCGCGCGGTCGCCATCTGCTCAGGGATCGCGATCGCCGCCAGCGTCAGGCCGGCGATCAGATCGCCCGGCACATCGCCCGTCTGGAACGAAGCCAGCGAGCGGAAGATCGGCCAGTTGGCTTTTGCTGTGGTCTTCGACCATTCCGGGTTCACGCGAAAGAGCAAGCTCCCGGAAATATTCGGACATCGCGCGGCCAAAAGCCAGCGGCATCAGGGACCGCTATTTCGCGCGGGGCTCCGTGATGGCCTTGCGGATCGCCGCCAGCGGCGCGGTGTCGTCGAATTCGAGGCTTTCGCCTTGCGGCTTCAGTCCGAGATCGCGCCAGAGCGCCGGCGAGATCGGGCGTCACCGGCTTTGGCCCCATCTCGTTGTGAAGCCGTGTCAGCACGTCGACGCCGACCGCCTTGTCGGCGGTGGCGAGCACGCGCTCGATCGACCAGTCCTGTTCGTGATTGCCGCCGGCGGCGATCACGCCGCGCATCGCGTCCTGCAGGCCAAGCCGGTTGTTCGTTCGCTTGCGGATTTCGATATCGGCGAGCAGGCAGAACATCGCGCCGCCCCAATATTTCCGGCCCCAGGTGTCGGTATTGTCGAGGCCCTGATCGCCGGCCTGCGGCAGGCCCTTCGGCATGTCGCGCATCATCGCCTGCCAGATTTCCGCGCGCCGTGAGATCGCCGGCCTGCACCCGCGCGACCGGTTCGACATAGACAGCCAGTCCTTCCGACAGCCATGCGTAGCGATCGGCCATGTCGGGCAGGGCGGTGTGCACCATCTCGTGCACCATCACCCAGTCGCGCCGCAGAACATCCTCGGTGGACTCGCGGCCGAGCGGGTATGCGAATGGCGGCGCCGCGATAGCCCCAGGTGGTGCCGCCGCGGATGCGGGCGCCATCGACCGGCACCAGCAGCAGCCGCAGCGAGTCGACGGGAAACCGGCCGTAATAGGTCGTGACGGCCCTCGCCGACATCCTGATCCAGTCCAGCACTTTTCTTTGGGCAGCGTGATGTCGCCGGGCGCGAAGCGCGACATGGATGGTGCCGCCGGCAACTTCGAGATCGGTCCTGGGCAGCCGGTCGAACGCATCGTACGGCATCCGGTCGCCGCGCATATATTCCGATTGCGCGTCGGCGCGGAACGAGATGGCGCTCGCCAGCATGGCGGCGACGATCGACGGCCACGACGATCCAGCTGATAGGCGCCGGCGCTTTCTCATCGCGACACGCTTCGGATCGCGCCCGATCGGTGCTGTCACGCGCGTCCTTCAGCGATGAACGCGGCCGCCTGTTCGCTGAGATCGTCGAGCATGGCGGCGAGCAGGATTTCGCCCTTGGCCGACGTTGCCAGTGTCGGATCGCCGTAGCTGCCGGAGCGGCTGTAGTTCGGCGAATTCGCGTCCGATGGCGTCAACGCGCCGGGCGCCTCACGTTTCAAGGGCCGGGCTCGGCTTCGGCGCGTGCCATGTCGACCAGCTGCGGCGCCAGCGCCAGCATCAGCGAGGTCTCGAGTTCGTCGGCATGGCTGCCGTGGCTCTGCTCGGCCAATGCCGTTGCCGCGGCGCGGCGATAGCGCGGGCCTTCGTGGATCCGCAGATGCATGATCCTGCTCGGCATCGAGACGCGCGAGCGCGCGTTCGACCGGCGCCAGCGTGCTGATCCCGGTATTGAGCACGAACAGCTTCCGGCATCCGCCTGCCGAGGATCTGCCGCCGCAATCTCATGCACGACGCGCTTCGAAGGTCGCGGCCGACAGGCTGCTGCTGCCCGCATATTCGACGAAGGCCGGATAATGTCCGTAAGTCAGCGTCGGCCAGATCAGCGCGTCGATTTTTTCGGCCAGCCGGCCGGCGAGCCATTCGGCCTGGATGCGGTCGGTGTTGAGGGGCAGGTGGAAACCGTGCTGCTTGGCGGCGGCGCCGATCGGCAAAATCGCGGCCGCGCCGTCACCGATGCGCCGCGCGACCTCGTCCCAGGTCATGCGCTCGATGAAATGGCGGTTCGGTATCCGTGCCCATGCGTGAGGGCTCCTTGCTATGCCGGCGGAAACAGCCGTCAGAAGTCCTGCTGTAATCCAGCCATGCAGATAGCCGCGCCGCGCGCCTGCCGCGCCGTCGGGGTCGTCATAGGTCGCGAGCATCTCGCAGAGCACGCCGAACGGAATGCCGTTCGCGGCCTCGTCCCACATCATCGCTTCCTCCGCGGAGAGTTCGCGGAACATCGGCGTGACGTCCTGGCGCCAGATCAGCAAGACGCGCAGGTTCGTCCAGCGCAGCAGCATCCGGCGGGGTTTCGTCGTTCTTGAGCGCCAGCCAGATCGCGGACGCGTTGGTCGAAAGATCGAGTCCGCGACGCGCTGGGATGCGGCTGGAATTTGAGACCGGACCAGGCTTCCGGCGCAAATGCCGGCCATGTCGGTCAGCTCCAGCACCGTCGCCTTCCGCGGCGTCGAAGGCGTCGTTGAGCGCCTTTTCCAGCGCGGCGAGATCGGACAGCACGGGATGATCGCAGTAGGGCGCGGCCGATTTCAGGAACTCCGGCAGGCCTTGCGAGAACCAGCGCAGGTTCGGATGCTCGGACGGACGCGCCTTGACGTAGGCGTGTCCCATCTCGTCGAACATCTCGTCGCCGAGATAGAGATGCAGCAGTTCGTGGTCGTTGCGCATGGCCTCGACCAGCCGCGAGCCATAGGCGTAGCGATAGACACCGTACAGCGTCTCGCGCTTCTCCCGTGGGCTGTCGAGGATTTCGGCCAGCACCGTATCGTCGTCGGTCAGAATGCCGCGCTGAAAATCGGCCTGCTGCCGCGCGAAGTCGCTCATCCCGCGTGCTTGCCCAGTGGCGGCAAGACCTTCTCGGCGATCTCGCGGGTGCTGGCTGACCTCGACAAGAAGTTCGTCGAGCGGCGGGATGTTGTCGTCGCGCTCGATCATGGTCGAGACCCGGCCGAAGCGCTTCAGCGCCGCGACATAGAGATCCCAGACATCCTCGCACACCGGATGGTCGTGGGTGTCGATGATGTGGGTGCCCATGTGGCTGTGGCCGGCCATGTGAAACTGCACGACCCGATCGCGCCGGAATTCCGTTGAGGAACGTCATCGGATCGTAGCCGTGGTTGAAGGCGCTGACATAGACATTGTTGACGTCGAACAGCAGCCAGCATCCGGAGCGGCGCGACAGCTCGGACAGAAATTCCCATTCCGTCATTTCGGAATTGTTGAACTGGACGTAGGTCGAGACGTTCTCGAGCACGATGGCGCGGCCGAGGAAATCCTGCACCAGTTGCACGCGGCTGACGACGTGGTCGAGCGCTTCGCTGGTGTATGGGATCGGCAGCAGATCGTGCAGGTTCTTGCCGTGCACGCCGGTCCAGCACAGATGGTCGGAGACCCATTTCGGCTCGACGCGCTTGGCGAGGTCTTTCAGGCCTTGCAGATATTCGAAATTGGGCGGCGCGGTCGATGCGATCGACAGCGACACGCCGTGCATCACCACGGGATAGCGTTCGCAGATCCGGTCGAGCGTGCGCAGCGGCTGGCCGCCCGGCAGCATGTAGTTTTCGCTGATGACCTCGAACCAGTCGATCGGCGGATTGCCGTTCAGGATTTCGTCGTAATGCTGGTGCGCGCAGACCGAGACCGAAGCCGAGGAACGGCGGCTTGGCCGATTGTCGCCGGGCGGTCTGCAAGCGCCGCCGCCGGGGAGTTGTGGCAATCTGCTTGCGACGTTCATGTCGTCTCCGCTCGGGGCACCGCCAATCAAGGCGGATGGGTCATTGCCTCAAATTATCATGGAAAGCGAGGCCCGGCCTACACCGGGCCCCGATCCGGATCACCGTCGATTTAGGCCGGCGTGTACTTGCCCTTGGCGGCGTCGCACTTGTCCTTGGTCATGGCGGAGAAGCCCTGACCCTTGCAGGCGTTCTGGCCCTTGCAGGAATTGGCTGCCGCCCTTGCAGGCGCTCTGGCCCTTGCAGGCGTTGGCGCCGACGCACTTACCTTCGCCGGCGGCGTAGGTCACGGTCGACATGGTCGCGCCGGCCAGGAACAGGGTGGCCGCAGCGGCGGCAATCGCGGCGCCGGACTTGGAAGTCATCTTCATGAGCATTTCCTCCAGAGAAAGAAGTGTGACGGTGCACCGCCCGCAAAGCCGCGACAGTTCCGGACCGACAGACTGCACCCAGCGATAGCTACGCGGTGGGTCTGGTCTAGTTACACGGCCGCCCGAATTTATTTTAATGATCGGCCATTGATGGGTCGAAACAATGAGGCCCGGCAGCGATGCCGGGCCCCCTTGCGTCGATCCGGTACGATCAACCCTTGACGAACTTGCGCGCCCATGGCGGCGCAGCCTTCTCCGAAGCCATCGAGAAGCCGGTGCCCTTGCAGGCGTTCTGGCCCTTGCAGGAATTCGCCGACGCCCTTGCAGGCGCTCTGGCCCTTGCAGGCGTTGCCGGCCATGCACTTGCCGTCGGCGGCGTTCGCAGGCGTCGACACGCGTCGACACGACGGCGCCGGCGAGGAACAGGGTGGCAGCGGCAGCGGCGAGCGTCGCACCGGATTTGGAATTCAACTTCATGACGATCTCCTCGATGATTGTTTGACGACAAGATGTGACGCCGTGAGCATCCGATGATCGTGGCGATCACAGACCCGCACAACGCAGGGAAGTGACTGGATGCCAATCAGATCGCGGTGGCTTGCGCGGAGGCCGTTAAGTCGCCAGTGATTTGAATGCTCATCCAGAACCAGCTACGGGGTATCGGGCGATTTGGTTACAGAGTTTCGAAAGAAAATTTTCTTTTTTCGATGTCGGACATCCCGTCCATGTCTAACACCGGCCTCGCCGGAGTATTTCGTTGCGCGGCGAGTCAGGCGTGGCTGCCGGTGGCGGTCAGAAAGCGCTGCGGCTTCAAGCGATTAGGCCGGATGCCGATGCACAGTCTACGTTGCGTTGCACAACGAGATTTCAGTTCGGTTACGACGCCGCGCGACGGCTTCAGCTTCGCCATCTGCTTCACCGTGGCCTGAAGCTCCTCGGCATTGAAGGACGGAAACGAGCAGATGCGGTTGCTGCAGGCGAACGCCGCGGGCTCGCCGAGGTCGGGATATTCGACGTCGGGGTTGGGCAGCTTGCCCTCGCGCAGATCCAGCCATTCCAGGCGCTTGTAGCGGGCCGGCAGCGCGCGCGCCAACGCGTGCAAGGTCTTCGCGCGGGCGTCGTCCTTGCTGTCCGACGATCGTCATGTGGGTCGGCTCGACCGCGAGTTCTTCGTCGGCGAGCAACACGCCGGGCAGGGGCCGCACCATCTCGGCCGATGCGCTGGCGAGATAGCGCATCGCATGCGAGGCCTGCTCGCGATAGCGTCTCGTTGCCGTAGTAACGGTTGAGCAGGTTCATGAAGCGCGCGACCTGCACCTGGTCGTCGATCAGCTTGGCGGGCTTGGCGAGCACGCCGGTCTTGCCTTCCGACGTCTTCGAGGTCACGAAGCCGCCGGCCTCATCCCGGAAGGTCGCGACGAAATCGCCGGCCTTGGCGGCGGCGGTGAGCCAGTCGCGGTTGCCGGTGGCGGCGTAGAGATCGAGAAAGGCCTGGCCCATCGCCAGCGTATCGCCGAGGAACGGACCGCCGCGATCCTTCTCGCCATGACGGAAACCCGCCATCCGGCAGCGCGCGGTTGTCGATCACCCATTTCGCCGCGCGTTCGGCGATCGCAAGCACCTTGGGATCGTTGGTGACGTTGTAGTAGGCGGCAAATCCGGAGATCGCCCAGCCGTTTTCGCGCGCGTACAGATTCTTGTCGATGCGCGGCATGCCGAGCTTGCGGCGCTCGCCGTCCGACAGCGCGTAGTATTTGTGTCCGTCGGTGTCGTGGTCGAGATCGGCATCCTGGCTGACATAGAACGCGCCGTCGGGGCTGGTGAGAAATGCTGCCAGATAGCGCTCGATGTCGCGCGCGGCGGCGAGATATTTCGGATCCTTCCACAGCGCATAGGCCTGGCTGTACTGCCGCAGATATTGCGCCTGGAACGACATGATCTTTTCGAAATGCGGCGTGGTCCAGGAGCCGGCTTCGGAATACTGGAACACGCCGCCCCAGACCGGATCGATCAGCGCGATCGCGGCGTCCAGCGTCTGCCGGGCGCGCTTGATCGCGGTGGCGTCGCCGGCCTCGGCGCGGGTGATCGCCAGGTCCATGCTGTCGGCGTCGATGTATTTCTGGTTCTCGCCCCAGCCGCCGAGTTTCTCGTCGTAGGATTCGTCGAAATTCTTCGTCAGCGCCGCGCGCTGCTCCTTGCCGAGAAAGGCCGACGTCGGATGGCTTGATCTCGAAGGCTTCGCCGACCGACGGTCCGGGCGAGGGATCGTCGATGATGGCCTTGAGCAACGCCTGCATCCGCTCGCGGCTCGATATAGCCCCTGATCTTGGCGATCTCGGTGCCGTCGGGGCCGAACACGATGGTCGCCGGCCAGCCCCAGTCGCCGTAGCGGCTCGACAGATCGGGATTGGCGTCCTGGTCGACCCGCACCGGCAGATATTTCGCGGCCAGCAATTCCCTGACCTCGGGATCGGCGTAGGTCGTCTTCTCCATGACGTGGCACCAGTGGCACCACACCGCCTCGAGATCGAGAATGACGAAGCGCTTCTCGGCCGCGGCGCGGGCGAACAGGTCGTCGCCCCATTCGCTCCATTTGGGTCCGTCAGCGGCAAACGACGGAGACGCCGCGAGTGCGGCGAGGGCGAAAGCGGCGATGCGGACGAGTTTCATGGCGGCTCCCGGAAGGCTGGCGTTTCGACAGCTACGCGCGCAGGCAAAATCCGGGCTCAGCTTTTCCGCGCTGTCACGGGATTGTGAGACGCGTCAGGTCGATTCGTCTTGCCGATGCCCGGCCGCATTCACCAGCAGCCGGTCCAGCGAGGCGGCGCCGGGACCTGCGATCGCGAGCCACATGAAGGCCGCGAAATAGGCCGCTTCCTCGAAGCCGAGCAGCGTCTCCAGCGAATCGACGTCGCCCCATTTCGCCGACTTGATGGCGACGAGCATGACCACCGCCAGCATCGCCGCCGGAATCCGGGTGAACAGGCCGAGGATCAGCATGGCGCCGCCGAAGCATTCGACGCCGGACACGAAGGGGGTGAGGATTTTCGGGAACGGGATGCCCCAGCCGATGAAATTCTCGGTGATCTGCGCCAGGTTGTGTGAGCTTGCCCCAGCCGGCCAGCATGAAGGTGTAGCCGACGATCAGCCGCATGATCAGCGGTCCGGCCCAGGAAAAATACGACGCGATTTGCGCCGGCAACAGGATCAGAAGATTGACGATGAAATTCATGCGAACCCCCTTCAAGTATTTGATTGTACGTCAGACCGCGACCTGCGGCCTCTTTAAATCCAGTGCGCGCGAAAGCGCCACGGCTGCGATGGCGGCAATCTGGTCCTGGCAGGAGTTTCGCAGCGGCCGGCCCGCTTGTTACGGCGGCCTTAGCCGAAAATTTTGCAATGCGAGGAAAGTCTCCAGCAGCCAGATGCTGATGCTGGATGACGGCGCCGGTCAGAAAGCCGATGCCGGTGATGACCATCAGCACGCCCATGGCCTGCTCGACGCTTGCGAGATGCCGCTTCATCCGCGCGAACAGCGAGGAGAACTGCTCGATCATGAAGGCCGCCAGCAGGAACGGAATTCCGAGCCCGGCGGAATAGACCGCGAGCAGGCCGGCGCCCTTGGTCACCGTGGCCTCGGCCGCCGCGATCGACAGGATCGCCGCCAGGATCGGCCCGATGCAGGGGGTCCAGCCGAAGGCGAAGGCGAGTCCCATCGCATAGGCGCCCCACAGCCCGACCGGCTTCGGCATCGGCAGCCGCCCTTCGCGCATCAACAAGCCGATCCGGGTCAGGCCGAGGAAATGCAGGCCCATGACGATGATGACGATGCCGGCGACGATCGAGAGCTGCGCCGACCAGGCGCGGATCAGGCCGCCGATCAAGGGAGGCGCTGGCGCCGAGCGCCACGAACACGGTGGAAAAGCCGAGCACGAACATCAGCGCCGAGGCCATCACCGCGCGCTTGGAGGCCGACTGCCGTCTCGTCATTGGCGACATGCTCGATGGTCGCGCCGGTGAGATAGATCAGATAGGGCGGCACCAGCGGCAGCACGCAGGGCGACAGGAAGCTGACAAGACCGGCAATCAGGGCCGCCGGGATGGAAACATCGTGCATGCAATGACCTTCGAGGATTACGGCAAGGCATAGCGCCCTCTTGGCTTGTACGGAACAGACAATCGCAGAAGTTTCGTCGGCGTTACGGCTCAACTCCGGTCACAGAGCTGTGTCCGGCGGCCGAAATGGCCTCGCCGGCGAAACAGACGCTGGTATGGTTCCGTATTGCGGTAAGCAGCCCGCGAGCCAGGACCCTTGCATGCGCATCGGCATCCGCAGCGCCATTTCGGCCCTCGTGCTGACGTCGATCGTCGTCAGCGCCGTCGGCGTGCATCTGTTGTGGTGGCGCACCGCCCAGCAGGTCAGCCAGACCCTTGCCAATACCATCAACGACCAGATCGTTTCCGCGGTCGGCGACGAATTGCAGTCGGTCACGACCGAGGCGCGATCCTCGCATGATGGCGGTGCGCACGCTGCTGGCCGAAAAAGTGTTCGATGCCGCGCGACGCCAGCAAGCGCAAGTCGTGTTCCTGGTCGCAGTTGCAGTCGCAGCCGACCATTTCCTGGGTCGCGTTCGGCTGGCCGGACGGCTCGTTCTTTGCCGGGCACAAGCTCGGCGATCCGGCGTCATCGAAATGCTCGAGATCACGCCCGACCGCAAGCTGCAGGATCAGATCGCTACGAATATCGTCGGCAACGATCTCCGGCTCAAGGACAGCCGCGTCGAGGACACCAAATATTCCGTCACCGATCAGGAATGGTTTCGCGATGGCGATCGACGACCAACGACGAGCACTGGTCGACGCTGACGACGCATCCGCAACGGCGAGCGGCTGGCGGCGGCCTTCGCCGCGCCGATCGATATCGACCGGAAGCCCGCCGGCGTGCATCGCCATCATCATCGAGCTGACACGGGTCTCGAATTTCCTGTCGCAGCTTACCGTCGGCAAATCGGCCGGCGCCTTCATCCTCGACCGCGACGGCAAGGTCGATCGCCGCGCCCGATCCGAACGCCAACGAGGTGATGGCGCTGAAGACCGATCATCCGCTGTTTCCGGTCGCGGTCGACGCGATCCGGCAGCGCGGCAGCGCCTACAATCCCGGCGAGGGCGAGCCGTTTCACCAGCCAGGTGACGCGGGACGGCAAGGCCTATCAGGCGGTGCTGACGCCGATCTCGTTTCCAGGCTGGTCGCTGGTGACGGTGGTGCCGGAATCGGAATTTCTCGGACCGGTGCAGATGACGATCCGCAAACTTGCTGATCGGCCTTGCGGTCCTGATCGTCTTCGCCGGATTGTTGTCGGCATGGCTCGCGCAGCGCGCTGATCGCCGCGCCGCTGATCAAGGTGGTCAGCGAGCTCAGGCATGTCGAGCGCTTCGATCTCGACAAGGTGCGAGCGGCATCCGTCGCGGCTGACCGAGATCGAGAATCTTTCCGCGCGCGATCGGCGACATGGCGCAGGGGCTCGCCGCGTTCCGGCAAATACATTCCGGCCGATCTGGTGCGGCGGCTGATCAGCGACGGCAACGGCGCGCGGCTCGGCGGCGCGGTGCGATCGATGAGCGTGATGTTCATCGATCTCGCCGGCTTCACCGGCATGTCGGAGCGGCTGGGCGACCGCATCATTCCGCTGCTGTCGCGCTATTTCGATGCCGTCTCGGTGCAGATCCAGGAGCCAGGACGGCACCATCGACAAATTCATCGGCGACGCCGTGATGGCGTTCTGGGGCGCGCCCGCCGCCCAATCCGGATCACGCCGTGGATTGCTGCCGCGCCGCGCTGGCGTGCCGGCGCGCGATGGACGAGGCCGGTCTGGTCGACGACCAGCGGCGAGCCGGTCAGGATTCGCATCGGCATCAATTCCGGCGACATGCTGGTCGGCAATATCGGCTCGGAAGTCCGGCTGAACTACACCGTCATCGGCGACGCCGTGAATATCGCGAGCCGGCTCGAGAGCACCAACAAGGCGTACGGCTCCACCATCATCATCGGTCCGGAAACGCGCCGTCTGGCCGGCGATCGCATCGTCGTCCGCGAACTCGACCGGCTCGCGGTCTATGGCCGCGCCGGCGGACTGCAGATCTACGAATTGCTGGCGATGGCCGATGACGCGCCAGGCGCGCTCGACTGGGTGAAGTGCCTACGAGGCCGGTCTGGCCGCATGGCGCGCGCGGCGATTTCACCGCCGCGATCGACGCCTTCGAGAAGGCGCTGGAAATCCGCACACGACGACGCCGCGTCACTGCTGCATGATCGAGCGCTGCAGGCAGCAGCTCGAAAATCCGGCCGGCGAGGACTGGGACGGCACCACGATCGCGCGAACCAAATAGCCTCAGGACGCCAGTTGCCTTGCATGAGGCTTCCGTTTGGCCATAGATGTGCCAGCCGCAATGCCGCACGCCTTGGCGACTGACGGGAAGCTGTCCAGCGTTGAAAATCCTGTTGACCCATACGCCGCAGGCGCGGGCGCAATATTATGGCGAGCGCAGCCTGGACGGGCTGCAGGACGATCGCGCAGGTCAAAGCTGCATGAGGCGAACGATGCGCTCGATGCGGCCGGCCTGATCGAGGCCGCGCGCGATGTCGATATCATCGTCGCCGACCGGCTCACCGCGGGACCGGGCGAGATTTTTCCGCAGCTGCCAAAACTGCGCGCCTTCGTTCGCTGCGCGGTCGATATCCGCAACATCGATGTCGACGCCGCTTCCGCCGCCGGCGTGCTGGTCACGCGGGCCGGGCCCGGCTTCGTCCAGTCGGTCGCGGAACTGGCGATCGGCTTCATGGTCGATCTGTCGCGCGGCGTTTCGCGCGCGACGCGCCGACTACCACGCCGGGCGGAAGCCTGAAGATCATCATGGGCCGGCAACTGGCCGGCAGCCGCCTCGGCATCATCGGCTATGGCAGCATCGGCCGCTACCTCGCCGGGATCGCGAAGGTGCTGGGCATGGAGGTTCTGGTCGCCGATCCCTTTGCGACCGTGAGCGACGCCGGCATCGCAGCATGTGCCGCTCGACGATCTGCTTGCGCCGGTCCGACTATGTCGTCTGCCTCGCCGGTCGCCAACGAGCAAACCGAAAACCTGATCGGGCAGGCGGCGCTGGCGCGGATGCAGCCGCATGCGTTCTTCATCAACCTGTCGCGCGGCAATCTCGTCGACGAGGCGGCGCTGACCGCGGCGTTGCGCGAGAACCGCATCGCCGGCGCCGCGATGGATGTCGGCCGCGCGCTGGACCAGATGCCGACGCCGGAGCTGGCGAAACTGCCGAACCTGATCGCGACGCCGCATATCGGCGGATTGACGCCGCCGGCGATCGAGAGCCAGTCGCTGGAAACCGTTCGCCAGGTCGAGAAGATCATCGCGGGGCGAGATCCCGGTCGGTGCGGTCAACGCCGATCATTGGACGCGACGTCGCTCGACGCACGTGAGCGCGATCCGGATTGGCGCTTAAACAGTTTCACGATGAAACGATACGCAGGCTGATGCGTCTTCCTTCTTCTACGGCTGGACGATCGTCGCGGTGACGTTCGTCACCATGGCGATCGGCGTCAATGCGCGGACCGCGTTCTCGCTGTTCTTTCCGCCGATCGTCGCCGAGTTCGGATGGGAACGCGGCGTCACCGCGGGCGCCTTCTCGTTCGGCTTTGTGGTGTCCGGCGCCGTCAGTCCGCTGATCGGCCGCATGATGGACCGCTTTGGTCCGCGCGGCGGTGATGGAGCTCGGCGTCGCGCTGATGGGCGGCGGCTTGCTGCTGGCGCCGCTGACGACGCAGCCATGGCATCTCTATCTCACCATCGGCGTGCTGGTCGGCGCCGGCAGCGTCTGTCTCGGCTATTCCGGCCAATCGCTGTTCCTGCCGAACTGGTTCATTCGCCGCCGCGGCCTCGCGATGGGGCTCGCGTTCGCCGGCGTCGGCATCGGCTCGGTGACCCTGCTGCCCTGGGTGCAGCTCATGATCGAGCAGACCGGCTGGCGCACCGCCTGCACCGCGATGGGCATCCTGGTCCTGGTCGTGCTGGCGCCGATCAACCTGTTGCTGCGCAAGCGCCCGAAGATATCGGGCTGCTGCCGGATGGCGATGCCGCGCCGACGGCGACATCGGCGAAGCCGGTCGTCGAACGTCGTCGATCCCGTCTGGGCCGGCACCGACTGGACCCTGCGCCGCGCGCTGCGCACCGCGCGGTTCTGGTGGATCGCGCTCGGCTATTTCTGCGGCCTGTACATCTGGTACGCGGTGCAGGTGCACCAGACCAAATTCCTGCTCGACATCGGCTTCAGCCCGAACGTCGCGGTCTGGGCGCTCGGCGTCGTCAGCCTGCTCGGCATTCCCGGCCAGATCTGGCTCGGGCATCTCTCCGACCGGATCGGGCGCGGAATGGATCTGGGCCGATCGAGCTGCGCCGGCTTTGCGATCTGCTTCGCGGCGCTGATCGCGCTGAAATATCGCGCCAGTGCTGCCGCTGGTCTACCTGATGATCTTCGACGCAGGGCGCGCTCGGCTACGGCCTGACCTCGATCATGGGCGCGGTGGTGCTCGAAATCTTCCAGGGCAAGCACTACGGCAGCATCTTCGGCACCATCATGCTGGCGGCGCTCGCCGGCGGCGCCGCGGGCCCCTGGGCGCACCGGCCTCCTGTACGATCTCTCCGGCGAGTTACACGCTTGCCTTTGCGATCGGCATCGCCGTCAGCATGCTTGTCGGCGATCGCGATCTGGCAGGCATCGCCCGGCAAGGTCCGCGCCGTCGCCGGGCAGCTGCACAAGGCGCAGGCCGGCGGCGCAGCTGAGTCCTTGTCACGGCCGATGAAATTCCGATCGCCTTCTGCAGATCGCTGATGGCGCGCAGGAAGCTGTCGGCCGGCGTGGTCTCCGGATCGATCAGGCGGTGCAGGCGGAAGCCGTCCTCCAGCGCCAGCAGGATCGCGCCGGTCCATGCCGGGTTCAGAACTGGATTCTTGCCGCTGTTCTTCGACGTGGTCTCGACGATGTCCGTGATCAGTTTTCGCCGGGCGCGCAGGCGCTTGGCGAGTTCGGGCCGGCGCTTTTCGGCGCGCGCCACGAACAGGATCATCTCCATGTGCAGCAGGGGAGAGCGGCCGAGCGGATCCTGCTGGCTGCGGTCCATGGTCTTCAGCGCGTCGATGAAATCCGCGAGGTTCTTGTGCCTGGCAAGAAGATCGAGATTGCGCCGAATGGTTTGCTCGACGTGATCCTCGAGCATGGCGATGATCAACTCGTCCTTGCTCTTGAAGTTCGAATAAAACGCTCCGCGCGTGAAGCCGGCCGCAGCCGCGATGGCCTCGATGCTGGCGCCGCCGATGCCCTGTTCCTCGAACACGCGCGCCGCCGCCTCGAACAGCTTTTCGCAGGTATCGTCCCGGGTCGGTCTGGTTCGGACTCTTGACATCGGCCCATTTTAGGTCAGAATGCAACTCGATACAATAGTGTATCGAGTTTGATGCTCGGATGACATGCTGGCGGACGACACCGATCGCTCAAATGAATAGAATTCGGTGCGGCAACCAACTGAGGTCACCATGAACGAGCATGTTCAGACTGCGACGAGCGCAGCCGCTGTTCAATCCGCTGGCGCCGGAATTCATCCGCAATCCCTATCCGCATTACGAGCGGCTGCGCACCACCGATCCGGTGCACCTGACGCCGCTCGGCATGTTCGTCGCCAGCCGTCACGCCGAGGCCAGCCTCGTGCTGCGCGACAAGCGCTTCGGCAAGGACTATGTCGAGCGCACGATCGCGGCGCTACGGGCCCGAGATCATGAAGGAGCCGGTCTTCCGCAGCATGAGCCACTGGATGCTGCAGCAGGATCCGCCCGACCACACCCGCCTGCGCGGGCTGGTGGTGAAGGCCTTCACCGCGCGCCGGGTCGAGGACATGCGCCCGCGCATCCAGCAGATCGTCGACGAGACGCTCGACCGCATCATTCCGCAGGGCAAGATGGACCTGATCGAGGATTTCGCCTTCCGCCTGCCGGTCACCATCATCTGCGACATGCTCGGGATTCCCGAGGAGCATCGCGAGGTGTTTTATACCGGGCTCGCGCGACGGCGGACGCATTGCTCGATCCGGTGCCGCTGTCGCCGGAAGAGATCAAGCAGGGCAACGCCGGCAGCGCGATGGCCGCAGATGTATTTCCAGCAGCTGTTCGAGCTGCGGCGGAAGAAGCCCGGCGACGACCTGACCACGCAGCTGGTGCAGGCCGAGGAGGACGGCAGCAAGCTCTCCAACGAGGAACTGACCGCCAACATCATCCTGCTGTTCGGCGCCGGCCACGAGACCACCGTCAACCTGATCGGCAACGGCCTGCTGGCGCTGCATCGCAATCCCGACCAGCTGGCGCTGCTCAAGGCCAACCCGGCTCTGATCACCAACGCCATCGAGGAATTCCTGCGCTACGATTCCTCGGTGCAGCTGACCGGCCGGGTGGCGCTGGAAGACATCGAGGACCTCGGCGGCAGGCGCATTCCCAAGGGCGAAAGCGTGCTGTGCCTGCTCGGCTCGGCCAACCGCGACCCGGCGGTCTATCCCGACCGCCCGGATCGGCTCGACATCACCCGGCCCAACGTGCGGCCGCTGTCGCTTCGGCGGCGGCATCCACTTCTGCCTCGGCGCCCAGCTGGCGCGCATCGAGGCCGAGATCGCGATCTCGACCCTGCTGCGCCGGCTGCCGGACCTGCGGCTGGATGACGCGGAGAATCCGGAATGGCGGCCGACCTTCGTGCTGCGCGGCCTGAAGCGGCTGCCGGCAAGCTGGTGACGGCGCTGCGCGGCTAAGCCGTCCGCGCGACGCTGATGTGACTTCGGCCACGATGGCTCCGGCGATACATGCTGCGCTGTGACTTCGCCACACTTGTCTCTATATCAGCGTCGTTCCGGCGCTGAGCTCGCTGCGGCGCTGCCTCGTGCCGGAACGGGCTCAAGAGGAGACACCGTGCAGACGACGCTGCTCGGCTTGGCGATCGCCTTCATCATTGCGCTGATCGCCGCGCTCGATCGGGCCGTATTTCATCGACTGGAATCAGTTCCGGCCGCAATTCGAGGCCGAGGCGACGCCGGATCGTCGGCGCACCGGTGCGCGTCGGCCGGCGCGCTCGACGCGCGGCTGTTGCCGGCGCCGTCGCTGCGGCTGCGCTCGGTGGTGGTCGGCGGCGCCAACGATCTCGGCAAGGTCCGCGCCGACAAGCTCGACGTCGAGTTCAGCCTGGGTTCGCTGATGCGCGGCGAGATGGCGCGCCACCGAGCTGACCATCAACGGCATGGCGCTCGATCTCGGCCTCGATCCGCAGGGCCGGATCGACTGGCCGGCCTCGACCGGAACGTTCAATCTGGGCTCGCTGGCGATCGACCGCCTGAATCTCACCGGCCGCATCGCGCTGCATGACGCCGCAAGCCGCGGCACGCTCGAACTGAGCGACATCGCCTTCAGCGGCGACGTGCGCTCGCTGGCGGGCTCGATCCGCGGCGACGGCAATTTTGTGCTGTCGGGCACGCGCTACCCGTTTCGGGTGTCGTCGGGCCAGACGCACCGACGGCAACGGCACCCGCGTTCATCTCAATATCGATCCCGGCGCGCGGACGCTGTCGGCCGATCTCGACGGTGTGCTCGTCGTTCGAGCGCGCGCGCCGCGCTTCGAAGGCGCGGTGACGCTGGCCGCCCCGCCGGGCCGAAGGCTGCGCAGCGATGACGTCGCCAGCGCCGTGGCGGATCGCGGCGCAAGGTCAAGGCCGATCACTCGGCCGCGCGGCTTGAGCAGCTCGAGGTGAGCTACGGCGCCGAGGAGACGCGCGCTGAAACTTGGCCGGCAGCGGCGACTATCGCTTCGGCGCCTCGCCGCTGCTGCGTGCGCGCGCTCTCGCGCGGCAGCTCGATGCCGACAGGTTCGTCGCCAACGACAGCAAGGACAACAATGCCGAGCCGGTTCGCGTGCTGCCGGCCGTGCGCGCGCTGATGTCGGGATTCCGCAAGCCGCCGATTCCGGCGCAGATCGAACTCGCCACCGAGCAGGTCATGCTGGGCGGACGTCCGTTGCAGGATATCGCCGCCGAGCTGCATGCCGACGGCAAATCCTGGACGCGTCGCACCGGCTGGATTTCCGCGCGCCGGGCGACGCCGGGTGATCGCTGAGCGGCAGCCGTGCGCAGAAGCGCCTCGCCGAGCAGTTCAAGGCGCGCGCTCAACGTCGAATCATCCGGATCCGGACGCGCTGATGACCTGGCTGCAGGGCCGCGGCGACGTCGATCTATCGCAGCCAGAAGCCGCTGCGGCTGCGCGGCGACGTCAGCGTGGCGCCGGACGGCTTTGCCGATCGACGCGATGAAGGCCGAGATCGACGGCGGCGCGGTCGAAGGACGCGTCGCGGTCTCGCATCCGCGGACCGATAGCGGCTCGCGGTGTCGATGCGCGAACTGAAGGCGGAGCGCCTCGATCTCGACGCCGCCACCGCGCTGTGCGCGTTCGCTGGCGGGCCCGCAGGCCGAGTGGCCGGACGAGGCACAACTGTCGCTCGACATCGGCCGCGCCACTTCGGCCGGCCAGGAATTGCGGCCGTTGGTGGCGAAGCTCGGCTACGGCGCCGAAGACGATCTCGCTGGAGCAGTTGAAGATCGGCCAGCCCGACAATGTGATGCTGGAAGGCGCGCGGCAGTTTCGACCGCGTCAACACGACCGGAAAACTGGCGCTGAATTCGACGCGCGGCGTCGCTGGAGCCAGATCACCGCGCTGATCGCGCCGCTTGCGCCGGCCTTGGCCGCGCGGCTCAACGCGATGGGCGACAAGCGCCGGCCCCGCGCGCGTCAAACTCGCGCTCGATCTCGACAAGAACGCCGCAGCAGGCCGATCGCGCCAATGCGCGCGCCGTGCTCGATCTCGATGCGCCGCAGCTCAAGGGCATCACCACGATCACCGCGAAGCCGGCGATCGCGGCGGTCCACGGCATCGATCTCGAGGCGCTCGGGCGCAGCGAACTCGGCATCGAGATCGAAGCTGTCGTCGGAGCAGGGCCGCGCGTTGCTGGCGCTGCTCGGTCTCGACCGCGCCGATCGCGGCGGGCGACGGCCCGGCGCAATTCGAGGGATCGGCTGACCGGCGCGTGGCGCGCGCCGCTGCGGCTGAAGGCGAAGATGTCGGGAGCCGGATCTCGATGCCGACGCGCGAGGGCACGGCCGAGCCGTGGGCGGCGGAGCCCAAGGCCAACGTCAACCTCGCAGGTTCGCAGCGTCAATCTCGCGCCGCTGCTCGATCTCAAGCCGTCGGATGCGCTGGCGCAGAACATCAGCCTGTCGTCGCGCGTGTCGCTTGCCGGCAACAAGCTGACCTTCGACGATCTCGACAGCACGATTGCCGGCTCGCGGCTGCGCGGGCACGCTGGCGTTGACGCCTTGACGACGAAAAGAACGTCGAGGGCGAAATCGGCCTCGACACGCTCGACTCTGGCGCCGGCCTTTGCGCTGGCGATCGGCGCGGCCGGACACGATGCCGCCGAGCCGCTCGGCGCCGGGCTGACTGAAGGGCTGGCGCGGCCGCGTCGCGTTTCAGGCGCTGCGCGGTCGCGCTGCCGGGCGGCGGCGAATTGCAGCCGGTGAGCGGCACCGTCAAGAGCGACGGCCAGTCGCTGACCTTCGATGCGATCAAGGGCAAGATCGGCGGCGGCGAGGCGACCGCCAGCATCGACGCCAGGCAGGGCGCGAACGGCATTGCGCTGAATGCGCGCGTTCAGTTCAGCGGCGTCGATGGCGCGGCGCTGCGCTATCGCGACCTGGCGATGCCCGCGGGCCGCGCGTCGATGCAGATGACGCTGGCAAGCCAGGGCCGCAGCGCCTCGGCGCTGACCGGGGCGCTGTCCGGAAGCGGAACGGTGACGCTGGAATCCGCCGAAGATCGCCGGTCTCGATCCGCGCGCCTTCGAAGTCGCGATCCGCGCCAGCGACAACGGACAGGCGACGGACGACGACGCGGCTGCAGCAGATCGTCGAGCCCGCGCTGTCGGCCGGCGCGTTGTCGGTCGCCTCGGCGCAAATTCCGTTCAACATCAGGGACGGCCGGATTCGCGTCGGCGCGACCACGCTCGATGCCAATGGCGTCGCGCGCCATCGTCTCCGGCGGATACGATATTCCGGCCGACCAGGCCGACATCCGCGCCAGCGCTCGCCTGACGGTGGCCGGATCGGCGACCGGCCGTCCGGAAATTCAGTTGTTCGCGGTCGGCACGCCCGATGCGCTCGATCGCACCGTCGACGTCGCGGCGCTGTCGTCATGGCTGGCGGTGCGGGCGATCGATCACGAAACCCGAAGGCTCGATGCGATCGAGCGCGGCGAACCGCCGCCGCCGATGCCGGCGCCGGTGATCGCTGCCGGTGGATGCGCAACCTCGCCGTCCGGAGGCGACGACCGCCGAGCGAACCGATGACGCAAGTGCCGATCCCGGCCGCGATCCGCGCCACCTGCCGGCAAAAGCCGTCGCGCCGCAGCGCCGCGCCCGCCGCCGCCCGTGGTCGACATGCGCCTGCGCCGAGATCCGCCGCGCGCCGGTGGCCGGCCAGCCAGCAGGTGGCACCGCTGCCGCCGCCGATCGAGGTCAAGCCTGCGCCCGGCGCCGGCAGCGAAACCGAAGCCGCGGCCGCCGCTGTGCGCTGACGCCGCAGGTCGCCAATCCGCCAGCGCGACCGGCGGTCCAGAGCAGTAACTATCGCTAGAGCACGATCTCGCGCTGGATCCCGATCGCCTGCAGGAAGAGCGGTCGTGGCTGACCACGATCAGCGCGCCGTCAAATCCCTGTCAGCGCCTGCTTCCAGTTCCTCGATCGAGGCGAGATCGAGATGGTTGGTCGGCTCGTCCAGCAGCAGCAGGAACGGCGGCTCGCGGTCTGCGCGAACACGCAGGCCATGCCCGCGCGCAGGCGCTCGCCGCCGCTGAAAGCGTGCCGGCGGTCTGCAACGCCGCGCTGGTTGCGGAAGGCAAAGCGGGCCAGCGCGGCGTGGGCTTCGTTGCCGGCCAGTTCCGGGATTGAGCGCGGCGCAGATTGTCGAGGATGACGCATCCGGATCGAGCAGCCCGACATGCTGGTCGAGCACGGCAATGCGATCGGTCAGGCGGCGGATGTCGCCTGCTCGCGGCTTCAGGTCGCCCAGTGATCAGACGGAACAGCGTGGTCTTGCCGGAGCCGTTGGCGCCGCGGATCGCGATCGCGCTCGGGCCCGCGGACTTCGAACGACAGCGGGCCAAACAGATGGCGGTTCTGCCGAAGGCCATCACCACATCTTTGAAGGCGACGAGCTCGCGGCTGCCGGGCAAATTCGTCTTGGGCAGACTCGATCGAAAGCGGTGTCAGGATTTCGACCCTGGCGCGGGCCTGCTCGAGCGCATCGGCGCGATCGCCGATCAGGCGGTCGGCGATACGGCTTTCGCGCGCGCCGCTGTTTTCGGCGCGCTGCTTTCTCGGCAGTCCATGCAACATCTTGTCCTCGACTGCCGGAGGCGCGCCAGGCGCGGCCGGCCTTGTCGCGGCGCGCTTTCTTCTCGCGGGCTTTCTGAACGCGCGCGCTCGGTGTTGCGCTAACGCGTCCGACGCACGAGTCGAGCTCGGCTTCGGCGCGGGCGCGCGCGGCATCGCGCGCTTCCGCGAAGGCCGACCACGCGCCGCCGAACATGCGCGACGCCGACCGGCGTGCCGTTCGACGATGCGGTCGACGCGCGCCAGCAAGGCGCGGTCGTGGCTCGCGACCACAGACGCCGCCGCGCCAGCGTTCGAGCAACTGCGCCACGGCCTGCCGTCCGTCGGCGTCCGAGATTGTTGGTCGGCTCGTCCAGCACAGCGACGTCCGGGCGCCTCGATCAGCAAGCGCGCCGAGCGCCACGCGGCGTTCGTTCGCCGCCGCTCAGCGACGCGATCGGGCGATCGAGCGCCATGCGCGGGCAGGCCGGTCTTCGACCAGCGCGGTGTGCAGTCGCGCCTCCAGCGTCCAGTCGGCTTCAGTGGCATCGTCAGCGGGCCTTCGCCGCGCTTCGGAGGCGGCGCAACCGGGCAAGATCGTCGGCGACGCCGAGCGCTTGCGCGACCGTTCAGGCGGTCGCCCGCCAGTTGGGCGAGCATCCCGATCGAACCGATGCGATGGACCGATCCGTCCGCCGGCGTTCGATCTCGCCGGCTGATCAGACTGCAACAATCGTGGACTTGCCGACAGCCGTTAGCGGCCGACAAGACCGGTCCGCTCGCGTCCAAGTGGCGAGCGTCAACCCATCGAATCAGCGGGCGTACCGCGTCAGGCGTGACGACGAGGGAGATGCAGTCCAGAATGAGAAATGCGGACATGGAGAGCTTCCGAAACAGGGGGCCGCGAGCGGTCAGCCTTGCGATGTCCATTTCAGTCTCCATGCGCGTCGATCGGGTTTGAGCGGCATTTCTAGGAACTTGCCTGCCCAAAGGCAAGCGTGTCCTGCCGGTCATCGCTAATTTGTGAGAACGGCGTCTGACGAAGTCAGGGAATGTCCCGGGTCATGCGGGGTTTATGGATGCGGCTGGGCAGTGCCCGATCCATTGCACCAGGAGGCACGCGTGACAAACCCCGCGATCAGACTAGCAACCCTTGCAGCGTTCTCGATGGCGCTTGCCGCTGCGCCACCACTGGTACCAGTGCTCGCCGCCGGCGGCGGGAGGTGGTGGTGCCGATCCCACTGTGACCCCGCCGCCGCCGGGCAACCAGCAGACCACCGCGCCCGGCACCCGCACCACCCAGAAGAAGAAAAAAAGGCCAAACAGTCCAGTCTCGACGATCCCGGCCTCGTTCGAAGGCTACCGCGCGGCCTATGCGACGATCTCATGACCGCAACGAATTTGCCGAGCCGCGATTGCGCAGTTGAAGAGCGCTCGGCCACGACGATCATCCGAACGTGGCCAATCTGATCGGCTATTCCTATCGCAAGCTCGGCGACTACAAGCTCGCGCAAACCTGGTACGAGCGCGCGCTCAAGGCCGATCCGAACCACGTGCTGACCTGGCAGTATTACGGCCTGTGGCAGATCGAGCAGGGCAATCGCGATCAGGCGCAATATCATCTGGAGCCGGATCGCGGCGATCTGCGGCAGGCGGATTGCGCCGAGTATCGCTCATTGGCGGCAGCGCTCGAAAGCCGGCCGGCCCGGCCTGGTCTATTGAGGCCTGCGAGGTAAAACAAGGCGGGCGCGATCCCCTCAGGAAGCGCCCGCTGTCGACGCAGCCGCAAAGCCTCAATCGAAGGCCGACGGATGCTCGCCCTGCCCGAAGATGACAGTCGGCTCGTCGTCATAGTCGCCCATCTCCGGATCGCCGGTGGACGAGAAGGCAACGACGCCGAGCTTGCTCAACGCCAATCTTCTCCGCCGTTCGAAGCGCGCCGGTTTCCGTTTTGCAGGCGATCGGCGCGTCGGCTTTCAGGATTCCTGCCCCTGACCGGCGTCGAAGGCCTGCATCGAAGTAGCTTGTCTCTCGAGCCATGTACGGTCCCTGGGTTGCTCTTTGAGCGTACGAGGCCGTGATCGCGCGATTGCGGATTCAGGACATTGCCTGCATCAGGGCTGCAATCTTGATGGTCGCAAAGTTGGAATAGGTGTCAGAAACGGCATAGGGCAAAATGATCTGGTCGTTGTGCCGCATCGCCCCGCAGGTATAGACCACGTTGGGAACGTAGCCTTCGCGCTCAGACGGCTCGGGATGCAGCAACGGTTCAGCCGAACGCGCCAGCACCCTGGAGGGATCGTTCTTGTCGAGCAGGGCCGCGCCGATCGAATATTTCCGGACCGGACCGACGCCGTGCGTGAGCAAGAGCCAGCCTTCATCGAGTTCGATGGGTGAACCGCAGTTTCCGATCTGCACGAATTCCCAGGGAACTGCGGCTTCAGGATCGCCCGACCGCCGTCCCACCGGTACAGGTCGTCCGAATAGATCAGATAGAGGTTCTCATTGTCCTGGCGTGCGATCATGGCGTATTTGCCGTCGATCCGGCGCGGGAACAGCGCCATGCCCTTGTTGCGCGCGGCGGTACCCTGCAGCGGCGACATTCGAAATGACAGGAAGTCGCTGGTCTCGATCAACTCCGATCGGATCGCCTTGCCGCTGTAAGCGGTATAGGTGGCGTAATAAGTCTTCCGGCCATCATCGCTGAATTCGACGAACCGGGCGTCTTCGATGCCGTTCGACTGGGAATCCGTGACCGGAAAGATGACGCGCTCGCTGAGTTCTTCGTCCGGATTGAACGTCAACTCAATCTCGTCGCCATCCGGTTTGGGTACGCGGAGCTTGACCCGGGGGCTCGAGGCGAGGCGGGCCGTTGGATCAACGGTCAAGCTGCCGTCGGCTGCGATGGTGCCGGCGCGAAACGTCAGTGACGATACATGCCCTTCGCCGACCGCGCGAAGGCTGAGAATAAAGCGCAGGCCACCTTTCGGAGCCTCCGACTGGTCGGGATGCGGCACGATGCTGGGATTGAACAGAGCTGACGCTTCGAACGAATATTCGTTGAGAAAATAGGCCCCGATCAACTGGCGCTGGACGCTGGAAAAAGCGCCGTGAGCCGCCAGCGCCTGTTCCATGACGTCGGCACGGGCTTCGAACGTCTCCAGCAGGTTGCGATGCCGGCCCTGAAAGTTTTCCAGCACGTCTGCCAATAGGCCGGCTGCAACCTTCGGGTCGAGGGCGAGAACGCGTTCGACGATATGGTTGGCGCGTGTCTTGTCGGTCGGGTTGAGATCGCGCGGTTCAGTGGCCGGTTTGAACGGGCGCACGATTACCCGCGCGGGGTCGGGACGCAGATAGAGCGCCTGCCGATGCAGGAAAGTGGCGTGCGACAAGATGTCCTCGGTTCGCTGGAGGGGAAACTGAACTCAGGCACCGATGGCGCGAAGCGCCACGGGTGGTGTCACGCTGACATTGACGCGCGCAAGCTGACGAATATCAGCAAGACCGAGCAGATAGGACACGACCGAACTCGCCGCCGCGATTTTCGTTGGCGCGGTCGGGATGCAATCCATCGCGGCAACTGCCGGTCTCGGGATCGACGAGCGCCACCGACAAATCGTTGCGGCCGAGAAACCAGGCGAAAACGTTGGTTGCGATCGCTTTCCATTCGGCGTCGCCGTCCGCCCGCCATGCGGTCAGGCAGGCGGCGATCGTTGCCGTGGCCTCCACCGGCTGCTGATCGAACGCGCGAGGTGACTGGCGCAGTTCGCCGAAGCCGGCGGTGCCGACGGGGCGGAAATGACCCGTCGGTGCCGTTTGTTGTGTCATCAGCCAACGCAGGGATCTCAACCCGGCATCGACGTAATCGGGCGTCTGCGTGGCCATGCCTGCCAGCATCAAGGCCTGCGGCAGACGCGCGTTGTCATACGCGAGGCCTTCCTCGAACCACGACCAGTCCGGCGTCTCGACCGACGCGAGGCTCGACATCAATCTGTCGGCAAGAAAATGCCGGATTTCCCGGGCGCGCAAATCATCGGGAACAACGGCGCAATAACTGTCCAGACCCAGCAGCGTGAAGGCCGAAGCGCGGGGCGAACGAAAGGTCTCTACGGCCGGCAATGCCTCGGCAAACAGGGCGGCGGCCCATCGCCGCCGCGAGGGGCTTGCATCCCTGCGCGCGCACTCGCCCAGCGCCCACAATGTTCGCCCATGGCTGTCTTCGGAGCCGCGGTCTTCGAGCCAGGTTCGATTGAAACCCATGAAATTGCGAAATCGCCTGGTGTCGGGATTCCACGCATGCTGTACGAACGCGGCAAAGCGGGCGGTCAAAGCCTCGGACAGACGTTGTTCCCCTGGATTGTTGAGAGCACAGGCGAGCAGCAAGGCGCGCGCATTGTCGTCCACGCAATAGCCGTGCGAGCGATCCGGCACCGAATGCACCGCGTGCTGGAACAGGCCGGTATCGTCGCACATGGAAAGAAAGTGGCCCAATTGCATGTCCGACGCCGCAGGGCTGTGCGCGATCGCGACCGGCCCGGTGCGCGCGATCACCTTGAGCCAGTCACCATGGCGAGCATTTTCGAAGGCCGCCATGTAACGCTCGGCCGTGCGCTCCCATGTCATCGACCGGCTGACGGCGTAGGCACGCTCGCGCATCGCCTGCCGGCGAGGGGCATCGGTGAGCAATTGCGCGATTTCCTTGCCGATCGCGGCCGCGTTGCCGAAGGGAACGATGACGCCACGACCATCATCCAGCAGCTCCAGCGCGTGCCAGTAAGGCGTCGAAACCACCGGCTTGCCCAGTCCGAAGCTGTAGGCCAGCGTACCCGACGTCATCTGCGCCTCGTTGAGATAGGGCGTGACGTAGACGTCGCACATCGAAATAAATTCCAGCAACGTGGCCTGATCGACGAACTGGTCGAGGAATACGACGTGATTCTCGATCCCAAGCTCGCGCACGCGCGTCATCAGGCTCTCGCGATAGGCCTCGCCCTGGTCGCGCACCAGATTTGGATGCGTCGCGCCGAGCACGACGTAGACCGCGTCGGCGCGACGTTCCAGGATCGAGGGCATGGCGTCGATCATGACCTCGATGCCTTTGCTGGGGGAAAGCAGGCCGAACGTCAGAATGACGGAACGGTCGCTGAATCCGAGTTTGGCCTTTGCCGCGTCGGGCTCCACAAACGGAAAGTCGGGAATGCCATGGGCGATGACCTCGATCTTGTCGTCCGGCACGCGATAGATGCTACGCAGCAGCTCGCGTCCCTTGTTGGCCATCACGACAATCTTGGAAGACGCTTCGACGATGCGTTCCATCACCGCACGTTGGGCTGCGGTTGGCTTGGCCAGCACTGTGTGCAGCGTCGTGATGACCGGCATGCTGAGGCGTGAAAGCAGCTCAAGAATGTGGGCGCCGGCTTCGCCGCCGAAAATTCCGAATTCGTGCTGCAGACAAACGGCGTCGAACCGGCCCGCGTTCAGGAAAGCCGCGGCGCGCACATAGTCTTCAATGGTGTCATCCTTGATCTGCAAGGCGACCGAACCGGGATAGTCATAGGTTTGACCGTGGTCGTTCATCGCGACGATGCAGGTCTGCAGGTTCGGTCGTGAATTCGCAATCGCGCGTTCCAGATCGGTCGTGAAGGTGGCGATGCCGCAGCGGCGAGGCAATGAATTGCCGATCACGGCGATGCGGCGAAGCGGCGTCATGTTCGCGCCTCGGCTAGTGCCTGCAGTTAGCGGAACGGCGGGAGCCGCTGGATTAGCAGGGTTGCCCGCTTGCTCACTCAGCCTCTGCAGCAGGGAATCGATCGGGCGGCTTGCCGGATACGCGATCAGGGCGCTCAATCCATTGGTGCCAACCTCGATGCTGGTGCGGCCGCCGCCGACGAAGATTGCCTGCCCGATCGATGCCGCGGTCAATCCGATCGCCGCGTGGCCATCAAGAACGAGAATCCAGGTCTCGGGTTCCGCCAGCAGCGCCCAGCTTGAACCCTCGGGCAGCTCAGCTCGCTCGAGAACGAAGTGCCGGCTGGCGACGAGGACCGTTCGTTCAGCAGTGAGGCGAGCTCGGGTTGCACGGCGTGTCGAAGCGGCCACGGGTGGGCAACCGCGACGCCGTTGTCTTCGTGCAATTCGCGTTGCCTTCCGTAGTCGAACAGGCGGAAGGTCGCGTCGCTATGCTGCTGAATTTCCGCCAGCACGATGCCGGCGCCTATGGCGTGGATAGTGCCGGCCGGCATGTAGATTGACGTCGCCCTTGGCAACCGGCGCGCCAGTGAACGAGCTCGGCGATCGAACCGTCCCTGATCGATGCACGCAATTGCTGCGGCGTTACCTGGTGCTTCAATCCAACGCCGATCTGCGCGTCCGGTTTGGCCGAGAGGATGTACCATGCCTCGCTCTTGCCGTTCGGCATGCCCAGCGCGCGCGCGAAAGTGTCGTCGGGATGAACCTGGATCGACAATGGCTCGCTGGTGAACAGCAACTTGACGAAGCAAGGCAGGGGTGGGAGCATCCTTGCTTGGCCCGTTCGAACCACAGCTCGCCGACGGCGTCACTGGAGCCATCCACGCTGCTCCAGGGTTGCAGATCGCCGACCCCCAGGGTTTGTGAACGACCCGCACGGATGCGTGTTCGGTAGGCATAGGTTGTCCTGACCCGTGACGCGCACGTCGGGAGCGACGTACCGTTGGCCGATATCGTCCATAGGATTTGGGCTTAGCTAAGGCGTAGCGTTTTCGGACAGGCCGCTTGAAGCGGGCCGATGCTGACTTCTCTTAGGTGGCTACTCCGGCACCCGATAACAAGCCGCGCGAGGCCTTTAAGACCATCGCGCCGACATTATGCCGAAATTATCTCGAAAACGAGGGATAATGGCCTTCCGCGCGGCCATCGAGTGGGTTCGGCGTCGTTGGCGAAGGCCATGCCGGCGCCGAGACCCGATCAGGCCTGCGGCCTTGCATCCGGCGCCGCGGCCGGCATCGCGCGGGTGCGGAAATAGTCCAGCACGAAGAGACGTATCGCCGAGGACAAATTGCCCTGCTGGCGGTTGCTGTCGATCTCGCCGACCAGTTCGGACAGCGTCATGTCGCGCAGGCCCGGAGATTTCCTTCATGCCGTTCCAGAACGCCTCTTCGAGGCTGACGCTGGTCTTGTGGCCGGCGACCACGATCGAGCGTTTCGACGACGGGCGATTTCATGACGCGTCTCCGCCGTCGATGCGATGCTGATCCAGCAAATCGTTGGCGCGATCGCTGCGCTGCTCGTCGCAGTGCGCGTTCGGATTTGGTGCGGCCAAACCGCGCCCGGTTGGCGCTCGGCCTGCTTGGCCGACTGCTCTCGCTCGGTGCGCTTCTTGAATCGCTTCAGGTTGACCACGTCCCCCATGCTCGGCTCCCATCATCCAGCGAATTGAAGGCGCGATAACTGAATAGATAGGCAAGCGTAATCGCGCCGCACGCAATACCGGACTCGCAATTCCGACTCGATGGTCATCGAGAATCCTCGTTAGCGCCCTCTGATAGCATCAAAAATTGTATTTCGCTCTGCGAAAACGTAAATAATCTTTGCTGCTCTAGCCACGCGTCAGCGCAACGGCGATAGACTCAACGGCTCTCATTCTTTAGGCGTTATGATCCATAATTATATCATCGCGGTCCTGTAGTTTCCCGGGGCGTCCGTGCGACGCTCAGCCCGGGTGTGTCATTTTGTCCGGCTGCACCAGCCGGTCGAATTCGCGCGGCGTGCAACAAAGCCAAGCCGCACAGCCTCTTCTTTCAACGTGGTGCCGCGCGCGTGAGCCGACTTGGCGACCTTGGCGGCGTTGTCGTAGCCGATCTTGGGAGCGAGCGCGGTCACCAGCATCAGCGAGCGCTCCATCAGATCGCGGATGCGTTTTTCGTCGGCGCGTATTCCCTCGACGCAATGCTCGGTGAACGAGCGAGCGACGTCGGACAGCAATTGGATGGAATGCATCATACAATATGCCAGCACCGGCTTGTAGACGTTCAGCTCGAAATGGCCCTGGCTGCCGGCGACGGTGATCGGCGGTGTGGTTGCCGAACACCTGACAGCAAACCATGGTCATGGCTTCGCACTGGGTCGGGTTGACCTTGCCCGGCATGATCGACGAGCCCGGCTCGTTTTCGGGCAGGATCAATTCGCCGAGGCCGGAACGCGGACCCGAGCCCAGCAGGCGGATATCGTTGGCGATCTTGAACAGGCCGGTCGCCACCGAATTGATCGCGCCGTGCACGAACACGTAGGCGTCGTTGGAAGCCAGCGCCTCGAATTTGTTGGCGCGCGCTGGTGAAGGGCAGTTTTGTGATCTTGGCGACGTGCCTGGCGAACAGCCTGGCGAATTTCGGCTTCGAGTTGAGGCCGGTGCCGACCGCGGTGCCGCCTTGCGCCAGCGGATACAGATCCTTCACCGCCACGCGCAGCCGCGCGATGCCGCTCTCGACCTGGGCGGCATAGCCGGAAAATTCCTGACCCAGCGTCAGCGGCGTCGCGTCCTGGGTATGGGTGCGGCCGATCTTGACGATGTTCGCGAACGCCTTTTCCTTTTGCGCAGCGCGCGATGCAAGCTCGCTCAAGCGCCGGAATGCAGATCGCCGACGATGCCGCTGGCCGCGGCGATATGCATCGCGGTCGGGAACGAGTCGTTCGACGACTGGCTCATGTTGACGTGATCGTTGGGATGAACCGGCTCCTTGGCGCCGAGCTCGCCGCCGAGCAGTCTCGTTGGCGCGGTTGGCGATCACCTCGTTGAGGTTCATGTTGGTCTGCGTGCCGGAGCCGGTCTGCCAGACCACCAGCGGAAAATGATCGTCGAGCTTGCCGTCGATCACCTCGCGCGCGGCGCGGGCGATGGCGCGGGCGCGGCGCTGCGTCGAGCAGGCCAAGTTCGCGGTTGGTTTCGCGCCGCGGCGAGCTTGACGATGCCGAGCGCGTGCACGATCGGCATCGGCATCCGGTCATGGCCGATGCGGAAATTCTGCCGCGAGCGTTCGGTCTGCGCGCCCCAATAGCGATCGGCGGGAACGTCGATCGGACCGAAGCTGTCGGTCTCGCTGCGGGTGGAATTGGATCGCGATGACGTTGCTGATCGAGCCATGAATGCATGTCCGTTGCGCAGTGCGGATGGCGGAACCAGCTCATGCTGGCTCGCAGCGGCGCACGATCATTCTCGCGTCGCGGCTGTTTGCGCGGATTATTTCTTGCGGAAGCGATCCAGCCGCACCACTTCGGCGCCCTCGCCGCGGCTTCGCCGGCTCGTCCTTGCTCTCGGCGGCCGGCGCGGTACCGTGCACGGGCAGGGCGGAGGGCGCGGAGCGGCCGGCAGGTTTCGCCGCCGGCGCCTCGGTCGCGGCATCGGACGGCTCGAACTGCAGGCCGAACTGCACCGACGGATCGAAGAAGCTCTTGATCGGCGTCGAACGGAACCACCAGCCGCTCGGGGATGCCGCCGAACGACAGGCCGACCTCGAAGCGATCCTCGGTCACCACCAGGTCCCAGAACTGGTGCTGCAGGATGATCGTCATCTCTTCCGGATATTGCGCCAGCAGCCGCGGCGACAGCTTCACGCCGTCGGCGCGTGGACAGGAAGGTGATGAAGAAATGGTGCTCGCCGGGCAGGCCGTGCTCGGCGGCGTCGGTCAGCACGCGGCGCAGCACTCCGCGCAGCGCGTCGCGCGCCAGCACGTCGTATCGGATGTGATCGGTCGCCATGGTCGGTCCTGTCGCATTCAGATGCCGGCGGATCGGCGCGACCGGTCGCCCGACTCGCCCTTTTGCCACATGCTACCCCGGCGGCGGCCGAGGTCAGCAGGCGTCAGTGCGGTGGAATTTGCGGCAGCAGACTGCCGCGCCGGGCAGAATCGGAGGCAAAAGCTCAAATGAAGTGGAGGCTTCTGTTGCCAGGTGCCTCCGAACCCCGCCTGACGGAGCTTAACCCGTCAGGACTTTAGATTCGGTTTTCAAACCGCGTTACGCGGCCTGAGCAACCGGAGCATAGTTGTCGTTTGCAACTATTGCATAGCCCGATAACGGCGGAACCATACCGGGCAAAAACACGCCCTTTACGCCCTCGTCGATCCTGTTTCGCCCCCGCCGAAACCCGCCGTCTAGCGGCGGGCTTGGGTGGAGGCGCCGGGTACTGCCCCGGGTCCGAATGGTTTATTGCGACGGCACATTTATTTCCATAGCCGGCGAACCGGCACCCTCAATATAGGGTGCAAAAGTTGAGAAAAACAGTGCCGCGGCAGGGCATCCGGCGTGGAACGCGCCGGAGGCACTGAACTAGGCGCGCGAATATGGGTTGGCCTTGCGCGGCGGCCGTTCTAGATCTTCGACCATGCCTCCGGATTCGCCGCCGGCTGCCGTTCCGGCGCCGGATATTCCTGCCTCAACCCGCCCAGCCGCCCGGCCTGATCGAGCTGTTCGTGGCGTTCGCCAAAATGTCGCTGGCGGGCTTCGGCGGCGTGCTGGTCTGGGCGCGGCGCGGCATCGTCGACCAGCACCGCTGGATGACGGCGGACGAGTTCAACGAAACCTTCGCGCTGTGCCATTTTCTGCCAGGTCCGAACATCGTCAATCTGTCGGTGGTGTTCGGATCGCGCTTTCGCGGGATTGCCGGCGGCATCGCGGCCTTCGCCGGGCTGGTCGGTCCGCCGATGGTGATCGCGACCATCCTGGCGGCGCTCTATGCGCGCTACGGCGAAATCGACGCGTTGCGGCGCATCCTGGCCGGCGTTTCCTGCGCGGCGGTCGGGCTGCTGATCGCGGTCGTGTTCCGAATGATGATGCCGCTGATCAAAAAGCGCGACCTGGTCGGGCTTGTCATTCTGGCTGCGGTGTTTGTCGCGATCGGGCTGCTGCGGCTGCCGTTGCAGGCGGTGTTGCTGGTGGCGATCCCGCTCAGCATCGCGCATCACCTTTGTCATGCGGCGGCGGGTGCCGCATGAATTCAGACGCCAGCCCGATTTCGACGCTCGTCTGGACTTTCGGCTTGATGTCGCTGTTTGCGGTTGGTGGCGCGAATTCGGCCATTCCCGAAATGCACCGGGTCGCGGTCGATGTTCAGCACTGGATGACCGACAAGCAATTCGCCGACGTCGTTCGCGATCTCGCAGACTGTCGCCGGGACCGAACGTGCTGATCGTGACCCTGATCGGCTATTCCGTCGCCGGGCGTTGCAGGCGCGCTGGTCGCGACGCTGGCGATGTGCGGTCCGACCGCCGTCCTTGCCTATTATGTGAGCCGCCTGCTGGCGCGGTCGCAGCCATTCGCGCTGGCCCGCCATCATTCAGGCGGCGCTGGTTCCGCTTTCGATCGGCTTGATGGGCGCCAGCGGCCTGATTCTTGGCGCTGACCTCCGGATCGGACCTGGGTCGCCGCGCCTGATTACCGCCGTCTGCAGCGGTGCTGGCCTTTGCCACGCGGCTCAATCCGCTCTGGATGTTGCTGGCCGGGGGCTGTTTGGGTTTTGCTGGCGTTATCTGACGAAAATCGCTAGGCAAGGCCTTCGGGACAGCACGCAAAGCCGATCCAAACAGAATGGGCGAGAAGCCCTTGTCGGGGAGTGAGATCGATGAGTGATACGCCGAGCCATGGGCCGGTCAAATCCATCATGCCGAAATGGATTCGTGGTCCGCAGGATTTTGTCGGCGGGCTCGCGCTGATGGCGATCGCGCTGTTCGCCTTGTGGGCGTCGAGCGATCTGCAGGGCATGCACGGATTTTCGTTCGGAGCCGGAACCGCGCCGCGCATGTTCGCGGTTCTGTTGCTTGGGCTGGGCATCGCGGTGATGGTCGTCGGTCTCGTGACCGAGGGCGCGCATATGGCGACCTATGCGTGGCGGGGCCCGCTGTTCGTCTCGCTGTCGATTCTTTCCTTTGCCGTCACGATCCGCCCGCTGGGTCTGGTGATCTCGGCGTTCGCCAGCTTCATGATTTCGGCGCTGGGAACGCCGGAAACGAAGTGGAAGGAAACCATCATCGTCGGCATCTGCGCTGACGCATCTGCTGCAGTCTGCTTTTTCCTTACGCGCTGGGGCTGCCGATGCAGCTCTGGCCCGCGTTTCCTGGTTCAGTGAGGGCGTGATGGCCGATCTCTTTTCCAATCTCGCGCTCGGCTTCACGTCGTGTTCCAGTTCGTGCCGTGGTCGCCGGCGTGGCTCACGGCATCTCGATCCCAATCCCGGTCAACATTCTGCTGTGCCTGATCGGTGCGCTGGTCGGCACGCTGGTCGGCGTGCTGCCGGGCATCGGCACCATCGCCACCGTCGCGATGCTGCTGCCGATCACCTTCGGTCTGCCGCCGGTCGGCGCGCTGATCATGCTCGCCGGCATCTATTACGGCGCGCAATATGGCGGCTCGACCACCTCGATCCTGGTCAATATTCCGGGCGAGGCGACCTCGGTGGTGACCACGCTCGACGGCTTCCAGATGGCGCAAGCAGGGCCGCGCCGGTCCGGCGCTCGCGATCGCCGCGATCGGCTCGTTCTTCGCCGGCTGCGTCGCGACCGTGCTGATCGCCGTGCTCGGCGCGCCGCTTGACCAAGCTCGCGCTGGCGTTCGGGCCGGCCGAATATTTCTCGCTGATGGTGCTCGGCCTGATCTTCGCGGTGGTGCTGGCCAAGGGCTCGGTGCTGAAGGCGATCGCGATGATCGTGTTCGGCGCTGCTGCTGTCGATGGTCGGGTCCGACATCGAGACCGGCGCGTCGCGCATGGCGTTCAACATTCCCGAACTCGCCGACGGTCTCGGCTTTGCCACGGTGGCGATGGGCGTGTTCGGCTTTGCGCGAAATCATCCGCAACCTCGATGCCGGCGCCGAGATGGACCGCGATCTCGTGCAGCAGAAGATCACCGGGCTGATGCCGACCAAGAAGGACCTGATCGATTCCTGCGCCGGCCATCGTCCGCGGCACGATCCTGGGATCGATCCTCGGCATCCTGCCGGGCGGCGGCGCGGTGATCGCCTCGTTCGCGGCCTATACGCTCGGAGAAGAAGATCGCCAAGGATCCGTCGCGGTTCGGCCGCGGCGCGATCGAAGGCGTGGCGGCGCCGGAAAGCGCCAACAACGCGGCGGCGCAGACCTCGTTCATCCCGCTGCTGACGCTCGGCATTCCGCCCAACGCGGTGATGGCGCTGATGGTCGGCGCGATGACCATTCACGGCATCGTGCCGGGACCGCAGGTGATGCAGAAGCAGCCCGAGCTGGTCTGGGGCATGATCGCCTCGATGTGGGTCGGCAATCTGATGCTGATCATCATCAACCTGCCGCTGGTCGGCATCTGGGTGCGGCTGCTGCGGGTGCCGTACCGCCTGATGTTCCCGTCGATCGTGATCTTCTGCGCGATCGGCATCTATTCCATCAACAACGCGCCGGTCGACGTCGTCACTCGCCGGCGTGTTCGGACTGCTCGGCTACTGGCTGATCAAGCACGATTTCGAGCCGGCGCCGCTGCTGCTCGGCATGGTGCTCGGGCCGCTGATGGAAGAAAACCTGCGCCGGGCGCTGCTGATCTCGCGCGGCGACTGCGACGGTGTTCTTTACCCGCCCGCTTTCGGCGGTGCTGATGGCGACCGCCGCATTCCTGCTGGTGCTGGCGCTGCTGCCGTCGCTGCGCAAGAAGCGCGACGAGGTGTTCGTGGAGTCGGAGAGCTGACCTGCGTCGGAGCGCCGCATCCCGAAGTCGAATCGACTTCCGGGAGCGGCGCCGTGTGACGTAAATGACCGGCCGGTCCCGGCCGGCATTTACGTCAACCGGCCTTGTCAGGAGGAATCCGATGAATTGTACACGTCGCATGCTTGCGGCCAGCGGTCTGGCCGCGCTCGCCGGCCTCGGCGCGCTTGCCGCGCACGCCCAGGCGCAAACCTATCCGACGCGCTCGATCACCATGATCGTGCCGTTCGCGGCGGGCGGTCCGACCGACGTCGATCTCGCGCATCGTCACCGGGCATATGGCGCCAGACGCTCGGCCAGAGCATCATCATCGAGAACGTGGTCGGCGCCGGCGGCACCACCGCCACCACGCGCGCGCGCGCGCGCCGCCAATGACGGCTATACGCTGATCACCGGGCATATGGGCACCCACGCGCGCGTCGGTGCCGCTCTATCCCAACCTCGCCTACCATCCCGGAAAGGATTTCGAGCCGGTCGCGCTGTTGGCCGGCACGCCGATCCTGATCCTGGCGCGCAAGGATTTTCGCGCCGAAGGATCTCAAGGAATTCGTCAGCTTACGTGAAGGCCAATGTCAGAGCAAGGTCAACGCGGCGCATGCCGGCGTCGGCTCGGTCTCGCATGTGTCGTGCCAGCTGCTGAATTCGATCCTCGACATCAAGCCGACCGGCGTTCCCTTCAACGGCACCGGTCCGGCGATGAACGCGCTGGTCGGCGGCCAGGTCGACTACATGTGCGACCAGATCGTCAACGCGGTGCCGCAGATCAATGGCGGCACCATCAAGGCCTATGCGGTGGCGACGGCCGGAGCGCAATCCGTCGCTGCCCGACGTGCCGACCACCGCGGAGGCCGGCCTGCCGGCCGTTCCAGGCCCAGGCCTGGAACGCGATCTTCGCGCCGAAGGGAACCCCGGCGCCGATCATCGCCAGGCTCAACGCGGCGGCCGCCAAGGCGCTGGACGACGAAGAACGTCCGCAAGCGCCTGCTCGATCTCGGCAGCGTGATCCCGGCGGCCGGCCGACCGCACGCCCGCAGGCGCTGGCGACGCTGGTGAAGAGCGAAATCGCCAAGTGGACGCCGGTGCTCAAGCCGGCAACCAACTGATCCGGGCTGGCGCAAATCGGCTGACAGGAGGGGCAGAACGCGAGTTCTGCCCCTTGCCGTTCGTGCGCCTGAACCTCATTTTTCCGGGTATAATCGAGGCAGTCGGGCCAGAATCGCCGCTGTCGATGGGCGGCTCCGGCCGCTAAAACTCGCCTTCTCCAAGGTCCATAACGTAACGCCATGAACCAGTATCACGACCTGCTCGAACGGATTCTCGCCGACGGCGCGGAGAAGCACGACCGCACCGGCACCGGCACGCTGTCGGTCTTCGGCCACCAGATGCGCTTCAATCTGGTCGCCGGGCTTTCCGATGCTGACCACCAAGAAGCTGCCGCTGAAGTCGATCGTGCACGAGCTGCTGTGGTTTCTCGCCGGCGACACCAACATCAAATATCTCAAGGACAACGGCGTCTCGATCTGGGACGAATGGGCCGACGCCAATGGCGATCTCGGCCCGGTCTATGGCTCGCAATGGCGGTCATGGCCGGCGCCGGACGGCCGCAGCATCGACCAGATCGCCAACGTCATCGACATGATCCAGCCGCAATCCGGATTCGCGGCGCCTGATCGTCAGCGCGTGGAATCCGGCCGACGTCGACAAGATGGCGCTGCCGCCGTGCCATTGCCTGTTCCAGTTCTACGTCGCGAACGGCAAACTGTCGTGCCAGCTCTACCAGCGTTCGGCGGACGTGTTTCTCGGCGTGCCCTTCAACATCGCCTCCTATGCGCTGCTGACGCATGATGGTGGCGCAGGTGACGGGCCTCAAGCCCGGCGACTTCGTTCACTCGCTCGGCGACGCGCACCTCTATTCGAACCATCTCGAGCAGGCGCGGCTGCAGCTGACGCGCCCGACGCGCGCCGCTGCCGGCGATGAAGATCAATCCCGACGTGAAGGACATCTTCGCGTTCCGCTACGAGGACTTCGTGCTCGAAGGCTACGACCCGCACCCGCACATCAAGGCCGAGGTCGCGGTGTGACCGCGACGGCCGATACGCGTCCTGAAATCGTTCTCATCGTCGCGGTCGCCGAGAACGGCGTGATCGGCGCTCGCGGCGCTATTCCGTGGCGGCTGAAATCCGACATGCAGCGCTTCAAGGCGCTGACGCTCGGCAGGCCGGTGGTGATGGGGCGCAAGACCTTCGTCTCGATCGGCAGGCCGCTGCCCGGACGCACCAATATCGTCGTCACACGCGACGCCGCATTTTCGCGCGGCCGGCGCCGTGGTCACTGACTTCTCGTTCGACGATGCCCGCGCGGTCGCTACTGGCGATGCGCTGCGACGTTTAGCCACTGAAATCGCGGTCATCGGCGGCGCGGAAATCTACGCGCAGTGGATGGGCGTGCCGACCGGCTGGAAATCACCGAGGTGCACGCCCGGCCCGACGGCGATACGCATCTCGCCGCAATCGATGCCGATGATCTGGGAAGAGGTTGCGCGGGTGCGGAATCCGGCCGGTCCGGACGACAGCGCGGACTTCTCCTATGTGACATATCGCCGGCGAAAGCCGCGCTAACGCCGCATTAACCGCAGCCAATGTTTACATTGACAATTACCGGCCTCAGGCATAGCTGCTTCGAGCCAACAAGCTCGCGTTGTAAGGGCCCGGACGGTCCCCTATAAAGCCGGGCAGATATTGCGAGGGCTGGGCAGTCTTGCCCCTGTTAGCCCGCGGAGGAGACTATCGATGCCGTGGAAGAATCAAGGCGGAGGCCCATGGGGCTCGGGTCCGAAGGGGCCGTGGGGCTCCGGCCCGCAATCGGTGGGGCCGCAGGCCGCCCGATCTTGAAGACCTTCTGCGCCGCGGCCAGGACCGGCTGCAGCAGCTGTTGCCGGGCGGCTATTTCAGCGGCATGGGCATCGCGCTGATCCTGATCGGCGCGCTGGCGATCTGGGGACTGTCCGGATTCTTCCGCGTCCAGTCCGAAGAACTCGGCGTCGTGCTGCGCTTCGGCAAGCATGTGCGCACGGTGCAGCCGGGCCTGAACTATCATCTGCCGTATCCGATCGAGACCGTGCTGCTGCCGAAGGCGCTGCGCGTCTCCACCATCTCGATCGGCATGACGCTGATCGACGATCCGGCGCGGCGCGGCCGCACCATGCGCGACGTGCCGGAAGAAAGCCTGATGCTGACCGGCGACGAGAACATCGTCGACGTCGATTTCACCGTGTTGTGGCGGATCAAGCCCGACGGCGTCGGCAATTATCTCTTCAACATCCAGAACCCCGAAGGCACCGTGAAGGCGGTCGCCGAAAGCGCGATGCGCGAAGTGATCGGCCGCTCCAACATCCAGCCGATCCTCACCGGCGCCCGCACCACCACCGAGGCAGGCGTGCAGGATCTGATGCAGAGGACGCTCGACAGCTACGGTTCGGGCATCCTGGTGCAGCAGGTGCAGATGCAGAAGGTCGATCCGCCGGCGCAGGTGATCGATGCCGTTCCGCGACGTGCAGGCGGCGCGCGCCGATCTCGAGCGTTTGCAGAACGAAGCGCAGACCTATGCCAACCGCGTCGTTCCCGACGCGCGCGGGCGCGCCGCGCAGATCCTGCAGGTCGCCGAAGGCTACAAGCAGCAGGCGGTCGCCGAGGCCAAGGGCCAGAGCGCGCGCTTCCTGAAGGTCTATGACGAATACAAGAAGGCGCCCGACGTGACCCGGCAGCGCATCTATCTGGAGACGATGGAGCGCATCCTCGGCAGTTCCGAGAAGCTGGTCTATGACGGCGGCGGTCGTCGTCCTCGCAAAGCATCGTGCCGTATCTGCCGCTTGAGCGAGCTGACGCCGCGGCGTCCGGCGGCCCGCGCACGACAGGCCAGCCGCAACAGCCGAGCGGAGGCTACGCGATGAGGTCCCCAGTTACAGGTATTGCCGCGCTGTTCGTGCTGTTTGTCGTCGTCATCGTCGGCTACAGCTCGGTGTTCACGGTGGCGCAGACCGAACAGGTGCTGGTGGTGCGGCTCGGCGAGCCGGTCCGCGTCGTCACCGAGCCGGGCCTGAATTTCAAGGCGCCGTTCATCGATACCGTGATCTCGATCGACAAGCGCATCCTCGATCTCGAAAATCCGTCGCAGGAAGTGATCGCGTCGGACCAGAAGCGGCTGGTGGTCGACGCCTTCGCCCGCTACCGCATCAAGAACGCGCTGCGGTTCTATCAGAGCATCGGCTCGATCCAGGCCGCCAACATCCAGCTGACGACGCTGTTGAACGCGTCGCTGCGCCGCGTGCTCGGCGAGGTCACCTTCATCACGGTGGTGCGTGACGAGCGCGAAGCCCTGATGGCGCGGATCCGCGACCAGCTCGACAAGGAAGCCGACGGCTACGGCATCCAGGTGGTCGATGTGCGGATCAGGCGGGCCGATCTGCCGGAGCAGAACAGCCAGGCGGTCTACCAGCGCATGCAGACCGAGCGGCAGCGCGAGGCCGCCGAATTCCGCGCGCAGGGCGGCCAGAAGGCGCAGGAGATCAGGTCGAAGGCCGATCGCGAAGCCACCGTCATCGTCGCCGAAGCCAATTCGACCGCCGAGCAGGTGCGCGGCGCCGGCGACGGCGAGCGCAACCGGCTGTTCGCCGAAGCCTATGGCCAGGATCCCGATTTCTTCGCGTTCTACCGCTCGATGACGGCCTATGAGACCGGGCTTGAAGAGCAACGATACCCGCTTCCTGCTGCGGCCGGACTCCGGACTTCTTCAGGTTCTTCGGCAACTCCGTCCGGTCAAGCCGCCGGCGGCGGCTGCGCCGCCGGCGCCGAGGTGCTGCGCCGAAGCCGTAAGCCGACGCAAGATCAGGGGGCGAAGCGGAAACGCGCTTCGCTCCGCTAAAGCAAAAAGCAATGATCAAGCGGGAGGTTACCATCCGATGAGGTCCATAGCGTTCGCCGACTTCCTCATCGGTGTGGGCATTCTGTTTGTGCTTGAAGGCCTGTTGTTCGCGGCAAGCCCGGCCTGGATGCGCCGGGCCATGAAGAGCGCGCTGGCGACGCCGGACAACATTCTGCGCGCGGTCGGCATCGGATCGGCGGTCGTGGGTCTGATCCTGATCTGGCTCGGTCCGGCGCTAGTTTTGTTCCGGCACCGTAGACGGTCGAACAATCGCTGTGAGTGATCAACGCAATCGTGAGCCGGCGAGCGGCCGGTTTTTCGCCGAAATGTCCGGCTCAAATGCTTGCGCCGCAGACCCTGTTCGGGCGCACTGTGGACATCAAATCCGCCCCGTTTTCTGGAGAGAAGCTGACATGACCGGTGCCAGATCCCAGCCTTGAGCCGTCGCCTGCGCCTGCTGGTGGCCGCGATCTGCCTTGGCGCCGCCACGCGTCGCTGGTTCCGCGGTGCCGGCTTCGGCGCGGGGCCAGACGGCATCGCCGACGTCGCCGAGAAGGTGATCGACGCGGTGGTCAACATCTCGACCTCGCAGACCGTCGATGCCAAGGGGCGGCGGCGAGGGCGACGGGGCGCGATGCCGCAATTGCCGCCGGGCTCGCCGTTCGAGGAATTCTTCGACGACTTTTTCAAGAACCGCCGCGGCCGGGCGGCGGTCCCAAGGGCGGCGACAGGGGCGACGATCTGCAGCCGCGCAAGACCAACTCGCTCGGCTCCGGCTTCATCGTCGACGCTTCGGCGGATCGTCGTGACCAACAATCACGTCATCGCCGATGCCGACGAGATCAACGTCATCATGAACGACGGCACCAAGATCAGGGCCGAGCTGGTCGGCGTCGACAAGAAGACCGATCTCGCGGTGCTGAAGTTCAAGCCGGTGAAGCCGCTGGTGGCGGTGAAGTTCGGCGATTCCGACAAGCTGCGGCTCGGCGAATGGGTGATCGCGATCGGCAATCCGTTCAGCCTCGGCGGCACGGTCACCGCCGGCATCGTCTCGGCGCGCAACCGCGACATCAATTCCAGGTCCCTACGACAGCTACATCCAGACCGACGCCGCCATCAACCGCGGCAATTCCGGCGGTCCGCTGTTCAATCTCGAAGGCGAAGTGATCGGCGTCAACACGCTGATCATCTCGCCGTCGGGCGGCTCGATCGGCATCGGCTTTGCGGTGCCGTCGAAGACGGTGGCCGGCGTGGTCGATCAGCTGCGGCAGTTCGGCGAACTGCGCCGCGGCTGGCTCGGCGTCCGCATCCAGCAGGTCACCGACGAGATCGCCGAAAGCCTCAACATCAAGCCCGCGCGCGGCGCCTGATCGCCGGCGTCGAGGACAAGGGTCCGGCGAAACCGGCAGGCATCGAGCCCGGCGACGTCGTGGTCAAGTTCGACGGCAAGGACATCAAGGAGCCGAAGGACCTGTCGCGCGTGGTGGCCGACACCGCGGTCGGCAAGGAGGTCGACGTCGTCATCATCCGCAAGGGCGCGGAGGAAACCCGCAAAGTCACGCTCGGCCGCCTCGAGGATGGCGAGAAGGCGCGTGCAGGCCGCCGCCAAGACGCAAGGACGAGCCCGCGCGAGAAGCCGGTCACGCAAAAGGCGCTCGGCCTCGATCTCGCCACGCTGAGCAAGGACCTGCGCAGCCCGCTACAAGATCAAGGACAGCGTCAAGGGCGTCGATCGTCACCAGCGTCGACGCGCACCTCCGACGCCGCCGAGAAACGGCTGAGCGCCGGCGAGGTCATCGTCGAGGTGGCGCAGGAGGCGGTGAGCAACGCCGCCGACGTCAAGAAGCGCGTCGATCAGCTGAAGAAGGACGGCAAGAAATCCGTCCTGCTGCTGGTGTCCAACGCCGACGGCGAATTGCGGTTCGTGGCGCTGAGCGTGCAGTAGCAGTCTTCGATTGCCGTCTGGCGCCGGCGTCCGAAGGCCGCCTGCCCTTCATCGCGTGTTTTCCGCGATCCAGTCCGTGTAGCGTTCGAGGTTGACGTAAACGCCGAACAGGTCCGCCAGCCCGCAGCCTTCGTCAGGTCCCACGATACGATGCCGACCTGAAGATAGCTGTCCTGCGACTTGATCACGAGCGGTCCTCCGCTGTCGCCAAAGCAGGCGTCCTGGGCCCCGTCGGTTCCCGCGCCAGAACATGTTGTCGGTGACCTGCACGGTCGAGAGCGGGAGCCATTTGTCCAGCATGGCACGTGCTTCATCCGCGCTCTTGCCCTGGAGGAGCAGAAGCCTGGACAGCCGGTTGCGTCGATCCGTCACGTAATATCTGTTGCAGTCGAGCGTGTCCTTGAAATCCAGCGTTGCGTACAGTAATTGGTCCGCGCGTTCGCGAAGCGCGGGCGGCACGATACCCCTTTGCGTCGATCCCCAACCGACGACCCTGGCGAAGGTCCCCGCGCGGGCGGACAGCTTGATGACCCTGGTGCTCGACGCTTTGCGGCAGGTTCGGCGGCGAGTTCGAGCAATGCGAGATCGTTTTCCCTGGTCTTGCGGTTGTACTGATGGCGAATGATGTTTTTCACGGAGATGCGCTGGCCGTGAGAGAAGTCGATTGACCCCACATAGATGTCGATCCTGGCAGCAGCCATCTCGACCGGGGAAGCGTCGCACTCTCCGGGTTGCCTTCATAGGTACAGTGCGCCGCGGTGAGGAACCCATCGCGAAGCAATCAGCGTGCCGCCACAAAACAATCCGCGAAAGGGATCTTCGCTCGGAGAGTCCGATAGGATCAGCGCAACCTGCCAGGGAACTCGCCCGGCGGCCGGCTTGCCGCCAACGACCTTCGGTCTGACGTCGTTGGGGTCCGGCCTGGCCGGTTCCATTCGGGAGAGGAAGCCCGGGCTCTGGCTGCGTCCGCCGGAAGGTGAGTGTTCCAGCGCAGCTCGATGGGTTCGGGGTCGGCGGTTGCAGGTTGGGACTGCGCCTGGCCGAACGCGTGGCCGGATGCCGCGCATGCCACCGCAAGGACTGCCGCGGTGCCAAATGTTCGATAGGCACGGTGCTGCGGATTCATCGGGCCTCCTGCCGGCCGACAACGCTGCTGTAGCGTTGGTAGAAGCCCGTTATCGAGAGTTCGCTGCTCACGATGTCAGCATCGGCGTGTCCGGCAGGCAGCACGAATTCAGATCGACCTTGGTGTAGGCCGGCACCTCTGAACTCGCTTGACGGCGTCCGATCCAGCCGCGGTTCGGGATCCAGCGTGATCCGGCTTCCGTCGCGCAACTTCAGCGTCAGACTGACCCGCTTGATCGTCGCGATCTCGAGGCCCCTCCTCGGCGACGCGGAATTTGCGCGCCGCGGGGCTGACCGGGACAACGCTTGGTCTGAACGTTCCCGGTCGCCATTGGCCTCATGGATGACCTTGCCGTGGTTTATCCATTCGCCATCGATGAAAGAATACAGGATCGGACACGATCCTCCCCTGACGGGCGTTAGCTGGATGATCTGGGGCTCCTCCAGGTGTTCCAGATCGGCGTTTTCCAGCGTGAGAAAATCAAAGGATGGATTGCCGACAGAAACCGGATTCCTTCGCCAGAACCAATCCACGAAAGACGATCTCCGGTCCGAAGACAAATTCTGCTTCCTCGGGCAGTTCCGGCGCAGCAGAAGTTGGCCAGCTTCTTCCTGACCGTGATAGGCGGCTTCTCCGTTCCGATCGTTAGGGTGGTAAGGCTTTGCTGCGGCTTGGCGCGAAGCTTTTGGTACATCGCCTTCGCTTCGGCGGCCCGGCGCGGGTGCGCCAATCCAGGATCAGATCCTGAAACAATATCCGCAGCGGAACGACCAGCCGGCCTTTCGGCGGAATCGTCGCGCCACCTTGCGAGAGCGGAACCGGCTGATCCGTCGAGGCTTGCGGCGCGGCGCGTCGCAGGTCGGTTGCGGCGATCCTGGTGCCGCATCACGTCGACAATATTTGCCGGTGTCGTGCCCGCGTTTTCGATCACAGCGACGTCAAGCGCCAATGGTCGCGGATGATAATTGAAATAGAAGCCGCCACCGCATTCGTCATTGCCGCTGTTGACAACCAGGAATTCCCGCGGCCAGCCCGCAGCACCGAGGTAACGAAACAGCGCAAAGTCCGACTTGTATCGAGGAGAGGGGCCGGTCCGAAGGATCGACGGCGTCGTCCCGTGGCGGCTGCAGCGCTGTTGCCGGAATCGTCGAGAGCGCTGCGGCGGCGCGCTCAGCCGCGACGGTATCACGCTCGATAGCTGGAGATTGTTGACGTCAGAGATAGGTCCAGTTTCTTGTGCAAAGAATATCCGAGCTGCGGCAGACATAGAACTGCTTGAACCCGCTCGGCCAACTGTCGGTTTGAGGATGGTAGTGAGCGCCGCTGTCATCGTGACGGAGATGCCGTCGGGAGTGTTCCCGAACGGAGAAGAGACGGTCAGAATTGCTGCGAGCTGTCGCGGGGGCGCGGCGCCGTCGGGATCTCGGCGGATTTCCATTTTCCGTCGGAGCCTGGATTGATTGACCTTACGTTCAATACCAGCTGGACGCTTTCGGCGGGATAGGTCTGCTTGTATCCAAATTTGCTGAAGATCGACGCCAGTTCCTTGAACACGTCATTCTCGGAAACCGTCATCCCTTTCAGGATGTTCTCGAGTTCAGGGATCGGGACCTTCCTTGCCAGGCTGCCGGCGACCGCCTCGCCCAGGCGGAGGAAGGTAATTTTGAGGTCGCCGGCATTGGCGTTGCCATCGCTCGAGCAAACCTGCTCCCGCACCGGCGGAAAGTTCGCAATGCCTGCGAGATGCGAAAGCTGCGCCACGCAATCTGCCGGCCACGCAGGATTGGAAATGAGAAGCGTGCAACCGCCCACGAGACAACTCGCGGCTGTCCGGCTTCTTTTTGCGCTAAACATGAACCCCTCCTGCTTGGCAGCCTGAGAGAAATATTGGTGCTGCCGTACGGGCGATTTCGATCGCTTTCCGGCCTGTTCAATGAACTCATGGCGTCGCCCGCCGTTTTACGAGCAGGAAATGCGAACCGCCGACCTGTCCAAGATAGCCCGTATCAAACGAGTATGCCTTGAATTTGCCAGGCTGCGGCAGCGATGCCAGCTCGGGTTGAAAGTATTTCTCGAATTGGCCGATCGGCGGCTGATACTTGCCGAACAGTTGAAGCGTCCAGTCGGTCCTGTTCAGGTACCGGATGGGTATGCCGCTGTCGTCCTGCACCAGAAAGCGCGAGCGGTTGATGAGAGACTTCCGCAAATCGGAAAAACGGTCGTCATGCAGTAGATAGGAGGCGCTCTTCAACAGACTGTCGCCAGGTCCCGTGTTGCAGGCAGAAGCGCAGGAAAGCGGCCGATTTTGCGCCTTCATTGGCGAGATCCACGGCAAAATAGTAGAGCAGTCTTGACCGCGACCGGAATCGACAAACGCGACCTTCAACCCATCGGGCTGGATTGGCGTGGCCTCGCGGTAATTCAGTTGACCGTCATTCTCGAGCTGAAAGGCCTCAATACTCTTCCAGCCTGTTTCCGGATCGGACAAGAAGCGCCATCAACAGCGGCGTGATGCCGGCGAATTCCTCGCTCTCGCTTCATCTCATCGGTCTTGAAGAAGCCGAGCTTGAAATAGCTGCCCAGCGATGCGCGGAGCCGGATCAGCGATTGGCGGGATCGAATGAACGCCTGCAATTGGCCTGGATCGGCAGCAGGGCTCAGTCCGTTCAGGACATCACACGGCTGCGTTGGGGAAAAAGGCGTTTGCGAAAGGGAAGTCGGGGCCGCTGAACATGTAGTAGGCAACGGCGTGTTCGAGCGGATATGTGTCGCGGCAAATGCGCGGGCCGCCGACAGCGGGCCGTCATTCAATTTCGTCCAGCGCTGTGCGAAGTCGCGCGCGTAGGCGTTCCATTCGCGGGAAGCTCGATTGTCCTTGAAGCCGGCGCGGTTGTCGGCCGTCATTCCGGCGAGATACCTGGCTGCCGAGTCGACATCCCAATCGTCCGCACCCGCCCGAACCGGCTGCACGGAACAAATCGCCAGAAAGCCCAGGGCCAGCACCAACGACTGCATCGGAAAACACATTTGGAAGCGGAAAGATATTTGGAAGAAATTTCCGCATACGTATTCTAGCTGTGGTGATGACAAACCTCAACTAGGGGTTTGCGGCGTTGCCCTGTAGAGGATAATCTTTGACGTTCAGGAAAGTTATTTCGTCGGGGATATGCGAGATGGTCCGCTTTGCTGGAGTCGTTCTGGCCCTGGTTATGTGCGCGCCGCCAAACGGCCTTGCGCAAGATGCCGATCTGCCGCCTCGCGATCCGATCCTGCAGATCGAGGCCGGGATGCACACGGCGACAATAGGGCGTATCGGCGCCGATGCCGGCTGCCGGTGGCCGCGACGGGCTCTGAGGACAAGACAGTTCGGCTTTGGCGCGTCTCGGACGGCAAACTGCTGAGAGTGATGCATCCGCCTATCGGCGCGGAGTCCGACGGAAGGTCTATGCGGTCGCGCGATGGCTCGGACGGCCAGTGGGTCGCAGCGGGAGGGTTTCGCGCAGGCCGGGCCACCACTTTGTCTACGTGTTTCAAACCGCAACCGGGGCGATGGTGAAGAGCTTCCGGACCGTTTCCGCAGGTCATCCAGCACTTGGCGGTTTCTCCGGACGGGCAATTTCTCGCCGCGACGCTGCGGGGCGGACAGGGCGTGAGGGTTTGGCGACACGCTGAGTCTGATCTTGCGTCCTGGCGAACGGTTGCCGAGGACCGGGAATATGGCGGAAGAGACTCGACCGGGGCGGTCTTCGATCGTGAGGGCGCGTTGTACACGGTCGGCTACGATCGAAAAATTCGCCGATATGCCCCCGGGTTTGAAAGGCGACCCGAAAGCCTGATCACTGCCGGACTCGAACCGCACTCGATATCGGCGAGATCCGGCCGGCGGCCTGATTGCGGTGGGCTATGACGACGGCAGCAGGGGTCGATGTTTATGAGACCGCGCCCCTTCGCCGATCCTTTGCCGTTGAGGCCGGCCCGGAGGGAAGCGGTGCACTGAACTCGGTGGCCTGGTCAGGTGACGGCAAGCAATTGTTCGCCGCGGGCAGTCGTGTCGTCGAGGAAAGGCATCGTCGTGAAGGTCTGGGACGACCGGGGAAGGGGACCGCCGCAGAAACATCAGGGGACCGCGCGACGCGGTGATGCATCTCTTCCCGTGTGCCGGCGGCGTGGCGGTCGCCGCCGCCGACCCGGCCTTCGGGCTCGTTCGCTCCGACGGGGCGCGTCCTTTGTGGCACAGATCCGTCGGCGCCGACATGCGCGGGAAACTGCAAGGGAACTTCACCGTTTCCAGCGACGGCATGCGGGTGCGCTTCGGCCTGCAGGAGGGCAGTCAGGAACCGGTGCTTCTGGAGATGCCGGCCGGTGTGCTGGCTAACTCGCAGGGCAATCCGGACGATCTCTATCCGCCCGACGAACGAGGTCTGCCGATCAGTAACTGGCTATCGAGCGAAATTCCCAAGCTGGACGGCAACGTGCTGGAATTGGCGCCTCATGAGCGGTCGCAATCGGTTGCGGTGACCCCGGACAAGGCCGGCTTTATACTGGGAAGCGACTACAACATCAGAAGATTTGACAAGGACGGCAGCCTGCGTTGGCAGATACCGGCGCCGGGGGTGGTCTGGGGCGTCAATGTCGCGCGGCAAAGCAATCTGGTGGTGGCGGCGTGCGGTGATGGAACGCTGCGATGGTATCGCCTGGAAGACGGCGCGCTGCTCCTGTCGGTCTTCATCCACCGGGCCGATCGCCGCTGGATCGCCTGGACGCCGGCGGGTTTCTTCGACTTCCGTGGGCGCGGAAGATCTGATCGGGTGGACCGTCAACCGGACCTGGAGTGAGGCGGCGGATTTCTTTGCGGTATCGCAATTCCGGCGAACATTCTATCGACCTGACATTGTGAAGCGGGTTCTCGCCGACGCTATCTCGGGCTTGGTGGTGACAGCAATTGAGCCACCGAGGACCTCAAATCTGGTGCTGGCACACCTGCCGCCGGTCGTTCGCATCGTGTCGCCGGGCGAGCGCTCGGTGGCGGCGTCCAATGACGTCACGGTCACCTACGTTGTCCGTTCGCCGTCGGGAATGCCGGTCAAGAAGGTGTCCCTTTATGTCGACGGCGTGCCCGTCACTACCGAAACCAGCAATGGTCAATGGGTGCTGGACGCCAACAAGGAATTCGTCGGAAAACTCAAAGCAAGGATTCCGTCCCGGGATGTGGAGATATCCCTGGTGGCGGAGACCGAAGAGTCGTCAAGTTTGCCTGCGGTTTCCAAGCTGCTGTGGTGGAAGCAGGGCAGGACACGACTTCGATCAAGCCCAATCTGTACGCGAGTTCTGATCGGTGTGGGCAGCTATGCCGACGCGTCACTCAAGCTGCAGTCTCCGCCGAACGACGTCGACGATTTCGAGATCCTGCTCAACCAGCAAAAGGCAAGGCGTTCGGCGGCGTCACGACCGTCAAGTTGAAGGAGCGGCGAAGCCACCAGGCAAAATATCATCGACAAGTTGATCTGGCTGAAGGATCAGGTGCAGGCGCCGGAAGATCTCGCCATGGTTTTACTTTTCCGGACATGGAAAAAACCTGCCGGGAGGGTCCAGTTCCTTCCTGTTGCCGGTTGATTTCGACGGCGAGCCGCTGCGAACCAGGATCTCGAAAGGCTGCGCTGTCTGGAATTCTAAAACAGATCAACGGCGGACTGATATTGTTCGTCGATGCCTGTTACGCCGCCAATGGATTGGACACGGTCGATTTCCTGAATGAAACGTCGTCCTGGACCAAGGTGCGCGTCATTACCTATGCCTCGCATCGAACCGGACCGAGACATCGCTGACGAAGGGGCGGAATTCCTTTTCACGAGTGCTCTGGTCGACGCATTCGGCGGCAACGCGCCGCACCGCGGCAACGCGCTTCGCACGGACGAATTGGGCGTCTGGCTCACCACCATCGTCCCGCGACTGGCAGCGCCGGGAAAGCAGACGCCGCAAATGACGAAATCAAGCGTCCCGGCGGCACGTGCCGATCGCCTACGACCAGTAAGGGCGAATCGGGGACTGGAGCTTGATCCGCGAAAAGTGGGTGCCGGTTTTCCGTCGCGACAAACGCGGAACGCGTTTGCGCGCAGAAGATCATGCTCAAACAAAGAGCGCTCTAGGGACGTTCGCCTAGCCGAACACGCAGGGCCGGCGTTTCCGGTCTTCCCATCGTACCGTCGGGTCGGTTGGAAAGACCTTCAGAATTCTTTTCTCGCCCGCAGCCTTCAAGGCGGCGTTGCCGTCAGGCGCTTTGTCCGCCGACCTTCACGCCGTTGTAAACCGCGAACGCTTGCGCTGCGGAGACGCCGAAATCCTCCATTGCGGCCTTCAGAAACCAGATCTGCCGTGGCCTTGTCGGTGGCCTGGTTCCAGTACAGGTAGTCGTGAGAAGAATTGCCGCATGGTGTGTAATCGCCGTCGGGCGGCAGGGCAGTCAGAACAGTCTGGGCACGCTTGCGAAGTCGGTGACAAAACCCATCCGGGACCTGAGACATGCGGCAGGCTCTGATCCTGCTGAGGACCCGGTTTCCAACCGATCGGCTTCGTGAGAGCGTAGATTCTCTCGACGAAGCGCGTGAGCAGCAGAGTACCCACAGCCGTCCTGTCGCCGACGACTTTCGCTGCATCCAGCCAGGCCTCGACAAGCTCGCCGTCCTTTTCCTCCAGTCCGGCAAGGGCGATCGACCCTGATATCCCGGACGGCAATCCAGAACGTGGTTGCAGTGTAAGTTGGCATTCCGGCGGCGGCGCCGAAATTTTCGTCGATCGATCCGCATCGGTCTTCCCCTAGGGCAATTGCCTTATCTCTAGCAGAGCGCGGGCCTGATACTGTATATCACCAGAGGTTGATCATGTGAAGCTATCGCGGCTTCGCCGCAGCGTGGCGATCGCTCACGCGGCCACAAACTCATCGCGCCGATAGCCCTGCGCATAGAGCAACGCCGTGAGATCGCCGTGGTCGATCCGCGCCGCGGCGGCCGCCGCCACCGCGGGCTTGGCGTGGTAGGCGACGCCGAGGCCGGCGGCCTCGATCATGCCGAGATCGTTGGCGCCGTCGCCGGCCACCAGCGTGTCGATGCTCGTCGAGATCGAAGGACTCGGTGCAGTTCGATCAAGGTGGCGAGTTTGGCGGCGCGGCCCAGGATCGGCTCGGCGACCTCGCCGGTCAGCTTGCCGTCCGAGACCATGCAACTCGTTGGCGCGGTTCTCCTGGAACCCGATCATGCGCAGCCACCGCATTGGTGAACAGCGTAAAGCCGCCCGAGATCAGGCAGGTGTAGGCGCCATTGGCGCGCATGGTCGTGACCAGTTCGCGGCCGCCCGGCGTTGGCGTGATGCGCTGTTTCAGCACCTCGTCGACCACGCTGACCGGCATGCCCTTCAACAGCGCGACGCGCTCGCGCAGCGCCGGCTCGAACTCGATTTCGCCGCGCATCGCGCGTTCGGTAATGGCCGGCGACATGCGCCTTCAGCCCGGCGAAATCGGCCAGCTCGTCGATGCATTCCTGGCCGATCATGGTGGAATCCATGTCGGCCAGAAAAGCTTCTTGCGCCGGAGCGCTGCAGGCTGCACCGACAATGTCGATCGGCAGGTCGCCGCGCGCCTGGCGCAGGCGGGTCTCGATCGCCTTGACGTCGTCGCTGCCGGCGAAGGGAATATCGACCGCGACCTCGTCGAACAGCCATTGCGCTGCGCCGGGCGAGGGCAGAACGGCGCGCGCGCCGTCGACGATCGTGCAGTCGAGCGCGGGGTTGGCGGGATTGCAGATGAGCGTGGCGACGAGGGACATGCAGGCGAATTCGCTGATCTCAGAGCAAGGCCGTGCTTATCGCAGGGCCGACCGCCAGCGGCAAGTCGGCGCTGGCGCTGGCGCTTGCGCAAGAAACCGGCGGCGTCGTCATCAACGCCGATTCCATGCAGGTCTATCGCGATCTCCGCGTCATCACGGCGCGGCCGACGCGGCAGGAGGAGGCGCTGGTGCCGCACCGGCTCTATGGCCATGTCGATGCGGCGGTGAATTTTTCCGCCGGCGCGCTGGGTCGCCGGATGCCGCCAGCATGCTGGCGGAGGCGCAGCGCGCGAAGCGCGCCTGCCGATCTTCGTCGGCGGTTCCGGCCTCTACTTCAAGGCGCTGACGCGCGGGCTGTCGGCGGTGCCGCCGATCCCGCCGAGATGCGCGAACGCGTGCGCGCGCGGCTGCGAACGCGACGGCGTCGAGGCGCTGCATGCCGAGCTGGCGCAGCGCGATCCGCGATCGCCGAGCGCCTGAAGCCGCGCGACCGCACGCGCATCGCGCGCGCGCTGGAAGTGGTCGAGGCGACCGGGCGCTCGCTGACCGACTGGCACCGCGAAGGCCTGCCGCCGCTGCTCGCTCGCCGGGCGACTGCAGCGCGCTGTTTCTCGCGCCCGAGCGCGATCAAGCTCTATGCGCCGGATCGATGCGCGGTTCGACGCGATGCTGGCGGCCGGCGCGCTGGAAGAGGTGCGCGGCGCTCGCCGCGCGGCGGCTCGATCCGCTGCTGCCGGCGATGAAGGCCCACGGCGTGCCGGCGCTGATCCGGCATCTGCAGGGCGAGATCAGCCTGCGAGGAGGCCGCCGAGATCGGCCGCGCCGACACCCGCCACTACGCCAAGCGGCAGTTCACCTGGTTCCGGCACCAATTGCCGGAATTCGAATGGGTGGCGCCGGAGGCGGCGAGGGGGCTGGCTGGAGGCTACGTCATGCCGTCAGCCTCGTGAGCTGGCAGCGCATGGCATGGGAACAGCAAATTCGCGCTCGCCGAACGCGCCGGAACCCGCTACACTGCTCCAAATCGCGCTTTAGGCGTCGCTTGCCTTGACTTCCGGGGTCTGGGCGGCTATAACCCGCGTAATCTTTGGGAAGTCCGGAGCCACGAAATGCGTAATATTATTACCAAACTCCTTATCGTAGTCGTACCCAGGCGCACCGCCGGGGATGGCTGAGGCCATCCAAATTCAGGCGGTGTGCATGGGGCCTCTGAGGCCCCTTTTTTATTTCCCAAATCCAAACCGAAGAAGCCGCGCAAAACGGCAGCGCATCCCGGAGCAAGTCAAAGGAACACGTTATGACCGACAAGAGCCACGATCCGAACCAGATGACCGGCGCCGCGATGATCGTGCGCGCGCTTATCGATCATGGCGTCCAGCATCTGTTCGGCTATCCCGGCGGCGCGGTGCTGCCGATCTATGACGAGATTTTCCAGCAGAGCGAGGTCGAGCACATCCTGGTGCGCCACGAGCAGGGCGCCGGCCATGCCGCCGAAGGCTATGCGCGCTCGACCGGCAAGCCCGGCGTGCGTGCTGGTGACCTCCGGCCCCGGCGCCACCAATGCGGTGACGCCGCCTGACCGATGCGCTGATGGATTCGATCCCGCTGGTGTGCATCACCGGGCAGGTGCCGACCCATCTGATCGGCAATGACGCCTTCCAGGAATGCGACACCGTCGGCATCACGCGGCCCTGCACCAAGCACAATTGGCTGGTGCGCGACGTCAACGATCTCGCCACGCGTGCTGCACGAGGCGTTCTACGTCGCGCACGCACCGGCCGGCCCGGACCGGTGGTGGTCGACATCCCGAAAGGACGTGCAGTTCGCAGATCGGCACCTATCAGTCCGGCCGCGCAAGTCCGACGCACAGCACCTATCACGCCGCGGGTCGAGCGCGACGCGGACGCAGATCCGCAAGCGCCGTGGCGCTGATGGCGCCGCGGCCAAGCGCCCGGTGTTCTACACCGGCGGCGGCGTCATCAATTCCGGGCCGGAAGCCTCGAAGCTGCTGCGCGAGCTGGTCGAAGCTCACCGGCTTTCCGATCACCTCGACGCTGATGGGGCTCGGTGCCTATCCCGGCGTCCGACCAGCAACTGGCTCGGCATGCTCGGCATGCACGGCACCTATGAGGCCAATCATGGCGATGCACGATTGCGACGTCATGATCGTGCATCGGCGCGCGCTTCGACGACCGCATCACCGGCCGGCGTCGACGCGTTCTCGCCGGGCTCGAAGAAGATCCATATCGATATCGATCCGTCCTCGATCAACAAGAACATCCGCGTCGACGTGCCGATCATCGGCGACGCGCGCGTCACGGGCGACCTGTTGCAGGTGATCAAGGCTGGAAGGCAGAGAAGCTCCGACATCGGACGAGGCGTGGTGGACAGCAGATCGACAGCTGGCGGCGCGCAGAATCGCTCGCCTATCGAAAGATCACCGAGATGATCATGCCGCAATACGCCATCGAGCGGCTGTATGCGCTGACGCGCGGACCGCGACACCTACATCACGACCGAAGTCGGCCAGCACCAGATGTGGGCGGCGCAGTTCTTCAATTTCGAGGAGCCGCAACCGCTGGATGACCTCGGGCGGCCTCGGCACCATGGGCTACGGCCTGCCGGCGGCGGTCGGCGTCCAGGTGGCGCATCCCGACGCCGCTGGTGATCGACATCGCCGGCGACGCCTCGGTGCAGATGACGATGCAGGAGATGTCGACGGCGGTGCAGTATCGATCTGCCGATCAAGATCTTCATCCTGAACAACCAGTATATGGGCATGGTGCGGCAGTGGCAGCAGCTGCTGCATGGCAACCGGCTGTCGCATTCCTATTCGGAAGCGCTGCCCGACTTCGTCAAGCTGGCGGAAGCCTATCGGCTGCGGTCGGCATGCGCGCTGAGCAAGCCCGGCGAGCTCGACGGCGCGATCAAGGAGATGATCTCGGTCAAGCGGCCGGTGCTGTTCGACTGCCGCGTCGCGGCGCTCGAGAACTGCTTCCGATGATTCCGTCAGGAAGAGGCGCCATAACGAAATGCTGCTGCCGGCGGAAGCCAACCGACGAAGGCGACCGCGGCGGCCTTCGCCGGCGGCAAGGCGCTGGTGTGATGGAGAGGGGCGGATGTTTGATCTCAGACAGCTCGAGCGCGCGCAGGAGAGGTCGTCGGCGCAGCGATGCCGCCGACGCCGGCGCATGCCTGGCCGCTGCTGGCGCAGCGGCTCGGCGCCGGCGTCATCGTCAAGCACGAGAACCACACGCCGACCGGCGCCTTCAAGGTGCGGGGCGAGGCTGGTCTATGTCGAGCGGCTGAAGCGCGAACGGCCCGGCACGGCCGGATCTGATCTCGGCCACGCGCGGCAATCACGGCCAGGCATCGCTTTCGCCGCGCATCGTTACGGCGTGCCGGTGACGATCTATGTGCCGCACGGCAACTCGGTCGAGAAAAACCGCGCCGATGCGCGCCTTCGGCGCCGAACCTCGTCGAGCACGGCGAGTGATTTTCAGGCCGCGCGCGAGGAAGCCGATCGCCGCGCCGAGACGCGACGGCCTTGAGATGGTGCCGTCGTTCCATCCCGATCTGGTGATGGGGGTCGCGACCTACGCGCTCGAACTGCTGCGCAGGCGCCTGGACCTCGACGTCGCTCTATGTGCCGATCGGGCAGGGCTCCGGCATCTGCGGCTGCATCCTGGCGCGCGATCTGCTTGGGCTGCGCACCGAGATCGTCGGCGTGCATCGACCGAAGGCGCCGTCCTACGCGCTGTCGTTCGCGGCCGGCACGGTGGTGCGGACCAACAGCAACACGCTGGCCGACGGCATGGCGACGCGCGTTCCCGATGCCGAGGCGCTGGCAATCATCCGCAAGGGCGCCTCGCGCATCGTGCAGGTCACCGACGACGAGATCGCGCCGGCGATGCGGGCCTACTGGACCGACACCCACAACCTCGCCGGAAGGCGCCGGCGCCGCGGCCGCTCGCCGCGGCCCGCAGGAAAAGCCGAAGACTCCGCGGCAAGCGGGTCGGCCTGATCCTGACCGGCGGCAATATCGATTTCGATCTGTTTCAGAGATGGATCGCGCAGCAACGACAAATGTCACCGCCTGCCGACCAAGGCGCTGGTGTAAGCTGAAAATTTGGGGACGACACATGAACCAGCCCGCATCCGCCTACTTCCTGCGAAGAGCGCCATGACCCGATCGAGGCGCACACGCTCTCGGTGCTCGTGCAGAACGAGCCGGGCGTGCTGTGCGCGCGTGATCGGGCTGTTCTCCGGCCGCGGTCACAACATCGAGAGCCTCACCGTCTCGGAGACCGAGAGCCAGAAGCACGTCTCCGTATCATCATCGTCACCACGGGCACGCCCGATGGTGATCGAGCAGATCAAGCACCAGCTCGACCGCATGATCCCGGTCTACCGCGGTCGTCGACATGACGCTGACCGGCCGCTCGATCGAGCGGAGACTGGCGATGGTGAAGCTGCGCGGCACCGGCGAGCAACCGCGTCGAGGCGCTGCGGCTGGCGGATGCGTTCCGCGCCCGCGTGATCGACGCCACCACCGAAAGCTTTGTGTTCGAGATCACCGGCAACTCCGCCAAGATCAGTCAGTTCATCGACCTGATGCGCCCGCTCGGCCTTGTCGAGGTCGCGCACCGGCGTCGCCGCGATCGGTCGCGAGGCCCATAAGGGATGGGAGGCATGCTGGCGCGCGACTGGTATTACACTCAACGGCGGCAGCTCGGGCTCGATTCCGCGGTCGCCTCGATCTACGACCGGCATGACGACAGCGACATCCGCGCCCGCGCGGCGCTGACCATGCTCGTGGCGTGCACGCGGCTGGCGGCTGGCCGATATCGGCTGCGGCAACGGCTGCTGGCCGTCGAGGCGGCTGATGGGCGCGGAGGTCGACGCGAGCGATATCTCGTCGCCGGCGACGCTGGCGCTCGCCAATATCGGTGCGCGCGACCGGCAGGGTCGTCGATCCGCACCAGCCGGCGGGCCTGCTGAGGCTTCGCCTACCAGCCGGATTCATAGATCCTGCGATCGTCAGCGAGTTCGCGCTGCACCATCTGCCGGACTTCTGGAAGAGGCGGTGGCGCTGGCACGCGGGTTTCGCGGCGCTGAAGCCCGGCGCGCAATTTCTACCTGCGCGACATCATCGTGTTCGCCGGGGCATGCCCGGCGGGGTCGATCGCGACGTCGTCGGGCCGCTGGCTCGATCAAGAACCACGCATTTCGAGCGCGAGAAGCGTGAGGGTCAGCGCACTATGCGGGACGAGTACTCGACCTTCGGCTGGGTGATCGAGCGCATGCTGACCGACGTCGGCTTCACGCTGGAATCGGTCGATTATCACGCCCCGCTGCGCGGCAATTTATCTCTTGCGCAAACCGGGAAGCCGGACCACCAACAGAGCTAGAAAA
>ERZ1370068.9314-contig-810_pt1 | contig 120140 bp, 154 predicted proteins | sample MGYA00561227_ERZ1370068 | MGnify/ENA primary metagenome ERZ1370068 (study PRJEB38410, sample SAMEA6850437) | metagenome | study: Metagenomic assessment of the ecological functions of the soil: analysis of the soil microbiota associated with the...
GCTTCATGGCGACGCCCATGTCGCCCTCGATCTTGAGCTTGCCGGTCATGAACGCGGTCATGCCGTCGAGCTTGCCGCCGATCATGTCGGCGAAGTCGCTGAAATCCATCTTGAGCGTGCAGTCGGCCGCCTTGTCGTCGTTGGTGACGGCCGGCGGGTTCTGCGTTGCCGTCGATATAGACGACGCCCTGGTCGGTGCTGAACTTCACGGTGTTGCCGAAGGCCGACTTCTTCGACGCGCCTTCCTTCATTTTCGCGGTGATTTCCTGCAAGGTCATGGCGAGTTCCTCCAGTCGGCCGATGCGTCCGGGGGCTTACTTGACCTTTACGTAAACGTCAAATAGAGGCCGATAAACGGCCGTTCAGGTGCGTCGGGAGGAAGCATGTCGTACCGCTCGGTCTTCAAGCCGGGGCTGTTTGAGGGCCAGACCATCGTCGTCACCGGCGGCGGCAGCGGCATCGGCCGCTGCACGGCGCACGAGATCGCAGCGCTGGGCGCGCATGTCGTGATCACCGGCCGCAAGCCCGACAAGCTCGCCACGGTGAAGGGCGAGATCGAGGCCGCCGGCGGCTCGTGCGAGACGCACGCCTTCGACATCCGCGAGGAAGCGCAGGTCAAGGAGGCGGTCGCCGCGATCGTCGCCGGCAACGGCCGCATCCACGGCCTGTTCAACAATGCCGGCGGCCAGTTCCCTCGCCCGCCGCCGACCATGAGCGCCAAGGGCTTCGACGTGGTGGTGCGCAACAACCTCACCGGCGGCTTCATCGTCAGCCGCGAGGTCTTCAACCAATCGATGGAGAAGCACGGCGGCTCGATCGTCAACATGGCCGCCGACATGCGGAACGGCTTTCCCAACATGGCGCATACCGGCGCGGCGCGCGCCGGCATGGTGAACCTCACCATGACGCTGGCCTACGAATGGGCCCATGCCGGCGTGCGCGTGAACGCCGTGTCGCCGGGCTGGATCGCCTCCTCGGGCATGGACACCTACCAGGGCGAGTTCAAGGAGCGGATCCCCAAGCTCAAGGGCTACTGCCCGCTGGGACGGCTCGGCACCGAGAGCGAGGTCTCGGCCGCCGTCTGCTTCCTGCTGAGCGACGCCGCGGCCTACATCACCGGCACCGAGATCCGCATCGACGGCGGCGTGCCGCTCGGCAACCGCTCGATGGAGCTGCCCAACGACCGACCGCTCGCAGCCGTTCAACGGCTTCCATCTCGCCAAGACGCCCAAAGTGCTGGGCGGCTGAACGCCATGCCGATCCTCGAAAGCCAGATCGACACGCAACAGCGACGACTACAAGCGCAATCGCGAGAAGATGCTTGCGGCCATCGCCGAGTTCCGCGCCGCCGAGGCCAGCGTGCAGGCGACGTCGGAGAAGTCGCGCGAGCGCTTCGCCAAGCGCAAGCAGCTCATGCCGCGCGAGCGCATCGCCCTGCTGCTCGACCGCGGCGCGCCCTTCCTCGAGCTGATGCCGCTCGCCGGCTACCGCATGCACGACGACAAGGACGGCTCGAGCGCCGGCGGCGGCTCGGTCGCGGGCATCGGCTATGTCGAGGGCGTGCGCTGCGTCGTCTCGGCCTCGAACTCGCGCCATCAAGGGCGGCACCGTGGCGCCGTCCGGCCAGCGCAAGGGCCAGCGCGTGCAGCAGGTCGTGCTGGAGAACAAGCTGCCGCTGGTGCACCTGGTCGAGATCGGGCGGCGCCAACCTGCTCTACCAGGCCGAGATCTTCGTGCCGGGCGGCCGCGGCTTCGCCAACCAGGCGCGCATGTCGGCGCGCGGCATCCCGCAGGTCACCGTCGTGCACGGCTCGTCGACCGCCGGCGGCGCCTACCTGCCCGGCCTCTCCGACTACGTCATCATGGTGCGCAACCAGGCCAAGGTGTTCCTGGCCGGCCCGCCGCTGCTCAAGGCCGCGACCGGCGAGATCGCCACCGACGAGGAGCTGGGCGGCGCGGAGATGCACGCCACCGTGTCGGGCGTCGCCGAATGGATGGCCGAGGACGACGCCGACGGCATCCGCATGGCGCGCGAGGTCATCGCCAGGTGGCACTGGAACGACAAGCTGCCGCCGCAGCACGCAGAGGTCGTTCAAGGAACCGCTCTACGACATCGACGAGCTGTGCGGCGTCGTGCCGCCCTCGTACAAGGACCCCTACGACGTGCGCGAGGTGATCGCCCGCCTGGTCGACGGCTCGGACTTCCTCGAGTTCAAGGGCCTCTACGACCAGCAGACGATCTGCGGCTGGGCCGAGATCGAGGGCGAGCCAGTGGCCTTCATCGGCAACAACGGGCCGATCACCACCAAGGGCTCGGTCAAGGCGGCGCAATTCATCCAGCTCTGCTGCCAGCAGGGCACGCCGATCATCTACCTGCAGAACACCACCGGCTACATGGTCGGCACCGAGGCCGAGCGCGGCGGCATCGTCAAGCACGGCTCCAAGATGATCCAGGCGGTGGCCAACGCGACGGTGCCGCAGATCACCATCGTGATCGGCGGCTCGTTCGGCGCCGGCAACTACGGCATGTGCGGCCGCGCCTACGATCCGCGCTTCATCTTCGCCTGGCCCAACAGCCGCACCGCCGTCATGGGCGGCGAGCAGGCGGCCGGCGTGATGAAGACCGTGACCGAGCAGAAGTTCCTGCGCGAGGGCAAGGAGCCGCCGCGCGAGCAGATCGACAAGATGTTCAAGGGCATCGTCGACCAGTTCGACCGCAGATCGACGGCGCTCTACGGCACGCGCGCATCTGTGGGACGACGGCATCATCGATCCGCGCGACACGCGCCGCATCCTGGCCTTCACCCTCTCGATCGCCCGCGAGATCGCTGGTGCGGCCGCTCAATCCCATCACCTTCGGCGTCGCAAGGATGTAGGCATGAAGTTCACGCCCGAGCACGAGGCGCTGCGCCAGACCTGGAAGACGCTGATCGACCGCGAGATCAATCCGCAACGTCGACGAGTGGGAGAAGGAAGGCGCCGTTCCCGCCCACGAGCTGTTCAAGAAGATGGGCGACGCCGGCCTGCTGGGCGTCGACAAGCCGGTGCAGTTCGGCGGCTCGGGCCTCGATTTCTCCTACGCCATGGTCTGCTCGGAATCGCTCGGGCTGGTGAATGGCGGCTCGATCCCGATGGCGACGGGCGTGCAGATCTCCATGGCGACGCCGGCGCTCGCCCGCTACGGCAGCGACGAGCTGCGCCAGGAGTTCCTGGCGCCGGCGATCAGCGGCGACTACGTCGCCTGCCTCGGCGTGTCGGAGACCGGCGCCGGCTCCGGACGTCGCCTCGATCAAGACCGACGCCCGCCGCGTCGGCGGCGACTGGGTGATCAACGGCGGCAAGATGTGGACGACCAACGGCGCGCAGGCCGACTGGATGTGCCTGCTGGCCAACACCGGCGACGGCCAGGCCCACAAGAACAAGTCGCTGATCGTCGTGCCGATGAAGACCAAGGGCATCACCATCGCCAAGAAGCTCGACAAGCTCGGCATGCGCGCCTCGGACACCGTGCAGACCTTCTTCGACGAGGTGAAGGTGCCGGTGCGCTACACGATCGGCGCGCCGGGCTCGGGCTTCATCTACCAGATGCAGCAGTTCCAGGAGGAGCGGCTGTGGGCCGGCGCCGGCACCCTGATGGGCTGCGACCGCATCATCAACGCCACCATCGACTACACGCGCGAGCGCAAGGTGTTCGGCCGGCCGCTGCTCGACAACCAGGTCATCCATTTCCGCCTGGCCGAACTCAAGAGCGAGGTCGAGGCGCTGCGCTCGCTGGTCTATCGCGCCTGCGAGACTATCTCGCCGGCACCGACGTCACCATGCTGGCCTCGATGGCCAAGCTGAAGGCCGGCCGCCTGCGCCGCGAGGTCTCGGACGCCTGCCTGCAATACTGGGGCGGCGCCGGCTACCTCTGGGACAGTCCGGTGGCGCGCAGCTACCGCGACGGCCGCCTCGGCTCGATCGGCGGCGGCGCCGACGAGGTCATGCTGCAGATCATCTCCAAGCTGATGGGCACGCATGCCTCGACTTGGGCAATCGTTAGGAGCGCCGTGCAATTCACCCAGGAACACGCCGAGATCCGCCGCACGCTGCGTGCCATCATCGACAAGGACATCAATCCGCATGTCGACAAATGGGAAGAGGACGGCATCTTCCCCGCCCACGAGGTCTTCAAGAAGCTGGGCGATGCCGGCCTCTTGGGCATCCACAAGCCGACCGAATATCGGCGGCATGGGGCTCGACTATTCCTACGCCATGGTGATGGCCGAGGAGCTGGGCCACATCAATTGCGGCTCGGTGCCGATGGCGATCGGCGTGCAGACCGACATGGCGACGCCGGCGCTCGCGCGCTACGGCAGCGACGAGCTGCGCAGGAGTTCCTGGCGCCCTCGATCGCCGGCGACTACGTCGCCTGCCTCGGCGTCTCCGAAGTCGGCGCCGGCTCCGACGTCGCCTCGCTCAAGACCACGCGCCAGGCGCGTCGGCGGCGACTGCGTGATCAACGGCGGCAAGATGTGGACCACCAACGGCACCCAGGCCGACTGGATGTGCCTGCTGGCCAACACCGGCGAAGGCGCCGTGCACAAGAACAAGTCGCTGATCTGCCTGCCGATGAAGACCAAGGGCGTGCAGGTCGTGAAGAAGCTCGACAAGCTCGGCATGCGCAGCTCCGACACCGCGCAGATCTTCTTCGACGAGGTCAAGGTGCCGCTGCGCAACATCGATCGGCCAGGAGGGCATGGGCTTCGTCTACCAGATGCAGCAGTTCCAGGAGGAGCGGCTGTGGGGCGCCATCAGCGCCGTGGTCGGCATGGAGCGGCTGATCGACCAGACGGTCGAATACACGCGCGAGCGCAAGGTGTTCGGCCGACCGCTGCTCGACAACCAGGTGATCCATTTCAAGCTGGCCGAGCTGCGCACCGAGGTCGAGCTGGTGCGCTCGCTGTGCTACCGCGCCTGCGAGGAATATCTCGACGGCACCGACGTCACCATGCTGGCCTCGATGGCCAAGCTCAAGGCCGGCCGCATGATGCGCGCTGGTCACCGACGGCTGCCTGCAATACTGGGGCGGCGCGGGCTATCTCTGGGAATCGCCGACCGCGCGCGCCTTCCGCGATTCGCGGCTGGCCTCGATCGGCGGCGGCGCCGACGAGGTCATGCTGCAGATCATCTCCAAGCTGATGGGCACGCTGCCGCGGCTGGAGAACCGCTGATGGGGGACGCCATGGCCGAGTTCGCCTCCAAGTACGAAACCCTGCTGCTGCGTCGCGAGCGCTCGCGCCTGCACGTCACGCTCAACCGGCCGCAGGTGAAGAACGCGCTGAACCCGACGCTGATCGGCGAGCTGCGCACGGTGTTTCACGAACCTGCGCGAGCGGCGCGACGTCAAGGTCGGTGATCCTGCGCGGCGCCGGCGGCACCTTCTGCGCCGGCGCCGACCTCAAGAACATGGAGCAGAGCTTCACCGACAAGCCGCGGCCGGCGAGAAGGATCCGATCGCGCTCAACAACCGCGAATACGGCACCTTCCTCGAGATGGTGAACACCACGCCGCAGGTCGTGGTGGCGGCCGTCGAAGGCTACGCCATCGCCGGCGGCTTCGGCCTGCTCTGCGTCTCCGACGTGGCGATCTGCACCGAGGATGCGGGCTTCGCCATGAGCGAGACCGCGATCGGCATCGTGCCGGCCCAGATCGCGCCCTTCGTCGCCGCGCGCATCGGCGTGCCGCAGACGCGGCATCTCGCGCTGACGGCGGCGCGCTTCAAGGGACCCGAGGCGCTGCGGCTCGGGCATCGTGCACCATCTCGTGAAGGACTCGGCCGCGCTCGACGCCAAGCTGGAGGAAGTCCTGAAGCAGATCGACCGCTGCGCGCCGCTCGCCAATGCCGCTGACCAAGGCCGTCGTGATGAAGGTCGGCAGCGAGCCGCTGTCCTCCGTGCTCGACTTCGCCGCCGACAAGTTCGCCGAGGCGCGGCGCAGCCCGGAGGCCGCCGAGGGCCTGCGCGCCTTCGCCGAGAAGCGACCGCCGAAATGGGTGACCGAATGATCGCCGATACGACCGCCCTCGACCTGCCGTGCCCGCGCGCGGATCGGGCTATCCCGCGCCGCACGACGTGCCCTGCCGCGAGCGCGTCCGCCGCGCGCTGGGCGACGCCTTCGGCCTCTCGCAGTTCGGCGTCAATCTGCTCGAGCTGCGCGCCCGGCGCCTGGTCGTCGCAGCGCCACTGGCACGAGCGCCAGGACGAGCTCGTCTACTGTGCTCGAAGGCGAGGTCGACTGCTGGTGACCGACGAAGGCGAGACGGTGCTGTCGGCCGGCATGATCGCCGGCTTCCGCGCCGGCACCGGCAATGGCCACCACTCGTCAACCGCTCCGATGCACGTCGTGCGCGTGCTCGAAGTCGGCACGCGCACCGCCGAGGAGACCGCGCACTATTCCGACATCGGCATGATGTACCGCGAGGACGCCGACAGCGAGGGCTACTTCACCGCGGACGGACGGCCCCTGAAATGAGCTTCGCCAAGATCCTGGTCGCCAACCGCGGCGAGATCGCCTGGCGCGTCATGCGCACGGCCAAGGCGATGGGCTATCGCACCGTCGCGGTCTATTCCGATGCCGACAAGGACGCCCCGCACGTCGCCTTCGCCGACGAGGCGGTGCGCATCGGCCCGCCGCCGGTCGGCGAAAGCTATCTCAGCATCGACCGCATCCTCGAAGCCGCGCACAAGTCGGGCGCCGATGCCATCCATCCCGGCTACGGCTTCCTCTCGGAGAACGAGGCCTTCGCCGCCGCCTGCGAGAAGGCCGGCCTGGTCTTCATCGGTCCGCCGCCCGCCGCCATCGCCGCCATGGGCAACAAGGCCGCCGCCAAGCGGCGCATGATCGATGCCGGCGTGCCCTGCGTGCCGGGCTATCAGGGCGCCGACCAGAGCGACGCCAACCTCGCGAAGGAGGCGCGCAAGATCGGCCTGCCGGTGATGGTCAAGGCCGCGGCCGGCGGCGGCGGGCGCGGCATGCGGCTGGTCGAGCGCGACGCCGATCTCCTCGAAGCGATCCGCACGGCGCGCGCCGAGGCCGAGAGCGCCTTCGGCTCGGGCGAGCTGATCCTGGAGAAGGCCGTGGTCGACGCGCGCCACGTCGAGATCCAGGTCTTCGCCGACGCGCACGGCAACGTCATCCATCTCGGCGAGCGCGACTGCTCGGTGCAGCGCCGCCACCAGAAGGTGATCGAGGAAGCGCCCTCGCCCGCCGTGAACGCCGACCTGCGCGATCGCATGGGGCAGCCGCCGTCGCCGCCGCGCGCACCATCGGCTATCGCGGCGCCGGCACGGTCGAGTTCCTGCTGGGCGCCGACGGCGCCTTCTACTTCCTCGAGATGAACACCCGCCTGCAGGTCGAGCATCCGGTGACCGAGGCGATCACCGGCCAGGATCTCGTCGCCTGGCAGCTCAGAGTCGCCAGCCGGCGAGAAGCTGCCGCTCACCCAGGAGCAGGTGACGTTCTCGGGCCACGCCATCGAAGTCCGCCTCTATGCCGAGGACGCCTATGCCGGCTTCCTGCCGCAGACCGGCCGCATCGACGTCTGGCGGCCGGCCGGCGGTCCCGGCATCCGCGTCGACCACGGCATGAAGGACGGGCTTGCGATCTCGCCCTTCTACGATCCCATGATCGCCAAGGTGATCGCCCACGGGCGCCACGCGCGAGGAAGCGCGCACGCGGCTGGTCGCAGGCGCTGCGCGACACCGTCGTGCTGGGCCCGACCACCAACCGGCATTTCCTGATCCGCCTGCTCGAGCATCCGGAGTTCGCCGCCGGCAAGGCGACGACGGCCTTCATCGGCCAGCATTTCGCCGGCGACGCGCTGAACCGCCGTACGTCACGCGACGCGCCACTGGGCGCTGGCGGCTGGCGCTGCTGTGGCGGCAGTCGGCCGAGCGCTATCCGGCCGAGCTGCGCGGCTGGCGCAATTCCAATCCCGAACCGACGCCGATCAGGCTCGCGGTCGGCGACGTCGAACGCACGCTCGCCGTGTCGCCGGCCGACGTCGCGGCGATCGACGACAGCGGCGCCCTTCCACATCGACGGCGACGACATCGTGGTCGACCTCGACGCGCTCACCGTGCGCTTCACGCGACAGGACCTACGCCCCGCCTGCCACGGCGGCTGGCCGGCAGCGACGGCAAGCTGCGCGCGCCGATGGACGGCCGCATCGTCGCCATCAAGGTGGCGGCGGGCGACAGCGTCACGCGCGGCCAGACCCTGATCGTGCTCGAAGCCATGAAGATCCAGCACCAGCTCAAGGCCGCCCTCGACGCCAAGATCGAATCGGTCGCGGTGCAGCGAAGGCCAGCAGGTGTCCAACCGCACGGTCCTGGTCAATGGCTGCCGGAGATGGGCGGCCGATGCCGCTGCACATTGAGAAGGTCTCCCACCGCTACGGCCCGGTCGAAGCGCTCGACGGCATCGAGCTCGACATCGCCGACGGCGAGACCGTCGCCCTGATCGGCCCGTCGGGCTGCGGCAAGTCGACCTTGCTCGGCATCCTGGGCGGCCTGCTGCAGCCCAGCGCGGGCCGCGTCACTCTGTCGGGCCCGCCGCCTGCCGAATCGCTCAACCCCTTCACCTACATCTTCCAGGATTTCGCCCTGCTGCCGTGGCGCAGCGTGGCCGACAACGTGGCGCTGGCGCTGGAACATCGCGCGCTCGCCGCCACCGAGCGCAGCGAGCGCGTCGCCGCGGCGCTTGGCCCTCACCGGCCTCAGCCGAATTCGCGACCGCCTATCCCAGGCAGCTCTCCGGCGGCATGCGCCAGCGCGTCGGCATCGCCCGCGCGCTGGTGGTGCGGCCGGCCGTGCTGCTGCTCGACGAGCCATTGTCGGCCCTCGACGCCCAGACGCGCGAGCTGCTGATGGAAGACCTTCTGGCAATCTGGGCGCGCGAGAAGAGCACGCGCGTCTACGTCACCCACAATCTCGAGGAGGCGGCGCGGCTCGCCGATCGCGTCGTCGTGCTGTCGCGCCGCCCCGGCCGCATCCGCGACGTCATCGGGATCGACGTGCCGGTGGCCGAGCGCGGGCGGACCGAACATGCCGGCCTGCTGCGCGACGTGCATCGGCGGCTGTGGTCGCTGATCCGCGACGAGGCCGCCACCGCCGACCGCGAGATCCAGCAGTGTCTGAGCGCGACGATCGGCGCCCGATCCCGTTCCGCGGCGGCGGCTTCAACGCCGTGCCGCGCCGGCTGCTGCCCTGGATCGTGTTCGTCGTCCTGATCGCGGCCTGGCAGGCGGCGTCGAGCGCGGGCCTGCTGCCGCCGCTCTTCATGCCGAGCCCGGCCGCCGTGGTCGACGCGCTCTGATCGAGCTGTGGACCAACGGCACGCTGGGCGCAGAACGTCGGCGCGTCGCTGCAGCGCATCATCCCGGGCTGGATCATCGGCACGGCGGCGGGCTGGCGGTCGGCCTCGCCATGGGCATCTTCTCGGCCGCGCGCGCCGCCGGCCTGCCGATCGTGTCGGCGCTGTTCCCGATCCCCAAGATCGCGCTGCTGCCGCTCCTCATCCTGTGGTTCGGCATCGGCGAGCCCTCCAAGGTCGCCACCATCGCGCTCGGCGTGTTCTTCCCGACGGTGATCTCGGCCTACAGCGCCTGTGATCTCGGTGCCGCGCAACCTCATCCGCATGGGCCAGAGCTTCGGCCTGCCGGCCGACCGACATCGTGGCCAAGATCGTGCTGCCCGGCGCCATGCCCGGCATCCTGGCGGGCTTCCGCATCTCCGCCTCGGTGGCGCTGCTGCTGCTGGTCGCGGCCGAGATGATCGGCGCGCAGTACGGCATCGGCGCCTTCGTGCTGACCGCCGGCAACCTGATGCAGACCGACCAGCTCCTGGCCGGCGTGGTCATGCTGTCGATCCTGGGCCTGCTGATCTCGTGGGGACTGGGCACGGTCGAGCGCTCGGTCCTGCGATGGCGCTGAGCGCCCGCCCCCGCTAGGCTCCGCCACACGACAATCACGTCATTGGGGAACGTCAGGAATGTTGCGTCGATCTGCCCTTGCTCTGCTTGCCACCGCGTTGGCCGGCCCGGCCTTCGCCCAGGCCTATCCCACCAAGCCGATCACCCTGATCGTGCCGTTCGCGGCCGGCGGTCCGACCGACCTCATGGCGCGCATCGTCGGCGAGCGCATGGGCAAGGAGCTCGGCCAGCAGATCATCATCGACAATGTCACGGGCGCGGCCGGCACCATCGCCATGGGCAAGCTCGCGCGCATGCGGCGCCCGACGGCTACACGATCGGCATCGGCCATCTCGGCACCAACGTCGTGAACGGCCTGCATCTACAAGAACCTGAACTACGACCTGCTGGACGATCTCGTGCCGATCGCCCGCCTGCCGTCCAATCCGCTGCTGGTCGTGACCTCCAACCAGGTGCCGGCCAAGGACCTCAAGGAGCTGGTCGCCTACCTCAAGGCCAACGCCGACAAGATCTCCGGCGGCACGCGCCGGCATGGGCTCGGGCTCGCATATCGGCGCGCTGGCCTTCTTCGCCGGCACCGGCACGAACTACCAGCTCGTGCCCTATCGCGGCACCGGCCCCGCCGTGCAGGACCTGATCGCCAACCAGATCCAGATCATGATCGACCAGTCGTCCAACTCCCTGCCGCACGTGCGCGCCGGCAAGCTCAAGGTCTATGCCGTGACCGCCAAGAGCGCGCCGGCGGCGGCGCCCGACATCCCGACCACCGCCGAAGCGGGCTTCCCGGCATCGAGGTCGCGATCTGGCACGGCCTGTGGGCGCCCAAGGGCACGCCGCCGGAGATCATCGCCAAGCTGAACGCCGCCGCCGTCGCCGCGCTGAAGGACCCCGAGATCCGCCGCAAGCTGGAGGATCTCGGCCAGGACATCCCGACGCCGGAGCAGATGCAGCCCGCCGCCTTCGACGCCTATCCAGCGCGCCGAGTTCGCCAAATGGAAGCCGATCATCGACAAGGCGAACGTCAAGGTCGAATGACCGCCGGCGGTCAGGCGTAGTTCGGCGGCACCGGACAGGGCGGCAGCAGCTTCTCCAGCACCTTGGCGACGCCCAGCAGCTTGGCGTCGCCCCAGCGCTTGCCGGTGAGCTGCAGGCCGATCGGCAGGCCGTCGCGCGAGAAGCCGCAGGGCAGCACGATCGACGGCTGGCCGGTCAGGTTGGCGAGGAAGTTGTAGGCCGTGCCGGCGAAGAAATAGGGATGGGCGACGCCGTCGATGCGCGAGCGGCTCGCTCTGCTTCTGGCGGATGAAGGCGGCGTCCGGCATCACCGGCATCAGCCAGGCGTCGTAGTCGTCGAGGAACGATCTCGCATTGGCGCATGATGCGGTCGCGTCGATCGAGCACGGCGAAGAACTCCGCCAGGTCGAGCCGCGCCGTGCGCGCCGTCGAGCGCGCCGACGGGTCGGGCTGCATCGGCTCATGGCGAAAGTGGGCTCGCGCTCGCCGAGCGGCTGCAGGGCGCGGACCTGGTACAGGAAGAGATCGGACCAGTCGTCCCAGCCCTGCCGCCAGTCGAGCCCTTCGGGCTCGGCACGCTTCACCTTGGCGCCGGCCTTGGTGAGCAGCCGCACGGTCGCTTGCACGACGGCAGCCGTGTCGGCCGACACCTTGACCAGCGGATTGCTTTCGACGCACGGCGATGCGCAGGTCCTTGGCCTTCAGCGCGGGCGAAGGTCCGAGCGGCACCGGCGCCGCCTCGGCGTCGTTGACCGTCGGGCCCGGCGATGATGCGCAGCGCCGTCTCGAGATCCTCGACCGAACGCGCCAGCGGGCCGAACACGCCCATGTAGCGCACGGTCCGCGTCTGGCCGGGCAGGTCGGGCACATGGCCGCGGCCCGGCACGCGCCATTCGGTGGGCTTCAGCGCAAAGATGCCGTTGTAGTGCGCGGGATTGCGCACCGAGCCGCCGATGTCGCTGCCGAGCTCGAGCGGCGACAGGCGCGCCGCCACCGCGACCGCGCCGCCGCCGGTCGAGCCGCCGGCCGTGCGCCGCAGCATCCCAGGCGTTCTTGGTGGTGCCGAACAGCGGGCTGTCGGTCTGAAAGTCGGCGCACAGCTCGGGCACGTTGGTCTTGCCCAGGATCACCGCGCCGGCCGCGCGCAGCCGGCCGACCAGGCTCGCATCCGTGCGGGCGAGGTTGTGCTTGAGCGGCGGGTGGCTGGACGTGGTGGCAAGCCCCGCGACGTCGAATGCCTCCTTGATGGTGATGGGCACGCCGTGCAGCGGCCCGAGCCTGGCAGCTTCTTGCCGGCCTTGCTCTTGGCCAGGGCGCGATCGGCGGCGCGCGCCGCCTTCATCGCGCCGTCGCGATCGACGACCACCAGGGCGTTGAGCGGCCCGTTCAGCCGGGCGATCCGCTCCAGGTGCATCTTGGTCGCCTCGACCGAGCTCAGGCGGCCGTTTCGTATGGCGCGCGCAAGCCGCGTCGCCGTCTCAAAACACGGATCCATGCATGCCTCCCCTGCAGCCTCGCGACACTAGCCGCCTCGCAAACAGCCGGCTATAGAGCCGAGGTATTCTTGGGGACGCCATGAGCCTGGGTAGCAAGACCCTGTTCGTGACCGGCGCCAGCCGGGGCATCGGACTTGCCATCGCGCTGCGCGCCGCGCGCGACGGCGCCAACGTCGCCATCGCGGCCAAGACCGTGAAGCCCGATCCGCGGCTGCCCGGCACGATCTTCACCGCCGCCGAGGAGATCGAGAAGGCCGGCGGCAAGGCGCTGCCGCTGCCCTGCGACATCCGCGACGAGCAGAGCGTCGACGAAGGCGGTGGCCGAGACCGTGGCCAAGTTCGGCGGCATCGACATCCTGGTGAACAATGCCAGCGCCATCAGCCTCACCGGCACGCTGGCCACGCCGATGAAGCGCTACGACCTGATGCACCAGATCAACGCGCGCGGCACCTTCCTGGTCTCGCAGAAGTGCATCCCGCATCTGGTGAAGGCCGCGAACCCGCACGTGCTCAACCTCTCGCCGCCGCTCGACTTCGACGTCAAATGGTTCGCCGGCCATCCCGCCTACACGCTCGCCAAGTTCAGCATGTCGGTCTACGCCTGGGCGATGGCGGCGGAGTTCAAGGACAAGGGGTATCGCCTTCAACTGCCTGTGGCCGCGCACCGGCATCGCCACCGCGGCCATCCAGAACATCCTGGGCGGCGAGGACGGCATGAAGCGCTGCCGCAAGCCCGAGATCATGGCCGACGCCGCCTACGCGATCTTCAACCGGCCGGCGCGCGACTGCACCGGCAACTTCTTCATCGACGACGAGGTGCTGGCGCGCCGAGGGCGTCACCGACTTCGACCAGTACGCCGTGTCGCCCGGCACGCCGCTGATGCCCGACTTCTTCGTGCCCGCCGCCGGCGCGCGCACCGTCGTCGGCCGGAGCTAGACGCCGCATGGCGACGTTCATGCTGGTCCACGGCGCCTGCACCGGCGGCTGGTGCTGGGAAAAGGTCGCGCCGCTCCTGGAGGCCAACGGCCACCGGGTCTGCGCGCCCGACCTGCCGGGCCTCGGCAAGGACCACACGCCGCCCGCCAACGTCACGCTGGCCGACAATGTCGAGAAGCTGTCGCGGCTGCTCGACAAGATGGACGAGCCGGTGGTGCTGGTCGGCCATTCGCTGGGCGGCGTCACCATCAGCCAGCTCGCCGAGGCGCGGCGGCGCAAGCTCAAGGCGCTGGTCTATCTCTGCGCCCTGCTGCCGACCTCGGGCAAGTGCGGCAAGGACATGACCTCGCTCGAGCCCGACACGATGTTCCGGCTGTCGCGCCAGGTCAGCCCCGACGGCCTCACCTACACCTTCGCGCGCGACAAGCTGCCGGCGCTGTTCTACGCCGACGTCTCGCCCGAGGATCGCTACCGCGCCATGGAGCGGCTGCGGCCGCAGCCGCTCTCGATCTCGACCACGCCGGTCACCCTGACCGAGGAGCGCTTCGGCTCGGTGCCGCGCTGGTACATCGAGTGCACGCACGACAATGCCGTCCGCATCAACCTGCAGCGGCTGATGGTGAAGATGACGCCGTGCAAGGTCATCACCATGGAATGCGGCCACTCGCCCTTCTTCAGCAACACCGAGGAGCTGGTCGAGCACCTCGAGGCGATCGCGCAAGATGCCTCGGAGTGCGCGCAAGAAGCGCGCAGAGCGTCGAGAGCGAAGCCGACCTCGATGCTCTGGCGCGGCTTGGCATTGGCCGGCGAGGTCGGATCGTCGAACGCCGAGTGCAGCGAGAAGCGCGCGCGGCCGTCCTTCATCGAGATCAGTAGCACTTGATCAGGATCGGCCTCGTCGCGCGTCATCCGCGGGAAGTAGTACCAGCGGTGATCGGCGTTGTAGACGCCCTGATAGATCTCGCCGGTGCGGTCGGCATAGACCAGATCGCAGACCGCGAGATCGCGCGGCGCGATGCTCTCGGCATCGACGAAGCCCAGCGGCGCCATCTCGACCGGATCGTGGGCGATGTTGCGCCAGACATTGTACTCGGCGAAGCGCTTCTTCAGCCGCGCCTCGGCCTCGTCCGGGCGGCAGCAGGTCGCGCACGCGCTGCGGGCCCGACTTCTCGGTGTAGTCGTTGTGCACGCTGCGCACCGGCGTGCGCAGGCCGCGCTCGACGCGCGCGGTCGGCGGTGCGCACGGTGTGGTCGAACACCACGACCTTCGACGCGCCGGTCTCGCGCTTGATCAGCGCCTCGACCTCGGCGTCGTAGTGCGTGCGGACCTCGTCCTCGTCGTAGAAGTCGCGCACCTGCGGTGTCGTGCGTGCGTCAGGATGAAGGCCTGGCGGTCGAGCGACAGATCCTTGGCGATCGGCCGGCGCGTCGTGGATGCGCACCTTGAAGTCGCGGTAGTTGCCGACCCGGCGCGGCAGGCCGGTGCCGGTCCGGCGGATTGTAGGTCACCGGCTTGATGCTGAGGTCGGCCAGATAGTTCACCGGCGCCTCGACCCAGGTCTGGACCGCGGGCACGCGTGGCGGCCGATTCGGCAAGGTCGGACAGACAGTCATGGTCGCACCCGTTCTGAGCGGCGTTTCATCCCTGAAGATCGTGTGCCCTTTACGCGTTAAAAGCCCACCGCTCCACGAGAAGATTTCATGGGGTCATGTCGCCCTGTCATGCCGCCAGCTCGAGGATCTCCATGACCTCGGCCGGGCCCCTTGATCGGCCGCGGATTGTTGAGCACGGCGCGGTCGTGCATCGACTTCTCGGCGATCTCGCGGAAGCGGTCCCTGCCGACGCCGACCTCCGCCAGCCGCCCCGGCAGGCCGAGCGTCTTCGACCAGGCCGGCCACGAGATCGGCCGCCGGCGCGTCCGGGCTTGCCGAAGGCCTCGCTCACCCGCTTCTGGCGCTCGGCATTGGCCGGCAGGTTCCAGCGCAGCACCGAGGGCAGCATCACGCACGAGGTATGGCCGTGCGGCACGTGGCAGGCCGCGCCCAGCACATGGCCGATGCCGTGGCTCGCGCCGACGCCCACGCCGGACGTGCCGGCGCCGATCGACAGCCACATGCCGAACTGCAGGTCGAGCCGCGTCTCCATGTCGTCCGGGCCTGGCCTTGTGCGCCGGCAGCGCGCGGGCCAAGCAGCTTCAGCGCCTCGGTCGCCGTGCCCAGCACGAAGGGATGGGCCTGCTGCGAGCACAGCCGCTCGACGGCGTGGTCGACGGCCTTGAGCCCGGTCGACAGCATGAGGTCCATCGGCGTGGCCAGCGTCGCCGCGGGATCGAGCACGATCACGCGCGGCACGATCAGGCGATGGCCGAAGCTTTCCTTGATGCCGTGGCGCGGATCGCTGATGCCGGCGAAGGCGTTGAACTCGGCCGCCGACAAGCGTCGTCGGCACGGCGATCATGCGGATCGCATCGGCCGGCGGCTTGATCGCCTCGGACGGCGGCGCCGCGCCCTCCTTCGGCCGGCCGGCGCGATAGAGGTCGAGATCCTCGATCGTCGTCGCGTTCTGCCACAGCGCGATCAGCATCACCTTGGTGGCGTCGATCGCCGAGCCGCCGCCCACGGCGACGATGCAGATCGGCGCCGGCCTCGCGCGCGAGCTTGCGCGCCCTCGATCACGCAGGGCCGCGGCGAATGCGGCGGTGATGCCCGAATAGACGCCGGCATAGCGATCGCCGAGATCGCGGATGACGTCGGCCAGCAGCGCGCTCTGCGCCACCGACTTCGAGGTCGTGACGAAGACGCGCCTGGCGCCCAGCCGCTCGGCTTCGGCCCGCAGAGCCGGTCCCGCCGGCTTGCCGTAGACGACGCGCTCGATGTCCTGATGGCCGTGGATGCCGTTCAGCATGGCAGGTTCCTCTTTCAGCCGACGACTGCGCGGCGATAGGAGCGTGCCACGCATGCGTTCGCTAGTGGCTTCTCGCAAGCCGCTGCATGGTAGTTGCCGCGGTCGGCTGCAAGGCGTAGCCGTGATGCGTCCCCCTCTCCGTCTTCGGAGCGCGACGGGAACGGCGCGGCGGCCAAACAGCTTCTCGAAGGCGGCGACCTGGTCGATTGGCACGTAGGTGTCGTGCTCGGCGAAGGCGTAGTAACCCTCGGCCTTGATGTCCCGACAGCCGTAGGTGCGGCGAGTCAGGCTTGTCGGTGATCAGCCGCGTTCCGTAGTAGGACGCGAAGCAGCCGATGCGGTCGGGATGCCGGGCCGCCGCCACGGTGACGAAGGCGCCGCTCATGCAGTAGCCCACCAGCCCGATCTTGCCCGGCTTGGCGTCGGCCAGCGACGGCAGCTTGTCGAGAATGGCGCCGACGTCGGCTGCCACCTTGTCGTTGGCAATCGACGCCACCATGGCGAACATCTTCTTGAGGTTGGCCTCGGCGTCGGGATGGTCGCGCGTCGCGCCCAGCTCGAACTCGCGCGTCGTGCGGTAGTAGAGATTGGGCAGCAGCACGTAGTAGCCGGACTGGGCGATGCGCCGGCAGATCTCCGCGCAGCCCTTCGCGCACGCCCGGCGCGTCCATCAGCATCAGCACCACCGGCAGCGGCCCGCCATCGTCGGGCCGCACGGTGCTAGGTGTTCATTGCGCCATCTTGCGTGGCGATATCCAGCGTCGCGTTCGATCATGCCCGGACGGTACCGGCCCCAGCGACCCATGGTCTATAACCGCCGCTCGCAACGCAGTCCGAGGAGTGAAACGAAATGCCCGGGCGATCGGAGCGCTGGACGGCCTGAAAGTCATCGACCTGTCGCGCGTGCTGGGCGGGCCCTATTGCGGCCAGATGCTGGCCGACCACGGCGCCGAGGTGATCAAGGTCGAGCCGCCGCAGGGCGACGAGACGCGCTGCTGGGGCCCGCCGTTCGACCAGGAGGGCATCTCCGCCTACTTCGCCGGCATCAACCGCAACAAGCGCACGATCGCGCTCGACCTCTCCAAGCCGGAAGGCCGCGACGTTCTGCTGAAGCTGCTCGAGCACGCCGACGTGCTGATCGACAACTTCAAGACCGGCACCGATGGAGAAATGGGGCATCGGCTGCCGACACGCTCGTCGAAGAAATTCCCGCGCCTGGTCCATGCCCGCGTCTCGGGCTTCGGCGCCGACGGCCCGCTGGGCGGCTTCCCGGGCTACGACGCCATGGTGCAGGCCTCGGCCGGGCCTGGTCTCGGTCAACGGCGCGCCGGAGAGCGGCCCGGTGCGCATCGGCGTGCCGGTGGTCGATCTGTCGACCGGCATGAATGCCTGCATCGGCATCCTGATGGCGCTCTACGAGCGCGTCCGGTCGGGCAAGGGCCAGTTCGTCGACGCCACGCTCTACGACAGCGCCATCGCGCTGCACCAGCCGCATGCGCCCAACTACTTCATGGCCGGCGCAGAAGCCCAAGCTGTACGGCAACAGCCACGGCAACCTGGCGCCCTACGCCAACTTCCCGACCAAGGGCCGCAACATCGTGGTCGGCGCCGGCAATGACGGGCAGTTCCGCAAGCTCGTGCCAGATGCTGGGCAAGCCCGAGCTGGCCGACGATCCGCGCTTCAAGACCAACAAGGATCGCGTCGCCCACAAGGCCGGCGCTCGAGGCCGAGCTGCGCGCGCTCACCAAGGATCGCGACGGCGAGAGCTTCGCCAACGAGCTGATGAAGAACGGCGTGCCGTCGGGCGCGGTGATGGAAGTGCCCGACGTCATGGAGCATCCGCACACCAGGCACCGCGGCATGGTGTGGGAGAAGGACGGCTACCGCAACGTCGGCAATCCGGTGAAGCTCTCGCGCACGCCGCCCAGCCGCGCGCAGCAAGCCCGAGAAATTCGGCGCCGATACCAGGGCGGTGCTGGCCGAGCACGGCTACTCGGCGGCCGAGATCGACAAGCTCGTGGCCTCCGGCATCGCGCTGACCGAGATCAGGAAATAGGAGCGACGAGATGTTCCAACCCGACCTGCTCAAGGGCAAGCGCATCCTGGTGACCGGCGGCGGCACCGGGACTCGGCCGCTCGATGGCGCATCGCTATCTCGAGCTCGGCGCCAACGTGGTGATCTGCGGCCGGCGCGAGGACGTGCTGAAGCAGACCGCCGAGGAACTCGCCAAGGAGACCAGGGGCGAGATCGAGACCGTCGGCTGCGACGTGCGCGTGCCCGACGCGGTCGAGGCCATGATGGACACGGATCTGGCAGAAGCGGCCGCTCGACATCCTGGTGAACAACGCGGCCGGCCAGATCCTGGCGCAGACCAACAAGATGTCGACGCGCGCCATCGACGCCGTGCTCGGCATCGTGCTGCACGGCTCGGCCTACTGCACCGTGGCCGCCGGCCGGCGCTGGATCGACGCGGGCCTGCGCGACCGGGTCGTGATGTCGATCCTCACCGTGTCCTCGCTGACGGGCGCGCCCTTCACCGTGCCGTCGGCGATGGCCAAGGCGGGCGTGCTCGGCCATGACCAAGAGCCTCGCCGTCGAATGGGGGCCCAAGGGCATCCGCACCTGCGCCATCGTGCCCGGCCCCTTCCCCACCGAGGGCGCGTGGAGCCGGCTGATGCCCAAGGAACGCGGCGGCAACGACGAGCTGGTCAAGACCGATGCCGCTGCGCCGCGTCGGCAAGCACGAGGAACTCGCCAACCTCGCGGCCTTCCTCGTGAGCGACGGCGCGGCCTACATCAACGGCGACGCGATCGTGATCGACGGCGGCAAGATGCTGCAGTCGGGCGGCGGCGGCGCCAGCACGCAGGCGATGATCGACTGGACCGACGAGCAGTGGGAGGCGATCCGGCCGAAGAAGAAGTAGGCGGATGCGGACGGGTCAGGCTCGCTGTCTTGATTGTCCACCGACCCGACCTCCTAGCGTTCCAAGAACACCGCAGCAGGAGGGTAGGTAGCGCCTATGACTCCACCGGGCAAAAGGGTGACGCGGCACCGAAACTCCGCGACCCGTTCGTCCCCGGCAGCCGCAGGCGGCACGCCGAACTCCTGAAAAATAGGAGGGGGACCATGTCCCGAACGAACCTCGCCCGCCGCCCGTGGGCGGGGTTCTTCTGAGGCCTAGCGCGCCGCCGCCTTCTTGGTCTCGACGACCCGCACCGGATCGCCGTCCGCACAGGCCATCGGGCGGGCTGTCGATGATGCGGTCGGTCGCGGCGATGCCGGTGGCGATCTCGACCACCTGGCCGAGATCGCGGCCGATGGTGATGGTCTTCAGCACGACCTTGTTGTTGGCGTCCACGGTCGCCACGCGCAGGCCCTTCTGGCCGAAGATCAGCGCGCCGGCCGGGATGCTGAGCGCCTGCAGGTTCGCCGGCAGCTCGATGCGCGTGTTGGCGAAGGCGCCCGGCATCAGCTCGCCCGCGCGCGTTGTCGACGACGAGCTGCATGCGCGTCGTGCCGGTCTGCGGCATCGACGGCGCGCGCCGAGGCCTCGACGACGCCCGTAATAGATCTTGCCGGGATACTCGGGCACGGTGATCTGCACCTTGGTGTTGATCTTCACCGCCGGCACGTAGTTCTGCGGGATGCTGACGTTGACCCTGAGCTTCTGCGTGTCGGAGATGACGAACAGGGCGAGGCCGGCGCTCGAATCGGCGTTGATCAGGCGCGCCGACGTCGGTGTTGCGCGTCGTCACGATGCCGTCGAACGGCGCGATCAGGCGCTTGAAGTCGGCGAGCACTTCCAGCCGATCGACATTGGCCTTGGCCGCCCTGGTCAGCGCCTGCTTGACCGTGAGGTCGCCGGTCTTCTCGTCGACCGTCTGCTTGGCCACCGTGTTGGTGCCGCCCAGCGTCTGCCAGCGCTGCGCCGTCACCGCGGCCAGCGTCTCGCCGGCCTGGGCGCTGGCCAGCGCCGCCTTGGCCTGCAGGAGCTGCTGGTCGAGGTCGGGCGCCTCGATCTTCGGCGAGCAGCTGGCCCGCCTTCACCGGCGCGCCGATATCGACATACCAGGCCTTCAGGAAGCCGCTGACGCGGGCATAGATCGGCGCGCGGGCATAGGCTTCGAGCGCGGCCCGGCAGGTCGAGCGAGGACTTGTTGTCGCCGGTCGCCGGCGAGATGACGCTCACCACCGGCACGGACTGGCTGTCCGTCCATTCCTTCAGCTTGGCCTGGCTGGCATTGCGGTTCCACAGGCCGCTCGCCACGACCAGCACCACGACCAGAAGGCCGGCGACGCCGGCGATGGCGAGGCCGCGGCGCGGCGGCTTGCGCGGAGCGCCGGGGAGACTCAGGCGACATGCGGGAACTCCAGGAGCGCCGGCGGCCGCGACCGTCTTGCCGTGGTGCCGGTGAATGACGCTGAAGACGACGGGCACGAAGATGAGCGTGGCGACCGTCGCAAAAATCAGGCCGCCGATGACGGCGCGGCCGAGCGGCGCGTTCTGCTCGCCGCCCTCGCCCAGGCCGAGCGCCATCGGCGCCATGCCGATGATCATGGCGAGCGCCGTCATCAGCACCGGGCGGAAGCGCACGATAGCCCGCGTCGAGCGCGGCCGCGGTGGCGTCGCCCAGCTCGGCCAGCCGCTCGCGCGCGAAGCTCACCACCAGCACCGAATTGGCGGTCGCCACGCCCATGCACATGATGGCGCCGGTCAGCGCCGGCACCGACAGCGTCGTGTAGGTGGCGAACAGCATCCAGACGATGCCGGCCAAGCGCGGCGGGCAGCGCGGTGATGATGACGAAGGGATCGCTCCAGGACTGGAAGTTCACGACGATCAGCAGGTAGATCAGCACGATGGCGCCGAGAAGGCCGAACAGCAGGCCGGAGAAGGCGCTCTCCATCGTCTTGACCTGGCCCTGCAGCTTGACCGCGCGGATCTTGGGCGAGGCGCTGGGCGCCAGCTCGTCGACGATGCGCCGCACGTCGGCGGCGACGGCGCCGAGATCGCGGCCCTGCACGGCGGCATAGACCTGCACCATGCCCTGCAGGTCGTACTGCGAGACCACGGCGTTGGCGGTGTCGCGGCGGACGTCGGCGATGCCGCCCAGCACCTGCAGCGAGGTGCGCCGCCGGCGCCGCGATCGGCAGGTTGGACAGCGCGGACAGCGAATCGAGCCGGTACTGCGGCGTCTGCAGCACGATCGTTGTAGGTCACGCCGTTGGCCGGATTGAGCCAGTAGGTCGGCGCGATCTGGCCGGAGCCCGCGAGATTGACGACCAGCGAGTTGGTGACGTCGCGCGTCGTCAGGCCGACATACTGCGCGCGCGTGCGGTCGATATCGACGGCGAACACCGGCGCGCTGCGCGACTGCTGGATGCGCGCGTCGACCACGCCCGGCACCTGGCGGATGCGGGCGCAGCAGCCGGTTGGCGTGCTCGAAGGCTCGCCGTCGAGGTCGGAGCTGCGCACCTGCACGTCGATCGGCGAGGGCGCGCCGAAATTCAGGATCTGGCTGATGATGTCGGCCGGCAGGAAGGAGAAGGTGAAGCCCGGGAAGCGCTCGGGAAGCTGGCGGCGCAGCTCGCGCACGTAGTCGGCGGTCGGCCCGTGATCCTCGGTCAGCTTGATCTGGATGTCGCCGTCCTGGCGTGCCGATCGTGCCGGTGTTGTTGTAGGTCATGTTGATGCCGCTGACCGGCATGCCGACATTGTCGGCCATGGTCGCGATCTCGCGCGGCGGGATGATCTGGCGGATCGCCTTCTGGATGGCGGCGAAGTGGTTGGCGCTCTCCTCCACCCGGGTGCCGATCGGCGCGCGCGCATGCATCAGGATCTGGCCGGAATCGACCGACGGGAAGAAGTTGCGGCCGAGGAAGGGCGCCAGCAGGAACGACGCCAGCACGAAGGCCATGAAGCCGCAGATGAACACCGCGCGGTGCGCCAGCGCCATCGCCAGCAGGTCGCGATAGACCGCGCGGAAGCGCTCGAAGCGCGCCTCGAAGCCGCGCTGGAAGACGACCAGCGGATTGCGCGATGCGGCGGCTTGCTCGCCGTGCGCCGTGATCGACGTGCGGCTTCAGCAGATAGTTCGCCATCGTCGGCACCAGCGTGCGCGACAGGATGAACGAGCAGATCATGGCGAACATCACCGCCTCGGCCATCGGCACGAACAGGAAGCGCGCGACGCCCTCGAGGAAGAACATCGGCACGAACACGATGCAGATGCAGAGCAGCGAGACGAAGGCCGGCGTCACGATCTGCCGCGCGCCGTCCATGATCGCCGGTCTCGACCTCCTTGCCCTGCTCGAGGTGCCAGTTGATGTTCTCGATGGTGACGGTGGCGTCGTCGACCAGGATGCCGACCGCGAGCGCCAGGCCGCCCAGGGTCATGATGTTCGAGCGTCTCGCCGAGCGCCGCGAGCAGCGGCGATCGAGCCCAGGATGGCGAGCGGGATCGGACGTGGCGATGATCACCGTCGAGCGCCAGCTTCCCAGGAACAGCAGGATCATCAGGCTGGTCAGCACGGCGGCGATCACCGCCTCGACGGCGACGCCGCCGATCGCGCCCTCGACGAACAGCGACTGGTCGCCCAGGATGGCGATGCTGACGTTGTCGGGCAGCGTCTTGCTGCAGCTCCTCGACCCGCTGCTTGATGCCGTCGATGATCGGCGAGCGTCGAGACCGCGCCGTTCTTCAGCACCTGCAGCAGCACCGAGCGGCTGCCGTCGACATGGACGATGTTGGTCTGCGGCGGGTTGCCGTCGCGCACCTGCGCGACGTCGCGCAGATAGACCATGGCGCCGTTGGCCGCGAACACCGGCAGGTCGCCCAGCGCCGCGAAGTCGCGTCGGCGCGTTGTTGAGCTGGATGGCGTACTCGAAGCCGCCGATCTTCTGCGTGCCGGCCGGCGTCAGCAGGTTCTGGGCGGCGAGCGCGTTGGCGACGTCGTTGGCCGACAGGCCGCGCGCCTGCATGGCGGCCGGATCGAGGTCGATCTGGATCTGGCGGAACTTGCCGCCGAACGGGAACGGGATGGCCGCGCCCGGCACGGTGACCAGCGGCGTGCGCACCGTGTTGATGGCGATGTCGAACACCGCCTGCTCGGACATGCCCTTGCCGGCCAGCGCGAGCTGGATGATCGGCACCGTCGAGGCGTTGAAGTTCAGGATCAGCGGCGGCGTGATGTTGGGCGGCATCTGCTTCAGCACGGTCTGCGAGATCGCCGTGACCTGCGCGTTGGCCGGTGCGGATGTCGGTGCCGGGCTGGAAGAAGACCTTGACGATGCCGACGCCGGTATAGGACGTGCCCTCGATATGCTCGATGTCGTTGACGGTGGTGGTGAGCGCGCGCTGGAACTGCAGCATGACGCGGCCCGACATCTGGTCGGGCGGCAGGCCGGTGTAGCTCCAGACGACGGCGATCACCGGGATGCGGATTTCGGGAAAGATGTCGACCGGCGTCCGCATCGCCGAAAGCGGGCCGACGATCAGGATCAGCAGCGCGAGAACAACGAACGTGTAAGGCCGCTTCAGGGCGACCCGAACCAAAGCCAGCATCTGGCCGTACTTCCCACTCAACAGGACGCCGCCGGCTCCCCGGTGACCGCGGCGCATTATCGGAACATGACGGGTCTCGCCTGTCGAGACGATATTGCCCCTGCTTCCTGCATGGCTCTGCGCTAGGCTTGCATGGACGGTAAACACGCCGTGAGCGGGAGGACGCGACGGACCATGGCCGATTACGACTACATCATCGTGGGCGCGGGCTCGGCCGGCGGCGCGCTGGCGGCGCGGCTGAGCGAAAACCCCGCCAACAAGGTCCTGCTGCTGGAGGCCGGCGCGGCAAGCCATCCCTACTCCCGCATGCCGCTGTCGCTTCGGCCTGCTGATCGACAATCCGGCGGCCAACTGGTGCTACCAGTCCGAGCCCGAGCCGGGCACCGCCAACCGCACGATCCCGGTGCCGCGCGGCAAGCTGTCTGGGCGGCTCGAGCTCGATCAACGGCCTGGTCTGGGTGCGCGGCCAGCCGCTCGACTTCGACACCTGGGCGCAGATGGGCTGCCGCGGCTGGAGCTGGCGCGACGTCGCGCCGGTCTTCACCCGGATCGAGAACTTCGTCGACGGCGACGGCAGCAACGGCCGCGGCACCGCGGGGCCGCTCAAGGTCTCGACCGTGCCCGACCAGAACCCGCTCTACGACGCGCTGTTCGCGGCGTCCAAGGCGGCCGGCTTCAAGCTCAACCCCGACTACAACAGCGAGGACCAGGAAGGCGTCGTCAAGACGCAGACCTCGATCTACAAGGGCCGGCGCATGAGCGTGGCCCATTGCTACATCGAGCCGGCGATGAAGCGGTCGCCCAACCTCCATGTCGTCACCAACGCCCATGACCTTGCGCGTGCTGCTCGAGGGCAAGCGCTGCGTCGGCGTCGAGTACGAGAAGGACGGCAAGGTCGTGCAGGCGCGCGCCGCGCGAGACCATCCTGTCGGCCGGCGGCGTCGCCAGTCCGCAGATCCTGGAGCTCTCCGGCATCGGCCAGCCCGAGCTGCTGAAGCAGCACGGCATCGAGGTGAAGCACGAGCTCAAGGCGGTGGGCGAGAATTTCCGCGACCACATCAACGCCCGCATCATCTGGAAGGTGAAGGACCCGCGCGTCTCCTACAACCACATGGCGCGCGGCGTGGGCGCCGTCACCCAGATGATGAAGTACCTCGCCACCGGCGGCGGCTTCATGAGCCTGCCGTCGGCGCCGCTGCTCGCCTTCCTGAAGACGCGGCCCGAGCTCGCGACGCCCGACGTGCAGATGCATCTCGTGCCCTACTCGATCAAGGACCCCAAGACGCGCAAGCTGCAGGACTTCCCGTCGATGACGATCTCCTGCTACCAGCTCCGGCCCGAGAGCCTGGGCTCGATCCACATCCGCTCGGCCGATCCCAAGGCGCAGCCGGCGATCCGCTTCAACTTCCTGGCCGACCCGATCGACCAGCAGGCCATGGTCGGCGGCTTCCGCATGATGCGGAAGATCGTCGACGCCGCGCCGATGGACGCCTATCGCGGCGAGGAGTTCTCGCCCGGCCCGTCGGTCAGCAGCGACGAGGAGATCCTGACCTGGATCAGGAACAACTCGCAGACCGCCTACCACCCGATCGGCACCTGCCGCATGGGCCCGGCCGGCCGAACACCGTGGTCGACGACAAGCTCAAGGTGCACGGCATCGAGGGCTGCGCATCGCCGACGCCTCGATCTTCCCGACCATGCCCTCGGGCAACACCAACGCGCCCTCGATCACTGGTCGGCGAGAAGGCTGCGGATATATTGAAGGCGGCGGCTTAGAGTCGCACGTCGTTCGTTGCAGCCAACGCTGTCATTCCAGGGTGCTCAGCCGCCGAGCCGTTTCTTCACGTCCTCGGGAATCGGGATCGATTTCAGCGAGCGCGCATCGCCCTCTTTGCGCGCCCAGATGCGGGTTTCCGTGCCCTCGGCGGCGATTTCGCCCGAAGAGTCGCGAAAGACGTGGTTGATGGTGAACGAGCTGCGGCCGAACTTCGCGACATGGCTTTCGATCAATAGCTTCTCGCCGGTCTGCGAGGCGCGCTTGAACGAGCACTCGGCGTGCGACCAGCGGCGTGCCTTCCTTCCACTGGCCGCTGGTGATGTCGTCGCGCCTGAGCCCGGCGGCCAGGAACAGCCGGTAGGTCGCCTGGTCGAACCAGCGGAAGTAGGCTGGGTAGTAGACGATGCCGGCAGGGTCGCAATCGCCCCACTCGACGGTGACTTCGTGCCGGCTACTCAGCGGCATGACGCAGCGTGGCCGGCGACGCGGCGATCGCCGCCAGCGTCCGGGAGAGCGTCTCGCCGTCCGGATCGGCCAGTGCCGCCACCCGCGCATTGGCGACGGCGTCGGCCGCCGCGCGCGGCGTCATCTTGCCGGCCAGCGCCGGCGCGATCACCTCGTCGGCGATGCGGCGATAGTTGCCGAGTCCGCGCTTGTGGGTGTCGCCATAGCCCTTGATCAGGCGCGCGCATTCGGCGATCTCGCGCGCCAGGTCGACGCCGAGCGGCGCGGCGGCGCGGATCTGCGTCAGCCAGCGCTCGATCTCGGCCTGCTCCTCGGCATAGCGATAGGTGTGCGGCCGCCACCAGCGCAGGCCCGCCAGCAGGCGCAGGCGGGCGAAGCCCAGGATCGTGGTCGTGCGCACATGCATGGAGAAATAGACCTTGCCCAGCCGGCCGGTACGCTCGGCCCAGCCAATGAGGCGCCGCGCCATCGCCGGCTGGCAGCATGGCGGCGATCTCCTCGATGCCGGGCTTGAAATGCTCGGTGATCTCCAGCGGCTCGGCCGGCTTGGCCCGCACCTCGGCCCGCACGCGCGCGAGGCGCTCCGCCGAGGTCTTGGCCTGGGCGACGCGGATCACGTCCTCGAACGACATGCGCACCGCGAGATGCCGCGCCGTCTCGCGCAGCAGCTCGGCCGAGCCCAGCGCCTTCACGGCGATCGAGCCGGTCGAGATAGAGCGCGGCGTAGCGTCGATCCTGGTAGGTGGCGAGGCGGCGAATGCCCTCCTCCACCATGTCGAGGCTCATCGCCGGATAGGAGCTGACGCGCCCGCTCGATCAGGTCCTCGACGCCGCTGCGCCGCCGCCTGGCGCTTGCGATGCTCGCGCACCGCCTGGCCGAGCTCGCCGCGGGCATGGCCGCGACCGAAGGCGAAGGCCGCGCAGATTGGTGTCGACCGATTTGCCGGCGTGGCGGATCGCGGCCTCGAAGGCGGCGTCGGGAATCGGCAGCCGGCCCGAGCCCGCCAGCGCGCCCAGCAGCACGGCGTTGATGACGCCGCCCGATTCCTCGGCGGCCTGGTCCATGTCGAACAGGATCTGTTCCTTGCTGCGCTCCTTCACCGCGCGCAGCAGCCGGCCGACGTCGAAGCTGCCGTCGCCCATCGCCGTGCGCTCGCCGATGGCGAGCACGCGGTGCGTCGAAGCGATGAGCGTCGTGCGGTCGGGCGTGACGAAGCCGTTGAAGATCATGCGGCCGGCTTCCAGAAGCTCGGTCGCCAGCGCCACGTCGACCTCGCCGATCGCCGGATTGAGCGCCAGCACCTGACGCGCGCGGCGCCCTGGCGTCGGCATCACCTCGAGATAGTAGGTCGTGGCGCCGGTGCGCTGGGCGACGCCCGGGATCTGCGTCGCCTGCACGCCCAGCCCCTGGCTTTGCGCCGCGGCGACGATCCAGTCGCACAGCACGCCGCCGCCGTCGCCGCCCAGCGCGCCGACCAGGATGGTGACGGGCTTCAGGCGCCGCGCCTCACGCCATCGCTGATGACCGCCGACCGCAGTCTGCCACTTCAGCCGGTCCCACCAGGTCGCGTTCTGCACGATGTCGGCCTTGTAGAAGGACGGGCACAGGCACGGCGGCATCGGCGACCTCGCCGCACAGGCCCGCAGCCGACGCAGCCGTTGTTGACGTGCGCCACCGGATCGGAGCGCAGCGGATCGGGATTGGGCTTCACCACCAGCGACGGGCAGCCCGACAGCCGGATGCAGGAATGATCGCCGGTGCAGACCTCGTCGTCGACGCCGAAGCGCGTGCGCACCACGCGCTCGCCGCGCTTGAGCTGGTCGGCGATCTGCGGCCGGATGCGGCGCTGGCGGGCGAGCTGGCACTCGCCGTCGGCGACGATGACCTTCAGGCCCTTGTCGTCGGTGCTCATCGCCTCGCGCAGGGTCGTGAGCATGGTGCCGACATTGTAGGTGCGGATGGTGCGCAGCCATTTCACGCCCATGGCCTTGAGCGTCGCGGCGATGTCGGAGGTGGTCTCGCCGTCGCGCCGGTTGCCCGCCGTGTTGGGGATGAACTGCGCGCCGGTGGCCGAGGTGTAGCCGTTCTGCATGATGACCAGCACGCGGTCGCCGCGGTTGAACATCGACGAGGCGACGCCGCTCAAACAGCCCGTTGTGCCAGAAGCCGCCGTCGCCCATCACCGAGATGGTGCGCTTCTGCATCACCGGCGCCACCGCGCCGGCGCGCCGCCAGCGACATGCCGAAGCCCAGGATCGAGTTGCCGAGGTTGAACGGCGCCAGGGTCGCGAACGAATGGCAGCCGATGTCGCTCGAGATGTGGACCTTGCCGACCTCGCGCTCGCAGCAGCTTGATCGCCGAGAACACCGGCCGCTCGGGGCAGCCGGTGCAGAAGCCCGGCGGCCGCAGCGGCAGCGGTCCGCCCAGCAGGCGCTGCGCCTCGGCGCGGCCGGCGCGCGCGCGCCTCGAAGCGCTCGCGCGGCTTGCGAGATCGATGTCGTTGGCCGACTGGGCGAAGAATTTCAGCAGGCCGCTCGGTCACCACCTCGGCGGTGTATTCGCCCGCCATCGGCAGCACGTCCTTGCCGTAGAGCTTCGGTGTCGATGTCGGCGCTTGCGCAGGATGGCGTGGATCGCCTGCTCGATGTAGTCGGGCGCGCCCTCCTCGACCATCAGCACGGCGCGCTTGCCGTCGCAGAAATCGGCGATCTGGTCGGGCACCAGCGGATGCGTGACGTTCAGCACCAGGGTCGGGATCTTGCGCCGTCGACCGTCGAGGCCGGCTCGAGGCCGCGCACCAGCGACGTTGGTGATGCCGCCCTGCACGATGATGCCGAGGTCGGCGCGTTCGCCGGGCAGGAACTCGTTCAGGCCTGTGCTCGACGATGAAGCGCTGCGCGGCGGGCTGGCGCACCTCGACCTTGATCTTCTCGTGCGCGTAGGTCGACGGCGGGTGCGAGATGCGGTCGTAGTTGTGCGCGGCCGGCTGGGCGAGACGATGGTTGCGCGAGATCGCCGGCGGCTTGTTGTTCAGGCCACGAACTCGCCGGTGACGTGGCAGGCGCGGATGCGCAGCTCCATCATCACCGGCGTGTTGGATCGCCTCGGACAGCTCGAAGGCCTTCTCCGACGCATGCGCACGATGGTCGGCAGATCGCGGCCGCGGGTCGAGCAGCCACATCGAGGATTTCAGCGCATAGGCGTGGGCGCGCTCCTGGATCACCGAGGCGCCCTCGCCGTAGTCCTCGCCGACCACGATCAGCGCGCCGCCGATCACGCCGGGCGAGGCGAGGTTGCAGAGCGCATCGGCCGCCACGTTGGTGCCGACGATCGACTTCCAGGTGACGCAGCCGCGGATCGGATAGTTGATCGAGGCGCCCAGCATGCGCGGCGGCCGAGGCCTCGTTGGTGCAGGTCTCGAGATGGACGCCGAGCTCGTCCAGCAGGTCCTCGGCGATTCGACCAGCACGTCGACCAGATGCGAGACCGGCGCGCCCTGGTAGCCGCCGACATAGGCCACGCCCGACTGCAGGATGCGCCTTGGTGACGGCGAGGATGCCCTCGCCGCGGAAGACTTCACCATCGCCCAGCCTGCAGCGCCCGGACCTCCTCGGTGAAGAGAGCGCTCGGGGTTGGTGCGTTGGGCGACGGAGATCTGCGGTTGGTCCAGCATGGCGCGATTATAGGGGCTAACGGCGTTTCCGACGATCCCGTTTGACGTCGCCGAACGCCCTCGCTGCGCGGGCCTTGGCAATCAGCTCGCGAAACGGCGCCAGAACGCTTCTCGCGCAGCGCGGGATCGTGCTTCGAGCACCGACAAAGCGAGCGCCACGGCCTCGAGGGTCGAGACCGCATCGGATCGGGCCTCCTTGCGCAGGCTGCCATAGAGCGAGGGCCCGTCGGGAACGACGACGAAGCGCCGGAGCCTGGTCAGCCAGGCGTTGCGCCACCACAGCGCCTTGGCCTGCGCCCAGTTGCCGTCCAGCACCACGAGGCCCCTGAGGCCGTGCCGCGCGCCATCCTGGTCGGCCAGCGGTTCGCCCTTGTGGTTGAGCGCGACCAGCGGGCCCCTTGCCCGGCGGCATGCGCCGAGCCGAGATAAAGCACGCCCCACTCCTTCGCCTCGCCAGGCTCGCCCAGCGCATGGCCGAGATTGCGCCACGACAGGCCGACCGAAAGCTTGGCATGGGCCAGCGTGCCGGCAAAGCAGGCCTGCCGTGCCCAGCACGCGGTCCTGCTCCTGCGGATGCTGCAGGATCAGGACCGCGATCTTGTTGTCGACCGTGGGTTCGCTCGCCGGTTCGGGCATGCGCGGACTTATAGACGCATTGGCGATATGATGTCGCCATGACCGTCGCCATCCTGGTCGTTCCGAGCGTGACCAAGCTGCCGCCCGAAGCCGACGGCGCCGTCGTCGTCGGCGGCTCGCACGCCGCGGTCTACGCCGCCCACCTCGTCGGCCAAGGCCGGGGCCCGCGCCGCGATCCATCACGATGCCGGCATCGGCCTCGACGAAGCGGGCGTCGGCGGTCTCGCCTTCGCCGAGGAGCTCGGCATGGCGATGGCCGCGGTCGACGCGGCAAGTGCACGAATAGGCGAAGGCGAGGACCTGATGCGCCGCGGCATCGTGAGCCGCGTCAATGCGCTCGCCGCCGCCTGCGGCGTGGCGCCCGGCCAGACCTGCGGCTGAAGCCGCCGAGCGGCTCGAAGCGGCGCCGTGGCCGCACCGCGCACCGCCGGCCAAGGCCGAGGGGCGCTCGGTGCTCGACGCCAAGCCGGCCGACGAAGATCGTCTGCATCGATTCGGCCACGCTGATCGCGGCGCGAGCGACCATGGCCAGGTCGTGGCCACCGGCAGCCACGGCGGCCGAATCGTCCGGCCAGGTGCGTGGCGCCCGCGTGCGGCCTGCGCTGGTGCTCTATCAACGATGCGGGCTTCGGCGCCGAGCGTGCGGGCGCGGCCGGGCCTGCCCATGCTCAACAACGCCGGCATTGCCGGCGCCACGGTGGCGGCGCATGTCGGCAGCGCATCGGCGATGGCCGCTCGACCCTCACCAAGGGCGTGCATTTCCGCCGTGAACGAAGCCGCATACCGGCTCGGCGGCCGTGTGGGCGGCTCCGCCCTTGCGCTGGCGCGCCGCCGTGGCCGAAAAAGCCGTCTGAGCAACGTCGGGAGAAGACCAGGGTATGGCCGTCGTCAACGTGAAGTCGGAAATCGCCGGCAACGTCTGGAAGATCCAGACCAAGCCCGGCGACAGGATCGAGGTCGAGGGCGAGATCATGATCCTCGAATCGATGAAGATGGAAATCCCCGTGCTCTCGCCCAAGGCGGGCGTCATCAAGGAGATCAAGGTCAGCGAAGGCGAAGCCATCGGCGAAGGCCAGCTCGTCGCCATTCTTGATGCGTAGCAGCACGATCGCCGTCGAACTGGTCCGCCTGTGGGCGCCCGACAATCTGCGTCGGGCGGCGCCCGGCGTCGCGCTGTGCGCGGCCATCGCCGCCGTGGCCTTCGTCGCCGATACGCAGCAGCCTGCTGCAGTTCGGCGCCGTCTGGGTGCCGCCGCTCATCCTCACCCTGGTCATCGGCATGGCGCTGCAGCCGCTGTCGGCCAGGCCGGCGCTGAAGCCGGGCTGCGAATTCGCCGGCCGCACGCTGTTGCGCGTCGGCGTCGCCCTCTACGGCGCACGCCTGACCCTGGGCCAGCTCGTCGATGGCGGCGCGCTGCCGGTCGTGATCGCCTTCGCCGCCGTCGCCTGCACCATCGTCTTCGGCGCCTGGGCGGCGCGCCTGTTCGGCCTGTCAGCGCGATTTCGGCCTGTTGACCGGCTGCGCCACCGGCGTGTGCGGCGCGGCGGCGGCGATGGCCGCCTCGGCGGTGCTGCCCAAGCACGAGAATTCCGACCGCGACCTCGCCTTCACCGTCATGGGCGTGAACTTCATCAGCACGGTGGTGATGGTGATCTACCCCGCCCTGCACGACATGCTGGGCTATCTCGCTGTTCGAGATGGGCGTGTTCCTGGGCGGCGCCATCCACGACGTGGCCCAGGTGGCGGGCGCCGGCCAGACGATGGGGCCGCAGGTGCTGGCCGACGCCATCATCACCAAGCTGCTGCGCGTGGCCTTCCTGCTGCCGGCCATCGCCGGCATCGCCTGGTGGGTGGCGAAGAGCGGCGAAGCGGCCGGCGACGCGCGGCCGACGCCGCCGGTGTTCCTGTTCGGCTTTCTGGCGCTGGCCGCGCTCAATTCGCTGGGCGTCGTGCCGCCCGACGTGAAGGCCGCGGTCGCCCAGGTCTCCTCGTTCCTGATCATCACCGCCATCGCCGCGCTCGGCATGAAGACCTCGCTGCTGGCGCTGGCGCGCATCGGCATCGCGCCGGTGATGCTGCTGATCACCGAGACGATCTTCATCGGCCTGCTGGTGGTCGGCCTGATCTACGGGCTGCGGGCGTTCGGGATCTAGTTGCCCGGCTTGGTGTCGGTCGCCCGCACCACCTCGCCCCAGGTGTCGATCTCCTTCTTGATGAATTCGGCGAACTGGATGGGCGAACCGGGCGCCGGCATGGCGGCGCGCTGCTCGATCTGGCGGATCATCGTCGGGATCCTTGAGCAGCGCCTGCAGGTCCCTGTTGACCCTGGCCACGATCTCGAGCGGCGTGCGCGCGGGCGCGGCGAGCCCCGACCAGCCGGCGGCATCGAAGCCCGGCAGCGTGTCCGGCGATCGGCGGAATGTTGTCGAGCGGCGGCGCCGCGCGGCGCGCCGTCGTGACGGCCAGCGCCTTGATGCGGCTCGTCGCGCGATGCGGGCCGAGCGCCGACGCGGCGCTGTCCATCATCAGCTTGACGTGGCCGCCCAGCAGGTCGGCCATCGCCGGGCCCGCTGCCCTTGTAGGGCACGTGCACGATGTCGAGCTTCGCCCTGAGCTTGAACAGCTCCATGGCGAGATGCTGCGCGGTGCCCGGGCCGGCCGAGGCGTAGGAATAGCTTGCCCGGCTCCTTGCGCGCGCGAGCTCGATCAGCTCGGCGAGCGTGCTCGCCGGGAAGCTGGGATGCGCCACGATGACCAGCGGCGCCGAGGATGATGTTGGTGATCGGCAGGAAGTCGACCAGCGGCCTGTAGGGCAGGTCGGGAAACGAGGCTGGGATTGACGCCGAAGGTGCCGCTCGACACCGACCATCAGCGTATAGCCGTCGGGCGCCGCGGCCTTGCCGGCCTCGGTCGCCGGAATGCCGCTGCCGCCGCCCTTGTTCTCGACGATGACCTGCTGCTTCCAGATGTCGGTCAGCTTCTCCGCCATCAGGCGCGCGAAGATGTCGGCGGCCTGGCCGGGCGGAAACGGCACGATGAAGCGCACCGGCTTGCTGGGCCATGGTGCCTGGGCCCGCGCGGACGGCGACAGTTGCAGGCGCGGCCAGCACCGCACCGGCCGCGCCGCCCAGGTCAGCGCCCGGCGTCGGGGAACGTCATCGCATGTCTCGCCGCCCATGGCTTTCGAGTGACAGGCTAGCACAGCCGCCGGAAAATGCCGCCGCATGGACACCTCCCCACGGATCGAGATCGCGCCGCCCGGCGCAAGCGGCGGACCATGAGGCGATCAAGGCCCTGTTCGTCGAATATGCCGAGTCGCTGGGCTTTTCGCTCGCCTATCAGGGCTTCGATACCGAGCTCGCGGCGTTTCCCGGCAAATATGCGCCGCCGACCGGCGCGTTGCTGCTCGCCCGCGCCGATGGTACCGCGGCCGGCACTGTCGCGCTTCGGCAAGCTGGCGCCGGAGATCTGCGAGATGAAGCGGCTCTATGTGCGCCCGGCCTATCGCGGACTGCGCACGGGCGAACGGACTTTCCATCGGCCGCGCGCTGGCTTTCGGCATCGCCGCCGAGGCCCGCGCGCTCGGCTATCGACGTCTCAGACTCGACACAATCGCCGGCAAAATGGACGCCGCGGTGAGCCTCTACAGGTCGATGGGCTTCGTGGACATCCCGCCCTACTACCCAAGCCCCGTGCCCGACACCGCCTACATGGAGCTGGTCCTGTGACCGATCGCTATTACGAGGATTTCAAGGTCGGCGACCGATTCGTGAGCGGCGGCATGACCATGACCGAGGCCGGCATCATCGACTTCGCGCGGCAGTGGGATCCGCAGCCGTTCCACATCGACGTCGAGTTCGCCAACAAGTGGACGTTCGGCGGCCTGATCGCGTCGGGCCTGCACACCATGTCGGTCACCCTGAAGCTGTGGCTCGAGCAGGGCGTGTTCCGTGCCTGCAGCCTCGGCTCGCCGGGCATCGGCGAAGTCCAGTTCCTGCGCGCCGGTGCGGCCGGGCGACACGCTGCGCGTGGTCACCGACATCGTCGAGCTGCGGCTCTCCGCGTCCAAGCCCGACCGCGGCATCGCCCGCATCCGCCAGGTCACGATCAACCAGCGCGGCGAGCAGGTGATGGAACAGGAGACGACGGTATTCCTGAAGCGCCGCCCCGTGCTGGTGGCCAACTTGAGCGCACGGTCTTAGCGCTGGTGGCGCGCGACTCGGTCGCGCGTGGCTGCAGCGAAGCACGATCGCGCCACTTCAGCGCGGAGGTTACTCACGCGCAGTGGCGCGTCCATCAGCGTCTCACCGCCAGGCGAACACCGGCTGCTCGAAATGGTCGACGCGGGTGTCGCGGCCGGCCAGCGCCACTTCACGGAACTGGTAGAGCACCGCCGCCGTCGGCGCGTTGACGTTGGCGACCGGCAGCGGCAGGCGGATGATCGGCCGGTCCGATTCCTCGATGGCGACGATCTCGGGCGAGCCCGTCGCGGAACAGCTCGCGCGCAGGCGATGCGGTAGGCGGCCGCGACCTCGGCCGGGATTGGGCGTCACCGTCACGCCGGCCGCAGCCACACCACGACCGGCGCGATCAGATAGCCCGAGCGCGTCGGATAGTCGTCGAGCGTGCCCAGGATGTCGTCGGTCGAGGCGAGCACGCCCAGCTCCTCGTGCAGCTCGCGCAGCGCCGTCTGCTCGATCGTCTCGCCGGGATCGACCCGGCCGCCGGGCAGCGCCCATTGCCCGCCATGCGCCGCGCAGCCGCGGCGTGCGCTTGGTCAGCAGGAAGCGCCGCCTCGCCCGGCACGTCGGCTTCGACCACGACCACCGCCACCGCGGCGCGCGTCAGGCCGCCGGGATCGGCGCGGCGGCGCAGCTCGAAGCGGCCGAGGCGGCCGGCGATGGCTGCGCGCAGCGCGTCGTCGAAGCGGAAGGAGGTCACGCGGCGGCAGGCCTTCTGAAGGTCCAGACCACGGCGGGCGGCACGTTGCGCCAGATGCGCTGGCCGTGCGCGCCGTCCAGGCGCAGGCGCTCGCGCAGCGCGCGCGGCACCGGCGGCGTCGGCCCGTAGGTGAACTGCACCAGGGCGCGCGCCGCGCGGCAGCGCCTCGAACACGCCGCCGCACGATGCCGTTCACGATCCTCGGCCGGCAGCGACAGCAGCGGCAGGCTCGACACGACGGCGGCGACCGGCGCGACGCCGTGGTCGGCCGAGCAGCCGCGGCAGGCGCGCGGCGTCGCCCTCGATGATGCGCGGTCCGGGAAAATGCCGGCGCAGGAAGACCGCCAGCTCGGGATCGCGCTCGACCAGCGCCAGCCGCTCCGGCGCGATGCCGGCGGCCAGCAGCGCCTTGGTGACCTCGCCGGTGCCGGCGCCCAGCTCGACGACATGGCCGCGGCCGGCCGTCGACGACGGCCTGGTCGGCGCGCGCCATCGCCTCGGCAAGCAGCCGGCCGCTCGGCACGACCGCGCCCATGGCGAAGGGCCGGCGCAGCCAGCGCTTCAGGAAAAGGGCCGTGCCGGCAGTGTTCAGCGAGGGCATGGGCGAACGCTAACAGACGATGGCCGCGTGTCGACAGGGAAAAGTGCCGTGTCCTACTGCGCGGGCTGCATCGCGGGCCAGCTCATCGCGGGCGCCGGCGCCGCTTCGAACACGGTCCGGGCGTGCCGCATCTGCTCGAGCGCGTTCACCATCGAGACATAGACCGCGGCGGCGTAGGGCAGCGACTGCACGATCATGAAGACCGACCACAGCCGCGCCTCGGGGTCGAGCTGGCCGTTGGTCAGCCACAGCACGGCGGCGCCCAGCCACAGCAGGACCGCCAGCACCGCCTCGCCGCGCGCCATGCCGAGCGCCATGCCGAGCGTGGCGCGCTCGTCCATCTTGGGCGTGCGCATGAAGGGCAGCCGGCTGGTCGCCAGGCCGTAGATCACCGCGCGGCCCACCGTGTAGGTGAGCGCCAGCCCGGCCAGCGACGCGCCGACGCTCTGGCGGAAGGTGCAGCGCACGCGGTCGAAATAGAGGCCGAACGAATAGAGCAGCTTGAAGACGAAGATGCCGATGGTCGGCAGCGATGAACTCGGCCGGCGGCAGGCCGACCGGCTTGATGCCGAACAGCGGCGGCAGCGATCACCGCCAGCAGCCAGGCCAGCCCCGCCCAGGTGAAGATCAGGTTCAGCGCATCGGCGAACCACGGCAGCCAGCCGGCGACGAAATGGTACTTCTGCCAGAAGGTGAGCTTGGTGCGTGTTGCTGAACATCTTGCCGGCATGCGCCTTCATGATCTGCATGGCGCCGTAGGCCCAGCGGAAGCGCTGCTTCTTGTAGCCGGCGAAATGGTCGGGCGTCAGGCCGTGGCCGAAGCGCTCGCGGCTGTACATGGCGCCGTAGCCCTTCTCCATCAGGCGCAGGCCGAGCTCGGTGTCCTCGGTGATGCACCAGGTCGCCCAGCCGCCCAGCTCCTCCATCAGGTCGCGGCGCACCAGGGTCATCGTGCCGTGCTGGATGATGGCGTCGTATTCGTTGCGCAGGCACATGCCGATGTCGAAGAAGCCGGCATACTCCCAGTTCAGCATCTCCTTGAAGCGGTCGCCGCGTCCAGTCGCGGTGGTCCTGCGGCGCCTGCACGTAGCTGATCTTGCCGTCGTCGAAATACGGCACCAGCGCCTTCAGCCAGTCGGGCCGCACCATGTAGTCGCTGTCGATGACGCCGATGATCTCGGCGTCGGGCGCGGTCTGGCTCAGCACGTAGTTGAGCGCGCCGGCCTTGAAGCCCTTCATGACGTCGAAGTGGAAGAAGCGGAAGCGCTCGCCGAGCTGGGCGCAGTAGTCCTGCACCGGGCGCCACACCGCGGGATCCTTGGTGTTGTTGTCGATGACGATGACTTCGAGGTCGGGATAGTCGAGCGCGCGCCAGCGATCGATGGTCTGGATCACCATCGCCGGCGGCTCGTTGCAGATCGCGACGTGCAGCGACACCTTGGGCCAGACGCGACCGGCCGGCTGGCGGGCGATCATCTCGGCCGCCGGCAGCGCCTCGCGCGTCCAGCGCCGGCGCCAGATCGTCTCGGCCATCTCGAGCGCCTGGGCCAGCGCCATGGCCGAGGCTCAGCACCAGGAAGAAGGCGAGCACGCGCCCAGCCCACCATCTCGCAGACCAGCATGTAGGTGCCGGCGGCGACCGACGCGCCGTAGACCACGGCGCTGGTCGACAGCGCCACCAGGCCGCAGAAGCCGACCTGCCCGGCCGCGCCGAGACCGGGCCAGCGCCACAGGAACAGCAGCATCAGCGGCAGCGCGGCCGCCAGCGACCACGCCGCGCAGGCCGACCATTGCGGGAAGCGCTCGATCGGGCCGGTCCAGGCGAACTTCGGCTGGCGGTCGGCGTTCCACAGGCCCCAGTAGCCGCCCGCCTTGCCTTCGAGGTCGTACGACTTCCACGGCTGGTCGATCGCCTCGACCACGAAGTAGTCGATGTTCTGCGTGCTGCAGCCACGCCACCATGTCGCGGACGTTCTTGGCCTGCTCGGCGGGCGTCGCGCGCTTGATCAGGCCGGTCGCCGGGCTGCGCGCGCTCGGCGCCGTTCGACGGCCAGCCGACCTCGGTGACGATGATGTTCTTGTTCGGGTAGGCCTGCTTCAGCATGGCGATCCGGCTCTTGAGATAGTCGAGCGGCGCCTCGTCCGACTTCTCGTCCCAGTAGGGCAGGATGTGGACGGCGAGATAGTCGACCTCGCGCGCCAGCTCGGGATAGTGCAGCCAGACGTGCCACGGCTCGGCGGTGCTGACCGGCACCTTGACGTTGCGCTTGACGTTCCTGATCTCGCGGATGAGCTGGGCCGGGCTGGTGGCGTTGGGATCGCGCAGGTCCTTCTGGCCGTCCCAGCGCAGGATGTTCTCGTTGCCGACCAGCACGCGCTCGATGTTGGGGTTCTGGTTGGCCATGCGGATCAGCGCGCGCGTCTCCTCGGCATTGACCTCGCTCGCCTCGCGGCCGAACTGCTGCTTGGCCTCGTTGGCGCTGTAGATCCAGCGCGCCGGGCACCAGCTTCAGGCCGTTGCGCGCGGCGATCTCCGGCATGACGTCGCCGCCGTCCGACGGCGCGGTAGGTGCGGACGTAGTTGACCTTGCCGGCCAGCATGGCGAAGTCGCGCTCGATCTGCTCCTTGCGCGGCTTGACCGACGGGCGGCGGCGCGTCGGTGAAGGCGGTGCGCAGGAAGCTCCACACGCCGCTCGCCTTGGCCTCGATCGGATCCTGGTCCTTGGCCCACGGCGCGTAGGTGACGCCGTGCAGCGGGCACTTCGACGTTCGCCGCGTCGATCGTGGCCGTCGAGCAGACGCCAGCCGACGATGGTGGCCGCGACGACGAGCAGAAGAACCAAGCCCTGACGGATCATGAAAGGGCGATCGCTCCGGCGAACCGCCGGTGGCACACGCTCGACGTCGGGATCGCGGTCGCATGTCTCCTGCGGACGATGAACGTCGACGCAAGGACCGTGCCGGATCGACTCAACCGACGAGCCGATAACCACGCAGTGCGGCTGACCTCTTCGAGGCTTCCTTGCGCCCGGTTTCCTCGTCTGCGACCCTTCGCAGACGATGCGGCGACCGAGGCGATCTATAGCCGTGCCTCTCGAAACGGTAAAGAGACCGCGGCGATGATGGCCAAAATGCCCAAATCTCCGCTGGCGTCCGCCCGCCGTCTTCGCCAAAACGCCGCACGGGATGATTGATCAAGATCCGACAGCGGCGCCGGCCGGCGTGCCGACCAACCTGGCGCGACTTACGTGCACGGCCGACCGTTACGGCTTCCTCGAACGCGCCGGCGCGCGCCTGCGCTATGCCTGCTGGAACGTCCCGGGAACTGCGCGCGGCACCGTCGTCGTCCTGACCGGCCGCGGCGAGTTCATCGAGAAGTACGCGACCGAGGTCGTGGGCGAGCTGTTGGGCCGCGGCTATGCCGTGATCGCCATGGATTGGCGCGGCCAGGGTCTGTCCGACCGCCGCTGGCCGACCGCAACAAGGGCCATATCGACAATTTCGCGACCTACATGGCCGACCTCCGGCTGTTCCTGGACAAGGTCGTCATCCCCACCGCCCCCCGGCCGATCCTGGCGCTCTGCCATTCCATGGGCGCCCACATCATGCTGCGCGAGCTGGCGGAGAACGGATCGGGTCCGTTCGCGGCCGGCGTGCTGGTGTCGCCGATGACCGGGCTGCGGCGCGAGGCCATGCTGCGGTCGGTCCTGATGCTGATGCCGGAGGTGCCGGCGGTCGAGGAGCGCTACCTGTTCGGCACCGGCCCCTTCATCCTGCTGGCCCGGCGAATTCAACTCCAACTTCGTGACCCACGACGAGCGGCGCTACCGCTTCACCGAGGAGTGGTTCGCCGCCGACCCGCGGCTCACCCTGGGCGGCCCGACCCTCGGCTGGGCGCGCCAGGCCGACGCGCTCGATGACGGCGGCGCTGGCGCCGGGCTATCTCGAGCGCATCGACCTGCCGCTGCTCCTGATCAGCGCCGGCCAGGACCGGCTCGATCGATCCGGCGACCCACGGTCCGGTGGCGGCGCGGCTGCAGCCGCGGCGAGCATCTCGACCATCGCCGAGCGCGCGCCACGAGGTGATGATGGAGACCGACGACCTGCGCGCCCTGTTCTGGGAAGCCTTCGACCGGCTGGCGAAAGGCGTGCCGGTTCGATGACCGTCACGCAAATGCTGGTGATCGCCGGCGCCTTCATCGTCGCCGGCATCGCCAAGGGCGCGATCGGCATGGGCCTGCCGCCGATCGCGCATGGCGCTGATGAGCTTCGCCGTGCCGCTGGAAGACGCGCTCGCCCTCATGGTCGTGCCGAGCATGGCGACCAACGTCTGGCAGGCGATCTACGGCCGCGACTTCGTGAAGCTGCTGCGCCGCTTCTGGACGATGGCGGCGACCTCGGTGGCGTCGTTGATCTTCGTCGCGGTGGCGTTCGGCCGTCTCGGCTCGCCAATGGCCATGGCCTGGGTCGGCGTGATCCTGGTGCTCTACTCGGCGCTGGCGCTCACCGCCTGGCGGCCGGCGGTGTCGCGCGCGACCGAGCGCTGGGCCAATCCGCTGATCGGCGCTGGCGAGCGGCGCGGTGGCCGGCGTCACCGGCGTCGCCGCCGTGCCGTTCCTGCCCTACATGCAGTCGCTCGACATCGACCGGCACGATCTCGTGCAGGCGCTGGGCATCATGTTCCTGTTCATCATCGGCGCGCTGACCGTGGCCCTGGCGGTCCAGGGCGCGTTCGACGCTCACCAACCTCGTCGGCGCCATCGCCGCCATCGCGCCGACCTTCATGGGCGTCTGGCTCGGCCAGAAGGCCCGCAATGCGGTCTCGCCCGAGACGTTCCGCCGGATTTTCCTGATCGGCATGTTCGCCGTCGGGCTGCAGCATGGCCTACGGCTTGCTGTAGAAGCGCTGGCCATGCCCCTCCCAGCATCACAAGGTCACGATCTGCGGCATCCCCGAGCTGTCGCAGCACTGCTCGATCGGCGTCAGCCACGTGCTGTCGATCATCGACACCCACGAACCGCGGCCGCCCGCTCTCGACGACTATCTCGGAGATCGACCACGAGCTGATCCGCTTCGACGACGTCGTGGCCGAATATCCCGGCTTCGAGGCCTGCACGCCTGCGCACATCGCCAGGGTGCTGGAATTCGGCGAGCGCGTGCATGCCAAGCCCGGCAGCCACGTGCTGGTGCACTGCCACGCCGGCGTCTCGCGCTCGACCGCGGCCGCCGCGATCCTGATGTGCCAGCACGCGCCCGGCCAGGAGGAAGCGGCGTTCCTGAAGCTCGCTCGAGCTGCGCAAGCACGGCTGGCCCAACACGCGCATGGTCGAGTTCGCCGACCAGCCTGCTGAAGCGCGACGGCGCGATGCTGCGCGGGCTTGATCGCCTACCGGCGGGCGCTGCTCGAGGCCAAGCCGCATCTCAGCGAGATCATCCGCAACATCGGCCGCGGGCACGAACTGCCGGTGTGACTAGCCGCCCAGCGGTGAAACACCAGCGTCCGCACCTCGATGCTCTCGCGCGGCGGCGCATCGGCCGGCGTCGTCGGATCGATGAAGGCGCTGTGCGGCGTGAAGCGCGCCGGCACGTCGGTCGCGGTGTCGGAGCATTTCAGCAGCAGCGCCTCGTCGGGCCGCATGCGCGGCACGTAGAACCATTGGTGCGCGGGATTGTACTTCACCGAATAGGTCTCGCCGACCCGGTGCGGGTAGACGAGATCCGACGGCACCAGATCGTCGGCGCGGATGGTCGTGGCGTCGCAGACGGCGAGCGGCGAATCCTGCAGCGGTCCGCTGATCGGGCGCCACAGGTTGATCACCTGCACGCGGCCCTTCAGCAGCTCGTCGGCCTCGTCGGGCAGCAGGTCGCGCACGCGCTGCGGGCCCGACCTGCGGTGTGGTCGATATGCACGCGCTGCACCGGCTGGCGCGGCGCATCGCTGCGATCCTGGGCGCCGGCACGCGGCGGCGCGTGGTGTGGTCGAAGATGTGGACGCGGTAGGCGCCGGTCACCTGCTTCAGCACCCGCTCGACTTCCGGGTAGTAGACGCGGCTGCACCTCCTCGTCGTCGAAGAAGTCGCGCACCGCGCTCCGGTGATCGACCAGGGCAAAGCCGTTGGCGTCGAGCGACACGCTGCCGGCGACCGGGCGGGCATCGTGGATCGCCACGCGATGGGCCTCGTGGTTGGTGTTGCTGCGCGGCACGCCGGCCGGCGGCTCGAAGGTGTAGTTGCGCGGCCGGTCGGCCATCGGCACGAGGTAGTTCATGTCGGCTTCGACGTGCGGCAGGCTGGCGACGACGTTGGCTTGCAGGCTCATGGGCAAGACCTCCGAGATTGTTCACGCTGATGTTGGGCCTCGGCCCGCACGCGCGCCATGGAGAAGAAGTGCGGCGATCCATGAATGGACGTAATGCGAAGCGAAAATCTTCTGCCGCCGGCCGCGAGCGGCAGCAGGTTCAGGTCGTCGCGCCGTCCTGCGCGTAGGCCTCGGCGAGCTGGCGTGGAACGCCGTCACCAGCGGGCCGTCGACCGCCGGCTTGCCGTCGTTGCGGTCGGCCTGCAGGCGCTCGCAGACATGCTTGATCGTGGCTGCCGCCTGCTTGTGGTCGTCGGCCGAGCCGCCGAACACGTGGGTCAGAAGCCGCGTGCGCAGGAAGGTGTGCGGCACGACCTGCTCCATGATCGTCACCGCGCCCGCGCGCCGCAACCGCGAGCAGCGGCCAGTGCCAGGCGAAGTCGGCGCGACGGCGTGTGCTCGCCCAGCAGATGCTCGACGCAGACCTTCCAGTTGCAGGCGATCTCGGTGCGTGAGCGTGCCGCCATAGGCCGGCAGCGGGCCGCCGAGGTCGGGCGGCGCGGCGGGCGTGGCGAGGCTGAAGAAGACGATGCCCGAGGCGATGGCTGGTGGCGAGCGACGGCCAGGTGAATGATCCGGCGACTGCGGATCCAGGGCGCGACCGGCGGCGGGGCGCTCAAGAACCGGCCCTGCAGGTCGTAGGTCCAGCCATGGAAGCGGCAGCGGAAGCTCTCGCAGTTGCCCGAGGGCGTGCCCACCACCTGCATGTTCTGGTGCCGGCAGGCGTTGCGCAGGACCCGCACCGTCCCTGCCTTGTCGCGCACGCCGAACGACGCCCCAGCCGCCCACCGTGGCCGACAGACGAAGTCACCCGGCTTGGCAATCTGGCCGTCGGCGCAGAGCGGCAGCCATTCGGCCGCGAAAATCGTGCGTTTTTCGGCCTGGAAGGCGTCGCCTTGGGCGTAATCCTCGGATTTCATGGGACTTGTATACGAATAGTGAATACTGCGCACCAGATGGCGGCGTCGAAATTGACAAATTCCGATCAGATTGTATACAATTTTCGTATCTCCAACCAAGGGAGGCTCGCCATGGCCAAGAGTGCGTTCCGTCAGGCTCTCGAGGAAGCAATCGAACAGCGTCATTCGGCCGTGCATCCGTGGAGCGAGGCCTGGACCTCGGGCAAGCTCGACCGCCGCCTGCTGGGCGAATGGGTGAAGCAGCACTTCCACTATGTCAGCCACTTCTCGGAATGGCTGGGCGCGGTCTACGCCACCTGCCCGCACTGGGACGTGCAGCACTTCCTGCTGGAGAACATCACCGAGGAGGAAGGCTTCGTCGGCTCGGGCGATTTCGCGCCGGTCCGCCACTCCGAGCTGCTGCTCGACTTCGCCGAGACCTGCGGCATGAAGCGCGACGAGATCCTGAGCTGCGCAGGTCAACGGCGAGCTGCTGCCCGAGACGCTCGGCCTGCAGAGCTGGTGCGCCGTGCAGTCGCACCAAGCCGTTCGTCGAGGCGCTGTCGGGCCTGCTGATCGGGCTGGAGAGCCAGGTGCCGCGCATCTACAGCAAGACCACGCCGCCGCTCCTCGAGAAGTACGGCTTCGCCGAGGACGAGGTCACCTTCTTCACGCTGCACATCGTGGCCGACGCCGAGCACGGCGAGAAGGGCTTCGAGATCGTCGAGAAGTACGCCACCACCGACGAGCAGCGCGCCGCCTGCGTGCGCCTGGTCAAGGAAGCGACGATGATGCGCCGGCTCTATCTCGACGGCGTCTACCGCACCTTCGTGGCGAAGGCCGAGGGCAAGAAGCTCGCGGCCTGATCGGACCGGACGTGCACACCTACAAGACCCTGACGCTCGGCGAGGCGCATACCATCCTCGACGCGGCGCAAAAGAAGGCGGAGGAGCTCGGCATTCCCGAGGTCCTCTGCGTCGCCGACAATGCCGGCTACCCGATCGCGCTGCGGCGCCTCGACGGCGGCAAGGTCACCAGCGTGCAGATCGCCATGAACAAGGCCTTCACCGCGGCCGGCCATCGCAAGCCCACGCACAACTACAAGAACGCGCTGCCCGGCGAGGAGGCGTTCGGCATCTTCACCCAGCACGAGGGCCGCTTCACGGTGTTCGTCGGCGGCTTCCCGATCTTCGTCGACGGCCAGTGCGTCGGCTCGATCGCCGCCTCGGGCGGCAACGGCGAGCAGGACATCGCCTGCTGCGAGGCCGGGATCGCCGCCTTCATGGCCACCTTGAAGAAGTAGAGCCATGGCCATCGATCGCGCCTCCCTCAGCAAGGTCGTGAGCGACCAGATCCGCGGCCAGATCCTCGACGGCACGCTGCAGCCCGGCGAGCGGCTGGTCGAGGACAGGCTGTCGGTCGAGCTCGGCGTGTCGCGCGTGCCGGTGCGCGAGGCGCTGCTCGGGCCTGTCGATGGAAGGGCTGGTGCGGCTCGAGCCGCGGCGCGGCGCCACCGTCACCGCCAGTCACGCCCGAGCTGGTCGCCGAGCTGGTCGAGGTGCGCACGCTCCTGGAAGCGCTGAACGCCCGCCTGGCCGCCCGCCGCCACGATCCCGAGATCGTCGCCCTGCTGCAGGACACGCTCGGCGCGGCAACGCGGCGGCGCAGTCGGGCATCGCCCGAGCAGCTGGCGCGGCTCAACGCCGAGTTCCACGAGCGCCTGGCCGAGGCCAGCCGCAACTCCGTGCTGTCGGACATCATGCGTGCCTGCGCGAGCGCACCAGCCTCGCCTTCGCCGTCAACGGCCGCGGCCGCGCGCGCGAGGACTGGAAGGAGCATGCCGGCATCCTGGCCGCCGTGATCGACGGCGACGAGGAGATCGCGGCGCTGCTGGCGGCGCGGCACGTGCAGAACGCCGCCGCGGCCTTCGCCGCGCGCGACGCCGGCGGCGACGGATCGAGGCCGCGCGCCTAGCGCCTAGCGCGCCTTCATCGGCAGGCTGGCGAGGTGCATGCCGGCATCGACGATCAGGAACTCGCCGGTGATGTTCGACGCGCTGGTCAGGAAGAACAGCACCGCCTCGGCCATCTGCGCGGTCGTGCCGGCCTGGCGCAGCGGCGTGGTCTGCTCCTGCATCTCCTTCATCTTGTTGTAGTTCGCCTCGCCCATGCCGCCCAGCAGCCAGCGCGTCTGGATGAAGCCCGGGCACACCGTGTTGACCCGCACGGCCGGCGACGAACCAGCGCGCCAGGGTGAGCGTCAGCGTGTTGAGCGCGCCCTTGGAGCAGGCATAGGGGATCGAGCTGCCGACGCCCATGACGCCGGCGATCGAGGAGATGTTCACGATCGAGCTGCGCTCCTGCTTGTCCTCCCACTGCTTCTTCATCGCCGGATAGGCGGCGCGGCTCATCATGTAGGGACCGGTGACGTTGACCCGCAGGATGCGGTCGAAATCCTCCGGCGCTGACGCCGTCGAGGTCGCCCTGGTTCTGGAACTTGGTGGTGCCGGCGTTGTTGATCAGGCCGTCGATGCGGCCCCACTTCTTCATCGTCTCGTCGACCAGCTTCTTGCAATCGGCGTCCTGGCCGACGTCGGCCTGCACCAGGATCGCCTCGGCGCCCTTGGCCTTCACCGCGGCGAAGGTCTCGTCGGCTTCCTTCTTGCTCTTGGTGTAGTTGATGACGAGGTTCCAGCCGCGGCCCGCCAGATCGACCGCGCACTCGGCGCCCAGCCCCGTCGCCGAGCCCGTCACGATCGCCACCTTGCCCGATTTCGCCATGTCGTCTCTCCCGATATCTCGTGGTGCCTTTCATAGGCTAGGATCGCCCCGAAGGCAAAACAGGGCAGGAAGACAGGCAGCATGGCCGATCTGTTTTCGATGAAGAACCGCGTGGTGCTGCTGACCGGCGCCTCGCGCGGGCTGGGCCGCGACATGGCCATGACCCTGGCCGCCGCCGGCGCCACGGTGCTGTGCGCCGGCCGCACGGTGAAGGAGCTCGAGGCCACGGCGCGGGCGATCACGCCGCAAAGGCGGCAAGGCCCATGTCGTGCCGCTCGACATCACCGACGAGGCGGCGGTGCGCGAGCAGGTCGAAACCCTCATCCGCCAAGCACCGCCGCATCGACGTGCTGGTCAACAACGCCGGCATCATCTACCGCGAGGCGATCGTCGACACGTCGACCGACACTTTCCGCTCCGCGATCGAGACCGACCTGATCTCGCAGTTCATGCTGGCGCGCGAGGTCGGCCGCCACATGCTGGCGCGCAAGTACGGCCGCATCGTCAACATCTCCTCGATCATGGGGATCGTCGGCCGCGCCTCGGTGGCGGGCTATGTCGCCGCCAAGCATGGCCTGATCGGCCTCACCAAGAACCTGGCGGCCGAGTACGGCCCGCACGTCACCGCCAACGCCATCGCACCGGGCTACATCCGCACCGAGCTCAACATCCCGCTGCAGCAGAACAAGGACTTCAACGCCATGCTCGAGCGGCGCACGGCCGCGCACCGCTGGGGCAAGCCGGAGGATCTGCGCGGCCGCTGCTGCTGCTGGCCTCCGACGCCGGCGCCTACATGACCGGCCACACGCTGGTGGTCGACGGCGGCATGACGACCATCCTGCGCGTGAGCATGACCGGCGCTATCCCGCGCTGGGCTGATCCTGCTGCTGGGCGTCGGCCTGCTGCTGGTTCGGCTTCGCCGCGTCACATGGGCTGGCTGCGCGATCCGAGCGCTGGCGCGCACGCGACTATATCGGCACCATCGACGTCTCGGCCGACGACGCCAAGCTCTATCGCCCCGTGCCCTTCGAATGGCGGGTCACCAGCGCCGCCGGCGCCTTCAAGGGCAACGATACCGCCCATGTCCGCATCGACAATTCCGGCGAGCGCACGATCCTGCTGCGGCTGGCTGCAGGCTCGACAAGGGCGGCACCTCGATCCGCGCCACGCGCTGGCTGAGCGAGGCGCGGCTCACCGTCGGCGATCTCAAGGTGACGGCGTTGTTCATCGCGCCCGTCGAGAAGGCGCCGGGCGACGGCCTCAACGCCGGCTGCCTGCGCCTCGACGAAGGCGGCAAGCCCGCGCAAGATGCGCCGCTCAGCCTCGAAGGTTCACCGGTACGCGAGTAGACCTCATGCCGACTTTCCGACAAGTCCGCGCGAATTCCTGCTGGCCAACCGGACCGCACTACGACAAGGCCGTGGCCGGCTTCCAATGGCCCGAACCCGTGCCGTTCAACTGGGCGCTCGACTGGTTCGATGCCGAGCTGGCGCAGCGCCGCCGACAGCCAGGACCGCTGCGCCCTCTGGATCGTCGACGTGGCGACGGGCCGCGAGACCAAGCTCACCTTCGCCGAGCTGTCGCGCGCGCTCGAACCAGGTCGCCAACTATCTGCGCCAGCTGGGCTCGACGCGCGGCGACCATCTCCTGCTCGTCCTCAACAACGTGGCGCCGCTGTGGGAGATCATGCTGGCCGCGCATGAAGCTCGGCGTCGTGGTGATCCCGGCGACGACGCTGCTCACCGGCGAGGAGCTCGCCGACCGGGTCGAGCGCGGCCGCGCCGGCATGATCGTCGCCGACGAGGACCAGGTCGCCAAATGCGCCGGCCTGCCGCGCGACGGCGTGGTGTTCGTCACGACGAGCTCGTCGCCGATCGACGGCTGGCGAGCCGCTCGGCGACGCCTACAAGTGCTCGGCCGAGTTCACGCCGGACGGCCCGACCAAGGCCGACGACCCGCTGCTGCTCTATTTCACCTCGGGCACCACGGCCAAGCCCAAGCTGGTGCGGCACAGCCATCGCAGCTATCCGGTCGGGCACGCTGTCGACGATGTACTGGCTCGGGCTGCAGCCCGGCGACGTGCACTCAACATCTCCTCGCCCGGCTGGGCCAAGCACGCCTGGAGCAGCTTCTTCGCGCCGTGGAACGCCGGCGCCACGGTGCTGATCGTCAACCAGGCGCCGTTCAACGCCGAGGCGCTGCTCGACGTGCTCGGAGCGCTGCGCGCGTCACGACCTTCTGCGCGCCGCCGACGGTGTGGCGCCTGCTCGATCCAGGAGGATCTGGCGGCCTGCAAGGTCGCCCTGCGCGAGGTCTGCGGCGCCGGCGAGCCGCTCAACCCGGAGGTCATCGAGCAGGTCCGCGAGGCGTGGGGCCTCACCATCCGCGACGGCTACGGCCAGACCGAGACCACCGCCATCGTCGCCAACTCGCCCGGCCAGAAGGTCAAGCCGGGCGCGATGGGCCGGCCGCTGCCGGGCTACCGCGTGCTGATCCTCGACGCCGACGGCATGCCGCGACAGCGAGGGCGAGATCTGCCTCGACCTGAACGGCGAACGTCCCGCCGGCCTGATGCAGGGCTATGCCGGACGACGCCGGGCACGCTCGCGGCGCGCAACGACGAGGTCTATCGCACCGGCGACGTCGCCAGCCTCGACGACGGACGGCTACCTGACCTTCGTCGGGCGCGCCGACGACGTGTTCAAGTCGTCCGACTACCGCATCAGCCCGTTCGAGCTGGAAAGCGTGCTGATCGAGCACGAGGCGGTCGCCGAAGCCGCCGATCGTGCCGTCGCCCGACGAGATCCGGCCTCAGCGTGCCCAAGGCCTACATCCTGCTGATCGCCTCGGCGCCGCCCAGCCGCGAGACCGCCCAGTCGATCCTGAAATACACCAACCAGCGGCTGGCGCCGTTCAAGCGCATCCGGCGCGCTGGAATTCGTCACCGAACTGCCCAAGACGATCTCCGGCAAGATCCGGCGGGCGCAGCTCGCCGGGTCGAATACGAAGGCTCGGCCGCCGACGTCGCGCGCGGCGTCGAGTTTCACGAGAAGGATTTATTGGCTTGACGCCGCGGCCTCCAGGCCCGGCGCATGAGCCATGACGCGGACCTCGAGGCTCCGGATCCGAAGAAGGAAAATCCATGCTTCCCAGACAAGGCGTCACGCAGACCCTCGCCCGCTTCGTCGTCGAGACCCGATGGGAGGACATCCCGGAGCAGGCGCGCCACGAGGCCAAGCGCGCGCTGCTGAATTTCTTCGCCGTGGCGATCGCCGGCTGCCGCACCGAGCCGGTCGAGCTCGCGCTCGACATCGCTCGCCGAGTTCTCCGGCGGCAAGCAGGCGACGATCGTCGGCCGGACCGAGCGCATCGATGCGCTTGAGCGCGGCCTTCCTGAACGCCGCCGGCGCCAACGTCTTCGACTATTGCGACACCCACCTGCCGACCGTCGTCCATCCGACGGCGCCGCTGGCGCCGGCGCTGCTGGCGCTGGCCGAGCTGCGGCGCGTGACGGGCCCGAGCTGCTGCTGGCCTTCGTCCTCGGCTTCGAGATCGAATGCCGGGTCGGCGGCGCCGTCTCGCCCGGCCACTACCCCAAGGGCTGGCACATCACCTCGACCTGCGGCGTCTTCGGCTCGGCGGCCGGCGCGGCGAAGCTGCTCGGACTGAACGAGAAGCAGATCGTGTGGGCGCTGGGCAACGCCTCGACGCAGTCGGCGGGCCTGTGCGAATGCCTGGGCTGGCCGGCCAAGAGCGTCAGCGTCGGCAATGCCGCGCGCAACGGCCTGTTGTCGGCGCTGCTGGCGGAGAAGGGCTTCGCCGGACCGGCCGAGCCGATCGCCGGCGCGCAGGGCTTTCTCGCCGCGATGGGCGAGCCGCCGAACTGGGCGGCGCTGACCGACGGCCTGGGCGAGACCTGGGAGGTGAACAACAATTCGCTCAAGCCCTATCCCGCGGGCTTCGTGATCCATCCCCTGCTCGACTGCGCGCTCGACTGGCGGCGCGCAGCATCCCGGCGACGCCGGTCGAGCGGGTCGCGGTGCGCGGCAATCCCGCTGCTGCTGCAGCGCACCGACCGGCCCGAGGTCGCGACCGGCCGCGAGATCGCAGGTCAGCCTGCAGCACGCCGTCGCCGCGGCGCTGGTGCTGGGCAAGGCCGGGCTCGATCAGTTCACCGACGCCTGCGTCAACGATCCCGCCGTCCGGGCGATGCGCCGCAGGGTCGAGGTGGCGGGCGATCCGGCGATCTCGACCATCGCCGTCGAGATGGATTTCTGGACCACGCGACGGCAAGAAGCACAGCGTCTCGACCCAGGCCGCGCGCGGCAGCTCGGCGAACCCGCTGAAGGACGCGCGAGATCGAGCGAGAAGCTCTGGACGAGGCGAAGAGCTGGCGGCCCGGCCACGACATCCGGCCGCTGATCGATGCGGTGTGGGCGCTGGACAAGAGCGGCGATGTGTCGAGCCTGGCGGCGATGACGGTACCGCGCTAGTCGTCAATGCCGACCGCGTGCCTCAGGCATCGCTCACGCGTCATCTGAGCGCGCACTGAGCGCTCGTGGTCACGATGGCGCCCTGCGAGGCGTCGCAGTCGGGCTAGCCTGCGTCCGCGCAGACCTACTCCACCGTCACGTTCGCCGCCGCCGCGACCGCCTTCCAGATCGCGATGTCCTTCTGGATGAAGGCGGCGAACTCCTCCGGCGTGCTGCCGACGGTCTGCATCGCCTGATTGACCAGCAGCGCCTTGGTCTCGGGATCGCTGCAGCGCCTTGACGATCTCCGCGTTGAGCTTCTGACGATCGCCGGCGGCGTCTTGGCCGGCGCCAGGATGCCGTGCCAGGCCAGCGCGTCGAAGCCGGGATAGCCGCTCTCCGCGACGGTCGGCACCTCGGGCGCGACCGGCGAGCGCTCCAGGCTGGTGACGGCGAGCGCGCGCAGCTTGCCGGACTTGATGTGCGGCAGCACGCTGATCGGATCGCCGAACACCATGGTCAGCTGGCCGCCGACCAGATCGCCGACCGCCAGCGCCGTGCCGCGATAGGGCATGTGGGTCATCTTGAGCCCGGCCTTGCTGTTGAACAGCTCGGCGACCAGGTGATTGGCGGCGCCGACGCCGGTCGATGCCGTAGTTCATCGCGCCCGGCTTGCTCTTGGCCAGCGCCACGAACTCCTGCAGCGACTTGGCCGGCAGCTTGGCATTGACGACCAGGATGTAGGGATAGGCGGTCGGTCATGCGTGACCGGCGCGAAATCCTTCACCGGATCGTAGGGCAGGCTCTTGTAGACCGCCGGATTGATCGAGATCGGCCCGGACTGGCCGAGCAGCAGCGTGTAGCCGTCGGGCTCGGCCTTGGCGACCGATGTCGGTGCCGATGATCGACCCGGCGCCGCCGCTTGTTCTCGATCACGATCGCGCTGGCCGATATTCTCGCTGACCTTCTGGCGACGATGCGCGCCACCGAATCGGCGCCGCCGCCCGGCGCATAGGGAACGACGAGCTTGATCGCCTTGCCGGGATAATCCGCGGCCAGCGCCGCGCCAGGCATCGCGCCGCGAGCGCGAGCGCCAGCGCGGCGCGCGCCCAAGGTCGGCATCGCTGATTGTCCTCCCGCTTGCCGGCTCGCCCTCAGGCGTTCACGCGAGCCGCCGCCTTGATGTTCGAGCGCTTGATGCGGTCGAGGTTCGTGCCCTCGATGCGCACCAGCTTGGTCAGGCCGTCGCGCTTGGGCGAGTGAACGACGCCGACGTCGTAGAGGTGCGCGTCGCCGGGCTTCATCACGTAGGTCTTCTCCGGCTCGACCAGCGTCGGCGCCTCGCCCTCGCCCTTCTTGACGATGCGCCAGTCGGTCATCTCGGTGTCGCCGACCGCCACGCCATAGATCGCCCAGCTCGAGCCGTGATCGTGCGGCGCGCCGTGCGCCGCGCTCTCGTAGACATGGCCGCAGACGCAGAAGCCCAGCTCCGGATCCTCGTACAGCACCTTGCGCGGACTTGCACTGGTCGGCGGTCAGGTGCTGGGCGACGAAGTCCTTGTCGAGCAGGACCTTCGAGACCAGCCTGCACACCGCCTGCTTGCCGGCGATCCCGGAATCCGCCTTCAAGGCCTTGCGGATGTCGGCACTCAATTGCTCGAGCGTATAGGCCATTCATTCCTCCATGCGGCTTGCCGTCCCCAGTATACAGCCCTACGCGATCCCATTGCGACCATGCTTCAGGAAGGCCGGCCGGCCGCTCAGACGCTCATAATACGCCGCGACGTGCGGCAGACGTCGGCCGCTCCAGGGCGTCATGAACCAGCGATTGACCGAGAGGCCGATCGGAATGTCGGCCAGGGTGAAACGGCTCGCCGGCGACGTAGGCCGCCGGTGCCGGGCGAGCTGGGCATCGAGGATGGCCAGCATCCTCGTCCACTGCCTTCTTCGACGCCTCGATCTCGCCTGCGTCGTTGAAGGCCGGATTCCGGCGGACGATGGCCGAGAAGGCGATAACGCCAGGCGTTGTTGAGCTCCGTCGCCTGCCAGTCGATCCAGCGGTCGACCTCGGCGCGCGCTGCGGCTCGGCGGCAGCAGCGCGTGGGCGGCCCACTTGTTCGGCCGAGATAGCGGATGATGCTGTTGCTCTCCCACAGCACGAAATCGCCGTCGACGATCACCGGCACCAGGCCCGTTCGGGTTCTGCGCGCAGCTCCGGCCCGTCGTCGCGACGCGTGTAGGCGATGCCGATCTCCTCGCAGGTCCAGCAGGACCTTGCGAACGTTGATCGACGAGGCCTTGCCGAGAATGCGCAGCATCACGACGAACGACATGCCGCCGCTCAGCGCGACCGTCTGGCCGGTCATGTATTCGTTGCCCGACCAGCATCATGACGACCTGCGCGCATTCCTCGGGCGTGCCGAAGCGGCCGAGCGGGATGCGCGCCGCCGACGATGCCACGGCCCGATCACCATGTCGGTCTCGATCAGCGACGGCGCCACCGCGTTCACCGTGATGCCGTCCTTGACCAGCCGCGCGGCATAGCCCCGCGTCATGCCTTCCATGCCGGCCTTGGAGGCATTGTAGTGCGGCCCGACGCCGCCGGCGCCGCGCGCCGCGCCCGAGGAGATGTTGACGATCCTGCCCCATTTGCGCGCCCGCATGCCGGGCACCACGGCCTGGGTGCAGAGGAACACCGACTTCAGGTTCACCGCGATGGTGCGGTCGAAATCCTCTTCGCTGAGCTCGTCGACGGTGCGGACCAGGCCGATGCCGGCATTGTTCACCAGCACGTCGATCGGCCCCAGCTCGCGCTTCGATGGCCGCCACCATCGCCGGCCACCTCGGCCGCCTGCGACACGTCGGCGCCGACCGCCATCGCCCGCCCGCCGGCGCGGCGGATCGTTTCGGCGCACCTTCTCGCGCCTCGGCTGCCTTCTCGCGATAATTCACGGCCACGGCGGCTCCGGCTTCGGCCAGCGAAACGGCGATCGCCTGGCCGATGCCTGCGCGAGCCTCCCGTCACCAACGCAACCCGGTTCGTTCAAGGATCGCCATTGCTCGCGCTCCGTATCGAATCGACCCGCCGCCCGGCATGTTAGTCCATTCTGTCGGCCAGAGATCACAGGAGTGTCCCATGATGCCGCGGCTCGGTTTCGGCGCCTTCTCGCCCCCCATCATCCGATCGGCGAAAACCCGACCCTGCAGTTCCGCCGCGACCTCGAACTTCGTCGAGCATCTCGACGAGCTCGGCTACGACGAGTTCTGGTGCGGCGAGCACCATTCGAGCGGCTGGGAGATGATCGCCTCGCCCGAGATGTTCCTGGCCGCGGCCGGCGAGCGCACCAAGCGCATCAAGCTCGGCACCGGCGTCGATCTCGCTGCCCTATCACCATCCCGTTCAACGTCGCCCAGCGCATGGTGCAGCTCGACCACATGACCGGCGGCCGGGCGATCTTCGGCTCGGGCCCCGGCGCGCTGCCGTCGGACGCCCACACGCTCGGCATCGACCCGATGGTGCAGCGCGACCGCCAGGACGACGCGATCGGCGTCATCCGCCGCCTGTTCAACGGCGAGCGCGTCACCGCGAAGACCGACTGGTTCACCCTGCAGGACGCCGCCCTGCAGCTCCTGCCGCTGCAGGAGGACATGCCGTTCGCCGTCGCCTCGCAGATCAGCCCGTCGGGCATGACGCTGGCCGGCAAGCACGGCATCGGCATCATCTCGATCGGCTCGATGTCGGAGCGAGGGCCTGCAACGTCGCTGCCGACGCAATGGGGCTTCGCCGAGGCCGCCGCCAAGAAGCACGGCACGACAGTCGACCGCAAGAACTGGCGCGTGCTGCTGAGCTGGCACATCGCCGAGACGCGCGAGAAGGCGCGCGCCGAGGCCGCGCGACGGCCTGCTGCGCTGGCACAACGAATACATCGTCGGCACCCTGCAGCGGCCGGGCGCGACAGCCGTTCAACTCGCCCGACGAGGCGGTCGACAAGACCGCCTTCATCGGACGGCGCCGCGTCGACGATCGGCACGCCCGGACGATCTGCGTGACGACGGATCAAGTCGGTGCTCGACAAGCAGCGGCGGCTTCGGCACCGTCGTCGGCTTCGTGCACGACTGGGCCAACCCGGAGAACACGATGCGCAGCTGGGACATGGTGGCGCGCTACGTCGTCCCGGAGATCAACGGCTATCGTCGCCGAGCTGCGCCAATCGCAGAATTTCTGATCGCCAGCAACCGCGGCGTCTTCGACCGCGCCAGGCCAGGCGATCATGGCCAAGATCATGGAGAACAAGGACGCCGCCGAGGCGCTCAAGGTCACCGAGTCGCCGCGCTTCGCCGCGGCATCGGCTTCGGTGCCGAAGATGCCGGGCAAGCAGGCGGCGGAGTGACAGCCCGTCCATCCTGCGAGTCGCGCGGGATAACCCGCGCTGACTTGAGGCAGGCGTCGCCCGGTCCGTTATGTCTCGACGATAAAGATACCCGCTACGGCTGCACCGATGGCGTGGTCCGATAATATCCGGCAAAAGAGAGAATGCGCGGAAGTCCCTCTGGTCCGCGCACTGCTGTGCTGGGGATTCCCAGATATCGGTTCTTGCCGGGTAATATCATGAACAGGGAAACTAAAATACTGCGGAACGAGTTTGCCGACGCCAAACGCGCAACTGCGCCGCAATGGCGGGAATCGTTGGTCTCTTCCTTCCCTCGATTGGCTACGGCCAGGAGGCGCTCGAACATCACACCGGGAGCGTCACGTTCGTGAACGGATGCGCGTACCCCTGACCTTCGTTTCAACCGGTTCGCCGGTCGGTCAGATGATCGGCAACGTTGCCCGCCGTCGACCGACGACGATCTCCCTTCAGCCTTCAAACAAGGCGTGGGCGAACCCAATCATGGTGTATCCGAATCTGCCCGCCGCCCAGTGCCCCAATTGCGACCAGTGGACCGCCTCGGCGGCGTTCCAGGCACCAAGCAACGCGGAAGGCTGGATGTGGGACGCCCCTGAACGCGACCTTCGCCCGATCCTGCAATCCAACCTCAGCGGCCGCGGCATATGCGCGGCGCAGCAGAATTGCTGCAGGCCCGTCGATGGTTCAGGATGGCACCTTCGGCACGTCTTCGAACTCGACGCCCAGAGCAGCGTCCAACGACTACAGCCGATCTCCAGCACGAACCATGGGCTCGGGTCCTCACCAACCCGCCCTCGCCTCTGCGGTCCAGGGAGTGGACCCAACGACTGCGTCAGCAAAGCAGCCAATATTTTCTTCCAATATTCCCGTCGAGTGGAAAACGAACCTTCGACTGCTCCTTCACCACGAGAGGCATCAAGGTGAAGGGTGCGAAGTGCCTCGCGGCGAGCTGCCCGGATGCCTACCAGCATCCCACCGACGACAAGCAGGTGTCGTGTTCCGTGAGCGCAGGCCGCTACGAGGTGAAGTACCGTCCTACGCCCTGAGTCCACAAATCACTTCGACGATGAGCCTGACGGCTGTCCTGACGCGGTGTCCAGCACGGCGTCATAGCCATACTACTTTGCGGCACAGGCACCGACACTGCCGGGCTGCACGCCACCCTCGAAGTTTGCCGGCGGCACGGCATGTCCGTCAAAAGGATGCCGAGCTGGCCCGGAATGCCTTTCGACTGATCTCTGGCGCGACGCCGATCATTGATCGCCTTGGCGATGTTCCATTCGTCGTGGACCCCAGGCTGAAGGCGACCGAGGCGCGCAGGGCATAGAAGCTGCGAAACGCCCGCTTGTCGACCTTGGCAATGCCCGGATCCGTCGCCGCGCGCTTCGTCATAGTACGCTTCGAGCTTCGCATATCGGCCGTTCCGTCGAGCTTCGAGGGAGCGCGGCAAATCCGACGGTCCGACAAAATAGACGAAATCGAAATCGGATCCGAGGCCATCGCTGCCTTCCAGGACCGTCGCCCACATGAACATGAAGTCGGCCCCTGTCGGATTGCCCGGCAGCGACACAGTCCTCTGGCGCCGGGGTTCAGCGTCCACACCAGATCCTTGCCCATGCGCGTCTTGCAGGTCTCGCCCCTGACGTCGTAGGCGGCTTCGATGTTCACCCCGAAGTAGCCTCCTCGATGGTGGAAATCGGAGTGCTGATGTAGCCGGATCGCCTTGCCCAGATCAATGCCGCTGCGCGCGCATCGCCTTGCGTATGTCGGCGACGTGCTTCGTCAGATGGCCGGTCTAAGCCGTCGGCGCTGACGCAGTAACAAAAGCCCAGGCCTGTGCACTGAGTGCCTCGATCTCGGCGCGGGCCGTGACGCTCGCCAGAACGACCGCCGCACAGAAGACACCTGCTCTCCAGGGTATTTGCATCGTTGGCTCCGATCCTGCGCGCCCGTGCGCAGTGGCGAAGTCTACTATACTTCCGGTTGCAAAACCATGAACACTTCGCGTCCCGACCCGGGCGAACGCAACCGGCAGGCGACCGACCGTACGGTCCGCCGGAGATCACACCTCGTCCACCCCGAAGGCCTGGCGCATCGCCCTGACGCCCTCCTGGTGCGGCGTCCACAGGCGGCCGCCGACCACGCCGCCATCGACCACCAGGTCGTGGCCGTTGATGAAGCTCGGATCGTCGCGAGGCGAGGAACACCGCGGCATGGGCGATGTCGTCGGTGAGGCCGGCGCGCGGGATCGGCTGCGTCTTGGCCATGCTGGCCTTCATCGCCTCGGCGTAGCTGTCGGCCTCTGTCGGGCGGCAGGCCGAGCGCCTTGGCGAAGATGCCGGTGGCGATGCCGCCCGGCGAGATCGAGTTGACAGCGCACGCTCTTCTCGCCGAGCTGCATGGCGGCGCAGACCGTCAGGTGGTTCACCGCCGCCTTGGCCGCGCCGTAGATCATCGAGGTCGAATAGCCGGCGCGGCGCGCCGGCCACGCTGCCGTTGTTGATGATGCTGCCCGAGCCCTGCTTCATCATGATCGGCGCGGCGTGCTTCATGCCGAGCATCACGCGAGCGCACCAGCGTCGCCATCGCCGCGTCGAAGCCGTCGACCGGCGATCGTCTCGATGCCGCCCACCGGCGCCGGACCGCCGGCGTTGTTGAACAGGCAGTCGAGCCGGCCCCACTTTCGACAGGCAGGCGTCGATCATCGCCTTGACGTCGGCTTCCTGCGTGGCGTCGGCCTTCACGAACAGGCACTTGTCCTCGCCGCAGCGCCGCCTCGAGCGTGCGGCCCAGCTCCTCGCGCCGGCCGGTCGCCAGAACGCTCGGCGCCCTCCTCCGACGAAGATCTCGACGGTGCGCCGGCCGATGCCGCTGGTGGCGCCCGTGACGATGGTGATCTCTTGCCGTCGAGCTTGCCCATGCGATGCTCCTCGTCATTCGTCGCTCTCATTGCCTCCCGTCCTGACGGGGAGTGTGGCCCGGAGAGAGGCCAGGTAGAGGCGCAGCCAATGTCTGCGTTCCAGATCTATCTGCGAGCATCGCCCGTGTTGCTTTCCTCCGCCTCCTCTCGTGCGGGGCACCTCCCCCGTATGACGAGCGGTGAGGCGTGAAGGAGTATGATACACCACCGCCAACGAGGAGAAGCAGATGACGGTGTTGGGTATTCTGGGCGGTAGCGGCGTTTACGACATGGCCGGTCTCAAGGACGCGGCGTGGCGGCGGATCGCCTCGCCGTTCGGCGAGACCTCCGACGAATTCCTGTTCGGCGTGCTGGACGGCCTCGACGTCGTGTTCGTTCCCGCGCCATGGCCGCGGCCATCGCCATTCGCCGACCTCGATCAACTACCGCGCCAACATCGACGCCCTGAAAGCGCGCCGGCGTCACCGACATCCTGTCGCTCTCGGCCTGCGGGTCGCTGCGCGAGGACCTGCCGCCCGGGCATTTCGTGGTGGTCGACCAGTTCATCGACCGCACCTTCGCGCGCGAGAAGAGCTTCTTCGGCGCAGGGCTGCGTGGCGCACGTCTCGATGGCGCATCCGGCCTGCAGCCCGCGCTGGCCGACGCGCATCGCATGACTGCGCGCGGACGAGCCGGCTTCCCGTCAAGCTCGGCGGCACCTACCTCGGCGATGGAAGGGCCGCAATTCTCCAGCCTCGCCGAGATCGCAGCCTCTACCGCAGCTGGGGCTGCGACGTCATCGGCATGACCAACATGCCGGAGGCCAAGCTCGCCCGCGAGGCGGAGATCTGCTACGCGACCGTCGCCATGGTCACCGACTTCGACTGCTGGCATCCCGACCATGACCATGTGCAGGTCGCCGACATCGTGCGCGTGCTGGCCGAGAACGCCGAGAAGGCCAAGGCGCTGGTCGCCATGATGGCGCCGCGCCTCAAGAAACGCGGCCCGCGCCCTGCCCGCCGGCTGCGACCGCGCGCTCGAATATGCCCTGATCACCGCGCCGGCCGACGCGATCGGCCGACATGATCGCCAGAAGCTCGAATGCGGTCGCCGGGACGCGTGCTGAAGGCCGTGAGCTCAGATCACCGGCGCCAGCCGGTGCGCGACCTGCGAGGCGTAGCGCGACGGCGACCGGCAGGAAGGCGCGGAAGTCGAGATGGCTCTCGGCGCCGGCGAGGTCGCTGAGGCAGCGCACATTGACGAACGGAATGTCGCTCGCCCCAGCGCCGCGCGACCTGCGCCACCGCGCCGCCCTCCATCTCGACGGCGTGCGCCTGGAACTGCTCGCGAGCAGCCGCCGCGTGCGCTCCGAATTGACGAAGCTGTCGCCGGTCAGGATCGCGCCGAAATGGACCGGCGGGCGTGCGCCGGCCGACGCCGACGGCCTCCGGCAGCGGCTCCAGCACGAGGCCCTGCAGCGCCGCGCGCAGGCGCGCCACCAGCGGCTCGGCCACGGCGTAGCCGGGCGTCCAGTCGTCGCCCAGCGACGGCCGGCTGCCGGGCTGGATGGTGCGGAAGCCGTCCTTCTTCGTGCGTGCCGTAATCATGCTGGATGTGGCTGGTGCCGATCACGACGTCGCCGACGCCCAGCGCCGGATCGAGGCCGCCCGCCACGCCGCACAGCATCAGCGCGCGGCAGCCGAAGCGGTCGAGCAGCAGCGACGTGGCGACGCCGGCATTGACCTTGCCGGCGCCCGATTCGACGAATACCGCCTCGCGGCCGGCGATCTGGCCGCGCCAGAAGGCCAGGCCGCCGATTTCGCTCGAGCCTGGCCCGACTGGTCGGAGAGATGGGCGAACTCCTCGGGCAAGGCCGATATGACGCCCAGAAGCCTGTTTGCCATGGATGAATGGGCTATAAGGTCGCCGCCTCCAACGCAACGGATTCCGTGCCCGAGCCTGCCCTCCCACCAGACCCTGCGCCGAGCCTGCACCGACCTCGCCCGCGAGGCGGCGCGCGAGATCATGCGCATCTATGCCGGCGACCTCGGCGTGCGCGACAAGGCCGACAAGAGCCCGGTCACCGACGCCGACCATGCCGCCGAGGCGATCATCGTCGCCGGCCTGCGCGCGCTCACGCCCGGCACGCCGGTCGTCGCCGAGGAGGAGATGGCGGCGGGCCGCATCCCGACGATCGGACGGCGGGCCGTTCTGGCTGGTCGATCCGCTCGACGGCACCAAGGAGTTCATCAAGAGGAACGGCGAGTTCACCGTGAACATCGCCCTGATCGAGGACGGCCGGCCGACCCTGGGCATCGTGCTGGCGCCGGCCGACCGACACGCTGTGGCGCGGCGCGGCCGGAGCTGGGCGCCGACAAGAGCGAGAACGGCGGCGCCTTCACGCCGATCACCACGCGCGCTCGCCGCCAGCCGACGGCCTCACCGCGCTGCGCCAGCCGCAGCCATGCCATCTACAGCGACCTCGACATCTGGTTCCGCAACGACGGCCTCACCGTCGCCGAGCGCATGCAGGCCGGCTCGTCGCTGAAATTCTGCCTGATCGCCGAGGGCAAGGCCGACATCTATCCGCGCTTCGGCCCGACCAACGAATGGGACACCGCGGCCGGCCAGGGCGTGCTCGAGGCGGCCGGCGGCGAGGTGGTGACGACCGACGGCCGGCCGCTCGTCTACGGCAAGCCGGGTTTCTCCAATCCGCACTTCATCGCCCGCAGCAAGGCGGCTGCGATGACGCTAGTCGAGCCGACGGCGCAGTCGATCGCCGCGGCAGCGCGGCTGCTGCAGGACGGCAGCTGGTCGCCTTCCCGACCGAGACGGTCTACGGCCTGGGCGGCGACGCCACCAACGAACGCGCCGTCGCGGCGATCTTCGAGGCCAAGGGACGGCCGCAGTTCAATCCGCTGATCAGCCACGTGCTCGACGCGGACGAAGCGCAGACAGCTGGTGCGCTGGAACGACACCGCCGACAAGCTCGCCGCGCGCTTCTGGCCGGGACCGCTCACGCTCGGTGCTGCCGCGGGCAAAGGACTCGCCCATCGCGCTGCTGGCGACGGCCGGAGCTCGACACGGCGGCGGTCGCGCGCGCCGCGCCATCCCGTGGCGCAGGCGCTGATCCGCGCCGCCGGCCGGCCGCATCGCCGCGCCCTCGGCCAATCGCAGCGGCGCCGTCAGCCCGACCCGCGCCGAGCATGTCGCCGAATCGCTGGGCGATCGCGTGACGCTGATCCTCGATGGCGGGCCCTGCCTGGTCGGCGTCGAGATCGACGGTGCTCGATCTCACGACCGCGACGCCGACGCTGCTGCGGCCCGGCGGCGCCACGCGCGAGGCGATCGAGGCGGTGATCGGTCCCAGTGGCGCTGAGCGATGCCGTTCCGTCGGGCGACTCGGCCCGCAAATCGCCGGGCCAGCTCGCAAGCCACTATGCGCCGGCGCGGCCGGTGCGGCTGGACGCGACCACCGTCGCCGCCGACGAAGGCCTGCTCGCCTTCGGCCCACGGTGCCGGCAGGCGCCCTGGCTGACCTACAATCTCAGCCCGCGCCGGCGATCTCGCCGAGGCGGCGGCCAACCTGTTCGCCATGCTGCGCGCGCTCGACCGGCCGGGCATCGGCCGCATCGCGGTCATGCCCATTCCGGAAACGGGATTGGGCCTTGCGATCAACGACCGCCTGCGCCGCGGCCGCGGCTGGATGACGGCACAGGCACCGCGGACGGCTAGGATCTCGAGCCGCAGGAGAAGAACGAAGACCGATGCCCGATACCGCCATTCCCACCATTCCGACCGTGCCGGTGACGCCCGCCGTCCTCGAGGCCTTGCGCGCCATCGTGGGCGACAAGGGGCCTGATCCTGGACGACCAGGGCAAGCAGCCGTTCGTGACGCGACTGGCGCGGCTCGCTGGTCGGCAGCGCGGCCGTCGTCGTGCGCCCGGCCAACACCGAGGAAGTCTCCAAGGTGCGTGAAGCTCTGCTTCGACAACGGCATCGCCATCGTGCCCCAGGGCGGCAACACCGGCCTGATGGGCGGCGCCACGCCGTGGCCGACCCACAGCGGCATCCTGCTGTCGCTCGGCCGCATGAACCACGTGCTCGAAGTCGATCCGGTCGGCTATTCCATGACCGTCGAGGCGGGCTGCATCCTGCAGACCCTGCAGGAGACGGCGGCGAGCCACGACCGCTTCTTTCCGCTCAGCCTCGGCGCCCAGGGCTCGTGCATGATCGGCGGCAACCTCTCGACCAATGCCGGCGGCGTGCAGGTGCTGCGCTACGGCAACGCGCGCAACCTGGTGCTGGGCCTGGAAGTCGTGCTGCCCGACGGCGACGTCTGGAACGGCCTGCGCGCGCTCAAGAAGGACAATACCGGCTACGACCTGAAGCACCTGTTCATGGGCGCCGAGGGCACGCTGGGCATCATCACCAAGGCGGTGCTGAAGCTGTGGCCCGCGCCCAAGGACGTCGCGACGGCCTGGCTCGCCATCCGCGATCCGCAGGCCGCCATCGAGATCCTGTCGGAGGCGCATGCCGCGCATCGGAGGACAATGTCGGCTCGTGCGAGCTGATGAGCCGCGCCGCCACCGACATGGTGCTGCGCCACATCCCCGGCACGCAGGATCCGCTGCAAGGCCGACACGCCGTGGTTACCTGCTGCTCGAATGGTCGTCGTCGCGGCCCAAGGCGCGACGGCGCCGAGGGCATGTCGGAGAAGATGGAGCAGTTCCTCGCCGACGCAGATGGAGGCGGGCCGCGTGCTCGACGCCGTGATCGGCCAGAACGAGGCGCAGGCGCGCAACATGTGGCGCATCCGCGAGGCGCGTGGCCGAGGCCTCGCGCGCCGAGGGGCCGCGGCCTCAGCTACGACATCTCGGTGTCGATCTCGACGGATCCCGCGCTTCATCGACAAGGGCATCGAGGCGGCGCTCGAGCATCCTGCCCAGCATCCGCCCCTACCCGCTCGGCCATATCGGCGACGGCAACATCCACTTCTCGCTTCATGGGCGCCGAAGGGCATGGATCGCGAGACGCTGCAGCAGTACGCGCCGGCCATCACCCGCGCGGTCAACGACCTGGTGCCGCGACATGGCGGGCTCGATCTCGGCCGAGCACGGCATCGGCATCGACAAGATCGACGAGCTGGCGCACTACCGCTCCAGGATCGAGCTCGACACCATGCGCGTCGCTCAAGCGCGCGCTCGATCCGAAGAACATCATGAACCCCGGCAAGATCCTGAGGTTGTGATGCGTGCATCCGTCCGATGCTCGACGTAGGCGACAGCATGACCGACTTCGTCGACAAGCTGCGCGCCATCGTCGGCGACAGAGGGCCTGATCACCGACGACGCCGGGCAAGCATCCCTACCTCACCGACTGGCGCGACAATTATCTCGGCACGGCGCTCGCCGTCGTGCGGCCGGCGACGACCGAGGAAGTGGCGGCGCGTCGTGAAGCTTCTGCGCGGCCGAGAAGGTCGCGATCGTGCCGCAGGGCGGCAATACCGGCATGGTCGGCGGCGGCACGCCGCACGAGCACGGCCGCGAGATCGTGCTGTCGCTCAGCCGCATGAACCGCATCCGTCGAGATCGACGCGATCGGCTACACGATGACCGTCGAGGCCGGCGTGGTGCCTGAAGACCATGCAGGAGGCCGCGGCCGCAGCACGACCGCCTGTTTCCGCTCAGCCTCGCCGCCGAGGGCAGCTGCACCATCGGCGGCAACCTCTCGACCAATGCCGGCGGCGTGCAGGTGCTGCGCTACGGCAACGCGCGCGCAGCTCGTGCTCGGGCTCGAAGTCGTGCTCGCCGCACGGGCGAGATCTGGAACGGCCTGCGCGCGCTCAAGAAGGACAATACCGGCTACGACCTGCGCGACCTCTATCTCGGCGCCGAGGGCACGCTCGGGCATCATCACCACGGCGGTGCTGAAGCTGTGGCCCAAGCCCAGCGACGTCGCGACCTGCGTGGATCGCCGTGCCCTCGCCCGAGGCCGCGGTGACGCTGCTGAGCGGCGCGCATGCCGCCAGCGAGGACAACGTCACCTCCTGCGAGCTGATGAGCCGCCAGGGCATCGACCTGGTGCTGAAGCACATCCCGGCGCCGCCGATCCGCTGGCCGAGCGCCACGACTGGTACGTGCTGCTGGAATGGTCGTCGACCCGGCGCGCCGCGCCGGCGCCAACGAGACCGGTCTCGCGAGAAGATGGAGGCCTATCTCGGCGAGGCGCATGGACGAGGGCCTCGTGCTCGACGCCGCGCTCGCCCAGAACGAGGCGCAGGCCGCGCGCCTTCTGGGCGCTTGCGCGAAAACCATTCCGAGGCGCAGAAGCGCGAAGGCCCCTCGATCAAGCACGACATCTCGGTGTCGGTGAGCAAGATCCCCGACCTTCATGACGGAGGGCCTGGCGGCGATGAAGAAGGCGCTGCCCGGACTGCCGGCCGGTGCCGTTCGGCCATGTCGGCGACGGCAATCTCCACTTCAACTGCCAGGCGCCGCCGGGCTGGGACAAGGCGCGCTTCATGGCGCATGCACGAGGCGATCAGCGGCGCGGTCTACGACATCGTGCGTGAGCTACGGCGGCTCGATCTCGGCCGAGCACGGCATCGGCCAGCTGAAGGTCGACGAGCTCGCGCACTACCGCAGCAAGATCAGAGCTCGACACGCATGCGCGCGATCAAGCGCGCACTCGATCCGCAGAACATCATGAATCCGGGCAAAGATCTCGATCTGTCGGTCTGAGTACCGAGCTCGCCGCTCGCCTGAAATCCACAGGAGGTCGTCATGCCCGACACGCACGCCCCGCACAACTGGAACCCTGGCAGTGGAGCGAGGAGCACTGGCGCAAGCTGGTGGAGCAGGTGCGCGCCGGCCAAGTCCTATCGGCCCAAGGCCTGGAAGGACGGCGCGCGCTGCGCCGTCGCGCTCTCCGTTCGACTCCGACCACGAGACCAACGAGCTGCGCGACGGCGGCAAGTCGATCGGCCGGCTGTCGCTGGGGCCAGTACGGCAACCGGGTCGGCGTGCCGCGCATCCTGCAAGCTGCTGGAGAAGCACGGCGTCAAGGCGACGTTCTACGTGCCGGCGGTCGCCGCGCTGCTCCATCCCGACGAGCAGCGCGCGCGTGGTCGCCGAGGGCCACGAGATCGGCATCCACGGCTGGATCCACGAGCTCAACTCGGTGCTGCCGCTACGAGGCCGAGCGCGACCTGCATGCTGCGCTCGGCCGACACGCTGGAGAAGATCACCGGCGTGCGCGCCGGTCGGCATGCGCACGCCGTCGTGGGATTTCAGCCCCAACACGCTCGCCATCGACGCAGGAGATGGGGCTGCTCTACGACTCCTCGCTGATGGCCGACGAGGACTGCTACGAGCTGCTGCTGGACGGCGAGCCGACCGGCGTGGTCGAGCTGCCGGTCGAATGGGTGCGCGACGACGCGGTCTATTTCATCATGAACCGCTTCGCCGGCGCTGCGGCCCTACACGCCGCCGACCGACGTGTTCGACATCTTCAGGCGCGAGCTCGACGCCGCCTGCGAGGAAGGCGGCATCTTCCAGCTCACCATGCATCCGCACATCATCGGCTACCGCTCGCGCATCTGGATCGTCGACGAGCTGATCCGCCACGCCAAGTCGCAGGGCCAAGGACGTGTGGTTCGCCACCCACGCCGAAGTCGCGCGCTACGCCAAGGAGCACGCGGCGTGAGCAAGATCGCCAAGTCCATCGTCACCGGCGGCGCGCGCGGCATCGGCCGCGGCTGCGCGCTCGAGCTGGCGGCGCGCGGCTACGATATCGCGCCTGGTCGACCTGCTCGAGCCGGAGATGAAGCGCACCGCAGGCGAGATCGAAGGCACTCGGCCGCAAGGCGCTCGCTCTACCAGGCCGACGTCGCCTCGTTCGCCCGCGCCCACGAGGTGGTGGCCGATGTCGCCGCGGCAATGGAGCGCAGTCGATTTCCTGCTCAACGATGCCGGCGCACTCCAATCGCCAAGGGCATCCTGGAGATCAAGGAGGAGGAGTTCGACCGCACCATCGCGGTCAACCTGAAAAGCTGCTTCAACTACATCCACGCCGCGGCGCCGATCATGCTGAAGCAGGAGGTCGGGCGGGCGCATCGCCAGCATGTCGTCGCTCAATGCGCTGTCAGCGGCGGCGTGACCAGCGCCGTCAGCAAGCACGTCCTACGCCGCGGCCAAGGCCGGCATCCTGGGACTCACCCGCTCGCTGGCCAAGGAGCTCGGGCCCAAGATCATGATCAACGCCATCTGCCCCGGCGTGATCGAGACCGAGCTCGGCAACAGCCTGACCCGGTCGCGCGGGCGCGGAGATGAAGAAGGGCATCATGCTCAACCGGCTGGGCAACGCCGGCCGACGTCGCCCAGCTCGTGGCCTTCCTCGCCACGCTCGGAGCCCTGCTTCATCACCGGCCAGCACTTCGTGATCGACGGCTTCCAGTGGTCGCTGTTGACCCTAAGGCTGGCGCGACGTCGTCGCTGCGCTTGTCGACGATCTCGTACTGACGTCGATCACCTTGCGGTCCTGCCGCGCCGGCGGCTCGGGCCGGCGGCCGGCGCGCGAACAGGCCGACGATCCACTGCCTGCGCCTTGAAGCCCAGGATGGCGACCAGGATCACCGCCGCCACGCCCGCGATCACGGCGAAGCCCAGCACCGCCAGCACGACGAAGCCGATCAGGCCGAGGATGGCCTGCAGCCACACCCGCGCCGGCAGGCGGGCCAGCATTTCGAGGAATTGCTTGCCGTTCATGGCGCCCAGCGTTTCTCGAAGTCCCACACTTCGGGAAACCCATCAGCTCGTGCATGCCGCGATATTGCGGCACTTCGATGCCCGTGCTGGTGCCCTTGTCCTTGAGATGCGTCCAGGCCTGGCGCATCGCCTCGGCGGCGACGCTGAAGCCCAGGCCGGGATAGATGGCGATGTCGAAGCCCCATTGCTTCAGCCGCGTCGGCCTCGACCCGCGGCGTCTTGCCGAACTCGACCATGTTGGCGAGCAGGGGCTTGCTCACTTCGCGGCCGATGCGCTCGAGCTCGGCCTCGCTTTCCGGCGATTCGACGAAGATGACGTCGGCGCCCGCCTCCTCGTAGAGCCGGGCGCGGCGCAGCGCCTCGTCGAGCCCGTGCGCGGTGCGCGCATCGGTGCGCGCCACGATCATGGTCTCGGGATGGCGCCGCGCGTCGGCCGCGACCTTGATCTTGAGCACCATCTCCTCGGCCGGCACGACGCGGCGGCCGGGCGTGTGGCCGCACTTCTTGGGCATCTCCTGGTCCTCGATCTGGATCGCCGGCGACGCCCGCCGCCTCGTAGCCGCGCACCGTGCGCTGCACGTTCAAGCAGCCCGCCGTAGCCGGTGTCGGCGTCGGCGATCAGCGGCGTCTGCGACCACCGAGCAGATCATCTCGCGCGCGGCCCACCATGTCGGAGTAGGTGGCCAGGCCCGCGTCGGGCAGGCCGAGCATGCGAGGCCGTGGCGCCGTAGCCCGTCATGTAGAGGGCCGGAAAGCCCATGCTGTCGGCGACGCGCGCCGAAATGCCGTCGTAGATGCCGGGCGCCAGGATGAACTCGCCCTTCGCCAGCAGCCGGCGCAGCACCGGCGCCTTAGCATTGCCCGCCATGTCCGATCCTCGCCGTTGTGTCGCCGCGGACTATATCAGGGCGCGCGCGCTTCATGAGCGAGAGATGTCGCAGGTGCGGCCGCCGCTGTTCGCTTCCGGCCCCGAGCCGGTGATGGTGTTAGCCGTCGTACGTAGCGCGCCGCATGGTCGCGGTCTGCATGCGCGCCCGGCTGATTGTTCGGCACGAAGACGCGCGACGACGACGACCTGCGTGCCGCTGATCTGCGATGCTGACCGACTGGATGCCGCCGGTGCCTGGCTCCCGAGCCGGGCCGGACCCAGGTGCCGGTGCCGCCGGTCACGTTGATCATGCAGATGGATCAGTGAATTCGCCGCCGTTCCGCGACGGCGTGCAGTGTATCGTGCCCTGCCAGATTCCGTCAGGGCCCGACCTCGGGCGGCGCGGCGGCCGCGCTGGGTGCCATGGCGCGGCGGCGGCACGGCGCTGCGGCTGGCGGCGGACGCTGCGCGTTGCGCAGCCTCGGCCTTGGCCTTCTCCTCGTCCGCCTTCTTCTTCGCTCTCCTCGAGCTTCTTCTGCTCCTCGTCGAAGCCGCGCGACGGCCGGCGCGGCCTCGCTCGAGCAGGGCCTGGTTCTGCGCGCCCGTCAGGAAGCCGGTCGCCGGATCGTTGCGTGCCTTGCTGCCAGGCCGCGATCATCTCGCGCGTGCGCGCGCCGAAGGTGCCGTCGGTGCCGTCGGTGTTGAAGCCCAGCGCGCTCAGCGCGACCTGGACGTGCTGGCGGTCGAGCAGCCGTGAGGCGCAGCGCATTCTCGCGCTCGACCTCTGCGGCCTGCGCTTCGGCTCGCTCTCTTCCGGCCTCTGCGCTCTAGCCGCCGCCTCGGCCGCTTCCGCCGCGGCCTTCTGGCCGCGGCCTTCGTCCTCGCTGCGCTGCTTCTCGGCCATCTCGGCCTCGATCTTGCGCCGCGTCTCCTCCTCGATCTGCTGGCGCTGCGCGGCCTCCTGCTCGGCCTTCTCGCGCGCCGCCGCCTCGGCGCGCAGCTTGGCGAGTCTCCTCCTGATCCTTCAGGCGCTGCGCCTCGGCCGCCACCTGGGCGTCCTGCGCCGCCTTCTCGACCGCCGACGGGCCGACGGCGGCGGCGCACGTGCCAGCGGCGCACGCCGACTTGCCGTCGACCAGCGCGTAGTAGCCGCCGGCCAGCAGCGACAAGCGCCGCGCGGCCGCGCGATCCACAGGCCGATGCCGCGCCGTTCGGCCGGCGCTGCGCCTCGGCGCGACGCGGCTGCAGCGGCCGCGTCGTCGGCGGCGCTGCCGGCGGATCGGCCGAGCGCCACCGTGGCGTCGGCGTCGAGCGCCGCGGCCTGGCCCAGGATCGGCCGCCAGCCGGCGATGGTCTGCGGCCGGTCGCTGGCGCGCACGGCCAGGCCGGCATCGAGGCCGGCCAGCAGCGCCGCGGCGAAAAGCCCGGCGGCGCCATCTTGCCAGCGGCTCGTAGGCGTCGTCGAGCATGCGGTCGAAGGCGCTGGGCGGCGTCTGGCCGGTGATGGCGTGATAGAGCGTCGCCGACAGGCCGTAGATGTCGGTCCACGGGCCCTGCTTGGCCGAGGTCATCTGCTCGGCCGCGGCATAGCCCGGCGTGAAGATCGCGGTCAGCGCCGTCGCTGCGCCCGGCCATCGCCGCGCGCGAGGCGCCGAAGTCGATCAGCGTCGGGTTGTCCGTCGGCATCGAGCAGGATGTTGGCCGGCTTGATGTCGCGATGCAGGAAGCCCGCGCTGTGGACCTGCTCCAGCCCGTCGAGCAGCGGCCACAGGATGCGGTCGATCGTCGCCGGCGGCAGCGGGCCGGTCGCGCTTCAGCCGGCTGCTCGAGCGTCTCGCCGCTGCAGCAGCTGCCATGACGATGTAGGCGGTGCCGTTGGCCTCGAGGAAGTCGAAGACCCGCACGATGGCCGGGCGCGTCCTGCAGGCTGGCCAGCGTGCGGCCTTCGGCGACGAAGCGCTCGCGGCCCCAGGCGAAATCCTCGGCCGCGCTCGGTCGAGCGCGGCAGCACGGTCGTGCCGTCCTGCGCGCACGCGCCAGCGCCAGCGGCAGGTATTCCTTGATCGCGACCTCGCGGCCGAGCTGGCTGTCGCGCGCGCGATAGGTGATGCCGAAGCCGCCCTGCCCCAGGACGGAGACGACCTCGTAGCGTCCGGATCATCCGTCCCGCCGACAGCGCGACGAAGTCGACCGGCGTAGCGGCACCCTGGGATTGGCTGCGTTGCGTCGCTCATCAGCCCCTGCCCGCGCGGAGGCTGCCACACGCTCACGAGGCACGGCCGACGGTCGACCGCGGCCGTCGGTGGATCAGACCGAGACCGGCTTCAGGTCGGCTGAGCCAGAGGCCTTGCAGAAGGTCGTGGTCTCGGTCGTGGTCTGGCCGTTCTTGGTCGCCGGTGAGCTCGATCGGCCGGCAGGTGCTGCCGTCGGCGCTGCGGTCGTCGCCGGCGCCACCGGCCTGGCGGCCGACCACCGTGCGGCGGCGGCGCGGCGCTGGTGGACTTGGTGGTCGGCTCGACCGTGTAGGTCGTCGGCACGTTGGTCTCGGCCACGAAGGCGTTCTGCGTCGCCTGCGCAAGCCGCGCCCGCTCCTGGTTGATCGAGCGCGCGGCCGACCAGGTTGCCGGCCAGCGCGCCGACCAGCGCGCCGCCGATGACGCCGCCCGCCGAGCCGAAGGCCAGACCGCCCACCGCACCGCCGACCGCCGCGCCCGTGCAAGGTGCCCATCGCCTGGTTGGAGGGCCCGCCGCTGTCGCTGGTCGTGCAGGCCGTGGCGAGGCCGAGCGCCGCCACGATGCCGACCGCTTGCATCGCGATCTTCCGGCCCACCATGCGCAGGCTGTCGTCTGGGCAATCAATGCAGTCATTTGGTGCACCTCCGTTTGTATTCTGGAACCGTTACTCTACCCCAAAGCGGCCTGCTTGCGGCCACGGCGCATCGTCCTCGGCATCGGCATAGGAACGCGGCGCATCGCAGGAGGCCAGCACCAGGCCGTTGCTGCACCAGGGCCAGGGCGAGGTCGTCGCGGTCGGAATCAGGGATATCGGCCAGCGGCGCCTTGGCATTGAGCGGCGTGACCAGGCAGCGATAAAGCGGCGTGCCGTCGGTCAGGCGGTCGGTCTGGCGGCAGCGCAGGTCGCGCGGCTGGGCGGCCAGCGCGCTCGACGGCGAGCTTGTGCAGCGCCGGGTCGTTCGACGATGTCGACGCCCTGCAGGCGGACCTCGTCCGGCCGGTCCTTCAGGCCGATCATCATCAGCGTCTTGCCGAAATGGTCGAACGGGCCGGCCACGAACTCGACGGCCTTGCGCGCGTCGTCGATCGCCTTGCGGCGCGCCTCGGCCTCCTCGTCGGCCTTGCGCTTGGCCTCCTCGTCGGCGCGTCTTCTGGCGCGGCGATCTCGGCCTCGATCTTGCGCCGCGTCTCCTCCTCGAACTGCTTCTGGCGGCCGCCTCGGCCTCCTCCTGGCGCTTGCGGGCGACGGCGACCTTCGGCGCTCCGCTCGGCCTTCTGGCGCTGCTCGTTCTCGGCGCGCAGCTTCGGCGCTTCCTCCTCGGCCTTGAGCCGCCTGCGCTTCGGCCTCCTCGGCCGCCTGCGCGCGCCTTGACCATCTCGGGATCGGGCCGCGCGAGGCGATGGCGTAGTAGCCGCCGCCGCCCAGCAGGGCGAGCACGACGACGGCCGAGCGCGATCCACAGGCCGGCCGCGCTGGTGCCGCCGGCGGCCGAGCGGCGGCGGCAGGGTCGAGACGTGCCGCACCTCGGGCCGCCGTCCGGCGCCTTGCCCATGGCGACCGTGGCATCGGCCGCCGGCGCCTCGGTCATGCCGAGGATCGGCCGCCAGCCGGCGATCGTCTGCGGCCGGTCGCGTGCCGCCACGGCGAGGCCGGCATCGATGCCGGCCAGCACGCCGGCGCGAGAAGCCCGCCGGCTTGAGCTGCGCCAGCGGCTCGTAGGTGTCGTTCAGCATGCGGTCGAACGCGCTGGGCGGCGTCTGGCCGGTGATGGCGTGATAGAGCGTCGCCGACAGGCCGTAGATGTCGGTCCACGGGCCCTGCTTGGCCGAGGTCATCTGCTCGGCCGCGGCATAGCCCGGCGTGAAGATCGCCGTCAGCGCCGTCGCTGCGACCGGCCATCGCCGCGCGCGAGGCGCCGAAGTCGATCAGCGTCGGGTTGCCGGCGGCATCGAGCAGGATGTTGGCGGGCTTGATGTCGCGATGCAGGAAGCCCGCATTGTGGACCTGCTCCAGGCCGTCGAGCAGCGGCCACAGGATGCGGTCGACGTCCTCCGGCGTCAGCTTGCCGTCGCGCTTCGATGCGCTCCTCGAGCGTCTCGCCGCTGCAGCAGCTCCATGACGATGTAGGCGGTGCCGTTGGCCTCGAGGAAGTCGAACACCCGCACGATCGCCGGCGCGCGATGCGAGGCTCGCCAGCGTGCGGCCCTCGTCGACGAAGCGCTCGCGGCCCCAGCCGAAATCGTCGGCCATCTTGGTCGATGCGCGGCAGCACCGTCGTGCCGTCCTCGCGCACGCGCCAGCGCCGTCGGCAGGTATTCCTTGATCGCGACCTCGCGGCCGAGCTGGATGTCGCGCGCGCGGTAGGTGATGCCGAAGCCGCCCTGGCCCAGCACCGACACGATCTCGTAGCGGCCGATCGTCTGGCCCGGCAGGAGCGCTGCGTAGTCGACCTCGGGACTGACGCCGCGGTGCTCGGCCAGAGGTTGACTCGTGGAGCCGGTCATGGCGCGAGCATTCCTAGAGCTGGCGCACGAGCAGGTCGACGTCGCCCAGCCGCAGCTTGGTGCCGGCATGCAACGTCACCGGCTCGCCGGCACGCAGCGCCTGCCGCCGACCGTCGTGCCGTTGGTCGAGCCGAGATCCTCGACCTGCAACGCCTCGCCCGCGACGCGTCAGACGGGCGTGGCGGCGCGACACGGTGGCATGCGCCACGCACGAAGTCGCACTGGTCGGCGGCGCGGCCGATCACCATGCCCTGCGGCGCGGCTCATCAGCTTGTCGAAGGCGACCTCGAAGGCATGCTTGCTGTCCGGTCGAATCGGCACCCTCGAAACGCAGCGTGATCTGCGGCACCATCGCGCGTCGTCGTGCCGACGGCGACGGCCGCCTTGGCGAGCTGGACATGGAAGATCTGGACGGAGCGGCTCACGTTCTTGAGCTGGTGCTCGCCGCCGTCGACGAAGGCGTATTCGACGCGCAGCTCGACCAGGTCGCGCACGGCGCGCGACACGGCGATGCCGCCGGGCTCGGCCATGCGCCTGGATGCGGGCGGCGAGGTTGACGCCGTCGCCGAAGATGTTCTGGTCCTCCTCGTCGACGATGACCTCGCCGAGATGAACGCCGATGCGGAACATCATGCGCTGCTCGTCGTCGAGCGTCTCGTTGAAGCGCGCCATGCGCTCCTGGATGTCGATGCGCCGCGCCGACCGCGGTCACCGCCGAGCCGAACTCGGCCAGCATGGCGTCGCCCGCGGTGCCGACCAGACGGCCGCTGCCGGCTTCGATGGCCGGGCGCCAGACCTCGATCTGGGCCGACTTCAGGTGCCGGAAGGTGCGCGTCTCGGCGCTCCTCCATCATGCGGGTGAAGCCCGGCGAGGTCGGCGTGGACGATGGCGGCGAGACGGCGCTGCATGGCGGTCTGCCGGCTCAGCGGCCCTTGAAGGACGGCGGCGCGGCGCTCGCGCAGCGCAGCCAGCCCTCGCGCAGGTCCTCCGAGGTCGGCGCACTCGCGGATGGCCTCGCGGATCGCTCGGGATGTCGGGCTCGGCCTGGGCGATACTGCTCGATGGCGCGCTTCATGTTCGACCATCGAAAGCGGCGCCAAGGCTGGCGAGCCTGGCCGCGGTCTCGTCGATCTTGGCCTTGAACTCGCGCCCGCTCGACCAGCCAGTCGAGATAGCCGACGGCGCAGCAGGTCGCTCGTCGGTGAAATCCTCCGACAGCAGGAAGGCGCGCTTGGCGAAGCTCGGGCTCACCTTCTGGGTGTAGCGGCGCAGGCCGCTCGGATAGTAGTGCAGGCCAAAGCGCGCCGCCGGCATGAAGAAGCGCATGCCCTTGACGCCCAGGCGGAAGTCGCAGGCCAGCGCCATGTCGGTCGCGCCGCCATAGACGCCGCCGTTCAGCGCGCACGAGCGTCGGCATGCGCATCGCCTCGAGGCGGTCCATGACCTTCTCGAAGCTGTCCGTCGCTGTCGGCCGGCCTGCGCGCCTCGCCCGGCCGGGATCGAGCCGAGATCGTAGCCCGAGCAGAAGGTCTTCTCGCCCGCGCCGGTGAGCACCGTGACCCGCACGTCGGGGTTGGCGTCGGCCTTCTCGACTGGCCTGCGCGCAGCAGGCCGAGCCCGGCCGGATCGAGGCGGTTGTGCTTGGCCGGATCGTTGAGCGTGATGGTGGCCCGCGGGCCGTCGATGGCGAGCAGAACGGTGTCGGTCATGATGGCGTGAAAATACCCGAGCCGGTCGCCAAAAGCGACCGAGCGCGGCATATTGCGGCCCGGAGGAAACCACATGACCTATACCGCCCCACTCGCCGATATGCGTTTCGCGCTGCGCGAAGTGGCCGGCCTGCAGCAGCGTCGCCGCCCTGCCGGGCTACGAGCATGCGACCGACGACACGGTCGACGCCGTGCTCGAGGAGGCGGCCAAGCTCGCCGGCAACGGCCTGGCGCCGCTCAACCGCGACGGCGACAAGGTCGGGCGCCAAGCTGGAGAACGGCGTGGTGCGCACGGCGCCGGGCTTCGTCGGCATCTACAAGGAATTCGTCGACGGCGGCTGGAATTCGCTGCCCTTCGACCCCGAATTCGGCGGCCAGGGCATGCCGTGGCTGCTGGCAGCCACCGTGCAGGAGATGTGGCAGGCGGCCAACATGGGCTTCGGCCTGGTGCTGCTCCTGAACCAGGGCGCGATCGACGCCATCCACCATCACGGCTCGGCCGAGCAGAAGGCCGACCTACCTGCCCAAGATGATCTCGGGCGAATGGACCGGGCACCATGAACCTCACCGAGCCGCAGGCGGGCTCCGACCTCGGCCCAGCTCAAGAGCCGCGCGGTCAAGAACGGCGACCACTACCTGCGTCACCGGCCAGAAGATCTTCATCACCTACGGCGAGCACGACATGGCCGAGAACATCGTGCACCTGGTGCTGGCGCGCACGCCCGACGCGCCGGCCGGCGTGCGCGGCATCTCGCTGTTCATCGTGCCCGAAGTTCCTGGTCGACGCCGACGGCACGCCGGGCAAGCGCAACGACCTGCGCTGCGTGTCGCTCGAGCACAAGCTCGGCATCCATGCCAGCCCGACCTGCGTGATGTCGTTCGGCGACGACGGCGGCGCGGTCGGCTACCTGGTCGGCGAGGAAGGCCGCGGGCCTCGCTACATGTTCACCATGATGAACAACGCGCGCCTGTCGGTCGGCATCCAGGGCCTGGCGATCGCCGAGCGCGCCTACCAGCAGGCGCTCGGCCTTCGCCAAGACGCGCGTGCAGTCCAAGGACGACGGCAGCGCCAAGCGCCGAGCCGGTGTCGATCATCCACCACGCCGACGTGCGGCGCATGCTGATGACCATGCGCGCCCAGATCGAGGCGATGCGCGCGCTGGGCTACTACACCGCGGCCGGCATCGACGGCGCGCTCAGCCATCCCGACAAGGAGCGGCGCGCAAGACGCAGGACCGCGTCGATCTGCTGATCCCGATCGTCAAGGCGTGGTTCACCGACCTCGGCAACGAGATCGCCTCGACCGGCGTGCAGATCCATGGCGGCATGGGCTTCATCGAGGAGACCGGCGCCGCCCAGCATCTGCGCGACGCGCGCATCCTGCCGATCTACGAGGGCACCAACGGCATCCAGGCGCGCGACCTGGTCGGCCGCAAGGTCGCCAGGACGGCGGCGAGACCATGCTGGCGCTGGTCGCCGAGATGCGCGCCGCTGGCCGAGGAGATGAAGCGCGGCCCCGGCGACGACCTGGCGGCCGATCCGCGCCGGCGCTGCTGGCCGCGGCCGACGCGCTGGAGGACGCCACCAAGTGGGTGGCCCAGTCGGTCAAGGCCGACCTGGTGACGCGCCCTGGCGGGCTCGGTGCCGTTCCTGCGGCTGGCCGGCACGGCGCTGGGCGGCTGGCTGCTGGCCAGAGCGCGCTCGCGGCGCAGAGCCAAGCTCGCGACGCCGCGACGGCGATCCCGCCTTCCTCGAGGCCAAGCTGGTCACGGCGCGGTTCTATGCCGAGGTCATCCTGCCGCCGGCGCTGGCCCAGCTCGGGCCCATCAAGGCGCGCCGGCCGCACGGTGTTCGCGCTGACGGAGGCCCAGCTCTGAGTCGCAGGCCTGATCGAGCTGCCGGCGGACGAGGCCGAGGCCTTCGCCCGGCGCTTCGACCTGGCGGCGCTCGAGCCGGCGTTCCTCGACGATCCCTTCCCCTACTATCACGCGCTGCGCCGCTTCGCGCCGCTGAAGCGCCTGCCCGACGGCAGCGTGTTCCTGTCGCGCTACGCCGACGTCGCGGTGTGCTACCGCGACGCCCGCATGCAGCTCCGACAAGAAGGCCGAGTTCGGTCCCAAGTTCGGCGTCGGCACGCCGCTCTACCGCCATCACACGACCAGCCTGGTGTTCAACGATCCGCCCTTGCACACGCGGGTGCGCAAGCTGCTGGCCGCGGCCTTCACGCCGCGCGCGCTGGCGGCGCTGCAGCCGCGCATCGAGGCGGTGGTCGACGGGCTGCTGGCCGAGCATGCCGCGCAGGGCCGCATGGACCTGGTCGAGGACTTCGCCTTTCGGCCTGCCCGTCGAGGTGATCTGCGACATGCTGGGCGTGCCGCCGGGCGAGCGCGCGCCCTTCCGCGCGCTATTCGCTCGCCATCCTGGGCGCGCTCGAGCCGGTGGCCGGCCCCGAGCGCCAGGCCGCGGGCAACGCCGCGGTCGCCGAGTTCTCGGCCTATCTCGACGAGCTCGTGGCCGAACGGCGCAAGCGGCCGGCCGACGATCGCGATGTGCTGGGCACGCTGATCCACGGCGAGGTCGACGGCGAGCGGCTGACGCACGACGAGCTGGTGCAGAACTGCATCTTCCTGCTGAACGCCGGCCACGAGACCGACGACCAACCTGATCGGCAACACGATCGATGCGCTGCTGCGCTTTCCCGACGAGCTGCGGCGGCTCGCGGCAATCCCGGCCTGCTCAAGAGCTGCGTCGAGGAAGGCCTGCGCTTCGAGAGCTCCAACCAGCTCGGCAATCGCCGGCTCGCGGCCGACCTCGAGATCGGCGGCGAGACGCTGGCGCGCCGGCACCTACATCCATATCGGCATCGGCGCCGCCAACCGCGATCCCGCGCAGTTCGCCGAGCCCGACCGCTTCGACGCCGGCCGCGAGCCCAACCGGCACTTCGCCTTCGGCTCGGGCGTGCACATGTGCCTGGGCGCCGTGCTGGCGCGCATGGAAGGCACGATCGCCATCGGCCGGCTGGTGCAGCCGCTTCGACGGGCTGGCGCGCGACGGCGCGCCCGAGCGCGGCGGCCGCGCGCCGCTTCCGCGGCTTCAATCGCTATCCGATCGTCCTGGGACCGGCGTTCGTCCCTAGAACGACTTCGCCATGTGGACCCGCGTGTGGGCATCGAGGCCGTGAGTCGGGCAGGCCACGGCCCGACGATCTCGAAGCCGTGCCGGCGATAGAGGCGCATGTTGGCCTCGGCCATCTCGGCGGTCTCGAGCGACAGGCCGCTGAGCGCCGCGCGATCCGCGCGACCTCCTCGATCCGCGCCAGCAGCCAGCTGCCGACGCCGGTGCCCTGTCGGGACGGATCGACGGCGATCTGGTCGATGTAGAGCCCGTTCGTCCTGCCGTTTCGGTCCTGACGACGCCGACGATCTGCTCGCCGTCAACAGCGACATAGACGTCGCCGCGCTTCCAGCTCCGCCGCAAAGCGCTGCCGCACTTCGCGAGCCAGCAGATCCGCGGCAGGAAGCTCGCGCCCCAGGGCGCGGACATAGGGCGTGAAGGCCGCGCGCATGACGCGCTCGACCTCGTCGCCCTCGGACGAGCATCGCCGTTCTGAAGGTCAGCGCCATGGACGCAAGAATAGCAGACAAAAACGCCCGACGGCGGGGCCGGCGGGCGTTGTTCGATCCGTGGCGAAGCGCGTTACGCCGCTTCCTGCTGCTCGGCCTGTTCGGCCGACGGGCCGAGTCCTGGCCCTTGGCGGCGGTGTCGCGCTCGACGAACTCGATCACCGCCATCGGCGCTGCATCGCCGAAGCGGAAGCCCGCCTTCAGGACGCGCAGGTAGCCGCCGTTGCGCTTGGCAGTAGCGCGGGCCGAGCGTGGTGAACAGCTTGTCGGCGACGTAGGGATCGCGCAGGAAGCCGATCGCCTGGCGGCGGGCGTGCAGGCCGCCTCGCTTGCCGAGCGTGACCAGCTTCTCGACGATCGGACGCAGGTCCTTCGCCTTGTGCAGCGTGGTCGTGATCTGCTCGTGCTTGATCAGAGCGCCGGCCAGATTCATGAACATCGCCTTGCGATGCTCGGCCGTGCGGTGGAACTTCCGACCGCGATTGTTGTGACGCATGACTCGATCCCTTCTGCCGGCCTAGTACGGCTCTTCCAGCCGCTTGGCCATCTCCTCGATGTTGTCCGGCGGCCAGCCCGGGATTTCCATGCCCAGGTGGAGGCCCATGCCGGCCAGCACTTCCTTGATCTCGTTCAGCGACTTGCGGCCGAAGTTCGGCGTGCGCAGCATCTCCGCCTCGGTCTTCTGCACCAGATCGCCGATGTAGATGATGTTGTCGTTCTTCAGGCAGTTGGCCGAGCGCACCGACAGCTCGAGCTCGTCGACCTTGCGCAGCAGGTTGCGGTTGAACGGGAAGTCGTCCTGCTGCTCCTCCTTGCGGACCTCGCGCGGCTCCTCGAAGTTGATGAAGAGCTGCAGCTGGTCCTGCAGGATGCGCGCGGCGAGCGCCACGGCGTCGTCCGGACGGGTCGTGCCGTTGGTCTCGACCGTCATCGACAGCCTGTCGTAGTCGGTGACCTGGCCGACGCGGCTGTTCTCGATCTTGTAGGAGACGCGCTTGACCGGGCTGAACACCAGCATCGACCGGGATCAGGCCGATCGGCGCGTCCTCAGGCCGGTTGGCCGAGGCCGGGATGTAGCCCTTGCCGGTGGCGACCATCAGCTCCATCGAGATCGAGGCGCCGTCGTCGAGCGTGCAGATCAGGTGCTTGGGATCCATGATCTGGACGTCGCCCGGCAGCTCGATCATGCCGGCGGTGACCTCGCCCGGGCCGACGGCGCGCAGGTAGAGACGCTGCGGGCGGTCGCCCTGCATCTTCACGGCCATCGCCTTGATGTTGAGCACGATGTCGACCACGTCCTCGCGGACGCCGGGAATCGACGAGAACTCGTGCAGCACGTTGTCGATCTTGATCGACGTCACGGCCGCGCCCTGCAGCGACGACAGCAGCACGCGGCGCAGCGCATTGCCGAGCGTGAGACCGAAGCCGCGCTCGAGCGGCTCGGCGACGATGGTCGCGGTGCGACCGGATCGACGCCGGCTTCGGTGACAAGCTTCTCCGGCTTGATCAGATCCTGCCAGTTCTTCTGAAGCACGGGGCTACCTCTCTAGACCGGATTGAGTTCAGCGATCGCCCAATTCCAGGACGGGACTCGCGACGACGATCTCTCGAGCACGCGGCGGCGCGGGATGCGCGCCGCCAGCGCCGACGAACTCAGACGCGGCGACGCTTCGGCGGGCGGCAGCCGTTGTGCGGGATCGGCGTCACGTCGCGGATCGCCGTGACGGCGAGACCGACCGCCTGCAGCGCGCGCAGCGCCGATTCGCGGCCCGAACCCGGGCCGCGCACCTCGATCTCGAGCGTGCGCATGCCGTGCTCCATCGCCTTGCGGCCGGCGTTCTCGGCGGCCATCTGGGCGGCGAACGGCGTCGACTTGCGCGAGCCCTTGAAGCCCTGCTGGCCCGACGACGACCAGGCGATGGTGTTGCCCTGCGCGTCGGTGATGGTGACGATCGTGTTGTTGAACGAGGCGTTCACGTGAGCGACGCCCGCGATGATGTTCTTGCGTTCCTTGCGGCGAGGACGCGCGCCGGTGGCGGCGGCGCCGGTCGCGGCGGCTGCAGGCTTGGCCATGATCCGGTTCCTCTCGACTTACTTCGTGACTTCTTCTTGCCGGCGATCGGCTTGGCCGGGCCCTTGCGGGTGCGCGCATTGGTGTGCGTGCGCTGGCCGTGGACCGGCAGGCCGCGGCGGTGCCGCAGGCCGCGGTAGCAGGCGAGGTCCATCAATCGCTTGATGTTCATCGCCACTTCGCGCCGCAGATCGCCCTCGACCGTGATAGTCGCGGTCGATCGGTCTCGCGGATGCGGATGACCTCTCGTCGTCGGTCAGCGTGTTGACGCGCCGCGACTCGTCGATCCCCACTTTCCCCAGGATCTCCTTGGCCTTCGCCTGGCCGATCCCGTGGATGTATTGCAGCCCGACGACCGCGCGCTTGGCGGTCGGAATGTTCACACCGGCTATACGAGCCAAAGTTCCAACTCCTTCAAAGACTTACGGCGCGCTTATGCGCGCCGTCACACGTTCCGCTGGCCCCGGAAAAGCGCGCGATTATAGGGATGCGCGCGCCCGAGTCAACGGAACTCAAGCTATCGTCAAGTCCCCGCCAAAACTCCGGAAATTTGACGGTAAACCTCGTCCATGGACGCCATGCCGTCGACCTTCCGCAGCACCCCGCGGCGCGCTGTAGTAGGGCAGCAGAGGCTCGGTCTGGGCGCGGTAGGCGGCCATACGTGTCTTCATGGTCTCTGCATTATCATCCTTGCGGCGGGTGAACTCCTTCGAGCCGCAGACGTCGCAGACCCCGTCGACCTTGGGCCGCTTGAACTTGTCGTGGTAGCCGGTGCCGCACTTGGCGCAGGTGAAGCGGCCGACGATGCGCTCGGTCAGCGCCTCTCGTCGACCTCCATCTCGACCACCCGGTCGAGCTTCTTGCGCGCCTTGCGCCAGCATCTCGTCGAGCGCCTCGGCCTGGGCCTCGGTGCGCGGGAAGCCGTCAGGATGAAGCCCTTGGCGGCATCGGGCTGGGCGATGCGGTCCTGGATCAGGCCGACCATCAGCTCGTCGGGCACCAGCTCGCCCTTCTCCATGATGCCCTTGGCCTTCTTGCCGAGCTCGCTGCCCGAGGCCACGGCGGCGCGCAGCATGTCGCCGGTCGAGAGCTGGACCATGCCGCGCTCGCTGCTGGAGGCGCTGCGCCTGGGTGCCCTTGCCGGCGCCCGGCGGCCCGAGAAGGATGATGTTCATCGGCCCGCTCAGCGACCCCGGCCCGCAGCCGGGCCTTCTTGATCGAGGCCCTCGTACTGGTGGGCGAGCAGGTGCGCCTGGATCTGGGTCACCGTGTCGAGCGTGACCGAGACCACGATCAGCGAGGCTGGTGCCGCCGAAGTAGAACGGCACGCCGCCGCGGGCGATCAGCAGCTCCGGCAGGATGCAGACCGCCGAGAGATAGAGCGCGCCGATCACGGTCAGGCGGTTCAGGATGTATTCCAGGTACTCGGCGGTGTTCTTGCCGGGACGGATGCCGGGCACGAAGCCGCCGTTCTTCTTCAGGTTGTCGGCGGTGTCGGTCGGGTTGAAGACCACCGTGGTGTAGAAGAAGCAGAAGAAGACGATCAGGCCGATATAGGCCAGCAGGTAGAGCGGCTGGCCGTGGCCGAGATAGGTGGCGATCCACTGCACCCAGCCGGGCTCGCCGGCAGCTGCCCTGGAACGAGGCGATGGTCGCCGGGAAGAGCAGCAGCGAGGAGGCGAAGATCGGCGGGATGACGCCCGAGGTGTTGATCTTGAGCGGCAGGTGCGAGGCCTCGCCGCCATACATGCGGTTGCCGACCTGGCGCTTGGGATACTGCACCACGATCCGTCGCTGCGCGCGTCTCGACGAACACCACGACCGCCACCACGACGACCACGCCGACCGCCAGCGCGATGATGAACAGCGCCGACAGCGCGCCGGTGCGGCCGAGCTCGAGGGTCTGGATCATGGCGCTGGGCAGCGCCGCCACGATGCCGGCGAAGATGATCAGCGAGACGCCGTTGCCGACGCCGCGGGCGGTGATCTGCTCGCCCAGCCACATCAGGAACAGCGTGCCGCCGACCAGGGTGACGACGGTCACGAAGCGGAAGAACAGGCCGGGATCGATCACCACCGGGCCGACCGAGGCGACCTGGCTCTCCAGGCCGACCGCGATGCCGTAGGCCTGGAAGGCCGCCAGGATCACCGTGCCGTAGCGCGTGTACTGGTTGATCTTCTTGCGGCCGGCCTCGCCCTCCTTCTTCAGCGCCTCGAGCGACGGCACCACCGTCGTCAGGATCTGCATGATGATGGAGGCCGAGATGTACGGCATGATGCTGAGAGCGCCAGCACCGACATGCGGCCGATCGAGCCGCCCGAGAAGACGTCGAGCAGGCCGGCGATGCCGCCGGCATTCTGGGCGAAGATCTCGGCCAGCGCGTGCGGGATCGACGCCGGGCACCGGGATGTAGGCGCCGATGCGGAAGACCGACGAGCGCGGCCACGGTGAACCACAGGCGCTTCTTCAGCTCGGTCGCCTTACCGATCGCGCCCCAGTTCAGGTTGGATGCAAGTTGCTCGGCGGCGGATGCCATGGAACCTCACGCGTGAACGACGCAGACCAGGGGACGCCATGCCCCAACGACGCCGTCGGGCTCAGGCCGCCTCGGCCACGGGCTTGGGCGGCAGCTCGACCTTGCCGCCGGCCTTCTCGACCGCGGCGATCGCCGACGCCGAGGCGCCCGCGACCTTCACTTCGATCTTGGTCTTGATCTCGCCTTTGCCAAGGAGGCGCACGCCGTCCGACGGATTCTTGAACAGGCCGGCGGCCTGCATGGCGGCGGCGTCGATCGGCTTGCCGGCGTCGATGCTTCTTGTCGTCGATCGCCTTCTGCAGCGTGCCGAGATTGACCACCTGCCAGCGCCTTCTGGTGCGGCGGCCGGAAGCCGCGCTTGGGAATGCGCCGGTAGAGCGGCATCTGGCCGCCCTCGAAGCCCTTGATGGCGACGCCGGTGCGCGACTTCTGGCCCTTGACGCCGCGGCCGGCGGTCTTGCCCTTGCCCGAGCCGATGCCGCGGCCGACGCGCATGCGCGCCTTGCGGGCTGCCGGCGTTGTCGGCGATCTCGTTGCAGTTTCATCGTCAATCCTCCGTCAACCGCCTCGGCTGCTCAGCGCGTCTCGTCGATGCGCACCAGATGGCGCACCTTCGTTGATCATGCCGCGCACCTCGGGCGTATCGACGAGCTCGCGGCTGCGGTGGCGCTTGTTCAGCCCCAGGCCGATCAGCGTGCCGCGCTGGTCTTCCGTGCGGCCGATATGGCTGCCGGTCTGGGTGATCTTGATCTTCTTGCCTTCGGCCATTGCCGTGCTCCTTAGCCGCCGCCTCGGCGGTGGTCTCGTCGCGGCGGCCGAGCAGGTCGCCGACCTTCTTGCCGCGGCGGGTGGCGACCATGCGCGGCGAGTTGAGCTGCTGCAGCGCCTCGAACGTCGCCTTGATCATGTTGTGCGGGTTGGACGTGCCGACCGACTTGGCGACGATGTCCTTGATGCCGAGCGTCTCGAACACCGCGCGCATCGGGCCGCCGGCGATGATGCCGGTGCCGGCCGGGGCGGCGCGCAGCGTCACCTTGCCGGCGCCGAAGCGGCCCTTGACGTCGTGATGCAGCGTGCGGCCGTCGCGCAGCGGCACGCGGATCAGCCCGCGCTTGGCCGCCTCGGTCGCCTTGCGGATCGCCTCCGGCACCTCGCGCGCCTTGCCGGCGCCGTGGCCGACGCGGCCGCGCTGGTCGCCGACGACGACGATCGCCGCGAAGGCGAAGCGCCGGCCGCCCTTCACCACCTTCGCCACGCGATTGATGGTGACCAGCTTGTCGGTCAGTTCGTTGTCCTCGTCGCGATCACGGTCGCGTCCCGCGATCGCGCGAGGAACGGCCGGAACCACCGGGTGAACGAGCCATGTGCTAACTCCCGATCAGAACGACAGGCCGCCCTCACGGGCGGCATTGGCCAGCGCAGCGACGCGGCCGTGATACATGTAGCCGCCGCGGTCGAAGACGACTTCCTTGACGCCGGCGGCGATCGCGCGCTGGGCGATCAGCTTGCCGACCTCGGTCGCCGCCGACTTGTCGGCGCCGGTCTTGAGCTTGCCCTTGACGTCCTCGTCGAGCGACGAGGCGGCGGCGAGCGTCGCGCCCTTACGGTCGTCGATGACCTGGGCGTAGATGTGCTTGCCCGAGCGGAACACGCTGAGGCGCGGGCGGCCGCCGCCGGCCTGGCGCAGCGCGTAGCGCGTGCGCCGCTGGCGGCGGGCGAAAAGAGCGTTGCGGTCGGACATGGTGCTATCGCCTCTACTTCTTCTTGCCTTCCTTGCGCCGGATCTTCTCGGTCGAATACTTGATGCCCTTGCCCTTGTAGGGCTCGGGCGGACGCAGGCTGCGGATCTCCGCCGCGAGCTGCCCGACCTTCTGGCGATCCGCGCCGGTGATCTCGACCTCGGTCGGCTTGCAGCGCCTTGATCTGGATGCCGGCCGGGATCGGAACCTCGACGTCGTGGCTGTAGCCGAGCTGCAGCTTCAGCATCTTGGCGTCCGCCTGGGCGCGATAGCCGACGCCGTTGATCTCGAGGTTGACGGTGAAGCCGTCCGACACGCCGCGAACCACGTTGCTCGCGAGGTTGCGCGCCGTGCCCCACTGCATGCGGGCGCGGCGGCTGTCGGTGCGCGGCGCGAAGACGAGCTTGTCGCCGTCCTGGGCGACCGACGACGTCGTCGTGCACCACGAGCTGCAGCTCGCCGCGCTTGCCCTTGGCCTTGAGATGCTGGCCCTTGAGGTCGATGGTGACGCCGGCCGGGATGGGAACCGGGTTTTTGCCGACGCGCGACATGGCTCAGAACACCTTGCAGATGACTTCGCCGCCGACATTGGCGGCACGCGCCTCGGCGTCGGACATGACGCCGCGCGGCGTGGACAGGATCGAGATGCCGAGCCCGTTGAAGTGGCGCGGCAGCTCGCGGATCTTCGAGTAGACGCGGCGGCCCGGGGTGGAGACGCGCTTGATCTCCTTGATGACCGGACGGCCGTTGTCGTACTTCAGCTCGACGCGAAGCTCCTTCACGCCCGGCCGCAGCTCTTCCTCGAACCAGCCGCGGATATAGCCCTCGCGCTGGAGCACATCGAGAACGTTCGACCGCAGGCGCGAGGCCGGCACGGTCACGCTCTCGAGGCGCGCCGACTGGCCGTTGCGGATGCGGGTCAGCAAATCGCCGACGGGATCTGTCATGCATGGTCTACGGTCCCCCGTTACCAGCTCGACTTCACGACGCCGGGCAGGGCGCCCGACGACGCGAGCTCTCGCAAAGCAAGGCGCGAAAGCTTGAACTTGCGATAGACGGCCCGCGGACGGCCCGTGATCTCGCACCGATTGCGGATGCGCGTCGGCGAAGAGTTGCGCGGCAGCTCGGCGAGCTTGAGCCGCGCGCCGAAGCGCTCCTCCGGCGTGCAGCTTGTCGTCGACCGCCATCGCCTTCCAGCTTGGCGCGCTTGCCGGCGTACTGCTTCGCCATCTTGATGCGCCGATTGTTCTTCTCGACTGAACTCGTCTTGGCCATGTGTGTTCTCCGGCCTCAGTTCACGAACGGGAAGTCGAAAGCGCGGAGAAGCGCCTTGGCTTCCGCGTCCGTCTTCGCCGTCGTGCAGATGATGATGTCCATGCCGCGCACCTGGTCGACCTTGTCGTAGTCGATCTCGGGGAACACGATCTGCTCCTTCAGGCCCATGGCGAAGTTGCCATTGCCGTCGAACGACTTGCCGTTCAGCCCGCGGAAGTCGCGGACGCGCGGCAGGGCGATGTTGATCAGGCGATCGATGAACTCGTACATGCGGTCGCGGCGCAGCGTGACCTTGGCGCCGATCGCCATGCCCTCGCGCAGCTTGAAGGTCGCGATCGACTTGCGCGACTTGGTGATGACCGGCTTCTGGCCGGTGATCGCCGTCAGGTCGGCAACGGCGCCATCGACGGCCTTGCGGTCGTTGACCGCCTCGCCGACGCCCATGTTGATCACGATCTTGTCGAGCTTCGGCACCTCGAAGGCGTTCTTGTAGGAGAACTCCTTGGTCAGCGCTTCACGCACGGTCTTGGCGTAGTGTTCTTGCAGTCGCGCGGGCATGGCCCGTTCTCCTAGCGGTCGATTGTTTCGCCGGAGGCGCGCGCAAAGCGCACTTTCCGGCCGTCTTCGAGGAACCTGAAGCCGACCTTGGTCGGCTTGTCCGATTTGGGATCCAGCAGGGCCACGTTGGAGACGTGGATCGCGGCCTCGCGTTCGATGATGCCGCCGGCGTCGGTCCGGCTCGGCTTGGTGTGGCGCTTGATGACGTTCACGCCCGGACACGACCACGCGCTGCTCGGTCGGCAGCACGCGCAGCACGTCGCCCACCTTGCCCTTGCTGCGCCCGGCGATGACCTTCACCCGGTCGCCCTTCTTGATCTTGAGCTTGTTGGTCATGGCGTCCTAGAGGACCTCCGGCGCGAGCGAGATGATCTTCATGAACTTCTTGGCGCGCAGCTCGCGCGTCACCGGTCCGAAGATGCGGGTGCCGATCGGCTCGTCCTGCTTGCTGATCAGGACCGCGGCGTTGCGGTCGAAGCGGATGGCGCTGCCGTCGGCGCCGGCGCAGCGCGAACGACGTGCGCACGACGACGGCGCGATGCACCTCGCCCTTCTTCACGCGGCCGCGCGGAATCGCCTCCTTGATGGAGACGACGATGACATCGCCGACGCTGGCATACTTGCGGCGCGAGCCGCCCAGCACCTTGATGCACTGGACCCGACGGGCGCCGGAATTGTCGGCGACCTCGAGATTGGTTCGCATCTGGATCATGACTGTTGCTCCGTCCGCTAGGCCTTGGCGCCTTCGACCAGAACTTCCCAGCTCTTGGTCTTGGACAGCGGGCGGCACTCGCGGATGCGCACGTTCTCGCCGACCTTGCCCTTGAAGGCGTTGGTCTCGTCGTGCGCGTGATACTTCTTCGACCGACGGATGAACTTCTTGTAGATCGGATGCTGAACGCGCCGCTCGACCTTGACGACGATGGTCTTGTCCATCTTGTCGCTGACGACGACGCCTTCCAGAACTCGCTTCGGCATATCTTGCTCCTTACCCGGCGGCCTTCTCGCCCAGCACCGTCTTGATGCGGGCGATGTCGCGGCGCACCTGGCGCGCGCGGGCGGTCTTCTGCAGCTGGCCACCGGCCTTCTGGAAACGCAGGTTGAATGCTTCCTTGCGCAGGTTGCCCAGCTCTTCCTTGAGCTGGTCGTTGGTCTTGGGACGCAGATCGGTGGCCTTCATGGCTTCTCTCCTCAACCCTCGGCGCCGACGCGGGCGACGAAGCGCGTCTTGATCGGCAGCTTGGCGGCGGCCAGCTCGAGCGCCTCGCGCGCCACCTGGACCGGCACGCCGTCGAGCTCGAACAGCACGCGGCCGGGCTTGACGCGGGCCGCCCAGAACTCGGGCGCGCCCTTGCCCGAGCCCATGCGGACCTCGGCCGGCTTCTTCGACACCGGCACGTCGGGGAACACGCGGATCCACACGCGGCCGGCGCGCTTCATGTGGCGCGTGATGGCGCGGCGGGCGGCCTCGATCTGGCGCGCGGTCAGGCGGTCGGGCTCCATCGCCTTCAGGCCATAGGCGCCGAAGTCGAGGTTGAAGCCGCCCTTGGCGGCGCCGCTGATGCGGCCCTTGAAGGCCTTGCGGTACTTGGTGCGCTTGGGTTGCAGCATGGTGTCTTACGCGTCCCTCTGCTCGGTGCGCTCGACGCGCGCCGGCGTGCGCTGCGGCGCGGCTTCCTCGGCGCGCTTGTCGTGCGCCATCGGGTCGTGCGCCATGATCTCGCCCTTGAACACCCACACCTTGACGCCGCAGGTGCCGAAGGTGGTGAAGGCGGTGGCGATGCCGTAGTCGATGTCGGCGCGCAGCGTATGCAGCGGCACGCGGCCCTCGCGGTACCACTCCATGCGGGCGATCTCGGCGCCGCCCAGGCGGCCCGAGCAGTTGATGCGGATGCCCTGGGCGCCCAGGCGCATGGCCGACTGCACGGCGCGCTTCATGGCGCGGCGGAAGGCGACGCGGCGCTCGAGCTGCTGGGCGATGTTCTCGGCGATCAGCGTGGCGTCGATCTCGGGCTTGCGGATCTCGACGATGTTCAGCGCCACCTCGCCCTTGGTCATCTTGGCGAGGTCGCCGCGCAGCTTCTCGATGTCGGCGCCCTTCTTGCCGATCACCACGCCCGGACGGGCGGTGTGGATGGTGACGCGGGCGCGCTTGGCCGGACGCTCGATGACGATCTTGGCCACGCCCGCCTGGGCCGAGCCGCTCGCGCAGCACCTTGCGGATGTGGATGTCCTCATGGAGCATCTTGGAGTATTCGCCGCCTTCGGCGTACCACCGCGAGTCCCAGGTCCGGTTGATGCCGAGCCGCAGGCCGATGGGATTGACCTTCTGACCCATTACTTGTCCTCCGCCTCGGCGCGCTCGCGCACCACGATCGTGAGATGGCTGAACGGCTTGATGATGCCGGCCGCGCGGCCGCGGCCGCGCGTCTGGAAGCGCTTCATGACGAGGCCCTTGCCGACCGACGCTTCGGCCACGATCAGGCGATCGACGTCGAGATTGTGGTTGTTCTCGGCGTTGGCGATCGCCGAGTTCAGCGCCTTCTTGACGTCCTGGGCGATGCGCTTCTTCGAGAAGGTGAGCTCGTTGACGGCCGACGAGCGCCTTCTTGCCGCGGATCGTGGCGGCCACGAGGTCGAGCTTGCGCGGGCTGACGCGGATGGTGCGCAGCACGGCCTTGGCCTCGTTGTCCGCCTCGCGGCGGGGAGCTGATGGCTTGCTCATCGCGCGTTACTCCTTCGACACCTTCTTGTCGCCCGAATGGCTGGTGAAGGTGCGGGTCGGCGAGAACTCGCCGAGCTTGTGTCCGACCATCTCCTCGGTGACGTTCACCGGGATGAATTTCCGGCCGTTGTAGACGCCGAACGTCAGGCCGACGAACTGCGGCAGGATCGTCGAGCGCCGCGACCAGGTCTTGATCACTTCGCTGCGCACGGTCTGGCGCGCCTTCTCGGCCTTCTTGATCAGGCTGCCCTCTACGAAGGGACCCTTCCAAACGGAACGTGCCACTGTCCTATCTCCTCGTCAGCGCGTCGCGCCACGGCGGCGGATGATGTACTTGTCCGTCGCCTTGTTCTTGCGGGTCTTCTTGCCCTTGGTCGGCTTGCCCCACGGCGTGACCGGGTGGCGGCCGCCCGAGGTGCGGCCTTCGCCGCCGCCGTGCGGATGATCGACCGGGTTCATGGCGACGCCGCGAACCGTCGGACGACGGCCGAGCCAGCGCTGGCGGCCGGCCTTGCCGATGACGATGTTCTGGTTGTCCGGGTTGGAGACCGCGCCGACCGTGGCCAGGCACTCGCCCGGCACCAGGCGCAGCTCGCCCGAGCTGAGCTTGATCTGGGCGTAGCCCGCGTCCTTGCCGACGAGCTGGGCGTAGGTGCCGGCCGAGCGCGCCAGCTGGCCGCCGCGGCCCTTCTTCAGCTCGACGTTATGCACGATGGTGCCGACCGGCATGTTGGCCAGCGGCATGGCGTTGCCCGGCTTGATGTCGACCTGCTCGCCCGACACGACCTCGTCGCCGGCCTTCAGCGCGCTGCGGCGCCAGGATGTAGGCGAGCTCGCCGTCGGTGTACTTGATCAGCGCGATGAAAGCCGACCGGTTGGGATCGTACTCGAGGCGCTCGACCGTCGCCGCGACGTCGAACTTGCGGCGCTTGAAGTCGATCAGGCGCAGCCGGCGCTTGTGACCGCCGCCCATGTGGTGGCTGGTGATGTGGCCGTGGTTGTTGCGGCCGCCGGTGTTGTGCTTGCCGCGCGTCAGCGCCTTGACCGGCTTGCCCTTCCACAGGCCCGTCGCGGTCGACGATGACCAGCTGCCGCAGCGACGGCGTGATCGGTTTGTAACTCTTCAGAGCCATTTGTCGTTCCCCGTCCTACAGGCCCGTGGTCACGTCGATCTTGTGACCATCGACCAGCGAGACGATCGCCTTCTTCCAGTCGCTCCGCACGCCGGGACGGCCGCGGAAAACCTTGCTCTTGCCCTTCACGGTGACGGTGTTGACCGCCTTCACCTTGACCTTGAACAGGCCTTCGACGGCCTGCTTGATCTCGAGGCTTGGTGGCGTCCATCGAGACGCGGAAAGTCACCTGGCCGTGCTCCGAGCCGTTGGTGGTCTTTTCCGTGATCAGCGGCGAACGGATCACCTCGTACATGCGCGCGCGCGACACCGTGACTCGCGCTGGTCCTGGCCTTGCCGCTCATTGCAGGCGCTCCTCGAGATGCTTGACCGCGTCGCTGGTCAGCACGAGCGTGTCGCGGCGCAGGATGTCGTAGACGTTCGCGCCCTGCTGCGGCAGCACATCGACATGGGCGATGTTGGCCGCGGCGCGGGCGAAGTTGGTGTCGACCTCGGCGCCGGCGATGACCAGCACGCTCGAGATGCCGAGCTTGCCGAAATGGGTCTTGAGCTGGGCGGTCTTGGGCTCGGCCAGGGCCGCGGTCTCGACCACGATCAGCTTGCCCTCGGCCGCCTTGGCCGACAGCGCCGAGCGCAGCGCGAGCTTGCGCACCTTCTTCGGCAGGTCCGAGGCATGGCTGCGCACGACCGGGCCGAACGCCTTGCCGCCGCCGCGGAACTGCGGCGCCGCCTCGTTGCCGTGGCGGGCGCGACCGGTGCCCTTCTGGGCGTACATCTTCTTGGCCGTCGCCGTCACTTCGGCGCGACCCTTGGTCTTGTGCGTGCCCTGCTGGCGGCGCGACAGCTGCCACACCACGCAGCGCTGCAGGATGTCCTGGCGGACGGGGACGCCGAACACCGCATCGGCGAGATCGATCTCGCCTGGCGCTGCCGCCCTCGATGGTTTTGACCGCGATCTTCATGATTCTGATCCTCTAGCCGCTCAGGCGCCGGTCATCGGCCGCATCGGCGCAGCCGGCTGCGGCCGCCGGCGCCGCCGGGCGGTCGCGCGGCAGCCTTGCGCAGGCCGGCCGGATACGGCGCATCCTTGGGACGGGCGCGCTTGGAGGCGTCCTTGACGATGATGTAGCCGCCGCGCGGGCCGGGAACGGCGCCGGACACCAGCAGCAGGCCCTTGTCGTCGTCGGCGGCGACGACCTTGAGGTTCTGCGTGGTCACGCGCTCGTGGCCGTAGTGGCCGGCCATCTTCTTGCCGGGAAGGTGCGGCCGGGATCCTGGCGGTTGCCGGTCGAGCCGTGGCTGCGGTGCGAGACCGACACGCCGTGGCTGGCCTCGAGGCCGTGGAAGTTCCAGCGCACCATCGAGCCGGTGAAGCCGCGGCCGATCGTGGTGCCGACGACGTCGACGAACTGGCCGGGCACGAAGTGGCTGGGCACCAGCTCGGCGCCGACCTCGAGGACGGCGTCCTTGGCGACGCGGAACTCGACGAGCTTCTTCTTCGGCTCGACCTTGGCCTTGGCGAAGTGGCCGCGCATCGGCTGGGTGACGTTCTTCACCTTGGCCTTGCCGTAGCCGAGCTGGACTGCGGTGTACTTGTCCTTCTCTTCCGAGCGGACGGCGACAACCTGCAGCGTATCCACCTTCAGAACGGTGACGGGCACGTGCTCGCCCGCGTCGTTGAAGACGCGGGTCATGCCAACCTTCTGGGCGACGAGACCGCAACGCATGGTCTTGTTCCTTCTTCCTGCCCGTCGCCGCTTAGGCGCCGAGCTTGATTTCGACGTCGACGCCGGAGGCGAGGTCGAGCTTCATCAGCGCGTCCACCGTCTGCGGCGTCGGGTCGACGATATCGAGCACGCGCTTGTGGGTGCGGATCTCGAACTGCTCGCGCGACTTCTTGTCGATGTGCGGCGAGCGGTTGACCGTGAACTTCTCGATGCCCGTCGGCAGCGGGATCGGCCCGCGCACCTGCGCGCCCGTCCGCTTGGCCGTGCTGACGATCTCGCTGGTCGACGAGTCGAGCACGCGATGATCGAAGGCCTTCAGCCGGATCCGGATGTTTGTGTTGTCCATGATCTTGCTCGCCTGGCGCTCGTGCCGGTTGTCTACTTGACGACTTTGGTGACGACGCCGGCGCCGACGGTTCGGCCGCCCTCGCGGATGGCGAAGCGCAGGCCCTCGTCCATGGCGATCGGCTGGATCAGCTCGACCACCAGGCGCGCATTGTCGCCCGGCATCACCATCTCGGTGCCCTCCGGCAGCGTCACCACCCCCGTCACGTCGGTCGTGCGGAAGTAGAACTGCGGACGGTAGTTGGTGAAGAACGGCGTGTGACGGCCACCCTCCTCCTTGGTCAGGATGTAGGCCTCGGCCTCGAAGTTGGTGTGCGGCGTGATCGAGCCCGGCTTGGCCAGAACCTGGCCGCGCTCGACGTCCTCGCGGCCGACGCCGCGCAGCAGCGCGCCGATATTGTCGCCCGCCTCGCCCTGGTCCAGCAGCTTGCGGAACATCTCGACGCCCGTCACCACCGTCTTGGTCGTGGCCTTCAGCCCGACGATCTCGATCTCCTCGCCGACCTTCACGATGCCGCGCTCGACGCGGCCCGTCACCACCGTGCCGCGGCCCGAGATCGAGAACACGTCCTCGATCGGCATCAAAAACGGCTTGTCCTTGTCGCGCGCCGGCTGCGGGATGTAGCGGTCGACCTCCGCCATCAGCTTCAGCACCGACTGCTCGCCCTGCTCCGGGTTCTTGTCCTCCAGCGCCATCAGCGCCGAGCCGCGCACCACCGGGATGTCGTCGCCCGGGATACTGGTAGCTCTTCAGAAGCTCGCGCACCTCGAGCTCGACCAGGTCCAGCAGCTCGGGGTCGTCGACCATGTCGACCTTGTTCATGTACACCACCAGCGCCGGCACGCCGACCTGGCGGGCCAGCAGGATGTGCTCGCGGGTCTGCGGCATCGGGCCGTCGGCCGCACTACACCACCAGGATCGCCCCGTCCATCTGCGCCGCACCGGTGATCATGTTCTTCACGTAGTCGGCATGGCCCGGGCAGTCGACGTGCGCGTAGTGGCGGTTCGTCGTCTCGTACTCGACATGCGCCGTCGAGATCGTGATGCCGCGCTCGCGCTCCTCCGGCGCCTTGTCGATCTGGTCGTACGCCGTGAACGTCGCCCCGCCCGTCTTCGCCAGGATCTTGGTGATCGCCGCCGTCAGCGACGTCTTGCCGTGATCGACGTGCCCGATCGTCCCGATGTTGCAGTGCGGCTTGTTCCGCTCAAACTTCGCCTTCGTCATGGTCTTGGTCCCTAATCAATCGGTCCTGGTTCGATCGGCGGTCTGTTAGCCCGCCAGCTTGGCGACGACTTCGTCCGCCACGGCCTGCGGTACAGGCGCGTAGTGGTCGAAGGTCATGGTGTAGGCAGCGCGGCCCTGGGTCATCGACCGCAGCGTGTTCACGTAGCCGAACATGTTGGCGAGCGGCACCATGGCATCGATGACCTGCGCGTTGCCGCGGGCATCCATGCCGAGGATCTGGCCGCGCCGGCTGTTCAGGTCGCCGATGCAGTCGCCCATGTAGTCGTCGGGCGTCACCACCTCGACCTTCATGATCGGCTCGAGGAGCTTGCACTGCGCCTTGGCGAGGCCGTCGCGGAACGCCGCGCGGGCGGCGATCTCGAAGGCCAGCACGCTCGAATCGACGTCGTGGTAGTTGCCGTCGACCAGCGTCGCCTTGAAGTCGATCACCGGGAAGCCGGCCAGCACGCCGGTCTCGCGCGAGGCCGCCGAGGCCCTTCTCGACGCCGGGAATGAATTCCTTCGGGATCGAGCCGCCGACGACCTTGCTCTCGAAGCTGTAGCCCGAGCCGGGCGCGCCCGGCTCGAACACGATCTTGACGCGGGCGAACTGGCCCGAGCCGCCGCTCTGCTTCTTGTGGGTGTAGTCGATCTCGGACTTGCGGCCGAGCGTCTCGCGATAGGCGACCTGCGGGGCGCCGACATTGGCGTCGACCTTGTAGGTGCGGCGCAGGATGTCGACCTTGATCTCGAGATGGAGCTCGCCCATGCCCTTGATGACGGTCTGGCCCGTCTCCGGGTCGGTCGAGACGCGGAAGGTCGGGTCCTCCTGGACGAGACGGCCCAGCGCCTGGCCCATCTTCTCCTGGTCGGCCTTCGACTTCGGCTCGATGGCGAGCTCGATGACCGGATCCGGGAAGTCCATCTTCTCGAGGATCACCGGATGGTCGGGATCGCACAGCGTGTCGCCGGTGGTGACGCTCTTGAGGCCGGCCAGGGCGATGATGTCGCCGGCGCGCGCTTCCTTCACGTCCTCACGGTTGTTGGCATGCATCAGCAGCATGCGGCCGATGCGCTCCTTGCGGTCCTTGGTGCTGTTCAGCACGCCGGTCGCCGACTCGAGCACGCCCGAATAGACGCGCGCGAAGGTGAGCGAGCCGACGAACGGGTCGGTCATGATCTTGAAGGCGAGCGCCGACAGCGGCGCGTCGTCGCTCGACGGCAGCGTGATCGGCTCGTCGGTGCCCATCTTCACGCCCTTGACGTCGGCCACGTCGATCGGCGCCGGCAGGTAGTTGACGACGGCGTCGAGCATGGGCTGCACGCCCTTGTTCTTGAACGCCGAGCCGCACAGCACCGGCACGAAGGCGTAGGAGATCGTGCCCTTGCGGATGCACTTGATCAGCGTGTCGTAGTCGGGCTGCTCGCCGGCCAGGTACTTCTCGAGCGCGACGTCGTCCTGCTCGACGGCCATCTCGAGCATCTTGTGGCGCCATTCGGCGGCCTGCTCCTTGAGGTCGTCCGGGATCTCGACGACCTCGTACTTGGCGCCCAGCGTCTCTTCCAGCCAGATGATCGCCTTGTTGGAAACCAGGTCGACCAGGCCCTTGTAGTTGGACTCGATGCCGATCGGGATCTGGGTGACCAGCGGCTTGCTGCCCAGGCGGTCCCTGATCATGTCGACGGTGCGCCAGAAGTTGGCGCCGGTGCGGTCCATCTTGTTGACGAAGCAGATGCGCGGCACGCCGTACTTGTCGGCCTGGCGCCACACCGTCTCCGACTGCGGCTCGACGCCGGCCACGCTGTCGAACACGCAGACCGCGCCGTCGAGCACGCGCAGGCGAGCGCTCGACCTCGATGGTGAAGTCGACGTGGCCCGGCGTGTCGATGATGTTGATGCGGTAGGTCGGGCCCGCGTTGGGGCCGGTCTCGACCTTCCAGAAGCAGGTGGTGGCGGCCGACGTGATGGTGATGCCGCGCTCCTGCTCCTGCTCCATCCAGTCCATGGTCGCGGCGCCGTCATGGACTTCGCCGATCTTATGCGACTTGCCGGTGTAGTAGAGGATGCGCTCGGTCGTCGTCGTCTTGCCGGCGTCGATATGCGCCATGATACCGATGTTGCGGTAGTGCGCGATGGGGGTGGTGCGAGCCATGGAGGGGCTTTCTCGAGGAGGGCGTCTTGGGCGCGCTTACCAGCGGTAATGCGCAAACGCCTTGTTGGCGTCGGCCATCTTGTGGGTGTCTTCGCGCTTCTTGACCGCGTTGCCGCGGCGGTTGAAGGCGTCGAGCAGCTCGGCCGAGAGCTTCTCGGTCATGCTGTGGCCCGAGCGGTCGCGGGCGGCCTGGATGATCCAGCGGATGGCCAGCGCCTGGCGGCGCTCCGGACGGACCTCGACCGGCACCTGGTAGGTGGCGCCGCCGACGCGGCGCGAGCGGACCTCGACGGCCGGCTTGACGTTCTCCAGCGCCTCGTGGAAGGCGGGGACCGGATCCTGCTTGAGCTTGCTCTGGACCTCGTCGAGGGCGCCGTAGACGACGCGCTCGGCGACCGACTTCTTGCCACGCTCCATGAGCGTGTTCATGAACTTGGTGAGGACGATGTCGCCGAACTTGGCGTCCGGCAGGACTTCGCGTTTCTCGGCAGCGCGACGACGGGACATGTGTTCCTCCCCGCCTTACTTCGGACGCTTCGCGCCGTACTTCGAACGGCGTTGCTTGCGGTCCTTGACGCCCTGCGTATCGAGGGTGCCGCGAATGATGTGATAGCGCACGCCGGGCAGATCCTTGACGCGACCGCCGCGGATCATGACCACCGAATGCTCCTGCAGGTTGTGGCCTTCGCCCGGGATGTAGCTCACCACCTCGTAGCCGTTGGTGAGGCGCACCTTGGCGACCTTGCGCAGCGCCGAGTTCGGCTTCTTCGGCGTGGTCGTGTAGACGCGGGTGCAGACGCCGCGCTTCTGCGGGCAGGCCTGCAGCGCCGGCACCTTGTTGCGCGCGGTGAGGCCGTGGCGCTGCTTGCGGATCAACTGGTTGATGGTCGGCATCGACTTCCGGTTTCCTTGTCGCCGTCTCGGGTCCGCCCAGGTCAGGGCATCGGCGCAAAGCGAATGCGCGGGCATAGCGGCAAGAGCGCAGCGCCCGCGCGATAAAAACTCTGCGGCCAGAAGGCCTGACTTGTAGCGGTCCTCGGCGTCAGGCTGCGTCTAGGCTTGCGCCTACTACCAGCCCCCAGCAGAGGTGGCGCGCTTATATGGCCGCTGTTGTCAGGGCGTCAAGCACGCTGCGGTGCATTTCTCTTTGATATCGTTGGCTATTCCCGGCCTTCGCTCGCACGACTCGTTCATGACCGAGTGCGGTTAGGCGGCGCAGGATCTAACAACTAGATATTGTGTTCTTTATGGAGCGACCCTAAGAGCCCCGAGCCGCTCGAACGCCGCGCAGATAATTCTTGCGTACGAGAGAGCTCCAGATTCGCGTGACGGCACTCCAGGAATTATGGCCCCAGCAGGTTTACTTCGCCGCGGCGTGCGCTATCGGAGCGGCCATGTTGCGCAACGGCCAAGCTCTGCATGCCGGCTTCGAACGCCCTCTTGGGGCGGGAGCGGTCGTGCGCGCGGTCATCTGACCTAGAAGCCGATCCTCCCCAGCCCCGCCACGATGGCCGGGGCTTCAGCGCAAGGTCCCGTCCGTCCGGCGAACGGAAGCGAGACCCGACATGACGACCTCCAAGCCAGCCACTGCCGCCGACGCCGGTGCTTCGAAACCCGGCGCCTGATCCTGCGCCCGCTGCGCGCGAGGACGATGCCGGTCATCCAGCGCCGCTTCCCGCACTGGGACGTGGTGCGCTACCTGGCCGCCCACATTCCGTGGCCGTATCCGGCCGACGGCGCGGCGAGCCATGTGGCGCAATGCCTTGGACAGATGGCGCGGGGCGAGAAGTGCTATTGGGCGATCGTCCTGAAGGGCGGCCCGGACGAGCTGATCGGCCGCATCGACCTGTGGCCCGACGACGGCGTGAGCCGCGACCAGCGCGGCTTCTGGCTGGATCCGGCGTTCGCGGGCCGCGGCCTGATGACCGAGGCCGCCGAGCGCGTGACCGAGTTCGCCTTCGTCGAACTCGGCTGGCCGCATCTATGGCTGAGCAACGCCGAGAACAACCGGGCGCTCGCGCCGCATCAAGGAGAAGCAGGGCGCGCGGCTGATCGATCGCGAACCCTCGCGCTACGTCGCGGGCGAGGGCATGCGCATGGTCTGGCTGCTCGACGCGCGAAGAATGGCTGGCGCGGCACGACGCCGAGCCATCGTGGAGCGCATGCCAAAGAAAAAGGCCGTCACCTTGCGGTGACGGCCTTCGCCTCTTCGATGCGTCCGACGATCAGTCGTCGGCCGCGTGTTCCTGCTCGAGCGTCGGGACCGGCTGGTCCTCGCCGTCGGCGCCGGCGGCCAGGATGGCCCGGTCGCGCTGGGCGGCGATCGCCTTCAGCCGGTTGACCACTCCGCCGGTGCCCGCCGGGATCAGGCGGCCGACGATGACGTTCTCCTTGAGGCCCTGCAGCGTGTCGACGCGGCCCGAGACGGCCGCCTCGGTGAGCACGCGCGTGGTCTCCTGGAAGGACGCCGCCGAGATGAACGACTTGGTCTGCAGGCTGGCCTTGGTGATGCCGAGCAGCACCGGGTCGGCCTTGGCAGGCTTCAGCTTCTCGGCCGCGAGCTTGGCGTTCTCGAGCTCGAACTCCTGCTTGTCGATCTGCTCGCCGATCAGGAAGGTCGAGATCGCCGGCGTCGGTGATCTCGACCTTCTGCAGCATCTGACGCGCGATCGTCTCGATGTGCTTGTCGTTGATCTTCACGCCCTGCAGTCGATAGACCTCCTGGATCTCGTTGACCAGGTACTCGGCCAGCTTCTCGATGCCGAGCACGCGCAGGATGTCGTGCGGCACCGGGTTGCCGTCGATCAGGAGATCGCCGCGCTCCACGAAGTCGCCTTCCTGGACGGCGATGCGCTTGCCCTTCGGGATCAGGTACTCGACAGGCTCCGCACCCTCGCCTTCCGGCACGATCAGGATGCGGCGCTTGTTCTTGTAGTCCTTGCCGAACTCGATGCGGCCCGCGATGTCGCAGATGATCGCGAAGTCCTTGGGCTTGCGCGCCTCGAACAGCTCGGCCACGCGCGGCAGACCGCCCGTGATGTCGCGGTTCTTGCCGCCCTCGCGCGGGATGCGCGCGAGGATGTCGCCGGCATGGACCTCCTGGCCGTTCTCGACCGACAGGACCGAGTCGATCGACAGCAGGTAGCGGGCCTCCTGGCCGTTGGCCAGCATGATCGGATTGCCGTCGGCATCGTGGATGGCGATGCGCGGACGCAGGTCGCCGCCGCGCGGCTGGCCCTTCCAGTCGACGACGACGCGGTTGGAGATGCCCGTGGAGTCGTCGATCACCTCGCGCATCGACACGCCCTCGACCAGGTCGACATAGACCGCCTTGCCCGCCTTCTCGGTGATGATCGGCAGGGTGTAGGGGTCCCATTCGGCGAGCTTCTGGCCCTTGGTGACCGGCGTGTCGTTGTCGACCAGCAGGCGCGCGCCGTAGGGCACGCGATGCTTGGCGCGCTCGCGCTGGGCGCCGTCGATCAGCACCAGCTCGGTGTTGCGGCCCATCACCACCGGCACGCCCGGCGCTGTTGACCACGACGTTGCGGTTGCGCACCTGGACGTGGCCGTCGTGGCTCGCCTCGATGCTCGACTGCTCGGCGCCGCGCTGGGCGGCGCCGCCGATGTGGAAGGTGCGCATGGTGAGCTGGGTGCCCGGCTCGCCGATCGACTGGGCGGCGATGACGCCGACCGCCTCGCCGATGTTGACCTTGCGTGCCGCGCGCCAGGTCGCGGCCGTAGCACTTGCCGCAGACGCCGGTCTTGGTGTCGCAGGTCAGCACCGAGCGGATGCGCATCTCCTCGATGCCCGCCTTCTCGATCTGCTCGACCGTGACCTCGTCGATCAGGTCGCCCGACTTGCAGATCGACCGTGCCGTTCAGCGGATCGACGACGTCGTCGAGCGCGGTGCGGCCGAGCACGCGCTCGGAGAGCGGCTCGATCACGTCGCCGCCGTCGACGACCGCCCGCATCGTGAGGCCGCGGTTCGGTGCCGCAATCCTCCTCGAAGATGATGCAGTCCTGGGCCACGTCGACCAGGCGCCGCGTCAGGTAGCCCGAGTTGGCGGTCTTGAGCGCGGTGTCGGCCAGGCCCTTGCGCGCGCCGTGGGTGGAGTTGAAGTACTCCAGCACGCTACAGGCCTTCCTTGAAGTTCGAGATGATCGGCGTCTCGATGATCTCGCCCGAGGGCTTGGTCATGAGGCCGCGCATGCCGGCGAGCTGCTTCATCTGCGTGGTCGATCCGCGCGCACCGGAGTGCGCCATCATCCACACCGAGTTCACCGGCTTGCCGGGCTTGGGCGTCGAAATGCCCTTCATCATCTCCTCGGCCACGCGGTCCGAGCAGCGCGACCAGGCGTCGACCACCTTGTTGTACTTCTCGCCCGAGGTGATCAGGCCGTCCTGGTACTGCTGCTCGTACTCCTTGACCTCCTTCTGCGTCTGGCGACCAGCTTCTCCTTGGCGGCCGGGATGACGAGGTCGTCCTTGCCGAAGGAGATGCCGGCGCGGCAGGCGTGATAGAAGCCGAGGCCCATCAGGCGATCGGCGAAGAGCACCGTCTCCTTCTGGCCGCAGTGGCGGTAGACCGAGTCGATGACGTTCTGCAGGTCCTTCTTCGTCAGAAGCCGGTTGATCAGCGAGAACGGCAGGTTCGGGTGCTTGGGCAGGATCTGCGCCAGCAGGATGCGGCCCGGCGTGGTCTCGACCACGCGGCTGGCCAGCACGCGCCCTTGTCGTCGTAGGCCTCGAGGCGGCCCTTTGATCTTGGCGTGCATCGAGAGCGACTGCTTGTGCAGCGCATGCTCGAGCTCGCCGATGTCGGCGAACAGCGAGCCTTCGCCCGGCTCGCCGTCGCGCTCGAGCGTGATGTAGTAGATGCCGAGCACGATGTCCTGGCGACGGCACGATGATCGGCTTGCCGCTGGCGGGCGACAGGATGTTGTTGGTCGACATCATCAGCACGCGCGCCTCGAGCTGGGCTTCCAGCGACAGCGGCACGTGGACCGCCATCTGGTCGCCGTCGAAGTCGGCGTTGAAGGCGGTGCAGACCAGCGGATGGAGCTGGATCGCCTTGCCCTCGATCAGCACCGGCTCGAAGGCCTGGATGCCGAGGCGGTGCAGCGTCGGCGCGCGGTTGAGCAGCACCGGATGCTCGCGGATCACCTCTTCGAGGATGTCCCACACCTCCGGCCGCTCCTTCTCGACCATGCGCTTGGCGGCCTTGATGGTGTTGGCCATGCCGTAGGCCTGCAGGCGCGAGTAGATGAACGGCTTGAACAGCTCGAGCGCCATCTTCTTCGGCAGGCCGCACTGTTGCAGCTTGAGCTCCGGGCCGACCACGATGACCGAGCGGCCCGAGTAGTCGACGCGCTTGCCGAGCAGGTTCTGGCGGAAGCGGCCCTGCTTGCCCTTCAGCATGTCGGACGAGCGACTTCAGCGGACGCTTGTTGGCGCCGGTGATGACGCGGCCGCGGCGGCCGTTGTCGAACAGCGCGTCGACCGACTCCTGCAGCATGCGCTTCTCGTTGCGCACGATGATGTCGGGCGCGCGCAGCTCGATCAGCCGCTTCAGCCGGTTGTTGCGGTTGATGACGCGGCGGTAGAGGTCGTTGAGGTCCGAGGTGGCGAAGCGGCCGCCGTCGAGCGGCACCAGCGGGCGCAGCTCGGGCGGGATCACCGGCACCAGCTCGAGGATCATCCACTCCGGACGGGCGCCGGATTCGATGAAGCTTTCGCAGAGCTTGAGGCGCTTCACCAGCTTCTTGCGCTTGGCCTCCGAGGTCGTCTCGCGCAGCTCCTCGCGCAGGCGCGGCCGCTCCTCGTTGAGGTCGATGACCTGCAGCATGGCGCGGATCGCCTCGGCGCCGATGTCGGCGCGGAACGGATCGTCGCCGTACTCGTCGAGCGCGTTGAGGTACTGCTCCTCGTTCAGCAGCTCGCGGTACTTGAGCGGCGTCAGGCCGGGCTCGGTGACCACGTAGTTCTCGAAATAGAGGATGCGCTCGAGGTCGCGCAGCGTCATGTCGAGCAGCAGCCCGATGCGGCTCGGCAGCGACTTCAGGAACCAGATGTGCGCCACCGGCGAGGCGAGCTCGATATGGCCCATGCGCTCGCGGCGCACCTTGGTGAGCGTCACCTCGACGCCGCACTTCTCGCAGGTGATGCCGCGGAACTTCATGCGCTTGTACTTGCCGCACAGGCACTCGTAGTCCTTGATCGGTCCGAAGATGCGGGCGCAGAACAGCCCGTCACGCTCCGGCTTGAAGGTGCGGTAGTTGATGGTCTCCGGCTTCTTGATCTCGCCGTGGCTCCAGGCGCGGATGCGCTCGGGGCTGGCGATCGAGATGCGGATCTCGTCGAAGGTCGGAGTGCCCTGCGGCTGGCCCAGTACGTTGATGAGGTCGGTCATCTGTGTCCTACGGGTTCGGTGGACTTAATCGGGAAGAGAGAGTCGGCCACGCTCAGTGGCCGACGGTCTGCCATCGGCCGGACTGATTGAGTTCGACGTTGAGGCCGAGCGAGCGCAGCTCCTTGACCAGGACGTTGAAGGATCTCGGGGATGCCCGCCTCGAAGGTGTCGTCGCCGCGCACGATGGCCTCGTAGACCTTGGTGCGGCCGGCCACGTCGTCCGACTTGACGGTGAGGATCTCCTGCAGCGTGTAGGCGGCGCCGTAGGCCTCGAGCGCCCACACCTCCATCTCGCCGAAGCGCTGGCCGCCGAACTGCGCCTTGCCGCCCAGCGGCTGCTGGGTGACCAGGCTGTAGGGGCCGATCGAACGGGCGTGGATCTTGTCGTCCACCAGATGGTGCAGCTTCAGCATGTAGATGTAGCCCACGGTCACCTTGCGGTCGAACGGCTCGCCGGTGCGGCCGTCGACCAGGGTGACCTGGCCCGACTTGTCGAGGCCGGCCATTTCCAGCATGTCGACGATGTCGGCTTCGTGCGCGCCGTCGAACACCGGCGAGGCGAACGGAACGCCCGTCGACGAGGTTGCGTGGCGAGCTCGATCGTGCGCTCGTCGTCGAGATCGGCGATCTCGGCCTTGTAGGCCTTCTCGCCATAGATCTCGCGCAGCTGCTTGCGGACCTGGGCCGACCGACGCCTCGCGGGCGCCGTTGACCATGTCGCCGATCTTCTTGCCGAGGCCCGCCGCGGCCCAGCCGAGATGGGTCTCGAGGATCTGGCCGACGTTCATGCGGCGACGGCACGCCGAGCGGATTGAGCACGATGTCGACCGGCGTGCCGTCCTCGAGGTACGGCATGTCCTCGAGCGGCATGATGCGGCGAGATCACGCCCTTGTTGCCGTGGCGGCCGGCCATCTTGTCGCCCGGCTGCAGCTTGCGCTTGGCGGCGACGAAGACCTTGACCATCTTCATCACGCCCGGCGGCAGCTCGTCGCCGCGCTGCAGCTTGTCGACCTTGCTGTCGAAGCGGTCCTGCAGGCGCTTCATCGACTCGTCGATACTGCTTGTTCGACCGCCTCGAGCTCGCCCTGCCGCTTGTCGGTCCTTGACGGCGATCTGGCGCCACTGGCCCGGCGTGTACTCGCCCAGCACCTTGTCGGTGATCGCGCGTGCCCGGCTTGAGGCCCTTGGGCCCGCCGGCCGCCGTCTGGTTCATCAGCATTTCCTGGAGCTGGCTGTAGAAGCTGCGCTCCAGGATGGCGCTTCTCGTCGTCGCGGTCCTTGGCCGAGCCGCTCGATCTCGTCGCGCTCGATGGCGAGCGCGCGCTCGTCCTTGTCGACGCCGCGGCGGTTGAACACGCGGACCTCGACGACCGTGCCCTCGACGCCCGGCGGCAGCCTTGAGCGAGGTGTCGCGCACGTCGGCCGCCTTCTCGCCGAAGATGGCGCGCAGCAGCTTCTCTTCCGGCGTCATCGGGCTCTCGCCCTTCGGCGTGATCTTGCCGACCAGGATGTCGCCCGGCTTCACCTCGGCGCCGATATAGACGATGCCGGCCTCGTCGAGGTTCTTGAGCGCTTCCTCGCCGACGTTCGGGATGTCGCGGCGTGATCTCCTCCTGGCCCGAGCTTGGTGTCGCGGGCCATGACCTCGAACTCCTCGATGTGGATCGAGGTGAAGACGTCGTCGCTGCACGATGCGCTCGGAGAGCAGGATCGAGTCCTCGAAGTTGTAGCCATTCCACGGCATGAACGCGACGAGCACGTTCCGGCCCAGCGCCAGCTCGCCGATCGCGGGTCGACGGACCGTCGGCGATGATGTCGCCCTTCTTGCACCTGGTCGCCGACCTTCACCAGCGGACTGCTGGGTGATGCAGGTGTTCTGGTTGGAGCGCTGGAACTTCAGCAGGTTGTAGATGTCGACCGCCCGACTGGTTGGGGCCGACGTCGTCGGTCGCGCGCACGACGATGCGCGTGGCGTCGACCTGGTCGACCACGCCGGTGCGGCGCGCGGCGATCGCGACGCCCGAGTCGCGCGCCACCACCTCTTCCATGCCGGTGCCGACCAGCGGCGCTTCGGCCTGGATCAGCGGCACCGCCTGGCGCTGCATGTTCGAGCCCATCAGCGCGCGGTTGGCGTCGTCGTTCTCGAGGAACGGGATCAGCGCCGCGGCGACCGAGACGATCTGCTTGGGCGAGACGTCGATCGAAGTCGATCGTCTCGGGCGCGGCCGAGGATGTACTCGCCGCCCTTGCGGCACTGCACCAGCGTCGGCGGTGAAGCGTGCCGCGGGCGTCGATCTCGGCGTTGGCCTGGGCGACCGTGTAGCGGCCCTCCTCCATCGCCGAGAGGTAGACGACCTCGTCGGTGACGCGGCTGCTCGACGACCTTGCGGTACGGGCGTCTCGATGAAGCCGTACTGGTTGACGCGGCGCGTAGGTGGCGAGCGAGTTGATCAGGCCGATGTTCGGGCCTTCCGGCGTCTCGATCGGGCAGATGCGGCCGTAATGCGTCGGATGCACGTCGCGCACCTCGAAGCCGGCGCGCTCGCGCGTGAGACCGCCCGGTCCCAGCGCCGAGAGGCGGCGCTTGTGCGTGACCTCCGACAGCGGGTTGGTCTGGTCCATGAACTGCGATGAGCTGGCTCGAGCCGAAGAACTCGCGCACCGCCGCCGCCGCCGGCTTGGCGTTGATCAGGTCGTGCGGCATCACGGTGTCGATGTCGATCGAGCTCATGCGCTCGCGTGATCGCGCGCTCCATGCGCAGCAGGCCGACGCGATACTGGTTCTCCATCAGCTCGCCGACCGAGCGGACGCGGCGGTTGCCGAGATGATCGATGTCGTCGATCTCGCCGCGGCCGTCCTTGAGGCCGTGCAGGACCTTGACGACCGCGAGGATGTCCTCGCGGCGCAGCGTGCGCTGGCGTGTCGGGCACGCTCTCGAAGTCGAGGCGCATGTTCATCTTGACGCGGCCGACCGGCGAGAGGTCGTAGCGGTCGAGGTCGAACAGCAGGCCCTGGAACAGGGTCTCGGCCTGCTCCGAGCGTCGGCGGCTCGCCCGGGCGCATGACGCGGTAGATGTCGAGCAGCGCCTCTTCACGGTTGGAGTTCTTGTCGGCCGCCAGAGTGTTGCGGATGTAGGGGCCGACATTGACGTGATCGATGGCGAGCGTCGGCAGGACGTCGATGCCGTTCTCCTCGAACAGGTCGAGCACCGCCTGGGTGATCTCCTGGCCGGCCTCGACGTAGATCTCGCCGGTCTTCTCGTTGATGACGTCGAGCGCGGCGTAGCGGCCGATCAGCTCCTCGGCCGAGACGCGCATCTCCTTCAGGCCCTGCTCCTTGAGGCGGGCGAGCAGGCGCGGCGTCATCTTGGTGCCGGCGTCGGCCACCGACTTGCCGGTCTTGCCGTTCACCAGGTCGTGGGTGAGCTTCACGCCGCGCATCGACTCGGCGTCGAACGGCGTGTTCCAGCCGTCCTTCTCGCGCTTGTAGACGACCTGGCCGTAGAACGCGGCCAGGATCTCCTCGGGCGACAGGCCCTGGGCCTCCGACGGATCGAGCGTCTGGTTCTTGGCGATGGCGGCGGCGCGCTTCTTCCAGGTCGCGTCGTTGTCGAGCGCGAGCAGCAGCGTCGTCACCGGGATCTTGCGGCGACGGTCGATGCGCACGTGGATCAGGTCCTTGGCGTCGAACTCGAAGTCGAGCCACGAGCCGCGATAGGGGATGATGCGCGCGGCGAACAGGTACTTGCCCGAGCTGTGGGTCTTGCCCTTGTCGTGGTCGAAGAAGACGCCCGGCGAGCGGTGCATCTGGCTGACGATGACGCGCTCGGTGCCGTTGACGATGAAGGTGCCGTTGTCGGTCATGAGCGGCATGTCGCCCATGTAGACATCCTGCTCCTTGATGTCGCGGATCGAGCGCGAGCCGGCTTCCTCGTCGATGTCCCACACCACGAGCTGCAGCGTCACCTTGAGCGGCGCGGCATAGGTGATGCCGCGCTGCTGGCACTCCTCGACGTCGTACTTGGGCTCTTCGAACTCGTACTTCACGAACTCGAGGCTGGCGCGCTCGGCGAAGTCCTTGATCGGGAACACGCCGCGGAAGACCTCCTGCAGGCCCGGACTGGGTGCGCTTGGCCGCCGGAATCGTGCGCTGCAGGAAGCCCTCGTAAGAGCTCTTCTGCACCTCGATGAGGTTGGGCATCGGCGCCACAGACTCGATGTGGCCGAAGAAACGACGGATCCGTTTGCGCGTGTTGAAGGCCGTGGCCATCCTGCGTCCTCGAAGGTTCAAGGGCGGTAGAAATACCCGCTGCTTTCTCGGAGCTCCCGGCCCGCCAGCCGTTCGCCCCATCCGTCGCAGAGGGCCACTTGTCGGAGCGGACCTCTGGGGATCCGCTCAGATAAGGAGCCATCGTCGCTTATCAAGCCCGTCTCCCCGCCAGGAGAGCCGGACCCTGACTGACGTCTTACTTGAGTTCGACCTTGGCGCCCTCGGCCTCGAGCTTGGCCTTGAGCTTCTCGGCGTCCGCCTTGGGCACGCCTTCCTTGACCGCCTTGGGCGCCGCTTCGACCAGGTCCTTGGCCTCCTTGAGGCCGAGACCGGTGATCTCGCGCACCGCCTTGATGACGTTGATCTTCTTGTCGCCGGCGGCGGCAGCATGACGGTGAACTCGTCCTTCACTTCGACCGGAGCGGCAGCCGCGGCACCAGCGGCGGCGACGGCGACCGGAGCGGCGGCGCTGACGCCCCACTTCTCCTCGAGCAGCTTGCTGAGCTGAGCGGCCTCGAGGACCGTCAGGGTCGAGAGCTCTTCGACCAGCTTTTCCAGATTAGCCATTGTCTGTCTCCTGAGTAACCCGAACTTCGGATGCGTTGATCGTGATGTCGATACGTCGAGACTTACGCCGCCTTCGCGCCGTCTTCCTTGGCTCCGTACGCTCCGAACACGCGAGCGAGCTGACCGGCCGGCGCCGCCAGAACAACCGCCACCTTGGTGGCCGGCGCCTGGAGGAGACCGATGATCTTGCCCCGCAGAGCATCGAGGGAGGGCAGCGTGGCGAGAGCCTGGACGCCTGCGACGTCCAGCGTGTTCTCACCCAGCGCACCACCGACGATGGTCAGCTTCGCGTTGTCCTTGGCGAAGGCCGCGATGACCTTCGCCGCAGCGACCGGATCCTCGGAGTAAGCGATGGCAGTCGGGCCCTTGAACAAGGATCCGAGCGCCGTGAAGCGCGTGCCCTCGAGGGCACGCAGCGTGAGCCTGTTCTTGGCGACCTTGTAGCTCGCGCCGGCTGCCCTGACCTTGCGGCGCAGGTCCGTCACTTCCTGGACAGTCAAGACCGGTCTGGCGGGTGACCACCATCAGGTTCGCGTCCTTGAAGATCTGGTTCAGCTCGACGATCGCCTCGGCCTTTTCCGAACGATTCACGGCTTTCTCCAACTTTGGCCCAACCCGGGGATCCGGATCGGACCGGCTGCGTTACAGACCGCAGCCTCCGTTAGCGGGTAAGCGCGAACGGAGACCTCGCGGTCCGGTTCGCCTGCCCCGGAAGTTCGGGCGCGTGCGCGCACATCGAAGTGCTGCGTCGATTCCCTTGCCCCCGTCTGCGCCGGCGGGTTTCCCCATTACGCTCATCCCTTGCGAGGATGAAGCACCTGCGGTCTCGGACAGGTGGAGCTCGAAGACCCTTGCGGCCTCTTCGCTCTCTCCGCCGCCGGCCAGAAACGCAGGCGACGGAAACTCGAAAACTCTTGTCGCCGATCCGCGCTCAGTTGAGCGCGGTGGCCGGGTCGAGCTTGACGCCCGGACCCATCGTGGAACTCAGCGACACCTTCTTGATGAAGGTGCCCTTGGCGCCGCTCGGCTTGGCGCGGTTGATCGCGCTCACCAGCGCCTTGACGTTGGCGGTGATCGCCTCCTCGCTGAACGAGGCCTTGCCGACACCAGCATGAATGATGCCAGCCTTCTCGGCGCGGAACTCGATCGAGCCGGCCTTGGCGGCCTTCACGGCGGCGGTGACGTCCTGGGTCACCGTGCCGAGCTTGGGGTTCGGCATCAGGCCGCGCGGGCCCAGCACCTTACCGAGACGGCCGACCACGCCCATCATGTCGGGCGTGGCAATGCAGCGCTCGAAATTGATCTCGCCGCCGTTGATCTTCTCGGCGAGGTCCTCGGCGCCGACCACGTCGGCGCCGGCGGCCTTGGCCTCCTCGGCCTTGGCGCCGCGGGCGAACACCGCCACGCGCACCGACTTGCCGGTGCCGTTGCGGCAGCTCGATCATGCCGCGCACCGCCTGGTCGGCGTGGCGCGGATCGATGCCGAGGTTCATCGCGACCTCGATGGTCTCGTCGAACTTCGCCTTGGCGTTGGCCTTGACGATCTTCACCGCCTCTTCGAGCGGATAGGTCTTGTCGCGGTCGACGGTCTCCGACGCGGTCTTGTATCGCTTGCCGTGCGCCATGGCCTACTCCACCACCTGGAGGCCCATCGAGCGGGCCGAACCCACCACCTGGGCCATCGCCGATCTCGACCGAATCGCAGTTGAGATCGGGCATCTTCTGCTCGGCGATCTCCTCGACCTGCTGCTTGGTCACCCTGCCGACGATCTGCGTGCCGACCGTCTTGGCGCCCGATTCGATGCCCGCCGCCTTCTTGAGGAAGTAGCTCACCGGCGGCGTCTTGGTGACGAAGATGAAGCTGCGGTCCTGGAACACGGTGATGACCACCGGGATCGGCATGCCGGCTTCCATCTTCTGCGTACGCGCGTTGAACTGCTTGCAGAATTCCATGATGTTGACGCCCTGCTGACCGAGCGCGCGGCCCGATCGGCGGCGACGGATTGGCCTTGCCGGCCGGCACCTGCAGCTTGACGTAGGCCTGGATCTTCTTGGCCATGCTTGCCCCTCCACTGGGCGGCGCGGTACGGCCATGGCAGGCCTCCCGCACCTATGTTAGGGTCAAGTCCTTGATCCGTAAGGATTTTCGGTCTCGACCACCGCATGAGAAAAGGCCGGCGCACGGCCAGCCCTCTCAAGGGCGCGGGGTCTAGCAAATTAGACCGCCCGCCACAACCCCTGAATTTGATGCCCCTATATGGGGGCAGATCAGATCTTTTCCACCTGCGCGTAGTCGAGCTCGACCGGGGTCGAGCGGCCGAAGATCGACACCGCGACCTTCAGGCGTGCCCGTTCTTCGTCCACATCCTCGACCGTGCCGTTGAAAGAGGCAAACGGGCCGTCGGCCACCTTGACCTGCTCGCCGATCTCGAAGCTGACGGCGGGCTTGGGCCGCTCCACGCCCTCCTGGACCTGGCGCAGGATGCGGCCGGCCTCGGTTTCCGAGATCGGCACCGGCTTGCCGCGGCCGCCGCCGCCCAGGAAGCCGGTGACCTTGGCGGTGTTCTTGATCAGGTGCCAGGTGTCGTCGGTGAGGTCCATCTTCACCAGCACATAGCCCGGGAAGAACTTGCGCTCGGTCTGGACCTTCGAGCCGCGGCGCACTTCGACCACTTCCTCGGTCGGCACCATGACCTGGGAGATCTCCTCGGCGAGGCCCTTCTTCTCGGCCTGTTCGCGGATCGACTGGGCGACCTTGTTCTCGAAGCCCGAATAGGCGTGAACGACGTACCAACGATGAGCCATGTCAGGAAACCCCGAGCAGCAGCTTCACGACGAAGCCAATGATCTTGTCGGCCACCAGGAAGAACAACGCCGCGATCACGACGAAGATAAAGACCATGCTGGTGGTGATCATGGTCTCGCGCCGGGTCGGCCAGGTGACCTTGGCCACCTCGGCGCGAACCTCGCGGACGAATTCGATCGGATTCTTCGTCATGCTCTCTGTTCTTCAAAAGATGGCAGGAGTGGAGGGACTCGAACCCCCGGCCCTCGGTTTTGGAGACCGATGCTCTACCAACTGAGCTACACTCCTAGAGGCCGCGCTCCTCTCTATAGCACTACTTGACGACTTTGGTGACGACGCCGGCGCCGACGGTCCGGCCGCCCTCGCGGATGGCGAAGCGCAGGCCCTCGTCCATGGCGATCGGCTGGATCAGCTCGACCACCAGCCGCGCGTTGTCGCCCGGCATCACCATCTCGGTGCCCTCCGGCAGCGTCACCACGCCCGTCACGTCGGTCGTGCGGAAGTAGAACTGCGGACGGTAGTTGGTGAAGAACGGCGTGTGACGGCCACCCTCCTCCTTGGTCAGGATGTAGGCCTCGGCCTCGAAGTTGGTGTGCGGCGTGATCGAGCCCGGCTTGGCCAGAACCTGGCCGCGCTCGACGTCCTCGCGCGCCGACGCCGCGCAGCAGCGCGCCGATGTTGTCGCCCGCCTCGCCCTGGTCCAGCAGCTTGCGGAACATCTCGACGCCCGTCACCACCGTCTTGGCCGTCGGCCTTCAGCCCGACGATCTCGACTTCCTCGCCGACCTTCACGATGCCGCGCTCGACGCGGCCCGTCACCACCGTGCCGCGGCCCGAGATCGAGAACACGTCCTCGATCGGCATCAGGAACGGCTTGTCCTTGTCGCGCGCCGGCTGCGGGATGTAGCGGTCGACCTCCGCCATCAGCTTCAGGACCGACTGCTCGCCCTGCTCCGGCTCCTTGTCCTCCAGCGCCATCAGCGCCGAGCCGCGCACCACCGGGATGTCGTCGCCCGGGAACTGGTAGCTCTTCAGCAGCTCGCGCACCTCGAGCTCGACCAGGTCCAGAAGCTCCGGGTCGTCGACCATGTCGACCTTGTTCATGTACACCACCAGCGCCGGCACGCCGACCTGGCGCGCCAGCAGGATGTGCTCGCGGGTCTGCGGCATCGGGCCGTCGGCCGCCGACACCACCAGGATCGCGCCGTCCATCTGCGCCGCACCGGTGATCATGTTCTTCACGTAGTCGGCGTGGCCCGGGCAGTCGACGTGCGCGTAGTGGCGGTTCTTGGTCTCGTACTCGACGTGCGCCGTCGAGATCGTGATGCCGCGCTCGCGCTCCTCCGGCGCCTTGTCGATCTGGTCGTACGCCGTGAACGTCGCACCGCCCGTCTTCGCCAGGATCTTCGTGATCGCCGCCGTCAGCGACGTCTTGCCGTGATCGACGTGCCCGATCGTCCCGATGTTGCAGTGCGGCTTGTTCCGCTCAAACTTCGCCTTCGTCATGGTGTCACGATCCTCGTGATGCTTTCAGTCTTCGACTAACCGGCCTTCAAAGTGGAGCGGGTGAAGGGAATCGAACCCTCGTCGTAAGCTTGGAAGGCTTCTGCTCTACCATTGAGCTACACCCGCAACTCCTGAACAGGAGCCAAACCGACGCAACATTCCGTTGGTGGAGGGGGAAGGATTCGAACCTTCGTAGACGCGAAGTCGGCAGATTTACAGTCTGCTGCCATTGACCGCTCGGCCACCCCTCCGAACCTGCGGCAACGCGGCGCGAGATATAGCCTGTTCAGCCCGTCGAAACGGGCGCGCGTTGCTCGCAAATCCAATGGGTTACGTCAAGGCGCCAAATCCCCGTGACAGCAGGATTTGCCGCCATGCCGCCGCCATACAAGGCTCCGCCATGCGCTCCCGCCCTCACCGCCCGCTCGGCCGTCCCGCGGCGGTCACCAGTCGGTGTGGCTCTATGGCCGCCATGCCGGTGCTGGCGGCGCTGGCCAACCCCGAGCGGCGGATCGAGCGCCTGCTGGCGACCGGGCGACGTGGCCGAGCGCCACGCCACGGACTTCGCCGGCGCGTCGGCCAAGCCGAGATCCTGTCGCGCGAGGATCTCGGCCCAGCGCCTGCCGGCCGGCGCGGTCCATCAGGGATCGCGGCCCTCGTCGCGCCGCTCGAGGAGCCGCAGCTCGAGGATCGTGCTGGCGCGCTGCGGCGACAATGCCCTGGTGCTGGCGCTCGACCAGGTCACCGACCCGCACAATGTCGGCGCCATCCTGCGCTCGGCCGCGGCCTTCGGCGCTGGCCGGCGTCATCGTCACCGAGCGCCACGCGCCCGCCGACACCGGCGTGCTGGCCAAGGCCGCCTCGGGTGCGCTGGAGATCGTGCCGCTGGTGCGCGCGGTCAACCTCGCCCGCACGCTCGACCAGCTGCAAGGAAGCGGGCTTCTGGCTCTACGGCCTCGACGAGAGCGGCGACGTCAGCGATCGGCGATCTCGATCTCGGCGGCCGCGCCTGCATCGTGCTCGGCGCCGAGGGCGAAGGATTGCGCCGGCTCACCGCCGAAAAATGCGACCGGCTGGTGACCATCCCGACCGAGGCGAAACTTGCCTCGCTCAACGTCTCCAATGCGGCGGCGGTCGCCGCCTATGAATGGAAGCGGCGGCGCGCATCGTGAGGCCAAGGTAAAGACTTTATTCTCAATGACTGCCAGACGATAATTCTGACGGTGGGCCGGGTTAGCACAGTGGTAGTGCAGCGGTTTTGTAAACCGAAGGTCGGGGTTCAAATCCCTCACCCCGGCACCAGCTCCCTTCTCCCCGATTCACCCCGGAAACGCTGCATATTTACTGCATGCCCTGAGTTTTCCCAACGATTTCCACGAATTTGACTGAGTTGGCCCGCCGCATTGTTGGTGCATGAGTGGTGCACGTGGCGGGACCTTCGGCACGCAAGGGTGCAACCATGCGGAAAGACGACCGCCAAGCGGGCCGTCGATGCTGCTTCAAGCCGGGCGAGTTCATCGCCGACGACCGATCGTGCCCAGGCTCTCGTCGTGCGCCGCCTGCGCCTCGGGCCGGCTATCCTACGGCTTCCGGTACGCCTGGGACGGCAAGCGGCGCTGGATCCGGCATCGGCGTCGGCATCCCGCCGAGGAGTGTCGGCCCGCACGGCAGCGCGTGGTGCTCGCCGGCAGAGGTCGCTCGGCGCCGGGGACCCGCCGAGCCGGAGCGGCGAGGCCAGCGCGCGTCGAACGTGCGTTGAGCTGCGCGCACGAAGCTCGATCGAGGTGCTCGATGGCTTTCCTGACAGACCGCGAGTGAAGGTCAAGGGGCTGCAGGTCGACCTCGACGAAATGTAAGTCGCTCGCTGGCGCGTACGCGCGACCAAGTCGGGCACGCAGGCCATCGGCAGCATCAAGCGTTCTGAGATCAATCGCCGGGCGCAGGCGAGGATCTCCAAGTCGCTGGACGAACATCTCGCCCGGCTCCTCGATGCGGTCGGGTTGGCAGGCTATCGCGGCGGGTCGCGGACAAGGTGCTCGGCGTCGGGCAGCGCCTCATGTTCAACTGGCACGCCACACAGGGACGACGAGTTCGTGTCGCCGTTCAGTCAAGGCATGGCCCTCGCACGTCGCTGAAGGAACTGAGCCGCGACCGCATCCTCGACTGACGGCGAGATACGCACGGTGTGGCAGGCGCTCGATGAGTGCGGGCCGCCGCATATGTTCGCTTAGTGCGGGCCTTACTGCTGGAGTGGCGCGCGCTCAACGAGATGGCGCGACTGCAGCGGCCGGAAATCGTCGGCGACGTGGCCGCTGTGCCGGCACGTACCAAGACGAAACTGACCATGCCGTGCCGATCACGCCCACGTCGCGCGCCTCATCAGCTGAGCGGGTCGACGATGCGGGTGACTTCGTCGACGAACCGTTCTGAAGTTTGGCAGAAGTACAGGCGATCGAACGGAACATTTGCGATGATCCAATCGGCGACCTGGCGCATGTCTTCGTCATCAACGATGAAGTCGCAGGACGCACCGCCACGGTCACGACGCATTGCCGCCGCAAGCCGGGTTTCAGCACGCCGCGTGCTGGGTCGAGCTTTGAGCGATCCTGCCGAGATGTGCATGGCGAGCTCGGGGGCGCTGAACCCGTACGTTAGCCGGATGGCCCCGAAGTATTCGATGACGGGGTTCCAACACGTTCGCGGCCAAGTCGTAGAGCGCGTTGTAGGCTCCCGCTCGCAGTGGCAAAGCTTCTCAGGCCGAGCCGTGTTGTTGCGTCTCGCCGTACTGATGAAGCCAGGTACGTGAAGTTCGCCCGGCGCGCCGGGTCGAGATCAGGTAAATGGACGGGCTGCGAATGATCCGAAAGCCGTCGACTGCTAGGCGCCGGATTGCAGGAGGTCCCGAAACTGCGCTGGTGATGGTCCGCCCCAGCATCGTCCCAGCGTGATTGCCGCAGCCAGCTCCCTGTCGAATTGCAGCTTTCGTTCGGCGTACCCGGCACGTCTTCGTTGGGCAGTCGGCTCTTCCAGAGCAGAGGTTTGGGATACTGCGGGCTGCCGTACTGAACACATCGTAGTCTTGTCGTCGAATGTTGACCTTAATACGCTTGGTCAAAGTTGGAAGGGGATCATCGAAGTCGTCATATTCGAGGAGCGTCAGCTTTCCGGACTCGACGGGATCTTGATCAGCGCCCGCTGGCTGCGCTTATACAGCAGCAGTCGTAAGCCACGTATGCCCGCAAGACGATAGGGAGACGATCGACCAGGGATATGTGCAACTGCAACGCGGTCGTCTCCAGATGGCTCAGCGCCTGCTCCCTGCCGCGCGCGGCGGCGCCTCGAACCGCTGCGACGCACGTCCGCCGCGTCAGTCAGAGTTTCAATCCCGCAAACTGCGCGAGCGGTAGTCGCCGAAGAATGCTTTCACGTCGCCGAAGGTGCAACTCCGCGATCTGAAAAAGCCGGGCGCTTGCCAAACTGCTGCATAAAGTGAAGAAAAGCCGCAAGTCGTCGTCCAGGCCCGTTTCGGTGCACCCAGCACAATAAGGAAGTGGTGGACGACCATACGCAGCGCGCGGCCAAGAGTTCTGACCAAACCGGATTGACCTGGATCACGCACTTCTCGTCGAGTTCGGGCAAGCGACCGAGTTCCAGTGCAGTGGCTCCACAGCGGCGTCTAGCGCGGGCCGCACTCGAGTCATGAGGTCGTTTGCACGGTCTAGGCGTCGGGCCCTCGGGTGAAGGCTATCCGGGAGCGCTCGATCTTCGGCGAGCCACTCGCACCACTGATTCGTAGTGAGAGAAGTCGCAGCCACGCCGCTATTGCGATACCGGCCGGCGCTGAACCGTTGCTCGAGTCGCTGTGGGCAAAAAAAACGAAGCAGACGCCCGGTGCAACCATAAAGCTCGATGCAAGACTTGTTCGACGTAGTCCTTGAACTCGCCTTGGGGTGAAGTATCATTTCTGAACGTATTCGGGATGAGAAAGCCGTCCCGGAACGGCCTGCCGGGCGAATCACCCCCATACAGCATCACGCCGATTGACATCACCTGTCAGGTCAAACGGCGAAGGCTTTCTGAATAGCCTCCACCCCTTCCGCCGGACTCAATGACGTTGACGACAACCAGAGGTTGACGACATCCGCAGCTTGAACGAGTTGATTCGTGGGCGTAATGGATCCCATCCCGCGGATGTGTAGCCATTGCTGGTGACCTGCGACGTCATCACCGCGCCCGCACCCGTGTCAGAAGAATGATGTGCCGGGTCCGAGTAACTCCACACGGAGAAGCAGCTGACCGGTGCTGACAAGCTCGATCGCGCCAAAGCAGTCAAGTGGCGACCGAACCGGTTCCCCAAAAGTTTTGCAGGCATTTGCATCGTCGCCCACTGCCGCTTCTGTGGGGAGCAGTGTCGCCGACCAGCTCTCGTAGCCCTTGCTTTTGATGAGCTGCTCCCAGTTCAACTGAAACCCGATCGTCAAGGTTTCGTCAAACAGTCCGAGTCCTTCGGCAGTGCGCGTCAGCTCGGCCTTAATTTCCTCCCGTCCAGGGTGTCCCTGGCGGTGGAACGCGAACTCCTTGCGATGAAGAATCGGCGGGTTCAACGATCCTTCATAGGTGCGAAACACTGAGCTTTCGTTGCAGATGTGTTGGCGAATGACCAACCTGCTGCCAGCAGCGGAAAAGGGGTCTCTTCGGAAATTCAGGTGCCTTCGGGCCAGCGACAGCCGGCCTGTTTGCGTTCAACTTCGCCACATTAAGTGCGAGGTTGCCGTTGCTGACGCGACGTTTTTGAACCGCATCGTGAATGGCATTTCCGATGTTCCCTCATTGGCCAACAGATCTACCGCCGACACGTGCGCACATAGGAGATCGTCGAAGACTCCGTTTTCCGATGGCTTTGATGTCGCAAACGGTCGTCAGGAAAATTTTGTGGGTGAGTTTGGGCCTGGGGAGCTTGCTCGGTTACCGGATACAGAGAGAGTTCGGCGTTGTTGGAAGGTCCGATAGCCGGGACGCTTTCATGATGACGCTGTCCCTGCGTGGAACGGTCCGTGGGCGTATGCGAGAGCGTTGAGCTACACTGCGCCGCAGTCAAAGCCGAGGGGGCTGACGGCGGCCTTGTACGAGGACGAGCAGTTCGAGCGCCTCGGCACCTGACGGATGGACTGGCAGGCGCCTACTCAGCCTAGGTCGGCCTAGCCGGGCCAAAGAGTTCACACGATCAGGTCAAGTTTCAGTCAAGCTGCGATTGAGGTTTCGTTCGACGAAATCGTCGAGTGCGCGTTGGAAGACGTGCTATGCCATGGCCAACGGCGCGGCGTCGGGATGTCGGGAATTCGTGGGTCCAGGGAACGCTGCTGACGAAGGGAGGTTCTGCTCTGAGCAGGTTACGCTCGGTACGCACGACACGCAGTTCGCCGGCCAGCCAGCGACGGGTTTTGCCGCAACGCATCAGCAGCGCCCGTTGCAAAGGCGGTGATCTCTTTCGGGCGTGGGCATCTGAACCATCGCCGCCCATTCTCACGAGCAGGCGCCGGCGTGCCCCCGACCTTCGCATCGAGTAGTAAGACTTCCATCTCCGCTGTCAGGTCATGCGCCTGTACACCCTTCGGATGACCTGTGCACGACGGCGACATCGATGCCCTCGAGCAGCCAGTGCAACTGCTGCACCTCCGCGAATGGCCCCGCCGACCATCAACAACAAACTCGACCATCGGACCATCGAATTGGCTGACCACACTCACCATTGCCGCCAGTACTTTAACGATGCCCTGCAGGCGTTGCCGAAGGACCGGCGCGGGCCGGAGCAATTGCCCGCGCGGCTCCTGGAGCTCATCGGCAAGCTCTACCAGGTTGAGCGCCGCCAGCGCCGAAGCCCGCCGCGAAGAATTCGACGTGCAGCGGCGGTGCATCGGCACGCCAGCAGCGCAGCCGCACCGCTGCTGAACCAACGAAGGGCATCACCGATGCAGGGCAAATCGCAGCCCCTCTGCGCTGAAGCGGCAGCGAAGGACAACACAAACCAGTACCTTCGTCCCGGCATAGCTTCAACGAGGACCTGATGGTGGCACGGCCTTTCGAGCCGGTGGTGGCAACCACTACTACGGAGATACGGCCGACGACCGATGCAGCCCCTTCCAACAGGAGTTGGAGTTGTCGGGCACCCGGTGACTGCGTGATCTGCACCCTCTGCCGCGGGAGGTGCCCAGATGGAAGTCGAGATGCCGAACCGGCTGCCTATGCTCGATAGAAGCTGGCGCCTGCCCGACCCGGCCTGGGGCGCTGAGGCCTGAGCGGTGCTGCGGCTGCGCGTCTCGGGATACGAGGACGCAACGTCAACGGCGATCCGGTCGAGTTGGAACGCGCGAGCCTGGCGCTGGCTGCAATGTCCTCGACAGCGTGGCCGTCCGCCCGGAGAACGAATTGGTCCGTCGGCGGCTGACGGAACTCGCGGTGGCCGCCAGCTCTGGAGCGGGTGCGCCGAGGCCGCTGCCACCCGTGATTGGGACAAGGCTGAACACCGGGTGTCGTAAGCCCGAGAGCGCTTCGCTGGCAACGGCTGAGTGGCCTCGATGCTCTTTGGATGCCATGGCCAGTCTCTGCCGCGGACCCGCGAACGCGAGCGTGCTGGCGAAGGAGTTGGCCTATTTTCGATCCGGCAAACCGCGCAGCCGGCGCAAGCCTATCCAGGGTAAGGGCGGGATTCACAGCTCCCAAGTCGGGCGCCACCTCCGTCGCTGGCTGCGTATTTCAGCCCCATCGTGGACGGGATTTCAGCGTGATCGTGGACGACAGGGGCGCGCAGGTGATCTTCAACCGGCCTCGCTCACCGCTTTGGTGACCGAGCCCGATGCCAACGAACAGAAATCACGATGCGCCGAACTGAGAGGTATTGCGCCTGCACCTGCAGGCCGGGTTGAGCTCCGGCTCGTACAGGTCGGGCTTGAGCACGCCCTCCTTGAGGTTGTCCAGCACGACGTAGCGACAGCTTCCTGCCGAAGTAGCGCCAGGCCTGCTCGTGCAGCCGGGCCCAGGTCTCCTGGCTGGAGTTCCAGACGACGCGCCGGAAGCAGCGCCGCGAGTAACGCAGCGTCGCCACGAACAGCCGCGGCTTGCGATACCGATCGGTGCCAGGCACGCGCGTGGGCGCACCCTCGCCGTAGTCGACCTGCATCTCCTCGCCGGGCAGGAACTCCAGGCGATCGAATTGCTCGGGCTCGCGCTGGCGGAGCTGTGCGCACGAAGCGCTTGACCGAGCCGTAGGCGCCGGTGAAGCCGAACTGGTCGACCAGGTCCTGGTAGATGGCCGTGGCGTTGCGCCGCAGCCGCAGCTGCGCTTCGATGAAGGCGCGATGCGGCTCGCACGCCGACACCGTGGCGCGGCTGCACGGCCGTCAGTGCCGGTGGCCGGGGTGGAGGAATTTGCGTCAGCAGCCGGTGGCCACCCGGGGGAATTCGCCGCCGCGGCCGCGAAGCGCTTCTGGTACGTCCGGATCGTCTTGCGATCGATCCCCGTGACGCGCTCGATCTCTCGTTGGCTGGCGCCGGCGTCCAGCAAGGTCCAGATGGTCGTCTGCAGGTGTGGCTTCAAGACGTTCACTCCGTTGCCCTCTCCTGGTGAGAGGGCGCAAAGTAACGTCCTGCCTGGCAGCCCTGGCCGCCGGCGAATCGCCGGACGCCGCGCGTCACAGCGCGGTGGCCGGGGTGGAGGAATTTACGTGGCCATCAGTGGAGGAATTTGGGCGGCCGCCGGGGTCCAGGGGGCACGGCATCAGTGCAAATCAAGATGAGGTGCACGTTGCCGCTGGAGCTCGGCAGCGCCTTGGCGAAGGCATTGACGAACGCCTTGGCATTGGCCAGGGCTTGCGTGCCGTTGGGCACGAGGACGAAGGTATTCGCCGATTGCAATATCGTGGCCGCGTCGCGTCGCCGGTGCGCAGGTTCCGCCAGCATTCCCGACCTGATAGCTGGTGTCACTTCGCACAACGCATATCGATCGTCGAAGCCCATCGGCCAGCAGCTTGTTTCGTGCAATTTGCTATTCATCGGTCGGACAGTATGCATTGGTAGTGGCGCGCCGGGTTTCGTCTCACCGCTTCAATGTGGCCAGCTCAGTGGTCGGCTGGTCATCAACGCCTTCGATAATCCACCAATAGAGCAGTTCCGATAGATACGACCTGCGCCGACCCGGTCGCTGATACCGTGGGGAACATGGGGCCGCGATCGCGACGCACCACGAACGAAAAGCGATAGCCGCTGCTGGAGAAACGCGCAACCACATTCCCAGCCAGGATCGCGCCAAAGGCCTCGCGTCCGCGTGCGCCGCACCGGTCGAGTGCGCGGCACGCCCCCGCGAGAGGCGCGCAGGGCCTGTAGCCTCTTTTTCGAGCGTCGAAGTCGGCGATTTCGACTCGAACTGTGGAACGTTGCCTCGGACCGAGGGTCCAAGACAATTCCTCACTCGGCCCCTCTTGGCGGCTTCGCCGGCGTCTTTGCGTTCAGTGGTTTCAGCATCGGTCCGATGAGCCGCTTGAGCGATCATCTCTCTTGAACCATCGTCTCGACGCACTTTGGTTCTGAAATGGGCTGTCTTTCTGCTAACCATACGGACCAGCCTGCGGGACCCGTCACTTCGTAGATTCTACGCGCCGTACAGCGAAACGGCAGCGGACATTTCGCCAGCTCGCCCATTCCCCGGTAGCAAAACGTGGTGCAGCCGTTCGCGACGCTTTTGGCTCGAGTTCGTATGCGTCCGTGGAATACGCGATAGGCAAGAATTTGGGAAAAGCCGTCTTGAACAACATCTCCTTGGTACCACCCAGCATAGGCCCAGTCGGACCCCTTGCGCGCCTGCGCCAATCGCGGGAAATCGGTCCGAGGAACATCTCGGAGATCTTGGCGATTGACACCGAGCCGATGTCCTCCTCCCAGTCAAACGGGATGGCACCCATCGCCGCTACTGCGCCTCGCGCGACCAGCCCTCGTTGCTCATCGGATGCGTGCCTCCATGCACCGGCGCCATTTTGCGGGGTCGAAACAGACCGCCGTGGCGCAACTTCACACCGCCACCACGATCTCTGCGGGAGTACGGGGAATATCCGTAGGCGCTGAAATCCCCGCGCGTGGCGCGCTCCGACCATTCGTAGCAAGACGGCTTCCGAGCAGCACGCGATGCTCCGTTACTGCTCGTCACGCACGATTTCACGTCCCGTTCCGAGGCGCCAAGACACGAGGTAGCGCTGCGAGCGATGTTCACTCGACATCCAACGCTTTGAATACCGCGTCCACCACAGGGTCGGGGAAAAGCTGGTTTCTGGAACTTTGGCGAATAAGCTCACCTGGGGACCGACGGAGATGATCCGTCGCGCTCGCCGTCTGGCAGCAGGATCCGCTTTTGGCCCCGGCGTCGAAGGCGACCTTCGCAGGGTACTCGAGCACAAAGATTTCAGCGCGCTGCGTGCTCGTGCCGCTGCCCAGGCTCATGTCGCCCATCACCACGATCTGGCGGTTGTGCCGGCTCGCCCGAGCGCGAATAAACACAGAAAGCAATACGTAACTGAACGCAAAGCATAC
>ERZ1370068.9705-contig-8463_pt1 | contig 120057 bp, 157 predicted proteins | sample MGYA00561227_ERZ1370068 | MGnify/ENA primary metagenome ERZ1370068 (study PRJEB38410, sample SAMEA6850437) | metagenome | study: Metagenomic assessment of the ecological functions of the soil: analysis of the soil microbiota associated with the...
GTTGTACTTCTGTTCAGTTACGTATTGCTATGGCGTCACTGTGATAGAAGCCATTCATGCATTTGAAAAAGTAAGCGGAAAAAAGTGAATTATACTGTGGCTGACCGACGGCCCGGCGACGTGGTGGCGGTTTTATGCCAACAATGACAAAGCAAAGAAGAACTGGGCTGGATCGAAGTCACCTCGATGATATAGCGCGACCAGCGTGGGAGTAGGAGCTGAAATCGTTGTAGGTGCGAAACACAGAGAGCCACGCTGGAGAAGGCACGGAGAGCCACAGAGATGCAATCAAAGGCCCAAATGTCCGCTACCCCGTGGTCGCTCTTTTCCTCCATGGCTCCTTGTGGTTAATTTCCCGCAGAGAAGACGCCGAATACAATAACAACACCGTCATTCGTATCAACATTTAGTATGGGACTAACTTAGAAAAACTGCTCCACTTTTCTTTTTCTATTCAAAATCCTTTGGGAGTATCGTTCGATAAAACGCTCATGCTTGGGCGTCTTAACCTGAATATGAGTCTCGGTGATATCGTTCTGATATCGCACGCTTTAAAAATAATTCTCGTCAGCCCGAAGAGTAGTTTTTAAAGATGAGTACCAACGCGAACCCCTGTTCGAAATTCTTGGAGCCTCGAAAAGTGGATACGCATGGATGTTTTCAGACTATGAGAAGGCAACAGTGATCCATGACATGAACCGCCCTATTCCTGACGGCCTGAAAAAAATACACTGCCGTTGTCGACGGAGGCACTATCGAGCATGTCTTTAATTTCCCCGTAGCTATTAAATTGCGTAAATGCTCGAGATCGAGGGCATTATATCGGTATTACTCCAGCCAATAATTTAATGGGTCACGGGCTTTACCAGTTTAGCCCCGAATTATATTATAGCATCTTCAGGGAGGGAGAACGGATTTCAGATAAAGAAGATGGCCATTCTCACTCAGGATACAGCCGGTAAGTTTCAGACTGGTACGAAGTGATGGATCCGCGGAAAGCGAGAGCAGGGTGCTGCTCACCAACTCTAATCATACTTACCTGATGGTATTGGCAGGGCGGACTGCCGAAGCGTATCATGTTGCGAAGACACCGCAACAAAGCGATTATGTATCGGCCTGGAACATCAAGAGGAGGCCATCGGCAACAATGCGGTTCCCAGAGGCGAGAGCGGATCAAATATATGTACCGAAAATTCACTCCAAGGCGGCTGAAGATCATTTTTGCACAATATTCGCGACCTGTTTACCAAAAGCGGAGTGGTGAATGAAGACCTTAACCAAGATAAATGCGGAACATTTCAGGAAGATCGAAATCTGAACGGTTGAAAGATAAAAGGATTATCGAGGGTTGATTGCGTCGTCATAAACTTTAAATCAAATGTTTATGACAAGAGGAAAACTTTCTTTCAAGACGAAGTTTTTTCAATTTTTTCCGAAAAACTTTTAACTTACCGCCATTGGAACGTGGACTCCTGGCGTGGTTGGGAAAAGATACCTTGGCTTCTGGAATCGCTTTGTGCCCAACCCATGTTGTACAAATTTCATTCGATGAGGTATGTGCAACGAAACGGGATCAACCTTAACTCTCGATATGAGTTGTCTCATGCAAATGGTATGTATATTGGGATTTCAGTGCAAGGACAGGGGATAAGCTGTATTCTTTGGTGAAGAGGGGCGATGTCGTATTCGATGTGGGTACCAATATCGGTGAGACCCTTCTGAATTTTTCGAAGCTGGCGAAAAGGGTAAGCCTGGAATGGTTTATGGGTTTGAGCCGGATGAGGAGAATTATAACAATGCGCGAAGAATATTGCCCACAGAATCACTTTTTAATGTTCACGTGTTCAAAAGCATTAGCCGGACGATAAAGGAAACCCGGAAGTTGTATTGCGTGGATGAGCATAACAGGGGTATGAATCGCATGTATTGAATGACGAAAGCGGGGAGGGGGTTATTCCCTGCTATCACCGTTGAAACGACTACGCTCGATGATGTGGTTGCAGAAGCGGTATTAAGAAACTCGATCTTATTAAGATCGATATCGAGGTATGAGATGCATGCATTGAGGGCGCTATTCAAACACTGAAAAGAGAATTCAGACCGGTGTTGTTTGTTGAGATCAAGCATACCCGGCTGATCAACCTGGGCACTTCTCCCAACGAGGTGATAAAATTCATGGAAGACCTCCGGTTACACCCTCACATGCCAGAACCACGATGAACCTATCACAAGTGATTATGATTTCTCTTATCTTGGGGACAGTGGGTTTGATGTAGTGGGAATACCGCAAAGAATTAAAGAATCGTAATTTCGCAAACTACACATACACTTATCGAACAAGTCTACTAAGCAAAATATTGCCGAATAATTGGCTCAGCAAAAGCTATATAATAAGTTTACCTACAAAAAGACGGTTTATATACATTACACAATACAAATTTTACAAAAGACTCCAGATTTTAATAAAGCATATTTAGCGGGAAAGAGTACAGGCTCCTGGGGTGGGCCAGTATTGAATGGAGGGCCCATGTTGCACTGTGGTATGCAAAATATGCTCAATTCGATGATGAATTTTGTAGAATGTGGTGTTAACAAGGAGGTTTGTCTCGAGCCATAGTCAGTATTTGGATTTTTAGCAAAACAAACAAAAGGAAGTTCTTTTTCTCTTTGATACTTTCGAAGGATTCGATACTTCACTATTGTCCGATACGGAAAAATACCTGAAGTCGACACTATGAACCGTCTTACGAACATGCTTAAAAACAGTTTTTCCAAAATTTCCCATTCATAAAGATCGTTAAAGGGACCTGTGCCAAGAACATTGACCGATGTTCAAATAGATGAAGTAACACTTGTCGATTGACATGAATTTGCGTTTTACTTGAAAGACAGGCTCTTCCGTTTTCCTGGCCGGTGGTAGGGGGCGGTGATTGTCTGGATGATTTCATGCGAAGAATTCGAAGAGCAGAATATTAACGTGAATCATACCAAGTGGGCGCAAATCCGGGGATCGAAATATTGTCGCTTTGCCTACCGGACGGGGGCAATCATTTATTAAATAAGGTACCGGGCCCGGTCCCATTCCTCGGCACGCTGAAAGAAGAAGCTTTTTTTCGGTTTTTGTTGCATGATCCACCGCAATGGAAAGAAGCTATAGCTCACGCAGTCGGCGGCTGAAGAAAGCTACTTCTGACGGCGACTAGCTTGATAAAGGAGCAATTCGCAGGAGCAACTGGTCATATCTTCAACAATCGTGACCAGGCGAGTATAAAGATCGGTAACAAAACAATTCTTGACGGAGAGCTACTCACATTCAAGCATGGGGGTACCATTCAAATTGGCGCCTGTTGTTATATCGGTGGAAGAACTAAAATCTGGTCAGCAAAAAAGTCGCTATCGGCGATCGTGTATTGATAGCCCACAACGTAAATATTCATGATCAAAACGCTCATCCTGGATTCCGAAAGCCGTCACCTGGATCAAATGCATATCATGGAGAAGAGGCTTCCGAGGAACAAGCGGATCTTAACGAGGAGATTGTAATTAAAGATGATGCCTGGATCGGGTTTAACGCTACAGATTTTTAAAGGCGTCTGGTGGAAAAGGCGCAATCATCGGTGCCTGCACTCTTATTACCCAGGATGTACCTGATTTTGCCGTGATCGTGGGAAATCCCCAAAATCGTTAAGTATACAACGTAGAGGACTTTTGACGTTATTGAGGCTATCAAATAATAAATTCTATCTGCAATGGTTCAGTTGAAAGCTTGTCCAAATTGTTCGTGTACCAGCATTTCGTCAAAATTTGTCGTTTCGAGACAGGGCACTATGGCATCAAAGGAGATTTCAACTTTGACGATTGCAATGATTGCGGTCTGGTATTCCTGAACCCAATGCCGAATAACGGAAGAGTTATCAAGTTTTTATCCCTGAAGAAGTTACTATGCATATCATACATGAACTTTCCGACTCCCAAGAAGGATAGTTTCTTGAAGGGAATCGCCAAATCCTGATTCTACTGCTCAATAGTCGTGAAGAAATGAAATTTGACCGCCCTGGCAAAGTATTGGACATTGGCTGTGGCAATGGATGGGTGTTAAAGTCAATACAAACATAAAGGTTGGGAGAGTAGCCGGGTGTTGAGCCTAGCAAGGTGGCGGCCAGAATCAGGGAACAAGGCGGGATTGAATATTTATCATATGGAACTCTACTGGACGCCGCTTTTCCCAGTGATAAATTTGACTTCGTTCGATCGAATCATTCTTTTGAGCACATCTTTAATCCCAATGAGGTGCTTGATGGAGCCATGCAAATTTTTTAAAGACCGGGAGGAAGTTATTTGTTGGGATTCCCTAATTATGCAGGAATTGAACTCGAGGCTTGCGAAAAAAATACTGGTATTTTTGGGAGCGCCAGTGCATACTTTTAACTATTCTCCGCGGAATATTAAACAGTTCGTTGAAAAGGCACAATTTCGAGGTAACAAAAGATCCGGCACGTTGCCGGGAGCGCCTGGCTTATTGGGAAGTATTCAGATCTACCATCGATCGGAAGAAAATGGAAAGAAATCAGATGAGGGAAGGGATCGCAAACTCTAAAGTGCTAAAGTTGTTTGGGAGATATGTTGGTGCGATACAAAACTGTATTTAAGTCGGGCGATTGCATAGAGGTTATCGCAGTAAAGAAATAATCAAGTAAAATGAAAATCTTAATCACTGGCGGAGCAGGATTCATCGGTTCAAACCTTGCGCTGAAACTGATTGCAAAGGACATGAGATCATTGTTGTCCGATAATCTTTCTCCCGCAAATTCATGGCGCCCATCCCGAAGTGATGTCACCTCTTTATCAAAGCATCAGCGACAAGGTGGAATTTATCAAGAGCGATGTTTGCGATGCCCTCAGGCTGGGATAAAGTTTTGCAGGAACAGATGTGGTCGTGCACCTGGCCGCTGAAACGGGCACCGGCCAGTCCATGTACGAAATCGATAAATATACCCGCATTAATATTGGTGGTACTGCCCTGATGCTCGATCATCTCGCCAATAAAAAACATAGCATAAAGAAAGTCGTCATCCATCGCCTCTTCCCGGGCCATCTACGGGGAAGGCAAATATCCTCCGGAAGAATTTGGAATGAGTCTGTCGGCCATCGCAATGCCGCGGATATGAGCCGCGGTGATTTTGAAGTAAAATACAAGGGAGCGCAAAGATCAAATTACTCGCTACGGATGAAGACTCAAAGATCCATCCTTCGTCCGTATATGGTATTACCAAGCAGAACCAGGAGCAAATGGTGATGTGTGTCTGCAAGTCATTGAACATTCCTGCCGTTTCGCTGCGGTATCAAAATGTATATGGTCCCGGTCAATCCCTTCAAAACCCTTACACAGGAATTTTATCCATATTCTCCAATCTCCATCAAATCAGGTAAGCCCATCAACATCTTTGAAGACGGCACCGAAAGCCGCGATTTTGTTTTTATAGATGATGTGGTTGCCGCGACGATAGCTGGCCATTGAAAAAGATGAGGCTAATGACGAAATATTCAATGTCGGCACAGGGGTAGCTACGGATGTCATGCATGTGGCAAAATCATTGCTGAAGAACTATGGGACCGAAGTGCCGGTAACGATCACCGGTAATTTCCGTATCGGGGATATCCGGCATAATTATGCGAACCTGGCGAAGATCAAACGGTTGCTGTTTTAGTCCCGCTGTGGATTTTGAAACCGGTATCGCCCGTTTTTGCCAATTGGGTAAATGGGCAGGCGATCGAGAAAGCAAGTTTGATGAATCGATCAGGGAAATGAAAAGCAAGGGTCTTTTAAAATAATACTGCGAAGCTCCACCATGAAGAAAGTGTTGATAACGGGTCCTGAATTTCACGGTTACAATCTTAGCATCGAAGGGCTTTTATTAAGCTCGGGTTCGAAACAAAGGTATTTGGTTACTTCGGCGGCGTTGTGTCCTCGGGTCCCGAGCGGGTAGCCTATCATCTTTCAGGTGATAAGGATGCTTTTATGGAAAAATTGCGGAAGAGATTTAACGATAAACTGCTCGCCTTATATGATTCATTTCGTCCCGACCTGGTATTTATTGTCCAGGGAAGCGATGTATACGCGGAAACGCTCGAGAAGATGCCCAATGCAAAAAGGCGCTGTGGATGATGGACAGCATTTTTGGCAACAAGGGGCGGTTATGGTATGCGCCATTTGGTGGACCAGATCTTTCTTTTGAAAAAACTGATGTGCCGCGTCTCTGGGAAAGGACCAATTGAAAGGATGGTTCCTTCCATTGGCCGTGGATGAGCAGGTCTATTTTCCAATGCCCAGGAAAGAGACTATCGACATTCTTTTGTCGGGGCCTTGTATAAGGATCGTATCGAACTGCTCGGAAAAATTGCGGAGAAGTTTAAGGACTCAGTCATACAGGTATATGGGCATTTGTATTCACCGGCGAGAAGACCGCTGTATCATTTGTTTCCGGAGAAACAAACGCGTCTATACCAACAAGATCATTGCGCCTTCGGCCGTAAACCTTTTATACAGTCAATCCCGCATCTGCCTGAATGCGCACCATTCCCAATCCAAACATGGAGTGAACCAGCGTTTTTTTGAAATCTCCGGAAGCAAGTCATTCCAGTTGGTGGATACCAATCCTTATATCACTGAAGCTTTTGAACCGAATGAAATAATGACTTATGGAACGCGGGAGGAGATGTTTGAAAAAATAGACCGCATGCTGAAGGACGAGAAAACAAGAAATACAATGGCGGCTAATGCCCACGCAAAGGTAATGTCGGACCATACGTTTACGCACAGGATAAAATTGTGCTCGACGTAGTTAAAGGAGAGGTGCGTGCAAAAAAACAATTTGAATAATATGCCATCGATCAGGAGAAATATTACCGCTAATTTTTCGGGAGGATATGGGTCAGCGTTATCAGCATCATATTTGTGCCCGTCTATATTCATTTCATAGGTATAGAAGCCTATGGTCTGCTGGGGATATTCACAACCATTCAAACGGTCCTCAATCTGCTAGACATGGGTCTGAGCACAACGCTTAATCGCGAAATAGCTAAACATACAGCCTTGAATGAGGACAAGCAGTACATCAACAATCTTGTTTTTACGATGGAGCGGATCTATCATATCATTGCCATACTTACCGGCATTGGTTTAATCCTCGCTTCCATGGTTCTTCGCCACTCATTGGGTGAATACAGACAAACTGGATACCCGCACCGTGATCCTTGCATTCATGTTAATAGGTGTGAATTTCGCGGCGCTCTTTCCGGGAGCTTGTACCAGGGAGGACTGATGGGATTGCAAAAGCAGGTCACATTGAATGTGATCCTGAGTAGCATTGCGACTATAAAGGCGATCGGGGCGATTCTAATTCTCTTGGCTAGTATCACCCACCATCATCGCCTTTTGATCTGGCAGGTGATCCTGAATTTGCTGCAGTTTTTTATTGAGAAAATATTTGTGGAAGCATCTGCCCCTTAGCCCCCTGAGAGCGAGGTTTGACCGGTCGGCGATTCGCAACTCAGGACGTTATGCCGCCGGAATTATGGTGGGTATTTCAATTCTGACTATCCTGCTCACTCAATCAGACAAGATCATATTGAGCAATATGATCAAGCGTAAACGAATTTGGCTGTTATGCCTGGCAGCGACTGTTTCAGGCGCACTGGCTATGGTATTGTTTCCGGATTACAGGAGCAGTCTTTCCAAAGATCACCGAGCTGATTAATAAAAAAGATACTGCTGCCTTTCTGAAGCTATTTCATGTTTCGAGCCAGCTCACTTCGTTTCTGATCATTCCTTTGGGAGTCGGTCTTTTATTTCTCAATGAGATGGTGTTGGCCTGGACCCGCAATCCCGCTATTGCGAGTCACGCCGGGCCCCTGCTGAAATATCTTATTGTTGGTACCACCATCAATAGCTTTATGACGATACCTTACCAGTGCACGCTGGCGGTTGGTTGGCTGAGGTTCGGCATCAACATTTCATTGGTGGCCATTGTATTTTTCTGCCGGCAATCTTTATCGGAGCTTACAAATATGGCGCGCCTCGGTGGCGCATTCATGTGGATGGTGATCAATGCGGCCTATTTTATATTTTGCTATGTTGTACCTGTTCAGTAAACATCTTACCGCTGAACGAATAAAATGGTACTTCACTGACATATTGCGGCCTTTGCTGGTTTGCCTTGTCGCCGCTATGCCATTTTACCTCGTTCATCGAGATGTGGCTCTCAGGAATATTTACCATTATTATTGATTTGTCGCTTTTGCCTGGTAGTTTGTTATGGCGCCACTGTGCTAGGCACCCCCTGGGCTTCGGCCGGAAGCGTGTTTCATTAAAATGTCGAAAAGCAAAATATTGGGGTTGCAAAATGAAAGGCCAGAACCATTTTTTTTAGATAATAACTGAAGTCACATTATCATATGGAGAATAATCGCAAACCGCTCTACCATTTTCACAGCTACTACAATCGAGTATCTTTACCCCGCATTTGAATCGGTCAAATCCCAGAAGTTCCGCGACTTTGAATGGGTGGTCATTGACGATGGTTCAACAGATGGTACGGGTGAGTTGGTGCGCAATGGCAAAAGAAGTCGATTTCCCTTTAATCTATCAATGGCAAGGCCAATGGAGGCAAACACACCTGCATTTAATGCCCTGGCAAAAATTGGCCCGTGGCGAATTTGTGCTGAGCCTCGATAGCGATGATGAATTTACGCCTGATGCATTGGAGCGTTATAAATACCATTGGGATAATCTTACCCCGGAACAAAGAAGCCAGATCGGTTGTATGATGTGCCTCGTCAAGGATCAGCATGGCAACGTGGTGGGAGAGTCGTTTCCCATCAACAAAGAGATTGCCGACTTCTGGGAACTTTACCTGGCCCGCCACGTCCAGGGGCGAAAAGGGAGCGGCATTGGTCACTGACGTGTATAAGCAATTTCTCTATCGATAATATCCGCAATATCTATATGCCGGAAGGAATCTTTCTTCACAGGATGTCAAAGAAATGGAAGACCTATTGCATTAATGAGCCTTTGCGTGTATACTGGATAGATGACGCACGAGATGATCATGACGGCGATCGAATGCTCAGGCCTTCCAACTATCCCGGCAATCATTTGTACCACCTCGCCTACCTGAATGATACAATGCGGTTGTTCTGGAGCGCCCCAAAGGTGTTTTTGGCAAACGCAGTGTAACTACGAAGCTTTCCTTTCATTTGAAGAAAGGCCTCGGTACTCCAATTCAGGAGTTTGACCAACGGAGGAGCAAAAATGCTTTGGGTGATCACACTGCTCCCCGGCTATGCATTATATCTCAGGGATCGCAATAAAAAATAAATTCCGCCATTCATTGCAAGAACTTCCTGATGCCATCCTGTATCGCTTGTAACAACCAGCAGACAAAGCCGAGTTTTTATCCTAAGCTGGCGTTCAACAATAAGATATTTGAATTCAGGAAATGTACAAACTGCGGCCTGGTTTATCTTGTTCCTGCGCTCACCGAGGAAGATGCGCAAAAACTGTATGGCGAAGAGTACCATGATGAGTTCTATTTCAAATCAGGACCAGGGAAAAATAAACAATACAGGCGAAATTGCTCCGGGCAATATAAACCCCAGGGTCGGCTACTCGACTATGGATGTGGTGATGCCTCCCTTCCTGGCCTCTTTGAGCAATATGGCTACGATCTGAATGGAGCAGAGTATGATCCAAAGGCTCGTTGATAAGTTATGCAAAACTCATCCCGGCATAAAATTCTATACTATTCCCTCATTGGAATATTGCGGCAAATTTCATATCATTCATCTTTGTGATGTGCTCGGACAAGTGACCGACCCCAAAAAGGTACTGCAAACTCTTCGAGGTTACCTGGCGCCCGGTGGAATATTGTTTGTGGAGAGCCCGGTAGAACATAATTTTCACATCCTTTATTTATTCCGGGCAGGCTATTTCAGGTTGCGAAAGCTTTTTCAACCCAACCGGGTGGTAAGTGGCAAACCATTCCGGGCCTAATGTTTTCGACCAAAAAACCAGGAACTGTTCTTTACCAACAACGGCTATACCACCTTGCACTTTGAGTTATTTGAATGGGCCTGGCCCTTTCCTGATCACTGGAAGGACGCGAGATCATTGAAGCAAAAGATGGCCTCTCATGCTCAGAGCCGTTTCAAAATCTTTCTCAAAGGGGATCAAACGATGGGGAAACCGCTTCTATTATGTGGGAACTCCCACACAAAGGACAGGGAAGTTCTGCACAATAGGCGGTTGCAGAATTTTACGGAGGATTAATAGTTTATCTACTATCCGCATTAAGAGGTTCCATGTAATGGTTTTAATTCCACCTAATTAAAATTTGCCATCAGATAATTATAAGTTATATTTACGTGTAAAGTATTCGTATCGTTTGAAGAAATCCAACACCATTGCGCAAGCCTAAGGTTCTCCATATTATCGATACCCTTACCATCGGTGGTGCAGAAAGACTGCTGGTGGGAACGATTAACGCCCTCCCGAATTCGAACATCATCTTATTTATCTCACAGGTTCTGATGCACTGCTGTCATCCCTAAAAGCTGATTGCAGAGTTTTCAAATTGAATGCACAGAACAAGATCGAGTTTCCTGAAAAGCGCTTTTTATTCGTCGCTATATTAACCGTCATAAGATCAAACTGGTTCATTCGCATCTCTGTCTTGCAACGGTCATTGCGCGTATGGCCTGTCCCAAAAAGGTGCAACTGTTCAGCACCATTCATAATTTGCCGAAGTAAGAGTTACTTCAGAAGCAGTAAATTGTTGAGTGGCTCGAGAAACTTACTTACCGTAAAAGGCATCACATTGTTGCGATCTGCAAAGAAGTAGTACAAGGACTATGACGCTTGCATTGGTGTCAAGGGTCCTTATACCATCTTATATAATTTTTGTAGAAGATAAATTTTTTCAACCCGCATTTAAGCGGATGAATTATAACGGTACCCTGCGTCTCATCGCGGTTGGCAACCTGAAGTATCAAAAGAATTATCCTTACCTCATCGAAGCATTTAAAAAACTTCCCAAATCAATTCGCCTGGATATCTATGGTTCAGGAGAGTTGGCTTATCAATTACAGGAGGAGATCGATAAATTCAAACTGCATAATATAAGAATTGTGTGGCGTGCGCCGCGACATTGATCAGGTGTTACAAAACTATGATGCGCTGATCACGTCCTCACACTTCGAGGGGCAGCCATTGGCCGTGCTCGAAGCGATGGCTTCAGGTTTGCCTGTAATCCTTTCGGACATTCCGGTTTTACATGAAGTGACTGACAACCAGGCATTGTTCTTTGATATCAATAATCCTTCGGATCTCACAGATAAACTCACTGCCCTGGCCAATCATGAAATTGATCTCGATAAGATCGCCGCGGCTAATTTTGAAAGGGCAAGGCAAATTGCGAGAAAGGAAAACTACATGCAGACCCTTAAAGAGATGTACCTGGCCAATGATCCTGACGACACCAACAAGCTTCATCATCGTGAGGATCTATCTGACTTATCGGCGGCTAATTAAAGTTGCCAGTTTCCAGTTACCAGTTCACTGCCCTCTAAGTCCGGACAGTCCTTCATCATTGAAGGTACCGGCAACCAGTAACCAGTAACCGGCAACTGATTCCCGACCATTCACTGCTCACTCAAAGAAAAAAATTTGCTAAGAAAGTACATCCCTCGTTCGCTTCGCGGATTGCTAAGGAAAATCATCTACAACCCCTGGACAGAAAATATTCTCTATCCTCGCGGTTATCCTGCGAAGATCAATGGCGAAACGATCCAACTTCGCTTTCGGTTCAGCAAGTTCTATCCGGCGATATATGAAGTGGAAAAGACTGACTTCATCAAACAACATTGCAGACCCGGCAACCACAACTATTGACATCGGGGCCCATATAGGTGTCTTTTCCTTCTTCCTGGCAAAGCAGGTGGGAAAAGAGGGTAAGGTATATAGTTTCGAGCCCACTCCCTTTACATTCGATATTCTTCAAAAGACCATTAAGTTCAATGATCTTGGTCCGGTCGTTGATCTCCGACAACAGGCCGTGAGCAATATTCACAGCAACGTGACTTTTTATGTTTCCGGTACGTCAAACATCTCAAATGCCAACAGCATTTTGGAACAGAATACAGCTAACCAACATGCAAGAAATCCATTACGGTGGAGGCTGTATTGCTGGATGATTTTTTGAACGACAATCAATTCAGAGACCTTTCCTTTATTAAAATAGATGCAGAGGGGGCCGAACTGGAAATCCTTAAAGGGGGCTTAAAACTCATTCAAAAATACAATCCTTACATGACGCTGGAGGTCCATCCCAGAAGTTTCGATGACCAGAGTAAAGACACAAAAAGAGATTTTCGATCTATTGAATCAGCTCGGATATAAAATTTATAAGGACCATCAAGCTGTAGATCGCGAAGAATTTTGCAGCTTTGCTGAATGTTTTGAAGTATTTTTGATACCGTCCTGACGCATCGCGATCTAAAACCTACCTGTATAATTCAGTCGTCATTATTAATTACATTCCTGAGCGAACCGTGAAAATATACCTGTGTATTTCGATAGACGTTGAACCGGATTGTTCCAAAAACTGGCTTTATTCGACACCATTGGCATTCAAAGGGATTTCTGACGGTATTGGCAAAATGCTTCATCCCCTCTTCAAGCAATTCGGATTGGAGCCGACTTACCTGATCAATAATGTCGTTCTGGAAGACGACGAAAGCGTCGCCCTTTTAGGAGTCTGAATGGGAAATATGAATTAGGGACCCACCTGCACGCCGATTTCATTGAACCTGAAAAATTGCACCAGGATTATTCAGGAAAGGATGGGCTCGTCAAACCAATGTTACCTTTGAGCCCGAAATCGAGTTTGCCAAATTGAAGAACCTTACTTCAATGTTTGTGAATCGGTTTGGCTATTCGCCGGTGTCATTCAGAGCGGGGCGATTCAGTGCCGGAAAGAAACACGATCCGTTCATTGGCAAAGCTTGGTTACAAAGTTGACAGCAGCGTAACACCCAATGTCATCTGGGACGATTTTACCAGGAGCGACCGGTTGACTATCGGCAGGCGCCTGAGCAGCCTTATTGGACAGATGAAAACAACTTTCCTCAATGTTCGCAGGTCGAGGCAACTGCTGCAAATTCCGGTTACCGTTGCAACCAAAAGAAAGTATGGGTTGTTGAAGAGACCATATTGGCTACGTCCCGTGATTATTCGACTGCGGAGGATATGGATCAAGGTAGGCCAACATCATGATGAAACACAACAAGGACAAGCCGGTCGATCGTGCTCAACATGATGTTTCATAATATCGAGGTGGTACCAGGTTTAAGTCCGTATACCCAATCTGATGCCGACGTGACAAGGTATCTTGACTCTATGAAAGGTTTTTTCGAATTTTGCTCAAGAAAAGAACGTTCAGCCAGCCACACTTTCCAAGATTCATCAATATTATTGCACCAATGGTCGTGACTAAATGAGTACTGAACGAATCAAAATTCTCCACGTTATTGATTCTCTCAGAACGGGAGAGGCGGAAACGCTGCTGATCAACACTGTGTCCGAATTGACAGAGTATGATCATGTGGTTGTGGCATATAAACAAACCTGAAGATCTTAAGGATCGGTTGCTCTCCTCTACCAAATATTATTGCCTCAACTTTACATTCCGCAGGGCCAACCAGGTGAGCATCATCATGGCATTAAGAAAGATAGTCAAAGAAGAGAAGCCGGATGTTATACACGCCCATCTTTACTGGAGTATCATCATGGCAAGACTGGCGCGCCCCAAAAGTAAAATTCATTTTCACGCTTCATGGAATGATGGGGTCAAGGCTTTTCAGGAAAAAACTGAGCCCCTATCGCATACTCAGAAAAATCACTACGTCCCAGTCACAGCACATGGTGGCCGTCTCAAAAACGGTATACGATGATTATATACGCTACCTTCCATTCAATGGCACAACCCATATTATCTATAATTACGTACCCGACCAATACTTTTAAAAATGCAAAATCGAATTTTGCAGCCAATGAGGTTATTCCGTGTTGCTGACCGTGGGTAGTCTCAGGGAGATCAAAAACCAGGAAACGATCATAAAAGCGATGGCTTCACTGGTCGAAATTATTCGCTGGACATCTTCGGGTATGGCGATATGGAAGGTAAACTAAAAACTGGCCCGTGACCTTAATGCAAAGGATCCGCTTTCGGGGTAGCCAGGCGGGGATTAATGGATTATTACCTGACTACGATTTGTTTGTGATGAGTTCTTTCCACGAAGGTCATTCCATTGCGCTGCTGGAGCAATAGCATTAGCTAACCACCTCTTGTGTTGAGCGATATTCCCCTTCCTTCCGGGAGACCACCACGATAAAGCATTATTTCATAGAGTGAATAGCCCTGAAGAATTGGCTACAAATATAAGGGGCCATGAAAGAGGATGAATCTTGCGGAAGACGATCGCAGAAGATTGTCATCGAGTCGCTATGTTCGAGAAGTCACTAAAGAAATACCTGGAAAATGATCAGGAATCTTTATGAGCGGGAGAGGGACCCAAGAAACTGACGAAGGAGGCTATTAGCCGTTAGCAGTTAGCTGTTAGCTAACGTATCCAGCATCTAGTATCCAGCATCTGGTGTCCAGCATCCCTGGTATCCGGCATCCTGGTATCCAGCATCAGCATCCCAGTATCAACTAATGTATTCGAAACAAGCCGTCTTGTACATATCTTGCGATGGAATGACTGACCCCCTCGGTCAATCGCAGGTGCTGTCTTACCTGAAGATTCTCTCGCAATATGAATTCTCGTTTCATATTCTCAGTTATGAAAGGAAGAGATATGAACAGCACAAAAGGTTTTGTTGAAGACTTTATTCGCGATGCTTTCATATTCAATGGCATCCCTGCCTATACCAACCGTCCCCCGATCTTGTCGACGATGAAGAATATCAGGAAGGGGAAGAAAATAATTAAGCAACTCACGCCACACATCAATTCAGGATTGTTCATTGTCGTGGTTACATTCCCTTCAGTGATGGGCGAGTGGCTAAAAAAAAACAACCGGGGCCAGGTTCATTTTTGACATGCGTGGCTGGTGGCCCGACGAAAAAGAGAATCGACGGATTGAATGGAACTCTCTTCTATTTAGGCCGGCTTTACAATTATTTAAAAAAAGAGAAGGGGTTTTCCGGAATAGCGATATAACTATATCACTGGCACACATACCGGCAAGCAACATCATCGTGGCCAGTCATCTAAAAAGAGAAAAGCATGTGGATGTTGATACCCACCTGCGTGAACTTTTACCATCTTTCCACAGTTTCGATGCGGCCACCAGGACAAGATCCGGCGATCAGCCAGACTTACCCGAAGATGGTTTAGTAATGATCTATTCAGGGGATCGCTGGGAGGTAATTATAGGACTGATCTCGTGTTGAAATGTTTCAAATATTTGCTTGCAGCAACGACCGGATGCCTATTTTTTTATTTATCACACATAGCTCCCCGAACTTTTGGAGAGAGAAGTAAATAATAGCGGTATCGCAAGAGATCGGTTCAGGCAGGTGAAAGCGGCTTACGCCGAAGTGGGGCATTACCTCATGGCTGGCGACGTCGGTATGGTGATGTATAACCGGGGTTTTCTGTCGTTGGGCAGAAGTCCCACCAAACTCGGCGAATACTGGGCCTGCGGATTGGAAAGCCATTTCGGCAAAAGGGATTGGCGACCTGGATTATCTTGCTGAAAAATACCCGGGAGTACCGTGCTGGCCGAATCGATCGATCGTGATGAGGATTTAAGGAAAGCCGTGGCAGGCGTACTGCGGAATGAGATTTCGAGGACACACTCATGAGAATTTTCAAAGGATTATTTTGACCTGGAAAAAAGGCTGCAACCGCTATCTCAGAGAGAGTTATAGGCGACTAATTACCGATCAAAATAGGCGGCTGCACATCTCAAAAATGTGGTCATTATGAAAATAGACGGGAAAGACGGGGAGCCACGGGAAGAGTTTTGAATGCAAGGAAATGCCCCGTATACCTTCCCCGCCCTTACCGTCTTCCCGGCAAAATTCAACTCCGACCTTACCGCGTGTCGCCGAAGCTTTTAGCGGAGGCACAAGGCTGGAGGTTAAGCGAAGCCCACTGACTGCGTGCTTAGCCCACATAGCCCGGCCAATAAAGACTAAAAAATAAAGATGATCGCTGAACAGACGGTTCCCTCCCAGATACAGGCAAATATAAAAATAAACCCATCAAATGTTACGAGGAACTTAGGAGTAATATGTGATGAAGTCACGGTGCGCTCATTCGAGTGAAGAATGGAAGGCTTTCCACAAAATTTGATGATGCAGAATTGAGCCGTATAGAGGATCAGTATTTTGATATTATCAAACCTGAAGTGCTTGCGGAAGCGACAAGATCGCTGCTGGATTTTGGTTGTGCGTATTCCGGTCGCTGGACAAAATATTTTTGCTCGCGCGTTGGCGCCACTTGCAGCTATCGATCCAAAGTGATGCCATCTTTCACAGCTGCTGCGGTGCTCGAGAATGTGAGCAATGCTCATTTGCTACAAGGCTTCTATCGACAACCTGCCTTTCCCGGACAACTATTTTGACGTTGGCTTCGGCCTCGGAGTATTGCGTCACGTATGCCCGACACCCAAATGGCCGCTGACTGCCTGTGTAAAAAGGTAAAACCAGGGGCTTTTCCTGGTATGCCTGTATTATAATTTTGATAACCGCGGACCGCTTTTCAAATTCGTTTATTGGTTATCCAACCTCATACGGCTGATAGGTGTCGCGTCTGCCCGGCCCCATCAAAGGTTCTTCTGTAATATACTGGCGGCGGTGCTATATATGCCATTTGTCGGACTATGCCGCCTGCTCAGGATGATGGGCGTGCCGGAAAGTTCAGGCAAAGTTCCCCTGCAGATCTATGAAAAGCTCATTTATATTATAAGAAATGATGCAGCTCGACCGCTTTGGAACGCCATTGGAGCAAGGTTTACCAAAAACAAATCACTGCGATGATGACAATGCAGGACTGACCGAAATAACATTTCAGATAACACGCTCGTCTGGCATGCAGTCGCAACAAAGCTAACCGTCCACATCCGTTTTTTTCTTATCCCTGCTGTCATTGGCATTTCTCGGGACAAAGATTCAGGTTTGAACATTATCTTGATTATCTCAAAGAGAAAAATATCCCGCTGTAAGCTGAGTTCTTTTACTCCCTGCCGGTTGGGATATTGTCTTCAGGCACGGCCATGCTTTGAGAAAGGCGTTGAGCGTGCTAAGGGGGTTTTGCAAGAGAACTATTGACCTGTTTCGCCTGGCAGGGGTATGATTATGTTTTTGTTCTACGCGTGAGGCGGCGCCCCTCGGCCCTCCATATTTGAATGGATCATTGCGCGCGCTGAGAAAAGATCATTTATGATTTTGACGATGCGATCTGGATGCCGGCGTCTTCTCGATACAGCCGCGTTGCCCGCTATTTTAAATGGTACAGGAAGGGCGGGCGCTATTTTGCAGGCTGTCTTACAAAGTATCGGTAGGCAACCAGCATTTCCTGGCAGATTATGCCCGGAAGTATAACCACCGCCCAACACTGTTATCATTCCCGGCTGGTCTGTCAATACTGTTACCGTTCATGGCCGGTTGCGGGACAAAGCACCTCAAACCGGTTATCGGTTGGACGGGAACGTTTAGTTACATTAAAATATCTTGACATAATCCTTCGGCCTTCCCTTGCGAAGGCTTCCAGGATAAATTCGACTTTGTATTTATAGTTATAGCGAATAAGGACCCGAAGCTGCCGTTAAAGGGTTATCGCTTTGTTGCCTGGAATAAAGAGACAGAGTCGGAGAAGATTTGCTGAAATTGCCATGATTGTGATTCTGTTGATGCCTCTTTGTGACGATGACCTTTCAGGGGCAAGTGTGGCTTTAAGCGCAATACATATATGGCCCCTTGGTATTCCCGCCGTGGTTGTCGCCGGTGAAGTCCAACACAGCAATTGTCGATAATGGAGTTAATGGATTGTGCTGTGAGCGATCGCTTTGGATTGAAACGAAATTGAGCCGAGCTTGCTCTGTACCGGTACAGATGCGAGAACGAAATGGAGTTGCCAGCGGCAAGGGCGTAAGATCGAGACAGAGTATTCTGTGGTCTCTTCCCGGGACCTTTTGCTTCGCTTTCTGCACAAAATTGACTTATAGAGATCTGTGTATGTTATTTAGCCGCCAGTTTTTTTCGATCAATGACCTGTTCCTCGTTGCCGGCCTGCTTTGTGATCATGTATGCCACGCCTCTCGGTCAAGGGCCAATGCATATCCCGATCCTGGCTTGTCCGAAAATATTATTACCGGGCATTTTATATTTTGAAGCTGAGGCTGTGTGATGGCATTTAACTGCTCTTGTCACCGAGTTTTTATTTTTGGTGGAGGGGCATGCGGGCTTGTGTTTCCAGGTGGTGAGAGGGACCTTCGCGCTGCGCTGTCGGACGATTTTGGATATTTTGTAGATATTACGTTGCCACTACTAAACTGGATGAGCACAGTCCCCTACGCCTCTTATATCATGTGCGGCAATAGCGTTACCGTTGTTTCGTGCTGATTACATGAAGGGGCCGAACAATTTTCTTCCTGCCGAGACTTGCATTGATCCCGTCGCTGTTGTTCCTCAACAGTTACCTGTGTATTTGCCTTTGCTTTTGCTATGTTCGCGCTGGGAGGCGCCCACGCGTCTATTTAAAACGCTGTGTTGAGTATTATGCTTTTCAACAGCAAAAAGAAATGGCTCTCACGCGACACTGTTTCTCCCTGGGGTCGGATTTTGGAGCGCTGGCTTTGTTAAAAAAAGATACCACCATCTTGGCTTCGGCATGCGGTGGGTTTTATTATCTACGGCATCCTGAACATATTTATCCAAGAAACAAAAATTGGAGTGTGTGTATTCTGGATGCTGGCTGGTAAGCAGTTACACCTCCTTTTTTCGATCAAGAAAACCTATCTCTTCACTGGTTCTTTTACTTGCGATCGTTTGTATGGGTATTCGCGAGAGACGAACAAAAGCTGATCAAGGACAAAACCACCTGCGCCAGGTCTTTGCGCCACTTCTGGCCTTTGTTATGTGTAGCCGTGGGTTTGCCGGAGTATTTCATGTTGCAATACTTTACGTCTTCCGAGACGTTGCCCAGCAATACCAGTTGGACAACCTGCGTCCGTCAGGCTGAGCGGCAACGTGCGAGACTACCAGGCAATCAACCTTTATCAACCAGAAGTACAGCGATCGTATTACAGTATTAATGCTTCAAACCCGGCTTCACTGGCATTGAATAGTATTAACGGCCGCTTTTACCGGCCGCTTTCACCTGGGAGATCCGGTCAGCGGCAGCCGTCCTGTCCGGGACGAGAGTCAATCGCTAAACTTCATTTTCTTTCACAGCCAATTTTGTTTCGCACGAGGGTATATCAAAGCCGCTCCCGTTTTGGCCCGGGGATCCAAGGCTGTTGTTTTGTTTTTGTTTTTCACTCAGTGTTTGCGATAGGCGTCAGGGGCCTCGACGGCTAGACTCACGGTACCCTTTCCAGGTATAAGATCCACACTGCATCCCATTTTACCTTATCATTGGTATTTATCTTATACCCGCTATACCAGCCTATAGAGTACCAGGCTGGATGACGAGTATGGATACTTCGCTTTATAAAATAGATTCAACATGTGCGGCATCGCCGGTTCCAGTCAGTTATTCGCCCGACATTCCATTGCTGACCAGGGATCTCTTTCATCAGGGGGCCTGATGAGCAAAACGACTTTTTCGGAAGATGGTTTGATATTACATCATCACCGTTTGGCCATCCTTGGATATTGCAGGCGGAAAACAACCGATGCATACGGGCACATCACCAGTATCTTTCAATGGCGAGATATATAATCATCGCTGATGTAAGAGCCAAATACGGATTTCAATGTAAAACAAATTCCGATACCGAAACCATCCTCAGGGCCTATGATAAGTTAGGACCCAGATGCCTCGATGATTTTGACGGCATGTTTGCCTTCGTCATTTATGATCGCAACAAAAATGAAAATATTTGTAGCAAGGGACAGAGCCGGTAAAAAGCCTTTGTATTATTATGCCGATGGGAAGAGTTTCTATCTTTTTCCAGTGAGCTGGGAGCACTGCAGACAACCAGTTATCGCTCCGGAGTCAACGAAGATCATTTCGCAGCTTAATACGTGCGGATGGGATATTTTTTACAAATCATCTACACCATACAAAAATGTCTGGGAACTCCCGAGCAGCTATGCATATGTTTCCTTGGCGTCCGAAGTCAGGGTTTCGAAAATGGTGGAATATCCATTCTTTTTACAAACAGCGGTCTGCAGAACGATTTGACAGCGCCCTGGATAAAGTGGATCACTTCCTGCACGAAGCATTAAAAAGGCAGGGCTGAGAATCATCGGATCTTGAGGTCGGCTCATTCTTAAGCGGAGGTATAGACAGCGGATTGGTGACAGCTATTGCCAAATCTTACAATCCGACCACTTAAGACCTTTACTGTTTCATTTGATGGAGAATATGACGAAGCGCCGCTGGCCAAACTCGTTGCGGACCGGTATCAAAACGCATCATTCGGGAAATAAAGATCTCATTTGATAACCTTGTAAATGATGTTGAAGGAATTCTGTGCGAATTACGGAGAGCCATTTTTTGACAGCTCCGGCCATACCGAAGTTATTATGTAAGCAGGAGGCCAGAAAACTCTGTGACGGTGATACTGAATGGTGATGGTGGCGACGAGATATTCTCGCAGGCGTATCGGTCGCTATGTTCACAACTTGCTAAATACGATTTTCAATCCTGGTTTGTTGGTCAAGGGATGATTTGGTCTACACAGCTCATACGATGCCTGCCACCCAATTCAAGAAGACCAAGTACAATTTTATTTATCGCCTTACGGACCTTGCAGGGAAAAAGGGCCTGGGCTACATACCTGTCTTCTACCATCGATATATTTGAAGAATATTGAAAAATGGCTGAAGACTAATGATCCATATCTCGCAGGAGGTAGAAAAGATTTTAATTGCATCAATGCGTCACCGCTCACAGGTCTCAAAAGATCATGAACCTTGACTTTGATAATATTCTTGCCGGCAACCTGCTGGTCAAGATGGATATAGCGACGATGGCCCATTCATTGGAGGGACGCAGCCCCCTGTTGTCAAAGGAGCTGTTGGAATACGCGCCGTCTATCCCGGATAAGTATAAGATCAATGGCAGCGCAGACCAAGTTTATCCTGAGAAAGCTGATCCGAAAATATGTTGGCCGCCGAGTTGATCAATCAACCAAGCGAGGATTTGAGATACCCGCTGAAAAAATGGGTGGATGGGCAATTACAGTCAACTGATCCGCGATTATATCTATGCCATCAAATGCCTATTGCAGGAATTTTATTGACAATAGCTTTCTTGATGATGTTTGGAATCGTAAAATAAGAAGTGGAGATGAAAAAAGGGCCAAAATGATATGGACATTGTTTGCCCTTGAGGTATGGCATAAAAAGTTTACGGTAAGAAGTAATACCCATGAAAACAGGAAGAAGAAAGTTGCCATCATCGAAAATCATGAGCTGGGAATCTATTCCATCCGTCACGACCTGGTAATGGCGATGGCAGAAAAATATGAAGTATCTGTCCTCACAGAAATAGATGATTCATTCAAGGACGGGGACCTGGAATCGGCGGTCAGTGTTTATTGATGTGGGTAGAGCGGTGATGAACCCTGTCACCGCTCTAAAGTACAATGCGAGAGTGCGAAAAGCGATTAAGGAAATCCAAACCGATGTATGTCTTCACCTTTACCATTCGCCCGGCCATTTATGGGAATATGGTGACAAGCGGATTAAAGATCCCTACTGTCTCTACTATTACACGGTACCGGACCCCTGTTCGATAGCAAAAGCCTTTCATACACAATAGCGAGACAATTGTTACAAACATGGGTGTTGAAGAAAACCCGGTTTGTGTTTTTCCCGAACTATGATGACCTGGAGCTGTTCATCCAGGGCCAGATACATTAACCAAGGCAGCAGGCGCGCCGGGTCCCGGGTTCGGGGGTAAACTATGAAAAATTTGCTCCGATGCCTTTCACCAGGGGCGATGATGGGAAGTTCATTTTCTATATATCAAGCCGGCTGATAAAGGATAAGGGGATAATGGAATACGTGGAAGCCGCCTCTCATCCTGAGGTCTCAATATCCAATGCTGAGTTTCATGTGATTGGACCATTATGGACCGGGAATAAAACGCTCGCTAACCGTGACTGAAAAGGAGCTGAATGGAGTGGATAGAAGAAAAATGGATCGTTTATCACAACAAACAAAAAGATATCCGGCCCTTTGTAGCCAATGCCGATTGCGTGGTCATGCCATCCTATCGTGAAGGCATGAATAATGTATTGCTGGAAGCGGCGAGCATGGCACAGGCCACTGATTGCAACCAATGTGACTGGTTGCCGCGATATAGTGGAGGACGGTGTGAAAATGGATTGCTTTGTAAAGTGAAAGATGGAAAGGACCTGGCAGAAAAAGATGAAACAAATGATGCAGATTCCCCGCAGCGCAAAGAGAAATAATGGGAAAAAAGGAAGGAAAAAATGATCCGTGAGTTTGATAAGAAAATAGTAATACAAATATATTTGCAGGCTATTGATGAAATTGCCAATGGAAAACCATAGATCATGCCTTTACCCTCTCAATTAGATTGGGAAGAATTCGGTCAGTTGCTCGGACGCGATCATACAGGCGTGGTCATGCCCGCGGTTCCGAAGACGATCGACAGGCAAACGGATATCCTTCTTTCATTGCTGGATGAAACAGGAAAGAAAGCTACTTTCTTCATACTTCGGAATGCTGGCCCAATACCGACCTGACCTGGTGAAGAAGATTGCTGCCGAGGGACACGAGATCGGGATGCATGGACAAAACCATATTCGGATGACGACGCTGAGGTTACAAGGAAGCTTATGCCGATCTCAGCGATTCATATAAATTGGTAACGGACATCATCGGTGCGCCGATCTATGGATACAGGGCCCCTTATTTCTCCGTCAATGAAACCAATCTCTATGTATTGGAGATACTGAGTGAATTGGGATTGATATACGATAGCAGCATTTTCCTGTCAAATTAAAAATTACGGTATTGCCAATTTTCCCTATGAGGACGCGTTATATGATCTCCCCAATGGAAAACAAATCGTGGAACTTCCTTTGACGATCCTGCATTGGCGAAATAAGAGATTGCCTGTCGCAGGAGGAGGTTATATGCGGGCGTTCCCCTAATTTCATGCTGAAGAGATTTTTAAACAGCTCGACGGAGAAAGGAGAAATGTGATGCTGTACATGCACCCTTATGAGTTTGATAACCGTTGGATAAGCTGTTCCACTCATTATCCTCCTGGCAAAGGATTCTCAAAACCCAAATCATTTTTGATAGATATTCCGCTGGAATCTCTTTCAGGGGTACCATCCACAACAAAATAAAATATCTACTAAAGCAATATAATTTTGTAACCTGTCTAAAAAAGCAGAATATGTCAAAACCCATACACACAGCCCAGCAATATTGGGACGCCCGCAGTGAACTGTTTGCTAACTATTATAAGAAACCATCATGGTTCGATAAGATGTTTCGTAAAGCTGTGTTCTTTCGTACAGCCGTAGCGTTGAAAACCATCAAAGAATTTGATCAGCCGTCCGTGTTGGATATTGGTTCAGGTCCTGGTGTGAACAGTGTGACCTGGCTAAAAATTCCAATGCAAAATTCCTATTGGGGATTGACTTTGCCGAAAGCATGAACGAATATGCGCGCAAGAATGCGGAGGCCGAAGGAGTGGGCGGTCGCTGCAAATTCGTTGCAGGGAGACTTCTTTACTTATGATTTCGGTCCGGATAAATTTACGGTGTCCGTTGCAGCGGGTGTAGTGGACTATGTAAAGGATACACCGGCATTCATGAAAAAAATGGATGCGGTGACTTCAGGGGCATTTGTAGTTTCATGGCCCGAAAACGGACTCACGGATGGCTCTGCGCCGCTATCGCTATACAACCCCGGTATTCCATTACAACGAAGCCGATATTCGACGCTTGCACGAAGGTCTTAATATAAAAGCCTTGACTTATTGCCTATGCAGGGCGGTATGTACAAGCGTTGCGAGAAGTAGATTGCTGGTCGATTTTTGGCTGTTGCTAGATCAGAATTATTGATTATTAATTATTAATTATTTGTTGAAACCTCTCTGCCGGCTACATCTAGCCTGAAAAAGGGTCCTCCAATCAGAGGCATCGTAATAATCAATAATCAATAATTAATAATCATCCAGGAAACAGCAAAATTCGGTTCAACTGTCTATATCGTTCGGGAATCTACGTAAACGGAGGCCGGAATACTGCAATTTCCATTGATCATTTTTCAAATAGTTATGCGCTAAGAGACGGAGATGCTATTTTTATAGCACCCAAATCCGTCCAATGAAAACCACCCTAAAAAACCAGTGGCCATCGTAGGTTATTCCGGCCATGCATATGTGATCATCGATATTTTCCTCAACGCAGGTCGTCTCGTGACCGCCTGATTGCGATTCAGAAGAAAAAATCTTCCAACCCTTACAATCTTAATTATCTCGGTAAAGAAACAGAAGTTATCGAACAATTGAAAAAGTTTGATTACTTCGCCTGTGTTGGTCATAACGGTATCAGGGAAAAAAATTCTTACCCAGATTAAGCCTGTATTTGGGTGATCCGATCAATGCCATTCATCCGAGCGCCGTTATTTCGGCTTCTGCAAAAATGGGTACCGGCAACATGATCGCAGCAGATGCAACACTTAACCCGATGGTGGAAATTGGTAACGGGGTTGTTTGCAATACTTCATACTACGATTGAACACGAATGTATCATTGGGATTATTCATTCATAGCGCCCGGCGCAGTGTTGTGTGGCAATGTGAAAGTGGGAAGGAGCAGTTTTGTAGGCGCAAATTCAGTAATACGCCAAGAGTTACTATCGGAAATAATGTGATCATCGGTGCTGGCACCGTGGTCGTAAAGATATACCGGATAACACCACCGTCATCGGCAATCCTGCCAGGAAGCTGGTCAAGAAGCCAGTACGAAATCTGAAAGCAGCGTAATGCGATTTTGTTTCATTGGAATTTGTAACAACGAGGCACCCGGCGAAGAGGGTGTCTTTTTTGTGGGTCGTTGCCGGAGAACCTCAATAGTTGCCTAATTACTATACCTTTTACAGCTCTTTAATCGTCATTCGAACTAAGATCAGTGAAGGCGAAAAATCAACGGAATTCCGCGTTTTATTTTTAGGGAAGAAGGAGAATCCATTTGCGAGAAAGAGCCGCTGAATGGCTGCACAAACATCTCCAGAAAGATCCTTTCATCTTCATTGGCGACCGGCGGGATAAATTACCCGACGATGTTCTGAACTCGGCAGGGGCGATTTGCTGATATCTTTTATTGGTTCCTGGGATCATCCCGGACCAACTATTACAACAGAGCATCTTATGCTGCCAATCAATTTTCATCCCGGCAGCCCTGAGTACCCAGGAACCGGCTGCACAAATTTTGCGATTTATAATAAGGAAAAAGAATACGGCGTGACATGCCATTATATGAAGACCTCGGTAGATTCGGAAATATTATCGCAGGTAAAGAGATTTCCTATTACAGGAAGACGACACGGTATTTGGGTGACCCAGCAATGCTACCAGCTAATTGAAGAAGATGTTTTATGAGCTAATGGATCGTATCTTGCAGGGCAAACCATTGCCAGTGTCAACCGGAGATGTGGAAGAGGAAACCCTATACCAGGAAAGAACTCAATGAACTATGCTATATAGGTCCGGATATGTCCGGAGGAAGAAGAAGTAGAAAGAAGGATCAAGGCGACAACATACAGATGGCCCTGGGCCTATACTAAGATCGGCAACAGAACGTTCATACTTCAATCATAATTGTATCGCTTATGGTGAAAGAGAAACCAAATCCAGCGTCCATCAGTCCCCTCACAGGTAAGGAATATGCTATACCAGTGATCGATGATAAGGCCGGTATCGATTTGCTTTGTTGCCCAGCACCCCGGCAAAAAGTGGTAGTAGTTCGAGGGCCTTGGATTTGTAGGATCAGTAATGAGCCTCAGTAGTAGCCAATGCCCTGACAGAGGGATATGCAGTTATTGGGATTGACCTGCCCACTGCCTTTCTTATTGGAAAATTCAGTCGATCAACGAGGGAATGTTCCACCGTGTCGCAGACGATCCCAAAATCGGCCAGTTTTACAAAGCAGGCCCGGGAAGAAGAATCTTATACGCTACCTGCGACGCATACGCCTATAGCAAAGCCGACATCGTTATCGTTGACATCAACCTCGACGTAAAAAGACGTCAAGCCGAAATGGCCACCTGTGAAGACTATACCGTAGATCTTGCGCCATTCAAAAGCCATACAGCAGCATCGGTAGCAATTGTCAGCCCATGTGCTGGTATTGGTTGAGACGACCGTGCCGCCCGGTACCTCGCAGAAAATAGTAAGACCAATATTGGAAGAATGTCTTCAGCAAAGAGGATTGCCAATAGATCAATTGAAAGTGGGTCATTCATATGAAGAAGAGATGATGCCCGGACCAAAATATATGGATTCTGATTCAAAATTTTTACCGTGTCTGTTCAGGAGTTGATGAAGCAAGCGCTCAAGCGACTGAAAATTCCTTCGCACCGTCATCAGTACTGAAGAATATCCACTGACGAGGCTGGGCAACACACAGGCGACTGAAATGGCAAAAGTGCTGGAAAATTCTTACGAGGGCGATGAACATTGCCTTTATGGTGGAATGGACCGGTTTGCCAGGAAGCGGGCGTTGAGTATCTATGAAGTGGTAAACGCAATCCGTGACACAGACCCACTCATAAAAATATAATGTTGCCGGGATTGGGGTGGGAGGCTAGCTGTCTCACCAAGGATCCCCTGCTGGCAAGCTGGGCGAGGAATGAATTTATTCGGCAGCGATGAGCCATTGGAGCAAAGTGAAACAGGCGTACATATCAACGACCAGATGCCCCTCTTTGCTTTTCAATATTTTTGCAGTCACAATACAATGGGTCATTAGACGGAAAAAAGTGTTGCTGCTCGTGCGTTAGTTATCTCAATGATGTCGGTGATACCCGTTTAGCCCAGTACAGGAATATACGAACAATTGATTGCAGCCGGGTTGCAATGTCATATTGCATGATCCCACGTGATGTATTGGGAAGAAAAGGATCTCGTGTAAATAATGACCTCGAAGAATTATTAGGACAGCCCGTACGATCTCGTTGTTATCACGACGGGACATAAGAGATTATCGCAATAATGCGTCATTGATCAGTAAGTTGCTGAGCCAGGTTTCATTCATTTGATGATACCATCGGGATATTGACCGAAAGATGAGATAGGGAAATTGAAGACTAAACATATCGTGAAGGTGATTGGGAGGGGATCTTTAGTCATGTTGTTCCCGAGATCACCTGAGGAGTTGAAAAGTTGAGATATTATACGGAAAGGAACCCTCGAAATTCAATATTCAATATTCGATGTTCAATATTCAATGCTCAAGTTCCCTATCAATGGGGATTGATACAAAATAGATTCTTGACGGTTTTGGAGACTTTTTGAGGGTTTTCGTTGAAGGTCCCGAACGGGCTGAATGTCGGTAGAAGCAACAGAAAAATATAGCATAAAATCGCTTATGGGCAAAAAAGTTTTATTATTAGGCGGAGCAGGATTTATCAGGTTTAATATCGCGAAATATCTTTCGGAGAACCAGGATTATGAATTGACCATCGCAGAACAATTTCGCCGGGGAAAACAAGACGATCTGTTTACGGACTGGTTACCCGAGCACAATATCAATGTCATTCCCGGGGATTATACCGATCCTCAAACATTTGATCAGCTTGACAACAACTCATGACCAGGTGTACATGCTGGCATCGGTTGTCGGGGTGGATAATGCCAATTCTATTCCTCATGAGATCATTCGGATCAACACCGCATTTAATCTATAACACGCTTGAATGGATCCGCCGCTCCAGGATCGGTAAGGTACTGTTTACCTCCACCAGTGAATGCTATGCCGGACACTGATTGATGCGCTTCGGCTATAAGGTCTAACTCCCGAAGAAGTGCCTCTTTGTATGAAGACATCGGCCATCCGCGTTTACCTATGCCGTCACCAAGATGTTGGGTGAGTCCGGGTTTCCTGAATTATTCCAGAATACTCGGGATTTGAAGCGACGATGGTGCGTTATACGTGTGTATATGGTCCGAGGCATGGAAGCTTGAAACACGTGATACCTCATTTGTGTTGGTTGGGTTCAGGAAAGGAGAAGAACCGTTTAAGGTGTACGGTCATAATCAGACCAGGGCCTTTTGTTATATTACCGATGCGGTAAAGGGTACGGTGCTGGCAATGGAGCAACCCTAATACAAATGGAGAGATCTATCATATCGGCACACAGGACGAAATATCGATCAGCCAGCTCATTCATTATGCGGGTGAATTGATGGAGATTCAATGGGAGCTATGAAAATGCGCCCACTTATCCCGGATCAGTTCCGTCGTTGCCCGGACATTTCTAAGGCAAAAAAACAATTGGGTTTTGAACCCAGGTCGGATGGAAACAGGACTAAAGACACGGTCGAATGGTATGATCAATATCTTGAAGCCGGAAACAAAGTCTATGAGTAATCAGGAAATGATCCGTTAAGTGTTCCAAACATTGCCGGGCAATGAATGGAAATATGTAAAAGAATGCCTGGATTCAGGATGGATATCTTCTGTCGGTTCTTTTGTCAACCAAGTTTGAACAAATGGTAGCCGATTTTGCAGGGCGCCAAATACGGTGTAGCCGCTGTGAATGGAACAGCCGCGTTGCATATTGCTTTGTTGTTGTCCGGCGTTAAGCCGGACGATTATGTCGATATTGCCCAATCTCACTTTTGTCGCTTCTGCCAATTCAATAAAATACCTCGGTGCTGAACCGTTACTGATAGATGCCGATCCTGATCTGTGGCAAATGGACCTGGACCTGCTGGAAGGAGTTTTTGGAAACGGAGACAGATGAGCGTGATGGTGACTTGATCTATGTGAGAGATGGAAGACGCATTGGTGCTATCATGCCCGTTCATATTCTCGGCAATATGTGTGCGATATGGATCGTTTTGCTTCCATCATCGAAAAATATCCCTTTGCCGATAGTAGAAGATGCTACTGAGGCATTAGGGTACATCGTATAAGGGCAAGCATGCGGGTACATTCAGTCCATTGGGTTGCTTTAGTTTTAATGGCAACAAGATCATCTCCACGGGTGGCGGCGGTGTGATCGTTACCGATGATGAGCAGCTTGCTCAAACATGCAAAACACCTGACAACTGCCAAGGCAAGTGCCGATGAATATTATCATGATGAAGTGGGATATAATTACAGGCTTGTAAATATCCTGGCGGCAGTTGGAGTAGGCCAGATGGAATTACTTCCTTCATTTATCAAAAGAAAGAAGGAAGCGGTGACGTTTTTACAAAAATGAATTGAAGGGCGTTGGGGACTATACGTTTCCAGAAAGAATTGCCTGAAGTGCAGAAACCAATGGCTGGCTTTTACCATCCAGACAGACCAGCAGCAAAAATTGCTGGATCATCTGCAATGCAAATAAGATCCTGAGCCGCAGGTTCTGGATGCCGATGAATAAACTGCCGATGTACAAGGATTGCGTTTATTTCCGGAAAAAGACAATGCCGACTATATCTATAACACCTGTCTCAGCGTTCCCTGTTCTACGAACATTACCGATGAGCAATTGGCAATTGTGTAGCAGGAGATAAAAACGAGCCTTTAGCTGATTATATGTATTCCTTTATCAAACGATTCCTGGATATAGTTTTGTGCGCTGGTGGCTTTGATCGTGTTGTTGCCGATATTCATTCCCATTATTATTTTATTACTGCTCACGGGCGAGCATGAGGTTTTTTTCCGGCAGGACCAGGGTGGGATATCATAAGCAAGATATTCCGCATTTGGAAATTTGCCACCATGTTAAAGAACAGCCCGAATATGGGACATGGTGATGTGACGGTGAAAGGACCCACGTATTACGCCGATCGGACGTTTTCTGCGGATCAGTAAACTGAATGAGTTGCCGCCCAAATCATCAATATCCTGACGGGCGACATGTCGGTTGTAGGACCACGCCCGCTGATGAAAGTAGATTTGACCGTTACACCGATGAGATGAAAGAAAGGGGTTTACCAGGTTAAGCCAGGTCTGACGGGTATAGGGAGCATAGTCTTCCGCGATGAAGAAATGATCATTACCAAAGGTGATTTACCTCCTCATGAAACCTATCGCACGTCTGATCGCTTCCAGCATAAAGGTGGCTCTAGAGATATGGTACCAGCAGCATGTTTCGTTCCATACTGACTTCATGATCGTATTTCTTACGGCCCCCTGGTATATAATTTTTCCCAACAGTAATCTGTTAGCGAATAAAGTGTTTCCTTCTTTGCCGAAACGTGAACTTGCTATTTAGTTCGAAACGCGGCTCCGACAAGCTCCCACGCTATTCAGCAAATAATAACTAATTTCGGAAAGGTGATATCTCTTCTATGTTAAAACTGTTTTCCCGGTCCAAACCCAAAAAGGCAGCCATTTGATTTTCTCAATTAAATGCCGATATGCACTCTCATTTACTACCCGGTATTGACGATGGGGCGGAGGACTTGTGGAGAATTCGCTGGAGTTGATCAAAGGAATGAGGGAGTTGGGTTTATAAGAAATCGAGTCACAGCGCCTCATGTGAAATGTAGCAGGATATGTGCAAGAACACCATGAAACGATCCGGGAAAAAAATTGGCCCCAGGTCAGGCAGGCCCGATCAAAGAGGCGGGCATTGACGTGGAGATGTGCTGCCATGACCGAATATTTTAAGCCTCGACGGACTATGTGGAAGAATTGCTACGGGCAAAGGAGGCCATTATTGACGATCAGCGATAACATGGTGTTAACAGAATTTTCGATGGCCTTTCCGTCTATGAATATCAAAAAAGAGATCCTGTTTGAAATGGAAATGCAGAGGGGTACCAAGCACGTCATTGCTCACCCTGAGCGCTATGTGTACCTGGAGAGAAAATAAAGATTTTTTACCGCGAACTCAAGGACATTGGGTGTCTTTTTTCAGCTCAATATTCTATCGTTGGGCGGACATTATGGCCGGTCAGTGTCACTGAATTGGCACATTATCTTATTAAGAATAATTTACTACAATTTGTTGGGCACAGATCTCCACCATACGGGCCACCTTCAAGGTTTACAGGCAATTGAAATTCCCGACACCGCTCTCAAAAAAACTCGTTGATTCTGGCCAAATTATAAATTCGAGGCTCTAACTTGTTTGGCAATGTTTTTCCGGTAAACTTTTTGCTCAATTCCGACCGCTTATGTTAACGAATCCGGGATTTCGATGGTGGGACATTGAAAACTGGATTTAATCAATAAATTTGTACAGTAAAAAGGATGGATGTGGCAGCTACAGAGTTTAACGATATGCTGTTGGATAATGCAAGCTTTTTTGAGACCGTTCGCTGTTAACCCTACAAAGATGCAGGGGCCGCTTTAATGATCTTTACCGAGGAAGCCCTGTAACATAAGGCATTGGCCAATCATGAAAAAATACAACGCAGAGTACCAACATCAAAGCATGGTTGTTTACTATCATGCACGGAATATATTATCAATAGTATTACCGCAGGAAGGCCAAACAAAGAACCATCTTTGATAACACTCCGGAAGATTACCTGATTAACCTTAAGACAGGCAGCAACGTTTCCAATGGGGCCCGAAAGTAATTTTGCGTAATCAAGGGAAATCGAAGGGAGCAATTGATCATCTCCCCCGAAATATTCAAAATGCCGCTTTTCTTCTATATATCTCGATTGGTTTGGACAATGCTAGAGAGATATCTGAGTACCTTCTGCATGAGCCTCTCGGTACGTTTAAAGAGTCGTATTCTAGCTTTGCGAGGAAATTGCTGAAGGAGCAAGTCCAGCGGAAGGTTTTAATGCGCGCGTAAGCTCAAATCATTCAATGGAACTGCAGCAGGTCAATACTCGTCAACGATCGCGATGAGCCTATCGGTCTAATGGAAAAATTAGAAGCGCATCAAAAAGGCCTGCTTCATCGCGCATTCAGCATTTTATTATTTAATAGTAGTGGTGAGCTGTTGCTACAAAGACGTTCGCTTCACAAATATCACAGTGGCGGCTTATGGACCAATACCTGTTATGCAGTCATCCCAGCCCTGCCGAAGATATCCTGGCGGCCGCACGGCGCGAAGATTGAACGAAGAGATGGGATTTACCGCGCCGTGTGGAAAAATCCTTTGATTTCATTTATAAAGGCAGAAATTCGACAATGGTCTCGTTGAACATGAGTTTGACCATGTGTTTGCGGGAAAATACGAAGGCAAGATAAACGTCAACAAGGAGATGAGGTGATGGACTATAGAGTATAAGAGTCTTGCCGAAAATCGGAGACTTCGCTCGAACAACATCCCGACCAATTTTCCAAATGGTTTCGAAATGGCCTTCCCCGCGTAATATAGAGCAATGGTGGGAGCATGGTTCTGCAACTCATCGCTGCATAAAACAGGAAAACCTCATTATGATGACCCCCGGTGATGGGGAAGATTATCGCTAGGGGTTTTTATTTCCAACGGGAATTAGTTATCCGGATCGAGATTGCATGCTCCACTCTCGCTTTGCAGCCTTTAGCCCATGCTGAACAACTGAGCTATTTCGAGTCAACAGGATTATGAACAGCGCCAGCAGCACGTACCAGGGAAGAATTATTCTCTTGAGATTTTCAACGCCACTGGTATTTTTCTGTCTGCCATCCTGCCAATGCGGCCCCAAAGGCAACACCAACTAATAGAAATGACAGAACCGAGAAGCATGTTTTGAGAAACATGACTCGCATCGTGGAATAGCCGACTTTAAGATTTTCAGAGTATGGCGGCCGGAATGATGCCAATATAAGTACCAGCCAACCTCCAGTTTTTGCCAAAGAAGCCGCTGAACACAATGTTCAAAACAGAATGAGTACTATGGAGAGTAAACTCCAGGGGAATAGTAAGAAGGTACTGGCCTCCTTTCGGACGCGTTTTGCCATGGTGTGACGTTTAGGGAAGAAATTATGTAATTTTCCTGAGGCTTCGACAGGCTCAGCCTGACAATCTTTTCGGGACCGCATGATCGCATCTGAACGAGGGAGATTAAAGGAGAAGGAGGAAAGGAGCAGAGCGAAACAACGAAGAATATTTTATCCACTCTTTTTCTCCTTTCTCCTTTACCCTCTTAGCCCGTCTTCTTATTCCAGCTTCACCAGTTTAGCACTGGCCGACGAGCCATCCTCCATGGTGAACCGGATAAAAATAAGTTCCCTGTTTATATCCACCGCTCTTGATGATATATTGCATTTCACCACCGGTGTAGTCTACTCCTTCCTTTGACATTAATTGACCAATAGCATCATAGACGCTAATCGTCATGTTGGCGGGCCTGCTCAACACGGAAACGAACTATCGCAGTACCAGTTGTCGGATTGGGATAAATAACCAGGTGAGGGAAATACTTTGTTCCCCGGTATAACGACATAAGGAGGTTGCTGAAATCCCTGGGTAAGTATAACAGTATTGGAAACTTTGGCGGTTGCAACGGCTATTTCACCGATTGTATAGTCTATTTGCAAAGGACCAACGACGGAAGCGCCACCCGATGCTATCACTCTTCTTTCCAATGATTGTGCGTGCACATTGAATGAGGCGAGTAGCAACACGGTCAGGCGGGTTATCGCATAAATTATTTTCATACTCAGTTATAATTTAAAATTGGCATTAGTTGATAAAAAGTCATGGTCTTTAGTTTTCGATTTTCAATTCTTCTCTTTATTTTCCCGCTGTCAGCGATTTTAACTCTACCTTTGTGGAGTGGGTGGGTCGGGCGCTATTGGGAAACGTACAGAAGAATATTCGCTGGTTACTTTTCCTGTGATATCTTTTCTATCGGCACGCGCCGCTACGATCTGCCAGGTAAAGGATACGTTCGATGCACCTTCCTGTAATTCCTTCACATCAAATCCTGACCCTGTTCTATTGCTGACAAATACGCCTCTGCAATCACCGTTCAGTTGAATAAACACTTTCAAATGATGTGTTTCATCTACCCGGACATTCCTGGTCAATAATGGATCCAGTGTGATATGGGCAAATCCGTTTTGTAATTGTCCCTCGCCATAATCCTGGAACAAAACCTCCGGTGCTTCGGGGCAAAACATGGCCCGCCCGCGACCATTTTCATCTTCTACAACAGTTGATTTGACTGCGTTTGATACTATACCGTAATCCATATTGGGTAAACCACCTCTCGCCACCTACCAAGGCGCGTACACCTCATGCGAAGGATCCGTTCTGCCAAAAGCCCTCCCAGCCGGGACCAGATGCAGTTGAATATCCAGCGACGCCCGATCCATTCTGAACTTCCGGATACTCCTGCATCTCCCTGTACGTAGATCCGGGCCCACCCGGCTGAACCGGATTCAGATAGGCGCCTACTACACCTGACCCGATATCACCAGTACCAGGCCCGTAAGTATTCCAAGTGCGACTCCATACATACCACTATACGTACCTATGGAGAATGTGCCCGTGCCGTGGGCAGGTAAATAATTTAACGTACGGTTATTGCCTACGGCTATGATAGCGAGTCGCCATCGTTGCTCGAATTTGTATTAATGCTGAATAGTGTGGGGGACGATAATGATGCAGAAGTAGCGCTCATAGCCGAACCGTTTATAGAACTACCCGATACGCCAATCCCATTCCCGGTATTTGAACCGTTTATTCCTGAACCAGTGCCCGTATTGACTCCCAGCACTCCCTGGCCATTTGAATTGTTTTTCTCCATAGATTCCCAGCGAAGGTTCCTGTGCTATAACCACTGGATAGGAAAATCTGTTTGACCTGCAATTGAATTAAGCGCGCCCGGGCAACCTGATCCATATACCGAAAGCAACCTGCCGCTATTTGTGGTAGTACGATTGATGCTTATCTGTGGTGGTGTAAAATCGCATTCTTTCATTGATACTACCTGTGCCATTTTGTTTTAATGAGGAACGGTTGTGCATCTGTTGTACCAATAAAATCGTTAGCAGGATTGGTGTTTTGATTACCATTTGCCAGCCATATTGAATTGGTCGAGGTAATGGTGCCGGCATATTGGTGGTATTGATTGACAATGTTCCGTTCGGATTAAATACCGTGCTATTGATATTCCATGTATTACCGGCTAGGGCCTTGCGGACCAACGGCGCCTATCGCACCTGTTGGTCCTTGTAGACCCGTTGCCCCCGTTAATCCTACAGGGCCTTGTATTCCCTGGATACCTTGCAGTCCTTGCGACCTGTAGGACCCTGTTGTCCTTGCGGACCAACCATATTGTTTGCAGCATATAATGCAAAGGGTACACTGTATAATGGAGTAGTACCAATAGAAACCAAAATTATTTCCACCGCTTACATCTATTTCCGTTTGCAAATAATGATTGGCGGTGCTCCAATCAATGGATGCAAAAGTTCCTGCTTGTGGACTGCCTTTACCAACGACTAAAGTGAATAAGCCTTGCGCCTGGTTGTGGTAGTATGAATCTCTGAATATCGTACAATTCCTGTAGCGCTTCCTGTCAATATGCTGAAACGCACTTTGATCGATTGAGATGCGAGAACGCCGCCACTTGCATTTCTTGCTACTGCACTGGTAATTCAGTCCCTGGAAACTGGATTGTGCAATTGTTTGCAAATGGATCATTGAAAAAACGATTAGGCCAATAGAGTAGAATTTATGTTTCATGGCAACGTTTAATTAGAGGGGATGAGGTTATTAATTATTTCTGCTTATTGGTTAAGGGGATTGCTGTTTTCGTTTCACAAAGTTTTTCAGGGGCTAATTTTACCGGTTCGATTTTAGGAAATTCGGGTGATAAAGGAAACCGTAGCGTAGAGAATAAAGCATTACCTTTTCCCCTTCATCTTTTGAATCAGCTCTTGCGGCAACGATCTGCCACGTAAAGGATACATTTGATTGGCCACCCTGTAACTCCTGCACATCGAATCCATTTGATGTTTTGTTTTGAAAACAAATATTCCTTTACAATCACCTTCCAGTTGTATGAATACTTTCAATGGATGCTTTTCATCTACGTAGATATTACGAACAAGTAATGGGTCCAACGTTATGCACAAAGCCATTTTGTAATTGTCCTGCGCCAAAATCCTGGAACAATACTTCGGAGCTTCCGTGCAAAACATAGAGCGGTTACGTCCCTGCTCATCTTTTACGATCGTTGATTTCGTGCCAGTACTTATTAAACCATACTGAGTATTGGTTTGCACCGGTTCCCGCCGCCAATGTAATTGGGCCAGTCACCCCTCCCGCCAAATCAAATACGCCAAAGTCCACCCCAACGGCCGTTACCGCTTTGTCCCGAGGTGACAATGCCAGCCACTCCCTGCTTCTGATCCATTGCCAACCAGCCCCCGTACCATAACCTGATTAGGATAAAAAGTCATGGCAGTAGGAGAAGTAGCACCTCCAATTCCCATTACACCGATTCCCTTGACTCCGATGTGGCTCACTCCGATCGAATATGCACCATACCTGTTTCCTAAAGCTGCGAGACCTGCACCCTCAGCCGGGAATGATGGCAGCTCCGTAAAGCTATTGGCAACTGCCATTACACCTGCTCCGGCAGTAGCATAAGTATTACTTCCAAGGACAGCTGTGAAGTGTTTATTCCGCTGGAAGTTCCATAGCCACCAGATCCACTGCTTGCAGTACCTGTTACACCATTTCCTGATGTGCTTGCTCCCATGCACTCCTGTGCCGTTTGGAAGTATTAAGGCCCCAGACGCCCTGGGCAGTCGTTTTGGATTATTCTCACCATAGATACCGGCGAAACTCCTCCGGTACTGTATCCTCCAATAGGATAATTTGTAGCCGCAAGCGGCGGATTGATCGTTCCCGGGATAGCCACTACCAAAAACACTAAACAGGATATTTGAGGAGGTGCTGATGTACGATTGATAGCGGCTTGCGGGCCATTCAAGAACCGCATGCGCTCAACGTGTTAGCCGTTTTGATAATGAGAGTGTTGTGCATCTGTAGTGCCTAGGAATTGATTGGCAGGATTTTGTATTTTGATTGCCATTTGCCAGCCACGCCGCATTATTGGAGGAAGTAATAGTCGTAGGGGCGAACCAGTAGGTAGTGATCGCTAACGTTACCGTCTGTATTAAAGGCTGCCACTATTAATATTCCAGAGTATTACCGGCGGGCCCCTGGATGCTCTTGTGGTCCCTGCAGGCCGGTTGCGCCTTGCGGGCCTTGTGGACCCACCATTCATTGTTGCAGCATATAATGCAAAGGGTACGCTATATAAAGGAGTAGTTCCGATGGAAACAAAGTTATTTCCTCCGCTTACATCTATTTCTGTTTGTAAATAATGATTGGCCGTCGCCCAGATTGATACCAGCGAATGTTCCTGTTTGTGCTGTGCCTTTTACCAATCACCAATGTGAATAGGCCTTGTGCAGTGGTGGTAGTAGCTTGCGCCTCCGCATATGTTGAACCGGGCCGGCGGAACTACCTGTACGTACACTGAATCTTACTTTGATGGATTGCGAGGCGACTACGCCGCCGCTGGCATTCCTCGCGCCACAGCCTGGTAATTTAATCCCTGGAGACTTTCCTGCAGCAACCAGAGATAAATGACTAATCAATGAAAAACCGAAGAGGGCTATGGCTTGTAATTTATTTATCATTTATTCGGTTTTAATCATTTGCTAAAAAGAATAAAAAAATCCAGCAGATTATTTTATCGGTGGCTTTCCCTGTTTTTATTTTTCCGGAATCTCTATCTTCTCCCGCGCGGGTGCTTTTGGAAAACGGAGGTCTGAAAAATGGCACTGATCATTTTTCCTTCCTGGTTTTATCATCTGCCCGTGTAGCCACGACCTGCCAGCTAAAGGGAACACTGGAACGGCCATTCTCTAATTCCTGTACATCAAAGCCATTTGCCGCTCTTTGTTGGTAACATGACATCAACTCCTTGCAATTCCCTTCGAGCTGAATAAATAAATACCTTCAACAGATGTTGACCATCGACAAGAATATTTCTTACCAATAATTCATCCAGGGCGATAAGGGGCAAAACCGTTTTGCACTTTTCCCGCACCCATAATCCTGGAATAAAAACTTCCGGCGCTTCCGGGACAAAACATGATACGTTCATTACCGCGCTCATCTTTCACACAGACTGGCTGATTTAAACGCCATTTGAGAGGATGCGCGGGTGGTACCCGAGATAACACCGCCGATATAGCCATAAGTACCGTTTGTTTCAAAGCGTCCACCCCAGCCACCAGTGCCACCCAGTGCCACCGACGCCGCTAATATGGGCAGCTTCTTCGGTAGGTGATCCGTACGCCATAATCCCGAGAGGAGATGAAGCCGCAACAAATGCCCATGCCAGCTTCCTGGCATCTGCAACGACTGGCTTGCGCCATGCCACCGGGGCCAGTGCATCGTCCAGCGCTACCCCAGCACCAGTACCCGTGCTTGACCCAGTAAATACTCCCAAGACACCAGGTGCATCGCCATTGTTTTCACCATAAATAGCCGCATTGCTTCCTGTACTGTCACTCACTGATCCGGGATATCCGTTTTTACCAGCGATAGAACTAATTGCCGAGGGATGTCCCGTACCATAAACGGTGAACAATCTCTCCGATAGAGTAAAGTAACCCCGTTGGATAACGATGCCCGGGTTATTGCTACAAAACGCGCTGCGTTCATTAATTGCGGCCGTGCCACCGGTTTTGATCACTAAGGGTTGCGCATCGGTTGTACCTATGAAATCACTGGCGAAGGTGAGGTGCCTTGATTACCTCTTTGCCAACCATGTCGAATTGGTGCTTGTAATGGTAGAAGGTATATTGGTGTTGACAGTTAACGTTCCGTTTGAATTAAAAACAGTGCTGTTAATACTCCATGCATTACCGGCAGCTCCTTGCGGACCAAGCGTCGGGCTGGTGCGCCAGTTGCACCCTGTGGCCACCTGGAGGCCCAACCATATTGTTTGCAGCATATAACGCAAAAGGGCACGCTATATAATGGAGTGGTACCAATAGAAACAAAAATTGTTTCCACTCTGTTACATCTATTTCTGTTTGTAAATAATGATTGGCTGTACTCCAATCAATGGATGCAAAGTCCCCTGCTTGTGGAACACCTTTGCCTATAACTAAAGTGAATAGACCTTGTGCTGTGGTCGTGGTCGTCTGAACTTCTGAATATCGCATCAATACCCGTGGCGCTTCCAGTCAGGATATTAAAAGCGCACCTTGATCGCTCTCGGAGGCAACAACTGCCACTTGCAGCTTCTTGCTACCGCCTGGTAATTCATTCCCTGCGGAAACTTGTTTGCGCGGTAGTTGACAGATAGGTTAGGAACAAAAGAATAACGCTAAAAAGAAGTGCACAGGCTCTTTTTCATTGCCGAGGAGCTTTGGTGAAATAAAAGGGAGATAAATTCTGCTTTAAAGATTGCGAATTATCAATCGGTGGTCAATCCCATGAGTATGGGAGAAGAGAGTTCAACGTTTAAGGGTTGAACGTTTAAAGGTTTAAAGGTTCAAGCACCCTTAAGAATTACGGTGTACGAAGCAATTTTCTTAAGTGGAAATTGATCGTGATCCACACGTTCTTCGCGCCTTTGAGCAAAACTCTTGGACGTTAAACTCAAATTAGATCTCACCCTTGAGTGATTTAATGATCACTCACTTTTGCTGTTGACATGAAGCTTACGGTAGATATTTTTGATGTGCTGGCGGACAGTTTCCAGCGTAATGCCGAGACGCGATGCGATCATTTTATAACTCAGTCCGTCTACCATTGCAGCAATCACTTGCTGCTCTTTGGCGGTCAGCGGTTCATTATAAGCTCTCTTAGAGCAAAGTAATCCACTACTTTGCGGGCGATCGCCGGCGACATAGCCGATCCGCCCTTGCTAATGATATTGATGCAATCCAATATTTCTTCCACGGGTGTGTCTTTTTGCAAATAGCCTACCGCTCCTGCGCAAAGGGCTTTGAATACACGATCGCTATCGGCATATACGGAGAGAATGATGATTGATGTATCCGGAAATTTCTTTTTATTAATGGGATGGCTTCAACTCCTGTTATTCCCGGCAAGCCAATGTCAGAAAGAATGATATCCGGCTTTGGTGCACTGTCAGATTTGACCAGAAAATCCTCGACTGGAGACTGCTACGATGGAGCAATCCACTCCCTCTTGCCGTGGAGAAAAAAGCGGCAAGACTTGTCCTCACTACCTCATCGTCTTCAATTAAAGCTAAGGTTATCATATGTTTCAAATATAATCTGCCGGTCAATGGAACCCAATACCATGTTAGGGTATAATTGACAGCAGGGTGTTGATAAACGCCCATTTCTGAGCTCCATTAGTTCAAACAGGCACTTTCATAAGGATGGTCAACCCATTTCCGGACGAAATCTCGAGACTTGCTTTCAGCCGGTTCGCTCTTAGTTTCATATTATATAATCCCTGCCCGCTGCCATTCCTGGCTGAATTGATTCCTTTCCCCATCGTCCTTTATCTGCATGAAAAAATAGCCGTTTTCTCTTTTTAATTCCACATGTACCCTGCTGGCTCCCTGAATGTTTAACTACATTATTCACTGCTTCCTTAAAAGTAAGATATACATTCTGGCGAAAGTTCATTTTCAGTTTCTCGCTTCCGGCAAGACCGTTATGCGTCAACTCAAAAATCAATATTGGCAGGAATAAGCATGTTGTGCAGATGTTCCTGCATATAACCGATCATCCCATCCATAGTGTCGTTGCGTGAATCAATGCTCCATATAACGTCCTTCATCGTGGAAACCGCTCCGCGGCTGATGCCTGCAATGGTGCCTAGTTGCTCGCTGGTTGTTTCTTTTACTTCTTCTCTTTTATAGCATCGGCGAGTACAGTGATCCTTACTAACGAACTTCCGACGTCATCGTGCAGGTCACTGGCGATTCGCGTGCGGAGATACGCTGGATCTTTTTACCTGGTTGATGCGATAACGCAACACAAGATATACAATGGCGGCCGCCGCAAATAACATAAGCATGATGAACCAGGCAGTTTTATAAAATACCTGCCTGACAAGTATTTCCACCGAAATCTCATTTGCGCTGGCTGACCCTTTACCTACATTACCTTTTATCTTTAACGTATATTTTCCGGGCGATAAACCATTGAATGAAACAAAATGCTGGTTGCCCAGAGAATGCCAGGCTTTATCCACTCCTTCGAGCTGGTAGAAATAGCGATTTCCTGGAGGATCATACATATCGGATAATGTAAAATAAAAGAGAAGAAGCGGTCGCTGGGGTAAATAATTACTTTCTTAAGGTTATTGATATTAAATACCGAATCCGCAGTTTCTCCTTTACTATTTATTTTGCTGGAAACGCGTAAGCAATATATTCACCGGTCTGTCTCTTTTAAATGCATCGGCAGGATCAAAGACGGTATACCCATTCAAACCTCCAAAGATCATGTGACCATCAGGCAGCTTGTAAAAGCCTTGCGGTTAAATTCATCGATATTCAATCCATCCTTTGTATAGAAATTAGTGAACTGGTTTGTTTGCCTGTTAAGATAACTGAGTCCCGCATAGGTACTGATCCAAAGATCATTTTTATCATCCCGCAGCAGACCACACACGGTGTTAGTTGCTTAATCCGTCACGGTTAGTGTATTGCTTGACCTTGCCGGAATACTCATTAAAATATATTACGCCCCCGCCCGCAGTGCTGATCCAAGCAACTGCTATCTCCATCCATAGCAAGTATCATTAATACCATTATCCAGGACCGGGTGAATGGATAATTTTACAACTTCTTTGTGTGAATATTTATTTTATATAATCCTTTGGCGGATCCCGCCCATATCCAGTCTCCCTTAAGGGTCAGGCTCCAACAGGGTAATTGAGCGAAGGGCATGTTGCCTTTGTTATCTTTAAACGCCTCCATCGTCCCCGCAACAGGGTCAAATGTGAACACGTTATTCTGGCCCGCCGTCCAAAAAAGATGCCCGTCAAAGCAAATGCTGAACTGGTTAACACTTTCGTGCTCTTGATATATCATCCGGGCCCGCTAAAAATATATTCAATGAATCAGTACGAATATTATAAGAGCTGATGCCATAGCCCGCCAGCCAGATGATGTCCTTGTTGTCGTACCACATATCGTAGATGTAGCCGATATCATAGCGTCCGTTCAATTTTATATGTAACGAATTATTACGAAATGGAAGATTTGAAACAGGGTAGCACCAAAAGTTAGATAATGCAATGGTTGTATCTGGTGCCACGCTTTGTACGCATTCTTTTCAGCAACCCATAATTTTCTGTTGCTGCATACAAGGTATTGTTCCGGTCGGTCATGATCCGCCGGCAGCGAATGTTCTTTTAATTCTTTTCCTCCAACGATAAATGGTATATTATTGAATACAGCCGAGCGGTTTGATATTTTAACGATGCCATTATCGGTGCCGACCCATATATTGTTATTGTTGTCTTTATAGATACAATATACGAGTGTGGCATTGATCGTTGCAACCAGCCAGCTATAATCGGCGACTTTTCTTTGCGCCAGGTCGCACTTTACAAGGCTGCCACGTTCATTACCCTGCCATATATTTCCATCTGCGTCCTGGCTATAGCAGCTATGTAAATGAAGATTAGGAGCATTATTATATGGGTTGTGTATCCAGGGATAAAATGTTTTTGAATTCTTGTTGAAACGATTCATTCCATAAGCCGAGATGCTCCAGGTGACATTACTGTTGTCTGTAAATATTTTCGCAGTGTCTCGCGGCATAGAACTGCGGTCGAACGATTTGTTCCTGCCCGCTTCCTGCACTTATTCTTTTTGCCATAATCGTCGCCCTGTCAAGATAAGACAGCCATGCGTCGTCGTCATTAAATTCAGTAATACCGACTAACACCATATTTTCCTTAATGAAAGAAGGATCGATATAAACACGAAAAAATTTATCATTGGTCTCGAATTCGACCAACCAATAATCGGACATCACCCGCGGTATGGCCATTTTTTGATTTCTGTATGGCACGAATGGCTCCGGGTGGGAGTGAGGTTGCATCAGCATCCTGGTGAATAAACTGCCCGATCGTATTGGTCACGGGATCCAGTATATTCAATCCGCTTTCAGTTCCTATCCAAATATGGCCATCACCGGCCTGCATCAATGCAGTGACAACATTATTACTGAGTGAAGGCTGGCTTAAGTATGCTGTATTGAATGAAAGAAGAAACCGTCATAACGATTCAATCCGCCATTGGTCCCTATCCACATGATACCCATTCTATCCTGGAGTATACATTGAACTGAATTGTTGCTAAGTCCGTCTTCTGCAGTGAGCAGGGTATACTGCAATGTGCGCTGGGCAGACAGCGTCAAAGAAAGAAAGAAGAGCGCGAGGCTTATAAGAAGGTAGGCGGTTTCGTAACAGTGGATTGGTTATGCGGCAAGTTACGACAATGTAACGTACAGAAACCAAGAACCAAGGAACCGAATGACAATCCCGCCTGGACGGCGGGATTGTTTTTTGCTATTTGGTTCTTATTGCGCGCTATTTTTGCCTCTTTCTGGCCTCGATTCTCCCATATAGATGGGATATGATTGACGCATTCTCTTTTTAATTTGAGGGGCTTATTTCGTTCACTAATTTCTCAGTGACTGCTATGCGTCAACCACTACTATCTGCCATACTATTCCTTACACTATGCTCTAACCAGGCTGCCTGGACAAATCATTAGCACTATTTGTGGTGATGGGACCCTGGGCACCAGTTCTTGACGGCACAGGTGCCAGCTATGCATGGGCGGCCTCACTCCAGGGGTCGTAAAATATGGGGATAAGATTTATTACTGCGAATCAGGAGCGGACAAAGTTCGTTTTATTTGGCCCAATGGCGCACTCTCGGCACTGTTGCTGGTACGGGCGTAGCGGGTTATAGCGGGATGGCGGATTGGCGATCAACGCATCAGTTATATAATCCCGGTCCTGTTGCAATCGACAATGCCGGCAATATTTATTTTGTTGATCAATCTTTTTCGGTAGTCAGGAAGATAAGCACCGCGGGAATTATTACTACCATTGCGGGTGGACAGGGATTTGGTTATTCAGGAGATGGTGGACCGGCAGCTCTTTGCGAAGCTCGGAGCAATAACCGATATCGGCTTGGACAATGCGGGCAATTTATACATAGTAGACTGGTGGACCAGCGTAGTGCGTAAGGTAATATGACACCGGTACATACTACAGTCATTGGAACCGGTAAATCTCGGGTTTAGTGGTGATGGTGGACCTGCCACGGCTCTAATACGAATGGGATTTACTCAATAGTCATAGATAATGCAAATTGTATTGCCATGATGCCCCGAACAAAGGATCAGAAAAGTAAACTGGCTGGGATCATTACAACTTTTGCAGGAACTGGCGTTGCAGGTAATGGCGGCGATGGTGGTCCCGCCTGCAGGCAACTTGTAGTTATCCCACCGGTCTTTGCCACAGATATCTCCGGCAATTTATATGTATCCGATTCCACCGGGGTAATACGCGCAAGATCACACTCTGCTGGCACTCACTCGTGCCGTTACACGGTATGAGGCTTCGGGGATTACAGTGGCAGATGGCGGTCCCGCCGTTAGCGGCAAAGATCAGCTGCGAATTCTATATCTGTTGACACTGATGACGTAACTGTACTTTTCCGATTTTGAACATATAAGAATCCGACAATACGTTGCCCGGAGATCGCTTCGGATGAGACAATTGGAGATAGATGGACATGTCCTCGCCGATGGGTAAGACCGATAGCTTATTTGTTGTCGCCAACAATGCTACCGGTTATCAGTGGCAGGTTAATACAGGCACTGGATGGACGGACATAACCCCAACAATGCTACCTATTCGGGGCTACGACTGCGGGCCTCGTATCGCAGGTATCATTGCAGGCATGAACAACTGATCAATATTCGCTGCCGCACCATAACAATTGTTCCCAACTCTTTTCCGGATCCTGTGAACCTGTTTGTGTTTGCTTCAGTAACGCCCTCAGTCGGCATCTCGGCATCCGCTGAATAATATTTGCCCAGGCGCGCCTGTTACAGTTTACTGCTATCGGCACCAATACAGGCAGTTCATCGCAATATGACCTGGTATAAAACGGACAATTCAGCAACGGGATCATTTCTACTTCGGCATTGGCCGGTGGCGATGTGATTGTCTGTGTTCTCAGCGCCAATAATTTTTGTGTCCCCATTCAACGATGCTTTCAGCAACAGCATGAACCATGGTCGTGAATGCAACGGCACCCTCAATTGTGATCGCTGCATCAAGCACATATTTGCGTGGGTGGGTTCAGTAACATTTACCGCCACCGTTACTGGTGCCGGTACTTCACCTGCTTATCAATGGAAGAAATGAGTAAATGTCCGGTGCCAACAGCAGCACCTACACTACCAATGCGCTGACGAACGGAGATGATTATAACCTGCAGTTTCAGCTCTATCCTTCGCCTTGTGGCTCCGGCACGATACGAGCAATTTATGGGAATGAACGTAAGCGCCAGTGCAACTCTCTTTATTGCTATAACAGCACGACTAGGTTGTAATGATTTGATACTTGCTCCTTCGAGCTAGCCTATTACTGCTCAATGCAACCGTCACTAATGGAGGCTCTGCCCTTCGTTCCAATAGGAAAGTGAATGGGGAAATGTGGGGCACCAATAGACAGCATCTATTCGGGGAGTAGCTGAATTTCTTTGATGTGGTTTCTCGCGTAGTGACGTCTGCAATTCACCCTGTGGCGGTCCTAATACGGCAACCAGCAATTCAATAATTGTCGATCCCTTTAATATCGAGGTTATGCCAACCATGTCGATCAATGCACTCCACCGATATGTGTGACGAGGGAGTACCCGTTACTTTCACAGCCAATATCACTTAACAGGGGATCGGCCCCAATTTTGACAATGGAAAAAGAATGGCCTCAACGTCAGGCACTGGCACGAATACCTTTTACAGAAATTTCACCGGTTGATGGCGATGTATTTACATGTAAGTTAACATCTAATGCATCGTGTGTTGCATTTCCAACCCTTTACCGCGTCTATTACCCATTACTGCACCGCCTGCGGTCCGAATCGTTTCACCTGGGAGCAGTGATTTCCACAATTGTCCTCCGGCGTCATTCGTCCATTAGGAGCGGTCAAAGGATTCGGAGGAAATATATATTATACGCATTCTTCAAGAAGTAAGCAAGCTTACACCTGCAGGTGTTAACGTGGTAGTAGCGGGCCAAAACACTTCAGGATATGCCGGCGATGGTGGGCCCGCTACATCCGCACTGTTAGCATTTCCCGCAGTGGTGGTCACGGCAAGCGATGGCACAATTTTATTTTAATGATTTTGTCACCCAGGCACTGAGGAAAATTGACCCTGTTGGTATCATCACCACGATTGCAAACACGCTGGGTACCGGTGGCGAGGGAAGTCCCCTGAATTTGGTGCGGTTCCAAAGCATGAGGATATCTATCTTGACAATGCCGGGAATTTATATATCGTTGACAAAACCGGCAGTGTTGTTAAAAAATGGATTAAGGCCACCAATCAAACATTTACTATCGCGGGAACCGGTGCGGCCGGGTTTGGCGGCGACGGTGGGCCAGCCACGCTGGCGCAATTGAAGTCACCATCATCAGTAGCCGTCGACAACCTTGGAAATATTTTATATCACGGATGAAGGAAACTATCGTGTGAGAAAAATAGATCCGTCCGGTACGATTTCCACTTTCGCTGGTACAGGCATCTCCGGTGAAACAGGAGATAGGGGTCCTGCAGTCGCAGCTACTCTACTTAAGCCGCATGACCTGGATGTAGATAACTTTCTTATAATGTGTACCTGGCCGACTGGGAAATGGTATCAGAAAGATAACCGCGGATGGTATTATTACCCGTATTGCGGGTAACGGAACCTTTGGATATAGTGGTGATGGCGGCCCGCCGACGCAGGCACAAACGGTTGCAACGAATGTATCTGTTGACGCAGCATATAATGTCTCACATTAGTGATTTTGATTACAATGCCATCCGAAAGATCGCGTTCTGATGGAGCATCGCCCGCCAGCCTGTTGACACTACCTTGCAGTGCTACCGGCAACCTTAGTTTTCCATTCAGGCCTGCAGCGCCAACAGCTATCAATGGCAGGTGAATACGGGGTCAGGATGGACCTGATATCGGTGATAATGCAATGTATTCAGGCACCACAAAGCGAAAGCTTAATATAACGGGCGCAAATGCTGGTATGAATAATTACTCAATACCGGTGCCGCGCCTATTCAAATGTGCAGCATCAGAATTCTCTTCACCCGCTGTGTTGAAGATAAGAGCTCCGCAGACTCCAGCAATTACTATCACAAGTGCCATCACTACGATCTGCCAGGAGCCAATGGAGTCCTTACCGCCACCCCTCAATATAGCGGGCTGACACCTTCGTACCAATGGAAGAAAAACGGCATCAACGTCGGAACCCAATAGCAACACTTATGCGTCCAATACACTTGTCAATGGTGACCAGGTCAACTGTGTGCTTACGCCCTCCGCTGATGAATGTGTAACAACTCCAACTGCCATCAGCAATGTCATTACGGTAGTCGTCAATCCAACCTTGACCCCTACCATACGCTATTAGTGCATCTGCGAATAATATTTAATGTGAGGAACTCCTGTCACCTTCGCCATTGACTTCACACGAATGGAGGCAGCGCTCCTTATTATCAATGGCAAAAGAATGGAGTCAATAGTAGGCGCCGGTACTACGTATGACAGACAATACACTCACCAATGGCGATGTGATTCGTTGCGCCCTTGTATCAAATGCGCCTTGTTTAACCGGGTCAGGATGGGCTTTTAGCAAGCGATATCACTATGAATATCGTGACCAGCGTTACTCAACCATATCCGTCGTTGCAACAGGCAACAATGTTTGCGCAGGCAACATCTGTTACACTCAACTCCATCATTACAAATGGAGGGCCGGCGCCAGTCTATCAATGGAAAAAGAATGGAGTGAATGTTGGGAACGAATAGTACTGAGTTACACAGATATTACATTAAATAATGGTGATATCGTCTCCTGTGTATTGACTTCTAACTCCGTTTGTGCGACAGTTCCTACTGCAACAAGCAATGGAGTGACGATGATCATCAATCCGATCGCGCCGCCTTCAATTGCTATCACCACATCATTGAATACGATTTGTTGCCGGCACATCCATTACTTTTTCATCAGCCATCAATAATGGCGGCGGTTCGCCCATTTATCAATGGAAAAAGAATGGGGCAAATGTAGGGGCAAACAACAGTACTTATACTGATAATGCGCTAAACAATGGTGATATCATTTCCTGTTTGTTGACGCCTTCGGCTACCTGTGCAGTGCCGGCCACAGCAAACAGCAATACGATTACGATGACCGTAAATGCTTTATCGGTTCCTGTCATCTCCGTAATCGCCTCTGGAAATATAATTTGCGCCGGTACACCCATAACCTTTTCTTCCGTCATCAATAATGGTGGTGCTTCACCAATGTACCAATGGAAAAGGAATGGGGTAAATGTTGGCGTCAACAGTGACAGTTATTCGGATAACACATTGAACAATGCAGCGACATCATTACCTGCGAACTTAGTTCCAATGCAGTTTGTGCCACACCAGCGGTGGTTACGAGCAACGCCGTGACAATGATCGTAAATCCGATATTGACGCCCTCCATCTCGATCACCGGGTCATCCAACAATATTTGTGCAGGGACGCCAGTCAATTTCTCCTCTACAATTACTAATGGGGAGGGGCGCCCATTTACCAATGGAAAAGAATGGAACGAATGTCGGCACAAACAATAACAGCTATATTGATAATTCGCTGAATAATGGTGACATTATTAGCTGCGAACTTAGTTCCAATGCAGTATGTGCTACCCCGGTGTCTGTTACAAGCAATAATATGATGGTGGTTGTAAACCCGGTAGTAACTCCTGGATTGTCTGTTGTGGCATCCTCGACGACCATTTGCGCGGGCACACCGGTAAGTTTTACTTCCACTACCAGTAATGGAGGTACTGTTCCTTTTTATCAATGGAAAAGGAATGGAGTGAACGTAGGTACAAACAGCAATATCTATACTGACAATACACTGAACAATGGCGATGTCGTTTCTTGTATCCTCACCTCTAACCAGGTTTGTACCACTACTCCCACTGCGATCAGCAATAACGTAACGATTATGGTAAACGCGGTGTTGACGCCGACAATAACGGTTGCAGCTTCACGCCAGCACCATTTGTGCGGGCACGAATGTCGATTTTACCGCCGCCGTTACGAATGGCGGTGTGGTCCCTGTTTATCAATGGAAACTGAACGGGTCCCCGTTGGTTCCAATTCATCCGCATATAACAGCGCTGCATTGAACAACAATGATGTTGTCACCTGCGAACTCACATCGGGCTATGCATGTGCCCTCCCTGCTCTTGTGACCAGTAATCCGATCCAGTTGACTGTCGATCCTGTTTTGACGCCTGCTGTGACGATCAGCACAACCGACAATTCTATCTGTGCCGGTCAACCGGCGGTTTTTAATGCTGCAGCTACCAATGGAGGCCCGGTGCCGTTGTATGAATGGAAAAGAATGGTCTACCCGCAGGCACCAATTCAGCAGCCTATACCGATAATGCACTAAATAATAATGATGCCATCACGTGTATGATCACTTCCAATGCTAACTGTCTTACTGCACCAGCCGCAAACAGTAATGTGATTGCGATGACAATCTATCCGAACCCGATCGTTACCCTGGACCAGACGCCGACATTGTGTACAGGTGCACTGCGCCAATTGGACGCCGGATCATTTTCAACTTATTTATGGAATACAGGTCAGTCTGGCCGCGCACGATCAATGTATCCGGCGCGGGCACCTATTCTGTAATGGTTACTGATAATAACGGGTGCAATGGAAATGGCTCGTCTACGATTACTACTATGTTGCCACAGCCGGGCGGCTTCCTGCCAACGGATACCAGCTTCTGCAATTTTGCATCGCTGACCTTGCGGCCCTACCTAAACTACAACAGTTACACCTGGAGCACGGGGTCCCACTCTGCCTCGATTAATACAAACCAGGCTGGAACTTATTGGTTGGAGGTAACGGACAATAACAATTGCAAAGGAACGAGTTCGGTACAGGTGATCATGAAGCAGTGTTTAAAAGGATTGTATGTGCCCAATGCATTTACACCTGATCACGACGGCAAAAACGATGTCTTCAAAGCCATGCTGTTCGGTAGACATTAAGAAATATGACCTGATCATTTACAATCGTTGGGGCAATGAGGTATTCCGAACAAAGGACCCGAACAGGGGATGGGACGGGACGTTCAAGGGAACCGAATCCCTAACGGCTGTGTTTGTGTGGATATGTACTTACCAATTGGATGGTGAGCCGGTGAAAGTGGAAAAAGGAACTGTCACACTGATAAGATAAGAAGCACGCTTAGTGTGAAAAAATGTTAAGGAGCAACCGTTTGTTAAGATAATCCGGTTTAAGCATCCTCACGAGCTGTAAAAGAAAAACCGTGAGTGATGTACGTGGATCAAATAATCTCCAGAGGGAAACTGTGTTTCCTGTGTTCTTTCCTTTTCATATTATTTTCCTGTCACAAAAATGATTTGGGCCCTTCGGGCGAGCTTTCTCTCAACAAAACTGCGATTCGTGTAGATACTGCCGTAGGTACTGTTGATTCTTTTATTGTGCACTCCACTGTGCCATGGACGGCATCGCTTTCTGCCGGTGCTAACTGGTTTCAGATTGATAAGAGTTCAGGCGGATCCGGTAATACAACCGTTAAATTGACGGTACTATCAAATGATCCCACTGTATTAACCCAGACAGCAACAATTACGATAGCAGCGACGGGCCCTGGCAATATTTCGCCGGTGACACTAATGGTTACAAAGAAGTCTTTGAACCTTACACTGGGGTTTAATAAAGAATTTGGAGGAACAAACGAAGAGTCGTCACTAAGGGCGACAATAAAACTCCCGACGGAGGAACTATTCTCGCCGGATCAGCTTACAGTAATGATGGCGACGTACACGGCAACCATGGCAATGGCGATATATGGGTCGCGAAGCTGAATGCCGGAGGTGATACGGTATGGACAAAAGCATATGGCGGTAGTGGAGAGGACAGGGGCAGTTCAATAGCGATGATACCTGGTGGCGGTTATGTGATATGCGGGAGCACTGCCAGTACGAATGGAGACATTCATCGGAACCACGGTGGCACCGATGTATGGCTTTTGAAGCTGGATGCAAATGGTGATACTCTTATGGACAAAGACCTATGGAGGAACCGGCAATGAAAGGGCAAATTCGATCATTGCAACTGCCGATGGGGGCTTCGCAGTAGCCGGGGTTACTGAGAGTACGGACGGTGACATACACAAGAACCATGGCAGCGCAGATATGTGGGTATTGAAGAATTAAATGCAGCGGGAGACAGTTTGTGGACCAAAACGTATGGGGGTTCTCAATGGGATGAGGCCACAGCTATAGTCGCGACTGCGGATGGAGGATATGCTTTGTCAGCACTGACGAATAGCAATGACCAGGATGTCACGGGCTTTCATGCATCAAATTTTTTCAGCTTCGACATGTGGATAGTAAGGCTGGATGACATGGGAAATAAATTGTGGGCAAAGGCCCTTGGAGGCACCTGGCAATGAACTCGCCCTTTCCATCATTGCTGTTGCGGATGGATTTGCAGTAGCTGGCTTTACGAACAGTAATGATGGAGATGTAACCGGTCTTCATGGTACCAGTTCTTTTTTAATGATATGTGGATTGTAAAACCTCAATGATAACGGCTCAATTGTATGGGCTAAAACATATGGGGTTCCCGTGACGATGAGGCCGAATCCATTGTCGCTACATCCGACGGTGGATATGCAGTAGTTGGCGCGACCGCCAGCAAGGACGGCGATGTATCCGGCTACCACGATGGCCAGGGAACAGATGATATCTGGATAGTGAAACTAAATGCCGGGGGTGTACGTGAATGGACAAAAACGATCGGTGGCTTTAACGATGATATTGGCGGCTCTATAATCCGCAGCTCCAGATGGATATATTATTTCAGGCTTCACAAATAGCAACGATGGCGATTTTTCCGGATCAGGTCACCACGGAAATGAGGACATATTTGCGGTGAAATTGGTGGTGCCTTAGGGAGTGGCGATTGTAGCCTCGACAGGAATCGAACCTGTATCTGGAGCTTCGGAAACTCTTATACTATCCATTGTACGACGAGGCCATTAAAAAGAACTAGCTATGCATCGAACCTGTATCTGGAGCTTCGTCCCGCCCGAAGGCGGGATTATACTATCCCCGTCCGACTGGCGTCAGCCGGGCGGGCATTGTACGACGAGGCCATTAAAAAGAACTAGCTATGCATCGAACCTGTATGCTGGAGCTTCGTCCCGCCCGAAGGCGGGGATTATACTATCCCCGTCCGACTGGCGTCAGCCGGGCGGGCATTGTACGACGAGGCCATTCGGAGTCGTTAGTCCATAGTCATTACTCGGTAGTAGGAACCCCAAACTAACTACTAATAACTTATAACTATCGACTACTTAATCAATCCGTGCGCATTCGATGCAAAGATCTTTACCGCAATGGCCAGCAATATTACGCCAAAAAATTTACGTACTGCTATTAAACCGGCAACGCCCAGTAACCTTGCTATATAACCAAGTGATTTTAATACAATAAAAACTATTACGAGGTTAATGACGATGGCAATCAGTATGGTGAGGGGACTATTGTTGGCTTTCAGCGACATTACTGTTGTCAATGTACCCGAACCCGCAATCAAAGGAAAAGCGATTGGCACAACGGTAGCGGCCCTGATGTCTTTTTCACTTTTGAAAAATTCGAGCCCCAATACCATTTCCAGTCCAAGGATAAAGATCACAATCGAACCACCTACGGCAAATGATTTTATATCCAGCCCCAAAAATATTTAAGAAGGCTTCACCTGCATATAGGAACAGGATCATCAATGCCCCGGAGATGAGTGTAGCTCTTAATTCATTTATCCCACCGACTTTCTGCTTTTATTGCAATGAGAATGGGAACTGAGCCCACGATAGTCAATAATTGCAAATAAAGTAAATGTGGCCGTGACCAGCGCCTTGAGATCAATATTCATATTCCCGGTTTTGGCAAAGGTAGTATTTGGGATATGCTGTCTAAGGAGAAATAAGGACGGAAAGTTTCTTTGCCGGGAAGTCGGGAAGAGCGGGAAGTTTTTAACTGAGGGAAAATATTATTCTCCCTTCCCGTCCTTCCCGGCAAGAACTGTCCCTCCTATCAAAAACCGCGGCCAATTACGGCCGCGGTGCAGTTTTCAGGTAAGGTCAATGGTCCAGGCTGTTGAACACAAATTTCTCCTTGAACCGCTCAAACTCCAGTTTGATGTACAATAAGCAGTTTTTACACAAACAATCGGCATAATGCTCTTCCAAATAGGCTCTTTCTTCAATCGACAATCTCACTTCATAACATTGACATTGACTGATCGAGCCTGGTTTGCATTCAAACGAAGCATTACACCGGGGACAATTTTTTGTTTCGTGCAGGCACATACTTATAAATTAAAAAGCTGGCTCCCGCCATAAAATTGAATCGTCTCGAATTATATCCGGGAATATCGAAATATTGTTTATTAGTAATATTCTTGAGATCAACAAAACCTTTCAACTTTTTGCAAAACCTGTACTCTCCATAAAGATCTATCGTCGCATAACCTTCCTGGGTTACCGGCGATAACCCATACACAAATTCTTCTCTTTGCTGACGGCTCTCAATTGGGTACTGATAAAAAACGCTGGAGTGGCCTGGAAGCCGATGCCTACATTCAATGCATTTTTTGGAATTCGATAGAGATTATAATAGCCGGTATCTTTTCCAATAGCAGCGCCGGTGCCGTTGTATCCGCTTTTATTTTGCCATCCGTATAAGTATAATTTGCCGCGAAGGTCCAACTGCTCACTGAAAAGTTTAATTCGAGCTCCGCTCCATAGTTCTTTTGATTGCTTTCGTTGATGTATTTACTTGTAAAAGTGGGAGGAGTTATAGGTATAGACTATGGCATTGTTCTGTATTTCTGAAAACCCGACCACGCGTCCGGTGAAAAAGGTTGCCCTGGTAAAATTCCAGCCCCAATTCTCCAATCAGGCCTTTTTCTGGCTTTAGATCCTTATTACCAGCGGAAGGATCGAAAAGTTGGTATAGTGTCGGGGTTTTGAATGATGAATAAAAATTAGCAAACAATTTTGTCTTGCCGTTCACAAGCAAGAAGGGATTGACAGTAAAGGAAAGATTGTTGCCATATTCTGAGTGATGATTGAATCGAAGGCCAAATTCCGCGTTCAACCCTTCATTGTTCTTAAGGATGACGGAGGCATAGGGAGCGATTTGAGACATTTTCGCTTCCAATGTGGAGGGTGGCGTCGGGAAGCCGGGAAACACATACAATGAATACTGGTAAGTGTTATTAGAAGCGATAATCAACCCCTGTCAACAATTCTACATTGTCCCATTTCCAGTTGTTATAAATTTCTGCAAAATGCGTGCGACCGATATAGCGACTATCAGAATAATCAACATAAGGGCTGCTTTTATACGTAGAATCGTCGATATAATAACGGCTTACATAGTTGAACTGGTAATTGAAACGGAATGAACTGTTTTTATGATCGCAACTGAACCCTGTGCCCAATTGTACATTCTTGTTTTTTACAGTATAATCTTTTTCGTCAGTATAAGCAGAGTTATCAAGATCGGTTTTATAAAAACTGTAGGCTCCGGAAAAATACCATTGCATTCTTTTACTCAATGCCACATTCAATCTTGCATGGGCCGCATGCTGGTCATAGCCATCTTTGTCAAAATCGCCAGTTTTATTTTTATCGTAGGCAGCGGAAAACCCTTCGAACCGATGTGGGAATAGTCAACAACATAGCTAATTGATTTTTCCTGCCGCCAAGTCCAATATTCTCCTTGAAAGTATTGTAGCTTCCGCCCGCGAGGCCTCCGTTGACAGCAAAAAGTTTTGTCCGTGGTCTTTCGCATGATGATATTTATTACTCCTGCTACAGCATCCGAACCATATAATGTTGACTGGCCTCCCTTCAGTATCTCAATTCGCTCCACCTGGTCGACAGGGATTAAATTCAGGTCAAAAATAATTGGTGATTAAGGAAGGGTCGTTGACTGGGATACCATCAATAAGGATTAACACATTGCCTGCAGAGGCGCCGCGGATGCTCACAGTTTGGTTAGTACCCAAATTGTTATTGGCTCCGATGATGGTGGTCCCCGCAGTGGTGTTCAATACTTCTCCCAATGTTTTACCGCCCATTTTTTCTAACTGCGCCTGTCCAATCACCGTGACTACTTTTCCGGTTTGAGATTGTTTACGCGGAAACTTTGTAGCGGTAACGACTACACGAGTTAATTCGACATTGGAAGCGGGAAAATCGTCCACTACGACAACGGTCGAATCAGGCTGTTGACTAAATACCCGGCTGCTTGCAATAAGAGCAGCCACAATAAAAATTTTCTTTTTCATAACTGAAAAATTTTTAGTGACTGCTTTCGGAAAATAAAAAGTGATAGAAATATAAACGTCAGTTGACTTTTACATTTCAAGCCTTTCGCCCGAAAGCATTGAATGATGTTAGTGAAGTGGCAGGTCTTCTGGCTCAGCCATCATTGAACACCTTCCCGTCCCGAACTTGTCGAGGGACAGTGGTATGAAGATTCAATGTTTGCCAGTGGTAAATCGCAAGTAGCGAGTGGGTTCCCACTAACCACTAACTATTTCCCACCAGCCGGCTTTACAGCTACGGGGATAGCACCGGGATTACACCGGTTTCCTTTTAATCCCGCCGCTTGCGGCGGAAACCAATTCATTGCAAATGTAGCGATAGAAGTTTTGCCTGCAAGAAGAGTTTTCAACAAACGGTGAAGAAGGTGAAAGAGGATCTGTATTTCCAAACGCATAAACCTTGCAAGATTATTAATTATTGATTATTTATTATTTCGTGCAGTTGCCGGGAATACTGTTGGTTCAAGGAGTCGACAATCTACGTGATCGCGACTAATCACCGTCTCGCCAACCCGAAACGCCTCCACAGATTGGCACGCCCAATAATCAATAATAAATAATCAATAATTGAGAATGCAGCATTTATTTAACATCTCATCTTAAAATGAATATAGGTTTCCCACGTTAACATGATAGCTTGACGTTTGGCCACTACTCCTCATCACCTTCGCACCTTTACGCTGCTTCTTGATCTTATTGTAAAACCAAAAAACCAAAAGGGATGGAAGCAAATTGGAAAGGATCTTTAGTGCAATGATCGTTTTAACAGTGATTGAGTTTACTGTATCTGCTCAAAACAACGTTCCCAAATTTCAACTCGGCCTCCGCTGTCGGCGTCTTTGTTTACCAGGGTGACCTTACTCCCGAGGCGCTGGGTTCGTACAGGACCATTAGACCGGCGATCAATTTATTTGCATCAAAACTCATGAGCCCCTCATTTGCTGTTCGGACCAACCTGGCATTCGGAGGCTTAAGAGGCGACGATGCCGCTTATGATCAGCCAGAATACAGAAAACAGAGGGCGTTTAATTTTAAATCACCTGTTCTCGATGCAACTGGCATTGCTGAATGGAATGTTCTTGGCAGAAATTATCAGACGAAAGGATTTGCTCCTTATGTTTTCGGGGGCGCCGGCGTAAGTTTTTACGAATACAAAGAGATTATAGTCAACTAAACACTGAATACTTCGGTACAACTTCACCAATAGTAACCGGTTTGAATACCGATATCCAGCACTCGCCACCACGCGTATTGTTGGTGTTGCCCGTTGGTGTTGGTGTGAGGTATTATTTTTCCGATCGTATAGGCATTAGTGCCGAAAGCTCTTACCGCATCATGTCCAACGACTATCTCGACGGATTTAGCCAGTCAGTTGACCTGGTCAGGGGCGATCACTATTATAGTGCATACCGTTGGAGTGGTCTATCGAATTGGAAAAAAGAATACGCTGGCATGCCCGGCTTTCCCATCGGGCCGCTAAGCCCATCAGGCCGCTTGGCTGACGCACTTTGGCCACTTGTAATTCTCTCTTGTGAGCAGCTGTTCCTAACGGGCGACATAGGGAATCATCTCGGATGTCCCGATCAGTGGCCTGATGCGTTGCCGGCGCCCAGATGGTGTAAGCGATACACCCGCATAATAATTCTCCCGGGTGCTAGCATTATAATAGCGCCCTGCAGCAGCATTGATATCATTGCCGAGACTGTATCGCGTATCCGTGAGGTTGTCTCCACCGGCAGAAGAGTTCCATCCTGATCTTTTTGAAGTTTTTCGATAGCCCTAACCTTGCACCGATAAGATTAAAGGATGTGGCGCGATCGATATTTGCATCGTTGAGATAAATGGGATCTGTATAGTTGTAAAGTAACATTCAGATAAAAAGCCTGCCTTACAGGTTACATCTAAGCCGCCAATGATAGTATGTTGCGGGTACGCCCGGCAACCTGTTGCCGGAGGAATCGAGAGTGATGATATTGCCGACTCCATCTTTTGTTTGCTGAATGAATTCTTTATAATGGAAATCATGCCATCGCATGACTCAGCCATACTTCGCTGAGGTTATAAAACGATCAGGATGACCCGCCAACTCATAAGAGAGGAAATATTCAACACCGTTTTGCTTAGTAGATCCTGCATTGACATAATAATAAACACCGCTGTTATCGATCCTTTGAACGATCATGTTATTTAAATGAAAGAGAAAACCGTTGGCCTCAAAATATAATTTATCATGGAGGAGATTGCCCCGAAGCCCGACTTCGTAGTCCATTCCGTCTTCGGGTTGCAGGTTGGTGCCAACATATGCCATCAGAGCGCAACATCTCTGCTGTGGTCGGAGTGGAGAAGCCCTGGCAACGCTGCCATAAACGGACACATCCTTAGTGATTTTTTCAAAATGCCCAGGTGTGGTGGCAGCTTGTTTTCAAATGATCTTTGCTGGGTAGAAGAGGGTCGTGACAACAGGTTGATGAGTTGAACTTCTGATTTGTTGAAGCTCACACCGGCAGTAATGATGATTCCGTGTGGTAATTTCATGTCTATTTGCGCGAATATCATGTACTGCCAAAGATTGATATTGTTGTCCGATTGCAATGAGTCCGCGACACCAGACTTATTGCTGAAATCCTTCGTATTGAAAAATCCTTTCTGCGCTTCTATACCCGCATTCAATTGCAGACCCGTTTCTCCCATTTGCTTCTTAAATGTGAAAACGCTTCTTCCACCAAAATGGGGTTCCTTTCTGAATTCATATACACGTATGCCGGGGTTTCGAAAATCAGTATAGGAGCCATACACCGATGTTGTATTTTGCCAATGATCATTAAAATCATATTCATTGCTAAATCCGGCTATGAATGATTTTTGAAAGATGGCGGCTTTGGCATCGACAGCGCTGGGCTGAGTGCCGGCTTTTGGTCTTGCTTGCCTGGGATCCGCGTTATATTGTGCCAATGTGAGCGCACCTGGAGTCTGGTAATAAAGATCACCATATGACATGAAAGCATGGAGGGTCTGGCCGGTCATTCATTTTTAATTGGCTTTCCCAGGTTGCAATGTCCCGGTGCATATTCGTTTGAACCCGGTAGCCATCGGAGTTTTGATGAGAATAATTAAAACTATTCTGGCGATCCTCGGTGCCGGCTTTCACATTTACATTAATGTTATTGTTGTGGAAACTGCCGAGCGTATAATCCAATGACACTCCACTTTGCCAGGTGGCGGGCAGTGTATGAATGAGAACCGCGCCGCCAATTCCTGCGCCATAAAGACTGCTGGCCGGTCCTTTTATGATTTCAATAGAACTGAAATTGTAATAACTCAGTTGATTGAGATAGGTATTGCCGCTCGGATCGGTCAATGGTATGTCGTTCAGATATATCTTGACATCCCTCACCCCAAACGGAGAACGCAGGGAACTGCCACGGACATTCAACCGGTAACTGCCGGGAGATCGTTCTTCCATCCTTACGCCTGGAATCATATTGACCGCCGGTAAAATACTGTTGTTGTTGAATCGCTTTAATTGAGTTTGACCAGTGAGACCCACGGGAGCCGCTACATCGATCAATCTCCTGTTTTGCTCGTAGGCTTTTATGGTTACTTCTCCTAAGGTCTTAGAAGAATCAGATGGCTCTTCCTGCGAAAAGCCGCACAGTGAAGCGAACACCGTAGTGACGAAGCAGAGTAAAGTTGGTTTCATGGAGTTGGGTTAGTTAGCAAAGGTCAAAGTTAGAACGTTTTTTCCCTATCTTCATTGCATGACCCCAAAGAATAAATTAGGTCTCTTCGATCTGAGCATGATCGTCGTAAGCCTGGTGATCGGTATGGGCATCTTTCGTACCCCCGCCATATAGCGGCCGCCTCCCCACACCTGCGATATTCTTTCTTGCCTGGCTGGGTGGCGGAATAGTGGCATTATGCGGAGCATTAACGTATGCGGAAATAGGTTCCAGGCTACCGGTGATGGGGGTATTACAAAGTCTTTTCTTATGCTTACCATCCGTCAGTCGCTTTTGCCATCAACTGTATCATACTCGTGACCAACGCGGCTTCCGGCGCTGCAGTGGCATTGGTGGGCAGTGAATATATTACCGCCATCATTATACCCGGGGCACAAGGACGCCAGCTATGTGCAGACCGTTCATATTGTTATTGCCTCCCACGGCTATTGCCATTTTCTATGGCGTCAATATGCTGGGACTCCGGCTTAGCGCCAAAACTCAAACCGTGCTTACGATCATCAAGATCTCATTGATCCTGCTGCTCGTCACGCCGCTATTCTTTGCGACAAATGGCGGTTCTTCCTCCCTGCTGCACTCCGATTTACATCCCGGCTTCCGGGAATACATCAGGGCATTTGGGTTAGGACTCGTTGCCGTTAGTTTTACCTGCGGGGGTTACCAGCATACCATCAATTTTGGCGCGGAAGTAAATAAGCCCAATCGAAATATACCCCGGGGCATCTTTATCGGAATATTCATCATCATCACCCTATACCTTGCTATCAACTATGCCTACGTACGTGTGATCGGGTTTGAAGAATTGAAGACGAGCAAGAATATTGCCGCCATCATGGCATCTAAGATCTTTGGCATCAATGCAGAAAGGGTTTTGTCGGTGCTATCTCTTCTCAGTGTGCTCGCATATCTCAATGTCAACTTAATGAGCAACCCGAGGATAATGTATGCAATGAGCGAGGATAAGATATTCGCCGGCCGCTTTTCAACGACGGAATAAGTGGGGGCGCCCTACCATTGGCCACTTCATTATTTGCAGGAACGGCAGCACTAGTCGTTTTTGGGCCCAGAAATTTGACACGCTCCTGAGCTTTTCTGTTTTTTTGGATTCCTTTGGCATGGTGTTGTCAGCTGGCAGCATTTTTATCATCCGTAAGCGAACGGCCCATTTGAATGGTACAGGTATTTATAGCATGAAATTGTACCTGCCTATTGCCACTTATCTTTATGACGGGCTGTTCTGTTTGTGGCGATAAGTTTATTGATCAACGAAACCAAAGAATTTCATTGAAGGGGCTCTGGCAGTGTTGAGCGTCTTTATCCTCATTTATTTTGTCGTACAAGCTATCAAATCCGCACGGAAACAAAATGCCTGATATGGACCTTTCATATATCATCAACGAGCTGGGAAGAAGACGAGGGAAAAACTATTTCAACGCTGGTCTCTCCTCCAATTATGCAGACCAGCAATTTTGCTTTTAAAAAGTCGATGAGTTTCGCAACGCTTTTGAAGATGGAGATGGCCGGGTTATCTCTCTATAGCCGGGGCCTGAATCCCACTGTTGATATACTTAGAAAAAACTGGCGGCCCTCGATGGTGCTGAAGATTGTCTCGTCTTTAATAGCGTATGGCGCGGCCGCCATCTTTGCCGGCGTGTTGGCCAACTATAAAGCTGGCGATCATATAGTGTCTGTAAAAGCCCCGTACACATGGGCGCAAAAATGTTTGATGTGATATTGCCTCGTTTTGGGTGAGTACCACCATCATATCGATGGCACCAAAAACCGGAAACTAGGGAACAGGCAACCGGCAACCACACAACTTTCTACTATCTCGAATCGCCCCAATAGCTGGGACTATGCCTTGCAGGATATCCGGGCGGTGGCCTCACTGGCAAAATCGAAAGGTATCGTGACAATGATCGATAACAGCTATTGCTCGCCGCTCTTTCAAAAGCCAATTGAAATGGGAATTGACCTGGCTATGCAAACGGCCACAAAACATATCAAGCGGTCATAGCGATACACTTGGTGGTGTGTTGAGTGGTTCCCATGACATGATGAAAAAAATCTTCGACAGTGAATACCTCAACATCGGTAGTGGCATCCAACCTTTCAATGCCTGGTTGCTCATAAGAGGATTAAGAACACTCCCCGCCAGGTTTGACCGTATCAGCCATTCGACAACGGAAGTGATTCAATTCTTAAAACAACACCCCAAAGTTGAATCAGTTATTTTCTCCGTTAGATGACCATTTTCCGCAATATGAACTGGCAGCAAAAACAAATGACCGGTGCCTGGCGGCTCTTCACTTTCGCTCTTAAGACGAAAAAATGGAGACTATTGTCAAATTTTGCGAGAGCCTGCGCCATATCATGATGGCGGTGAGCTGGGGTGGTCATGAGAAAGTCTTGTGATACCCAAATGTGCAGGTCTTCGGCCCGGCGATTTTGACTCCGTCCAACAGGGAACACCGCTATGTCCGGATGTACGTGGGACTGGAAGAACCCGGGCTACCTGATCAGCGACCTTGACCAGGCTCTTGCCTATGTGTAAAACTCAGGTTGAAGGGAAAATAAAAGAAATTCAGTATCCGTTTTCAATGCAAGGAAATTCTTTGCAGACTACTATCTTTGTCTCTCCACTAAACCTTAACACACGCCGAACATAACTCGCCCTTACCCTGGCTCTTATTTTTCTTTTCAAAATTGCGGGAGCCCAGGATGAAGATAAGAATATCATCATTCAACAGGCTACTCGAGGAATACCGTTTTGTCAAAGGAAATCGTGACAACCCGGTACAAATAAAACAGACACTTGAAAACAGTCTATCTCTGCAATGATTTTCGCACCAGCATCTCCGTAGCGAGAGTTTTTAGTGATGAACCAGATCGAAATAAATGATGTCAACGTTTGGATCAATGGTGACAGAGGAGAAAAAGATTTACTCCTGATATGATAACTCATAGCGTGGATGGCATTTTTTATTCAGATGCGAAAGTTTGTTATTTCACCCTTCCCTCGAAAAAAGGGGACAACAAGCAAGGTTAAATTTGAAAAGACAGTATTGGATCCCCGTTATTTTACCAACATATTTTTTTACAGAATCTTATTTTATTCAACAGAAGGAAGTCAAATATCGTCGTGCCAAAATGGATGAAGATCGAGATTAAAGAATTTAACTTCAAGGGCTATACGATCAATAAGACTGTCACTAATAAATCGGACGAGGATGTGTATACTTACACGATGCAAAATGCCCCGGCGCTGAAAAGTGAAGAAAGATGCACCCGGTCCCACCTATGTTACGCCTCACCTGCTGATCATGAGGTAAATATGCGGAACCGTCGGGAGAAAGGAGATCACCTTATTTCAATACACTGGCCGATCAGTACAGATGGTATCACCAATTGGTGAACCAGATCGGAAATGAAAGCGCCGACAATTAAAGCAAGGGCCGAAGAGATCACAAAAGGCATGACCGATGACATGCAAAGAGTGAAGGCCATCTATCAATGGGTCCAGGACAATGCGTCCGATATATCGCTTATGAAGATGGTATAGCCGGATTCAAACCCGATAAGGCCCAGGAAGTGTTGAGAAAGAAATATGGCGATTGCGAGGGAATGGGTAACCTGATGACGGAAATGTTGAAATCAATCGGACTCGATGGCGCGTAAATGCTGGCTTGGCACCAACCATATTGCTTACGATTATAGTACGCCTTCAGCTGAGTAGATAATCATATGATCTGTGCCTGGCTCTATAAGGGAAAACGTATTTCCGGATGCCACAGAAAAATATATTGGTTTTGGAGAAACAGCGGAAAGAATACAGGGAGACAGGTATTGATCGAGGATGGTGATAAAATATATATTACAAAATATCCCTGTGGCCACCAGTCCCAGAACACATCCACGGAAAAACGGGTATTGATGGTAAATGGCAATAACCTTGAAGGGAAAGTTACTCAAACCTGGAAAGGAGAAAGCAAGGAATGGTTGTTGAGCCAATTGCATGAAATAAAAGAGAAAAACAGGAAGACGCCCTGAAGCAATTCTGGCTGAGGGTAGGAACAATTCTCAGATCAAGCGGATCTGAAGATCATCAATATTAATGACTACAATGCCGACCTTAAGATCGAATACAATCTCTTGTTTAAAGACGCTGTTACCTCATTTGGAAAGGAGAACTTATATTGATATTGACGACCGGCGCGGATTTTACCCGTTTTAAAATTGATACTGGCAAACGGAAACCTGCCTTACCCGTTCCCCTATAAAGAAAACCGGATATTAGAGGTGGAGATACAATTAGCCAAAAGACGCCAAACCCGGTCCCTTGCCCGCGGCCTTCACCGTAGATCAGCCTGAATACAGCATGAATGGGATCATATATTGCCGATAAGTCGAAAGTTGTCTATAAAAAGAGAGATTACCCTAAAAAAGACCGTGGTTGGCGAGGCAGAGTTTTTTGGAAATGGAATAGTGATATTGATAAGTTGAACGAGTTTTACAATAACCAGCTTACGATTACCCGTTGATTGCTTTTCTTTAAGCCGCTGATTATATGAGAAAATTTTTAACCTTATCGCTGGCCCTGGCATTGTCTTGTGCCGCTGTTGTAGCACAAAAGATCAGGATTGGATCTCGCAAAAATACAATGAAGAGGCGGCCGCCATGCAAAAAAGGATGTATGGGGCTGGGACAAGCCTGAATTTAATGATAGCGTATCTATTCCTGCGCAATACAGCAACGCTCTCAAAATAATCATAGCCCGGCATTTTGAAGTAAGTACCGAAGGAAATGGACTCACCCGGTACAGAAGTGTTTTCCAATACCGTCGAAAGAAAAGAAACTATTACCTACATTTTGCGGGAGGCGGTAAAAATAAACGGACAAGTCTGCGCTGGCCGATTACCTGCAGAGTTTAGTTACACACAATTGGAAAAAGGATCCTATTGGTTCACCTTGAATGGGTATGTAAAAATTTTTCTAGGGATACATGTAATCAAGCCTGATCTCGACGGTACGGTGAAAGCGGTAAATGCAAGCGATGCAGTTTTGACGGGCGACAAAAATGGAAAAAAGAAGCAAAGGTTGCTGTGCCTGGATCTGCAGGTGGGGGATATCATTGATTATTTTGTAGCCACGCAAAAGATATTCAATGTAAACTCTGTGAACCCATATGAGCCTTTCACATTTTCAGTTCCTATGATGATGCACCGGTAATGAGTTATTCGATCCACTTTGATTTATCAAAAAATATGTGGTATGCTATCAAACCTATAACAACCCTCCTGATTTCAAGAGATCAAAGGGAGCGGATGATGCCAATGAACTGGATATTAGGGGGAAGGACATGCTTTATCTTACCGGGGAAGCCTGTGGGTGGCGCCTTATCGCCAATTACCGATTATGCGGATGTAGTATCGTATTTGGAATGAGTGGTTATTGGGGCAAATTATTCAAATCAAAAACCACCGGGCACCATTATAAAAAATCCACCTCGGAAAGAATTTCTTAACGATCTGATGGACGTTCTTGCTGATGAAAAGGCTAAACTCTACACAATTCAGCTATTCGTTTTCCGACGAGATTCGCAAAATTTGACGAAGCTGCACAAAGATTCAAAGAACATTTCTGAAGACAGTCTTATTACGAGTCTCTATTACTTGTTTAGGTACTACTTCGATCTTGACGTGGATCGAAAAATGGACATTGAAGAGACAATAGACCGGGTTCATTCAGGACAAATGCAAGATATAGCGGCAGGTATATTTTGCAGTTTTTGACCCGTGAGCATGTAGACAACAAACTGGTAATGTAGTAGCGCCGAAATAACAAGACGCTTTTTGAGAGGAAGCCTGGGGACAAGACGATCTCGACTTTATGACACGAAGCAGGTATCAATAAAAAGATCATAATTGGCACGAAGGGATATTTTTACCTATCCCTATTATATTCCTGAACAAGCCGAAAACACATCTGAGGCCTGTGGTGGACGTCAAACTCAGACTTGGAGGTAGCAATTTTGGACGCTGACCGCCAGCCATTCAAGCTACCCGGAAGCAACTTCATCAGACAATGCCCGCATCGAAAAACTTGCAGTAACGGTGGTGCCAGACGGTTCAGGAGTGAATTTAGAAAGAAGTACCAAGGCTGAAAGGACACTATAAATCAGATGTTCAAAAGCAATCGATCCTTTTGAAGATTATTGCTAACGCAGAACGTCGTGCCTTCGGTGCCGAAACCACTATCATTGAGGAGTTGCAGGAAGACAAGAGTTCGAGAAAATATGCCGATGAATTAAAAACTGCATTCGACAAAGCAAGGGCTAAACAAAAAGACAATTTTTTGGACGAGGCGCAGAAATGGTCTCGATCAGCCGATCAGTGATGTCTCTGACTATAAGATAACGAACATGGGTGTTCGTCACTACTCTCCCGATTTTATTTACACCTCGAAATTCAAAATGGGAGCTATTGTAAAAAGGCGGGGAAACAAAGCCTTGAAATAAAAAAGTGGAAAATGAAACTGGTTATTTTATGGTGGAAGCAAGTTCCGATGGGCAAAGTGGTAAACTATTCATGTCAAGAAGATCTTATAACCATGCTACTGAACCCGTGAGGCAACTGGGAAAAGATGCTCCAGTTTATTGATGCAGCCAATGAATGGACCAACGCAAAAATTTTGTTGAAGAAAAAATAAATAACGCTTTTATATAACCCTGTCTAAAAAACAACTACTCAATGAGAACAATTTTTGGAAAGCCATCAATAATATTGTTGCTGTTGGCAATCCCTGTTTCATCTTTGGGCGCAGAAAAAGGACGCGAAAAGAAGTACAAGGAAGAAGCAGAGCCAATGCGCAAGGAAATATGGGGGTTGGAAAACCTGAATTCGACGTGCGTGCCATTCCTGCTGAATTTGCCAATGCATCGCGGGTTGTCATTGCCCGTCACATGGAAATAAATGCTGACAGTAAGAAAAAGCTGCCTTTGTTGGATTTGGCTTTTGGCGCTTATCGCCAATTATATCTCACCGAAATTGCCTAGGGAGGCAGTCAAGATTAATGACAAGGCTGCAGTAACAGATTATTCTGAGATCGAGTTCACCCAGCTGTGCAAGGTCGAACGGCATGTTTGTGCAACAATACGACCAATGTGTATGTGGGCGTGAGAGTCATCAAACCCGATGGAAGTGTAAAAGAAATAAGTGCTGATGATATCGTATTGACAAGGGATGAATCTTCCAGGAAAGAGGCTAAGCTTGCTATCCCTGATCTGCAGCCAGGCGACATCGTCGATTACTTTATTGCCAAGCAGCAAAGTATGGAACAAGCGAGTCTTGGCGACATAATCGAATTATGCCTTCACACTCTTTGATGATGCACCGGTCACTGTATTATTCCATTCATATTGAAATGGGAAAAAATACGCCGTGGAATATCGCTGTTACAATGGCGCCCCCGATTTTAAGCGCAGTACAACTGACGATGACGATAATGTATTTGATATGGTGGTGCGAAACATTCCTGCTTCTGCTGAAAGTGGTTTATGGATATCACCCTTCCGGCAGCTACCCATCGTCCGGATGAACATCAAGGTTGGTTACGAAAGGAATGTATGCGCGGAAGATTCAATGCAAGAGAGCCGGGAAGTATATGCCAATCCACCTGCCGATGAATTTATCGAAGATGAAAGACAGATCAACATCAATGAAATAAAGACCTACAGAAATGAGAATGGGCGTAGGGGGATCGACGGGATTGAATTCGAACCTGAATGGCAACATATCCAAATATTATTTTCAGGTCTTGAAGAACAGGGACAAAATGCCCTCGGATAGCTCTTCTTTGGGCGAATTATTTTACCTGTATCGCTATGCCACGTTACTGAATGGTGGCTCCTTATAACACAATGTTGAAGACGTGGTGGGTGGTTTGAAAAAAACGATTAACCCCAACAGCAAACTATATGACTTCGGAGCATTCCCCGAGGGCAAAAGATGCGGAATGTGGATATGGTGTTTGGTGACACCGGCGTAGCGGACCACTCATTAAAAGAAACATTGAGTGCGGGTGATATTAACTGGATGTTGCTGGCTCACGGCGACAGGATCGGCTATTTGAATGAGCGAGTGATGCTTTCGCCGGCGTTTTTTGTGCCGGATGAATATGAGAATACAAAACAGGGCCTTGACGCTTCAGTTGTCGGCAGAAAAAGGGATTTTGATGAAGGCATGGTTAATATTCCGGTTCACTCGCCACGGCCAACACGAGAATGTGAACCAATTTGAGTGCTCCTGGCGCGAATGGAACCGATCTTGCAGGTAACCCGCAAGACTATTTTGAGGGGTCATTATAAATCGGACGTGCAAAAGGCTGATCCTATTCGAAGATCTCTGCAACTCTGAAAGAAAATTACTCGGAGAGGATAAGACGATGGTCGAGGAATTCCGGAAGGTATGAAAAACAAGAAGAGCTATGCACCAGAGTTAAAGGCTGCTTTTGACAAGGCCCGGGTTAAACAAAAAGATGACTTCGTGGATGAGGCAAATGATTGGTTCGACCAGCCCATCACTGAACTTAGTGACTATAAAATTGAAAGCATGGTGTGTTCGCCACAATAGGCCCGACTTTATCTACAGCTCGAAGTTCAATATGGGAGGGGTGATCAAGAAAGCCGGCAACAACCTTATTCATTGACATTGGCAAATTGCAGGGGTACACCTTCTGAATATTAGTCCGGCCATAGCATAGAGAAAGTTCGATATCTCCATATGCCCTTTGCAAGAAGCTCTGCAGACGACATGAATGACTTTGCGACGATACCGATGGATATACAGCAGAAGGCGTAAATGAATTGAACAAAGAAGTCGAGAATGAAACGGGCTTTTCTGTGACAGACAAGCAGCTACAGACGGCAAGACAGTAACGATCAAAGTGAAAAAGTCTTATAATCATTCATATGAGCCGGTGGGTAATTGGGAAAAATTGCTGGCATTTATCGATGCGGCTAATGACTGGACCAATGCAGAAGATCCTGCTGAAGAAGAAATAGGTGAACTGTTTGCGATAAATTAATTATGGCATAGCAAGGGGGTTAATTTTTAACCCCTTTGTCAAAAATCATTATCAATGCCAGCGTATTTCTTTTATTTTTGCAGCATGAAAATGCGGATTCTAACTTTCTATCTACTGCTTTATTGACGTTCACCATCGCATTTGGACAGGAGAAATGGAGCCTGCAAAAAATGCGTTGAATATGCGCTTGAGCATAATATCACTGTAAAAGCAAACGGCTTTACAGGCAAGATTCTCCCAACTCACTTTAACCCAAAGCAGGTAAGCATCTCAAATTCCTACCGTTGGAATCGGTCTTTGATGCGCAATACCAAAGGGGTCTGACGGAAAATCCAACCACAGGTGTACTGGAAAATAGTAGTTACTTCAGCGCCGGTGTAGGGGTTGCAGAGCGGTGTCACGCTCTTTAACTTGGTTTTCGATAAGAAATACGGATAAAGGCGAGATAAGCTCACCTTGAAGCAGACAAGCAGCGAACAAGTAAAGTCAAAGATGATATTGCATTGAATGTCGCCAATGTTTACCTGCAGATATTGCTTGCAAGACAGCAAATCAATGTAGCCAGCTCCAAAGTCAGAACTAACGAAGGCCCATGCTGGAGAATACAAAGAGGCGAGGTTGAAGTCGGAAAACTTCCTGAAATAAACGCGGCTCAAATCTGAAGCCCAACTGGCGGTCGATGGTGTCAGACCCGGTCACCACTCAGACAAATGCAGCGCAGTCACCTTATTAATGATGAAAGCGCTATTAACTTTCGGATGCCGGGGCCCCGTTTGATCGTCGAGAGCGCCGCCCTGTTGAAGTTATACCGATAATGCCATTGGCTGATCTCGAACCTGAAGCCGTATATACCATGGCGCTTGCGAACTTATCACAGCAAAAGGTGAACGAGTTGCGCCTGGAGTCAGCAAGAAAATCCGTCGATGCCGCCAAGGGACGAATGTTTCCTACTGTTTCTGCATCGGGAAGGACCGGCTCTAATTATGTTAACCCGAAAGAGCCCGTTATTACGCAAGGTCCTTCAAAACCACCGGAGCCATCGTAAATGCTGGTGGAACCAATTACGATGTACTGGCGCCTCAAATTATTACGGTTGGAAACCAGGGCGGGTACCCCGTTTGGCAAGCAAATCAGGAAATAATTTCGGACAAACTGTTGGCCTTAGTCTGAATATTCCACTTTTAACGGGCTTGTGCCCGGACAAATTGGAAAGGCAAAAATTGAGTGTACTGCAACATGAACTTACTAAATGGCACAGGGTGACATTCAGTTGAAACAGGATATTTATAACGCTTATCTCCAATGCAGTGGCTGCCGTGCAAAATTCAATGCTAATAAAAGGCTGTAGAGACGAGTCAAAAGGTTTACGATTTTGCTCAGAAAAGATATGATATCGGATTACTTTCTGACTTTTGACCTCGTAACCAGTTTGAATAATACTTCAGCGGGCTAAATATGACTCCTTTATTCACAGTAGGTGATTATGTTTTCCAAGATGAAGCTACTGGAGTTTTACAGAGGGCAGGGGTTGAAGTTGTAGAAGGCCGTTGCTTAGTCTTTAGCTATAAGCCATTAGCATAGGAGCTAACAGCTAACAGCTAAAAGCCACACCGGTGTACCGAACGGAAAAATAGCTGAATAATATTTCGATAATCCTACAAAGAACTAAAATTAGTATTAAATGAATAAGACAGTTAAGTGGATATTGATTGTAGTGGCAGTAATTGATCGCAGGTTTGTAAATTGCCAAGTTAGTTGGCGGAAAAGATGAAGGAACCAAGGGTTTCTGACAGAGAAAGCCAATAACCGGACGATCATCGAAACGGTAACTGCGAGCGGCAATATTTATCCTGAAGTGGAGGTCAAGATCAGCCCGGATATCTCGGGAGAAATCACTGAACTGAATGTGCACGAAGGCGACAGCGTGAAAAAGGGTCTTTATATTGGCCCTGTATTTCGCTAGATATCTCATGCGTTGCAAAGAGATGAGGCTGCATCACCGGAGAGAGTCGTTCGAAGCCGGGGTGGCAAACAGCAATGCCACGTTAGAGGCGCAGCAGGCAGCCCTGGACCAGGCCAAACAAACTTACGATCGGAACAAATCCTATACGAAGACAAAAATCATCTCCAAATCAGAATTGAGAGCAATAGCGGAGATCGCACCTATCGCTCCTGCACTCGCTAATTATAATGCACAAAAAGAAAATATCAAGGGTTTAAAGCCGAGGCTCAGGACTTCGCAAACTGGCACTGGTGAAAGCCAACAAGGACCTCCAGCAGAACTGTACTACGTGGCCTGATGAACGGCGTGAGATATCTTCTGCAAGTAAAGGGGGAGAGGTAGCCGGGAATAGTTTTAACATCAGTACTGAAATGATAGACAGTAGCAGATCATGGAGCGTGATGGAAGTAAGAGTAGATGAGAGCGAGAACGATATCGATAAGTGAACTATGGCGACTGCGGCTAGGACATAGAAGTAGACGCTACAATAATAGGGAATTCAAAGGCCTCATTACCGATGCAAACTAGCAGCACCGAAACTTCGTCCGGTTCTCGCCTCGTCACTTCAACAGCGACGTCGCAAGCCTATGAAGTGCGGATAAGACTGATACAGGGATTCATATAAGGATCCGCTGGATCCGTCTGGCCGACTAAATTTCGCTTCGGCCAGGCATGAATGCCAACGCCGACATAAAAACCAAAAGGAAGGACAATATATTGTTCATCCTCAATCATGTCGGTGAACGCGAGGAGTAAAAGGCAGTGACAAGAGCCTGGCGGATAAGAAAAAAAAGGAGGAGGAAGAAAAAAACCCGCCGAAGATGATCCGATGAAAACTAATACAACGGCCAGCAATGATGACTTGAAGAAGTGGTTTGTCATATTGCAAAAACGATGGAACGGTGAAAAAGCGTATTGTGAAAACGCGGAATACAGGATATTAATTACATAGAAATTCTGAGTGGTCTCAAACCAGGCGATGAAGTGGTGACCGGTCCATACAATGCAATCAGCGAAAAACTGAAGGATGGAATGAAGGTGAAAGTGAAGTGATTGCCGAAAGAAGAGCTATTCCAAGAAATAGAGCCGAAGAGGTTGAAGGCGAGGAAAAAGAGCCGAAAGAGAATCTTAACGGAGTTGATTTCTGAGCTGTGGTGATCCGCGGAATATTGGCTAAGAGGTTGAGGAGGAAAAAGGGGCCAGGAGAATCTCAATGGATTAGATTCCCGTTAAAGCCGACTATCGTCGTGAACATTTTACCACTGCGGGCAACCATAGAACCTCTTCTTCTTTCCTTCTCTCTTATCCTCTTTAGCCCTACTTAACTTTATTTCTCCTAATCATAAATAAACCCCATTCATCGTGGAGCTAATTTTGGACATCAGATTGGAAGTGGCAGTTAGGCGACGTTGGCAAAGATCCTCGATAGATAAAGATCATTCCATTCACTGGTGGAGTGCGAATGATAATACGGTTAAGCATATTCAGCAGCGACATCACAATCCCCGTTATTTAAGCTCCGTAGCACGCTTTGATGTCTCACCGCTATCGATGTCGACAAAGATATTAAAAGGTAATTGCTGCGCGCCTGCATATGTGCCAGGCGATGCGCAGTGCCTTCAGCTTTTATAGAAGAGACCTCGAAGCGGTCTTCATCCTGAGGATTGGAAGGATAAAAAAGATGGTTTCCGCTGTAAAGGCTTATTGCCCCCAAAAGTTCATTCTTCAACTACTACATGCAGCAACAGTTTACCGGGTTAAAACGTTGCGTTGCTCGGACCTAATATTGCGAGAACAGTGTGAAGCGCTGTTATATCTCGCTCCAATCAGGCGCGGTGACCCCTTGCATCTTCAATTGCTACCCATTTTACCACGGATATATAAACACCATTGTCAATCATGATATATTTGGCGTGCAGTATGCGGCTGATTCGAAAAATATCTATGCGCTTAGGAGAGCATTGCCACATGGTCTCGACTATGGCGATAATTTCCTGAGTGTTGTATATCGCTCAATGCGCGCAGATGAAATGGCAAGGTTTTTAAGAACATTCAGGCGCAGAACATATATGTTAGTTGGGGCGAACATGAAGGGAGAGGACCCGATTATCGCATCGCAAAACACCCGAACTATGCAGCATCAGTTTACCTGGTCGATCTGCTGGTGACCTGTTATTCTTACTATAGCCGCAACAGGACGTTCGGTAAGCGGATTCGGCAAAGGATATTCTGTAAAAGCCGCCCAGCTTGAAATGAATATGGTGGCCGAAGGTTATAATGCCACGCGTATGCATTTACAATATCAACAATACGATCAAGGCCTCCGTGCCGATCGCGGAAACGATCTATAAGATACTTATGGGAAAATGTTAAAGCTGTCTGAGGGTTTTAAACGCATAGAAGAGGTACTGATCTGAATTGTAGTAAAACAATCAGATCAGTGCCTTTATCATTCAGTCGGATTCGGTCCGGCAGCAATCTTGATCATGCTGCTCTTGCCTCGTAGGGAAAAGCTGTATGATTTCTCAGGGCAAAAAGTCATCATCACAGCTAATAGTTGATGCTTTTCTATCCCGGATACTATATTCCGGTTTCATTGCGTTTACACGTTAAGTTTGTGACATACCCCGGTACTTAACATTTATTTAGACTTTCCACAGGCGACGTTTGCCGCCGCGGATTGTCACTACAAAAACCAACTGTTGCAATGAAGACAAGACCTTCATCCTTTTTTCAGCTATATTTATCGATCGGCGCATTACAGAGGTCAGAAGTTTACTATCAACGGGCTATGTGACGGACAAGATGAGCGGCGAACGACTGGCCAGGTGCCAGCATTTTCTTATATCGAACAAGAACCTCGGTACTACCAGCAATGTCTTATGGGTTTTATCTCCATCACCCTTCCTTCGCAAAATGATTCACTGGAACTTCCAGTGTCAGCTACTTGCGGCTATGCAAACTATATCATGGTCAAAACTCATGTTGAAAGGATAATATCAAGCTGGATGTATTACTGGACCATACTGAAGCAACTTGAGAACGTAACCGTAAAATCTACCGAAGCGAATGCGATCCAGAATACAACTCAGATGAGCAGTATCGGTCTCTCCTCCGAAACAATCAAAGGCGTTACCGGCATTTTTGGGAGAAGCGGATGTACTGAAGGCAATTCAGTTGTTGCCGGGCGTGCAGGCCGGCAGTGAAGGGAAGCAGCGGCATCTATGTGCGGGTGGCGGACCGGATCGAGAACCTGATATTGCTTCTTGACGGTGTTCCCGTCTACAACGCATCACATTTATTTGGCTTTTTTCAGCGTTTTTAATGCCGATTGCGATAAATGGCGTTGGATGTTAGTAAGGTGGTTTCCCGCCACGGTATGGTGGGCGACTTAAGCAGCGTGATCGATATCAGGATGAAAGAGGGAACAACCAGGCGTTTCACGGAGAAGGCGGCATCGGTATCGATCGCCAGCCAGTCTTACTCTGGAAGGGCCCGATTAAAAAGGTAAATCAAGCTTTATGGTCAGCGGCGCCGGACGTATGCAGACATATATTCATGCGGCCTATCATCAAGGCGCAATACTGACGGCAACTCAACCGGCGGTTATTATCTTTTATGATCTTGAATGCAAAGGCCAACCTGTATGTTACCAGCAAGGACCATTTGTACGTACAGCGGTTATTTTGGCAATGACAAGTTCTATTCCAAAGACAAATATGACGATAACATAACAGCAAGACAACATATGAGGCGGCATTGAAATGGGGAAATGCAACAGCCATGATGCGCTGGAACCATGAATTCAACCGCAAGCTTTTCAGCAACCTTACTTTCAACTACAGCCGTTACCAGTTTGACATCTCTGATAAGGAAGAGACAACTGGTCCGTCTAATAACAAGAAACCTACCTGGAAAAATATTTCTCCGGGATAAGGGATTGGTCGGCTCACAATGGATTTTGACCGGTTGCCTTCACCCGATCATTTTGTGAAGTGGGGAATGTCTGCAAACATGGCATTCTTATCGGCCGGGAGCATTTCAAAGCAAGACCGAACACACCCACCTTTAATGAACACGGTGCTGAGAGGAAAGTTTATATAATGCAACTGAATTGGATGCGTTACGTAGAAGATGACATCAAAATCACAAAGAATCTCAAGGCCAATATCGGTCTGCATTTTACTTCGTTTAATGTAGCACGGGAAAACGTACAACTCGCTTCAGCCCAGGATTGCTGCCCGCTTTTTATTAAATAAAGACATGAGCCATAAAAGCTAGCTATGCCCAAATGAACCAGTTTATTCACTTGCTCACCAATAGGTGGGATCGGTTTGCCCACCGATCTCTGGGTGCCTAGCTACACGCATTGTGCGGCTCCGCAGCAAAGTCAGCAGGTGTGGCGCTGGGATGGGCCTATTCGATCAAGGACGATTACGAGGTGAGTGTGGAGGGCTACTATAAAAAGATGAATAATATAATTGAGTATGCTGAAGGAGCCTCATTCGTCAGCACCACCTCGGATTGGCAGAACCCGTGTGGTTGACAGGCCAGGGCAAAAGTTATGGAGGCGAATTTTTTTGTTCAGAAGAAAAAAGGAACAACCACTGGAATGATCGGGTATACATTGAGCTGGACCAATCGCCAGTTTGATCAGTTGAATAACGGGAAATGGTTTCCATATAAATATGACAGGAGGCACGATGTAAAGATTGCTGTGGTACATAATATTAATAAGAGGATCCAATTGAGTGCAGACTGGGTCTATGGTACCGGTGTTGCCACCACCTTGCCCGTATCTGTCTATACCAACATGCAAACGGCGACGAAGTCGAAATATATAAAGGCCGCAATGATTTTCGCCTTCCTGCATACCATCGGAATGGATGTAGGACATCAAGTTTATCAAGCAAAAGAAACAGTATGAGCGGTCGTGGAACATCAATATTTATAATGTCTACAATCGTTTAAATACATTTTATATCTACCGAAGCTCACAAATTACGATTTTAATACCGGAATCGCGACGCCTGTTTTTATAAAGTCACGCTTTTCCCGATTATACCCAGCATCAGTTATCAATTCAAATTTTAATTGAGACAAGTGAAAAGCTGTTCATTATAACGACGATTCGTTCTTATCTTCTGCCCTGCGAAAGAGAAACCCGAATTACGATACCAGCCCAAACACCAAAACTGGTAGCTGGAAAGCCGGCAGGCACAGAATAGTACCGCCTGACTGCATGGATCGTGCCGCACGCGGGGAGTGACCGATCCACTGCCGCAGGGGAGGACAGCCCGATCCTTACATCGTGTAAGAACGCCACCGTTCTGTTGTTTGAAGACAATGTATTTCAAGGATACTGCTTAAATTCAAGCAACAACACACAGCGATATACAGGCGGCATTAAGCTAACATCCAGGCGGGAAGGACTTATAAGATCGTTGTCTCGGCACCTAATTTTCCAACATGCCGAGGCGGTAAGCTTTACACCCACGCTGGTCCCAATTAATAACCTTTCTTTTTACCCTAATGCACGTTTTGATTCGGATGGTTATCCGCAGGATGAAGTGAAGATAAGTTTTACTGATAATGTGGCGACTGGAAGATTATTACCTGTCTGCGCATCCTGAATTCCCTAGGGCGATTATCTATATTGTGTCAACACCAAACGATAAAGATGTCGAGAAACTGGTGTCTGAAGATCCACTTTATCCCGAAAGATTGTTTACAAAGCAACAGGTTGTTGTTGTCTGATGTCAATTTTAACGGTACTATCAAAAACCTGATATTTTACACCGAGGCGGGTAGCCTGAATCCGCAAAATGGTCCCGGGGGAATGAGACGGTCTACCGTCAAGTTGTTGCATATTAATAAAGACTATTACAACTACATAAGGTCATTGAATACTTATGAGAATGCAGCCGACAATCCATTTGCAGAACCTGTAAACCTTTATACAAATGTGAATAATGGCTACGGATTGTTCACTACCTATGCCAGGGCAGTTGATTCCATCCGGTAAGCGATCAGGAGAAAAAGTTCTGAAGCTATTCCGTCGGCAAACAATTTGCCTTCCTTTGTCAACACCAGGAAATTGTCCCGGCGTATTAGTGAAACCTCTATCAATATATTTCCTGGTTTGAATGATCAATTTATCATTCAGCCTCTTTGTCAACACGGCTAAGATCCAATCCCTGAATGGTCCGCAACGAGGTCATTATGTATTCATTCAGTTTTTGTGTATGCGGTAGATCTTCCTTTTCAAATGGGATAACGTCCTTCTTAATCGATTCAATATAGATGTTGTTATTGGAAATGTTCCATTGACGGCTATGCACCATTAAACGAATGTGCAGAGGGACCGATCCACTAAATATTTTTTCCCTCCCAATATGAAGAATTATGCCTGCTTCGATAATTTGTTCCTGACAGAGGGGAGACCATGCGTGCAAAATTAGATATTCTAGTAATGCTCATAACCGGCTTCCTCAAGCCATTGCATAATGCAGGAGGAACTGTTCTGACTGTTTATCCGGGTTGTACATTCTCCATCTTACCTGACCTGGATCATTTTTTGCAAAGGAGTTGTTGGGCTCTACCGTGAAGTGCATAACAAGACACATGAGGAATGTTGAGTGGAATAACGCTGTCAACATTATTGTTTCCATTTCTCGTTTGTCAACAACGGACTGCCATAAATGAGATCAATGCTGATGTTGTCGAAATGACGCACTGCCGACTGTAGACTGCAGAACTGATTGACTGGCTGTATGTGCCCGGTTCATCCATATGCAAGTCCTCTTCAAAAAGCTTTGAACGCCGATACTGAGCCTGTTGATCCCTGTTTCCTTCCAGCCGGCTAATTTGTTTTCGTCAATGTCATCCGAGTTTGCTTCGAGGGTCACTTCGGCTCCGGGGGCTACATTAAATAATAGTTTTGATCTTTCAGCCAGCGCAAGCAATTCCTCCCTCGATAGTAAAGAAGGCGTGCCTCCGCCGATAATAAATGGTCTCTATGGGTTCAGCCCCAAAATATTCCTTTTCTGAGCTCTATTTCCTTCAATAAAGCAGCTACCAGTTCGTTCTTATGTCTTAATGAAGTGGCGAAATGAAAATTGCAATAATGACAGGCCTGCTCTACAAAAGGGTATATGGACCTAAATTCCTGCCATGATTCAATAAGGCTTTTTGGTTTCCGGCAGGTAAACCTGCCTGCAAAGGGTATATGGATATAGATACCTGCCACTGTTTTATGATTTAATAAATAATTTTACACCAAACTATCTTTCTGCATTCAGCGTGGAATCGGAAGTGAGAAGAATGACAAAATTAAGACTGCTGATACCTATTCTTGTCTTTTGTTGCAAGCCCTTCACTTGCCAGCACAAAATAGTTATCGTCTTTACGTCCGATGCGTGGACAAGGACTCAGCGTTTCCTGGTCAATTCAGGCATTCCCGAAGGGTTTTCTTCCCGCTCGGCGTGCACCGAATATGTTAACCAACTACCAACATACCTTCAGGTCGAGGGATATGTTACCGCTTCATTAGACAGTATTCAGTATGATTCAGCTTCCGCAAGACTCGTGTTATTTGCCGGTGAGGTATATCAAATGGGCGCGTATTGATGTTTCGCAAGTCGATCCAACTATATTGCACGAAGTGGGTTGGCGTGAGAAGTTGTTTGAAGAGAAAGCCGATGGATTTTTCCAATATCCGCATCTGGCAGGACAAGATCCTGAATTACCTGGAGAATAATGGATATCCCTTTGCAAAGGTTTACCTCGATAGCCTGCAGATGGGTATTCAAACGGCAGTTTTGGTTTCTCCCAATGATGCGAACGAAGCCGGACAAGTATCGGCGAGACTCAAGGGTAGACAAAGGTCCGCTTGTATACGATTGACAGTATTCGTGTTTTTGGTACTGCCAGGATATCTAACGACTATTTGCAGCGCTATCTCGATATCCGGAATGGAAGCACCTTCAGCAAGAGAAAATTATTGCGGATCAGCAAACGGATGAAGGAGCTGACCTATGTGCAGGAGGACCACATCCAGCAAAGCTGATCTGGCTGGGAAGCGGCTCATTCCTTGAAATGTATCTCAAACAAAAGAAGAGCAGCCAGGTCAACGTTATTGTCGGTTTTCCTGCCCAACAATGATCAATTGGCCTCTCAAAAATTGCTGGTGACGGGTGAAGCAAATATTAAATCTGAAAAACGCCTTTGGTAATGGCGAGACGATTGGACTCAATTGGCAGCAATTGCAGGTAAAGTCGCCGCGTTTAAATATTATTTACCAGCACCCTTATTTGTTTCACTCTCCCTTCGGCCTGGATTTCTCTTTTTGATATGTTGAGAAAAGACAGTACGTTATGTAGAACATTAATATTCAATTGGGCGCCCAATACATTCTCAACATTCATCAGTCCGGGCAGTTGTTTATTCATACGCTTTCAAAGTATCGTCAATGGTGTCAACACCAATTATGTGCTATTAGACCCACCAACTGCCGCGCTCGAAGCGGATGTGAAGCTCACTGGAATGCGGGATATCGACTACGATTTCAATAATGCAAACTACCGGCTTAATCCGACTTCCGGGAAATGAATTCCATATTAACCATTTCAGGTGGAAGTAAGAATACTAAAAAAGAATAGTCAGATTCTCGATCTAAAAGATCCGGGTGATCCCGGGTTTGATTTTAATAGTTTGTATGATACGATCAAAATGAGGACATACCAGCTTCGTACTAAGGATCACTGCCGCCAAATATATTCCGATTGGCGGTCAGCGGAGCACTATTAAAACAGCAGTGAATGCAGGTTTTTATCAAAGCGGAAATATCTTCCGAAATGAATTGTTCCAGATCGGCGGATATAAACTCCTTCGCGGTTTTGATGAAGAAAGCCAATACCTGTCCCAGTTTGTCATCGGTACATTGGAATACCACTACCTGTTGGACCAAAACTCCTATTTCTATGTATTGGCAGATGGCGGCTGGGGTCGCAACAACAGCCAGAACATGAATGTGAACTATACATATTTTGGAACCGGGCTTGGCCTTGCCCTTGAAACCAAAGTGGGGATATTTAATCTTGCCTGGGCGGTGGGCAAGCGAAACGATACCGAGTTCAATCTACGCCAGTCCAAGATTCATTTTGGATTTGTCAATTATTTCTATGATATTCTTCGTCCCGATACTCCCAGAGCAAATCGCTGTGGTCTCCGTGTATTCTTTGTGCTCTTTGTGGGAAACATCACGCGCCTGAAAGGGTTTCCCTGCCGAGACCACAGAGGTTGGCGCTAAGACCACAATCATTTTTAACCGGCGATAGAGGGAAACCTGGATACTTAGGAAACCTCCCCGTGGTCTTTGTGTAATCTTTGTGTTCTTTGTGGGAAATAGCGCCTGCTGCATAGGGCTTCCCCGCCAAGACCACGGAGATTAACCCAATGATGACAGCCAGTCTATTTATTGCTTTTTTCTTTTATCTGGTCTCAGTCCTTTGATTACAACAACCTGCCCGTTAATTTTGCAAAAACAAACTGTTTATTTGCGACGCTTTATCGTATTTTCTGTTTTATTGTTGTTGGCCGGCTTTGTTTCTGCGCAGGATGATTCGAGCAAGATACCCCCAAAAGATACACTGCCCCGGGTCGACTCCCCGGTTATTATAAAGACCGATTCTGTGCCCAAACGAAAGCCGATCGTTCACCGCGATTCATCGTCGGTAGTGAAAAGACGCGATGCCGGTAATTGACTCAACTACCCTGGCCGTGATTGATTCTTCTGCGTCTCCCTTGAGTGCGGATTCAGTATCAAGGAAACCATATTCCCACGCTACCTGGGAGATCGATCCCCGGTTGCCGCTTTCATACCAGCTAATGCTGCATCACCCTTATTTCGCGTTTGCTTCAAAACCGGTTGTGGTCCGCTCAGATCTCAAATTGTTCAAGGGAAAGGAGAGCTTGTTTTATGCACTGATCGGTTTGCTATTGACCTTTTCTTTTATGCGACAGGCCTTCCCGAAATATTTCAATGATCTCTTCCGCCTGTTATTCCGCACGACCATCAAACAGAAACAGATTAGCGAGCAGTTGATGCAAACACCACTGCCTTCGTTGCTGCTGAACGTCTTCTTTGTGTTCACTGCAGGCATGTATATTGATCTGCTCCTTCAACATTATGGTCATACTCCCGTCGATAACTTTTGGTTATTGTCTTTGTATTGCAGCCTTGGCCTGACCATCATGTATGTGGTCAAATTCTTTGGATTGAAAGTCGCCGGGTGGCTGTTCAATATAAAAGCAGCAGCCGATGCTTACATCTTCGTCGTCTTTATCATCAATAAAGTAATTGGAATTTTCCTTTTGCCTTTTTGGTGTTACTTATCGTTCCTCGGTGGAAACGCATATACGGTCGTGATGGTTCTCTCGTGGTGCGGTATTGCAATTTTACTCATTTACCGCCTTCTATTGACCTACGCCTCTATTCGTAATCAGGTCAAATTCAACCCGTTTCATTTCTTTTTGTACCTATGTGCTTTTGAGATCGCCCCCTTTTACTGATTTACAAGGCTTTGCTATTCTTTTTCGCTAGAACATATTTACCTTTGCAGACAACTTTAGCCTAATACACACATGGTAAAAACGGGTTCAAGGCCGAAACACCACCAATGAACATGAAAAAATCCTGATTACCCAACCGAGACCTGATAACGATAAGTCGCCATATTTCGAACTTTCCAAAAATATAACGTGGCACTCGAGTTCCAACCCTTCATCAGGTTAGAAGGTATACCAGCAAGAGATTTCCGTAAACAAAAAATCGAAGTACAAAATTATACCGCGTGTGATTTTTACCAGCCGCAATGCGATTGATCATTTCTTCCGGATATGCGAGGAAATGAAGGTCAGCGTTTCCCAGGACACCAAATATTTCTGCATAACCGAAGCCGTAGCCCTCTATCTTCAGAAATTCATCCTCTATCGCAAGCGCAAAGTGTTTTATGGCGCCGATGGCACCAATAAAAGCATGTTCGATGTGATCAACAAACATAAGGGCAATGAAAAGTTCCTTTATGTGTGTTCCGAGAATCAACAAGACAATGAAATTGTGAACTGGCTCAAGACAAACAACTGTGAATATGCACTGGCATTTATGTACCGCACTCAAAGCAATGACATAAAAGATCTGCTTACATAAAACAGATTATGATGTCATTTGCTTTTTACTCCAAGCGGCATCAAAGAGCCTGTTTGATAGCTTTCCCAAATACCAGCAGAATGGAACTGTGATCGGTGCATTTGGAAACAATACATTCAAAGCCGCCGAAGAAGCAGGTCTCAAACTGGACATCAAGGCCCCTCTCCCCAGTGCGCCCAGCATGGTAGCTGCATTGGAGCAATTCCTTTCAGGCAAGAAAAATAATTACAATCCTCTTTAACTATATAAAAGACACCTTTGTGGTGTCTTTTTGTTTTAATAGGCTAAGCTGTCCCCAAAAAGTAAATAAAAACCACAGAGTAGTCACAGAAAACTGCACAGAGTACACGGAGCACTTACGCTTAAATGATTTCACCCGTGTACTCCGTGCAACACTCCGTGAACTCTGTGGTAAAAATCTTTGGAGTCAGAGCCTTTTTTATTTTACGACGGATATTCAATCAGATTTGCTCAATTCAATCGAGAGATGCACAATTATACAAACCATCTTATTCATGAAACCAGCCCCTATCTTTTGCAACATGCGCACAACCCGGTCAACTGGTTTCCTGGGGCGAAGAGGCACTGGCAAAGGCCAGGAGAAGCGAACAAACCCATTCTTGTCAGCATTGGCTATTCCGCCTGTCATTGGTGTCATGTGATGGAAAGGGAAAGTTTTGAAGATGAAGGCACCGCCTCGTATCATGAATGACAACTTTGTCAATATAAAAATCGACCGGGAAGAAAGGCCCGATCTGGATCATATCTACATGGATGCCGTTCAGGCCATGACAGGAAGCGGAGGCTGGCCCTTGAATGTATTTCTAACGCCTGATGCCAAACCTTTTATGGGGGCACTTACTTTCCTCCAAGACGTGCGCATAATCGGGTCCTCATGGATGGAAGTATTGCTCGGAATTACGCAGGCATTTAACGAAAGAAGAAACGAAGTGGATACACAGGCAGAGAACAACTGACTGATCTTCTCGTGGAATCGAATGCATTTGGCAGGCTGGGACAGGGTAAGTCCGAGCGAGATGTTTTCAAAGCAAAGTCTCAAAGACGCCGAGGATAATATCATGAAAGCCGCGGATAAGGAATGGGGTGGGTTTGGAAACCGCTCCCAAGTTTCCGCAAACCTTTACGATCCAGTTTCTTTTGCGCTATCACCATGTGACAACCGACAAGGCAGCTCTTGGATCAGGCAATGCTTAGTCTTGATAAGATGATCGAGGGGGAATTTATGACCAGGTGGGCGGGGTTTTGCCCGGTACTCAACTGACACTGAATGGTTAGCCCCTCATTTTGAAAAAATGCTTTATGACAATGCCCTGCTGGTTTCCGTTCTCAGTGAGGCCTATCAGCTAACCACGGCAAAGAGCGATACAGGAAGTGATCGAGGAGACATTGGATTTTGTAAATCGGGAGCTACTCCATCCCCAAGGGGATTTTATTCTGCGCTTGACGCAGATAGCGAAGGGGAGGAGGGTAGGTTTTATGTCTGGGACATCGCTGAAATAAGAACGGTGCTGGGTGAGTCTGCTGATATTTTTTGCCGCTATTTTGATGTGACCGAGAAAGGGAACTGGGAGCGTAAGAATATACTCCGGACGCTGCTGCCGCCTGGAGAATTTGCCGCAAAGGAGAACATGTCCGTCCAGGAATTGAAGGCGATCATTGATAGGGGAAAGGATCTGTTATTGAGTGAACGATCGAAAAGGGTCCGTCCTTTGCTCGATGATAAGATCATCCTTGGGTGGAACGGCTTGATGAATACTGCTTGCAGCAAGGCATTCATGGCAACGGGCAAAGATGAATATCGGCAGTTAGCTATAGAAAACATGCAATTTTTGTTGGACAGATTTGCGGCAGGAGATGACAATGAATTTAGCCATACCTGGAAAAATGATAAGGCCAAATATCCTGCGTTTTTGGATGATTATGCTTTCCTGATCCAGGCGTTGATTCAACTCCAGGAAGTAACCGGTGACAGTGGCTGGCTGATTAAGGCAAAAGCTTGCACAGGTTTGTCATAGATGCATTTCGGCGAGCCGGCTACCGGGCTTTTCTACTTCACGAAACAGGGTCAACAGGATGTGATCGTGCGGAAGAAGGAAATTTATGACGGAGCGGTCCCTTCCGGCAATTCGGTCATGGCGTACAATCTTTACCAGCTTTCCATCTATTTTGACGTGCCGGAGTGGAGGCAAAGGAGTGTTGATATGATCAGCTCATTGGGCGAAAATATCTCCCGCTATCCGACTTCGTTCGGAATTTGGGCCGCTCTTATATTGGAACTTACACGCGGGAACTTACGAAATAGCCGTTCTTGGAAATAATTATCAGGAATTGCAGTTAGAGTTATTTAAACACTACCTTCCACATAGGGTATTCATGGCCTCTAATGTTGGAGACTGAAGAGTTCCCAATTCTAGCCGGCAAAATCTCCACCTCGAAACCTGCTATTTATTTATGCAAAGACTTCGTGTGTCAGCAACCTGTTGACTCGATTAAACGTTTTATGTCTTTGATAGACAGGTCTAGGAAAACAGTAATTAATTTTCTGTTAAGACAATAAGATCAGCTTAGTTCTGCGTTTGAAAATTTACTGCGTAAAACCCGATTTGTAATCAAAAAAATAAATAGTAACGTTGTGTTTACGATTAAACCAAAATATTATATTTGCCCAATACCCTCTAAGTATATGAAGAAACTGAAAAACCCTATTATTCCGCGATTTGCACTTGTTTGCATTATAATGCTTTCAAGTTGCGGATCGGGAAGCAAAGGCAAAGGCGGAAGCTCCTTGCCCAATGACGGACAGAGTTCATGGAATTTCGCCTGGAAGTAGTTACTCGCCTCCCGAAACCTCCGGGAATGGTGTACATCCCTCAAGGAACTTTCCATATGGGTCCCAGCGATGAGGATCCGGCGTATTCCTTCAGTGCCCGTAATCGTTCCGTATCTATCAGTGGATTCTGGATGGATGCAACCGAAATTACCAACAACGAATATCGGCAGTTTGTCTTCTGGGTTCGCGACTCCGTTGTCTGCCTGCAAGCTCGGGTATATAAAAGCTGGTGCCGATGGCATCGAATATGTTGACTGGGTAATAAATGAAACAAATGAAGTGGAACGATCCTAAAGTGATTGAAGCGCTTGCAGGTACTACGATCTTATCCTTCCTCCGGATGACAGAATCTTTGGTAAAAAAGAAATTGATCCTACCAAGCTGATCTATCATTCTGAAGATCTTCGATCTGAAAGAAGCTGCTAGCAGAGTACAATGCTGGTAAGCCCGCTCTAAATTTATCATCAGGAAAGATGTTCCTATTTATCCCGATACATTGGTTTGGATCCGTGACTTTGCTTATTCATATAATGAGCCAATGACCAAGCGTTATTTCTCTCATCCTGCTTTTGGTAACTATCCTGTAGTTGGTGTAAACTGGAAACAGGCAACTGCTTTCTGCGAATGGAGAACGCATTTATCTGAATGCATGGCTTGGATGGTAAGAAAAGAGTACAGGAGTCAGATTTCCGTCTGCCTACAGAAGCTCAATGGGAATATGCAGCTCGTGGTGGTCGCTCACAATCAATGTTCCCTGGGGTAACTATTACCTCCGCAATAAAAAGGATGTTTGATGGCCAACTTTAAACCTGGTCGTGGTAACTATCCTGAAGATGGTGGTTTCTATACTGTGCGTGCTGATGCTTACTGGCCTAATGATTATGGTCTGTATTGTATGTCAGGTAACGTAGCTGAGTGGACCTCATCAATCTATTACGAGGGCCGCAACAACTTCCAGCATGATATGAACCCTGATGTTCGCTGGAATGCAAAAGATGATGATCTCCCGCTGATGAAACGTAAAATAATCCGCGGAGGAAGCTGGAAAGATGTTGGCTACTATCTGCAAACAGGTACCAGCACTTATGAGTACCAGGATTCAGCCAAATCTTATATTGGATTCCGTAACGTAATTGATTTACCCGCAGCCCCATCAAAAGGTCGTCGCTGAGATTAAACAATTTTAAAGAGGTCGTTTCTCAGCGACCTCTTTTTTTTTGAAATACAATTTTTTCTTAGTTCAAGTCGTTTCAGTTAATATATTAATAATCTATAAAAACGAACCCATTATGCTTGTTCTTTAAAACCCAACAAGGCCAGGTAGTCCTCAACTTCATTTTCGCATTTTTTGCAGCCGTGGTAATCCTCGGTGCACTGTTTAAAATCCGTCACTGGCCTGGCTGCTGATGAAATGATCACGTGTAGGTCTGTTATCGGAAGCTAGTCGTATTCTTAGTAATGGCCTTCATGGTGCCTCCACCTGAAGAACCACATTGGCAACGTTATTTCCCTAACATCTAACGACACACCCTGATGTTGAGAAAAGCTCGTACAGGTAAATTCGAAGTTACTCACCCTTGCTTTAGGTAATAGCGGTGGTAACCCAGCTTTAACTAAAATGGAAGATATGCTTCGTGAAGCTGATATCACTCCAGCTAATCTTGGCCGTTTGGGTGAAAACTTTAAGAAATTTGGTGGCACCGTTGATAAAATGTCGGACATTACTGATGTAGTTGCTGCTACTGGTGATTATACAGCTAAAGACACGCGAAGCTGCTCACTGCTTTGGTACAAATGAAAGACGCTTATGTTGGCGCTGCCAGCAGCATTCAGCATTTTAATGCATGCTGCTGATGGTACCAAACAATTCCATGAGCAGGTTCAGGTATTGACTAAAAACCTGTCTTCATTGAATACTATTTATGAACTGGAACTTGCAGGATACCAACAATCACCTGAAAGCAATGAACCAGTTCTACAGCAACCTTAGTACAATGCTTCACAAGCTATGGAAGGCAGTGTAGGTGATGCTAAAAAGCACAGACCAGATTGCCTTATTGGCTAACAACCTGAGCCGCCTGAACAGTATTTATGGCAATATGCTCAGCGCTATGCAGGGTCGCAACTAATAAACTAACAGGATAAGTAAGTTCGTTTTATTAAAATCCGATATCCTGTGATTTTTGAAAAGTCACCATTACTAAAATTAAAAACCATAAATCGTCATGTCATTACCTCGTGAGCCACGGCAAAAAATGATCAACATGATGTATCTGGTTCTAACAGCCCTGTTGGCTCTGAACGTATCATCTGAGATACTTGAATGCCTTCAAAACGGTTAATAAGAGCTTGGAGACCACTAACACCACAGTGGCCAACCTCTACCAGAGACAGTTATGAAATCCCTTCAGGATAAACTGACGGATCAAAAAACCCATGACAAGGCAATGATCTGGCTTCCTAAAGCCAATAGCGTGCGAAGGCCCTTGCCAGGATGCCTATTCATACATACAAAGTATCCAAAGACGATATCATTAAATTGGGCGGAGGAGATGTCTACTAGCAACAAATTCAAAGCCGACAACCTGGATATCGCTACGCGTATGATGAGTCGACAAGAAGAAAGGAGTTGGAGTTGAAGAAACGCCTCGGATGACTTTAAGGCCAGAATGCTCGAGTCCTGATCACGTTGATCACAGCAGAGTTTGCCGAGAAAAACCGCTGCCAGATAAATACCGAAATCACCCCAGACGCAAGAGCAAATCAAGCAACTCATGGGAAAGAGCTTGTTTCCACATGGTGCCGACAGTTGCAGCTTTGACTATTCTGAGCAAGTTTCAGAACGATATCAGGACTTCTGAGAACAAGGTCGTTGAGTTTGCCACAAGCAGGTAGGAGCTGTTGGCAGTACGCTACGACACTTATGTTGGTTTCGCAGCAACCGACGAAGAGGCTTATGTAATGCCAGGTGATCAAATGGAAATTACCGCCGGTGTAGGCGCATTTAGTCAGGCAGCCATCCCCACCGTTACAATTAACGGCGTTAATGAGCCCTTAGGACCGGATGGAGCCGCTCACAAAACCACATACCAGCTGATAAGGTCGCTTGGTAAACATACCGTTCAGGTCGTCGTTGAATATACTGACCTTGATGGACAAAAGAAAACACTTCGAAAACGATCGAGTATATGGTGGGTCAATCCACAGCATCTATCGCCGCTTGATAAAATGAATGTACTGTATATTGGAGTGGACAAACCCGGTGACAGGTTTCTGCAAGCGGCGCCGGTGATGATAAGGTCGGACTTTCGATCACTGGCGTGGTGGTGGTACCTACAAAAAGAAGAGGTAATGGTAAGTACACGGTTGCGTGTAACCAGTGTTACCGATGATTGCTGGATAAATGATCAGCGCAGATGGTAAGCCAGCTAATAGATCACCTTCCGTGTACGTACAGTACCAGAAGCCCGGAGCTTATGTAGGTGGTCAGCCCAGTGGATCCTCGGGCCGCTGCCGGTGCCTTCAAAGCACAACCCGGTGTTGCTGCTGGTATCAAGAACTTCCCATTCCAGCTAAATTGTGATGTTGTAAGCTTTACGTTCACTTGCGATACCGACGGTGATATCATTTCTGTCCCTGTTCAGGGCGCGCTGTTTGGGCCCATAAAGAGACAGATCGATCAAAATGTAAAAAGCCGGACGCATAGTGACGATCGAAGATATTAAGGTAAGAAATCTGATGGGTCGAACTACCTCCAGTGCCTTCTATCTTTTACTATATAAACTAAGGAGAAATGAAAAATCTTGTGTTCAAGTCAGCAGTATGTTTCCTCGTCGCAGTCTTATTGGTCAACGAATCTAATGCGCAAGGTAGAAGGAGGGCAGAAACTCCTGCCAGTACCAACCCCTACGCAGCAACAGACGAACAATAACCAGGCGCCGACCGGTTACAATAATATGGGCAATCTTCCCACTCACGGTCGATTCATCAAGCATAGCCGACACAGTCGTGCATAAATCGCTGCGCAATGATAATCGTATACGACAAGAGCAGCGGTGATGGCACTGAACTCCGTTAATGCTGTACGAGCACCTCAGAGCGGATGATGCCTTGTTTGCAGAAAAGTTTGGAGAGAACTCGACCTGAGAGAAAAATGAATCTAACCATTCAGGTTTGAGGCTCAGGGCGACAATGGTGAGCTAAATCTTCGTAGACATGGTTTTGAGGGCTATTAGAAAGCGAAATAACTCGCTTTTTCAGATGACCGGTTCTCAATGCCAATGACTGTCGCCGAAATCGATCAGTTGACTGTAGGTTCGGCCGATACTACTCCTGTCCTATGATCTGAAAGACGCGACCAAGATCACCGGCTATAAAGTTGTCAAAATCAACATTCGATGGAAAGTCAGTTGTCAAACTGAGATTGAAAGAAGAGTGGGTATTTGACAAGGAATCAAGCAGAATGTTTTCCGTATCTTAGGAATTGGTATCCTGAAAACGGAATATATTCCAAATACCAACAAAGAAAGGAGGTACTTTCATCATTATGCTGGGTCTATTATCCTGACCTGCGTCCTATGCTTGCAAAAGCTGAGGTGTATAACCCCAAGAACATGGGACAGGGACAGTATGACCATGGGAAGAGCTGTTTGAAAGCCGAATGTTCAGCAGCTATGTTGTGAAATCTACCCTGGATAATGCGGCTAACAGGTATATTAAGGCCTATATTAAGGACCCCATTCTGCAGCTCCTGGAAGGTGACAACATCAAGGAAAAGATCTTCAACTACGAACAGGATCTCTGGTCCTATTGATCCCGTTTTACTAATAGGAAATCATTAAAGAAATGCCCCGCCATAGCCGGGCATTTATATTTATAAACATATCTGATTGAAATGTTTAAAAATCTTTGGAAAATCGTAAAAACCCCTATAGGAAAATTGGAGAATTGTTGTACTTTCGTCTCGGTTTTTCATAGGATATTGGATTTTAAAAACGGGGCTGGATTTCTATCCTGGCCCCATTTTTTTTAGTAGATTAACCATGGTTTTCTCCGCTCTTATAATGGTTAGAAAGCTAATCCCTGCCTTCGCCTTTCCAGCCACTCCTGCCAGCTCATCCAGGCTTTTTCTTTGATGTTTTTAACGGATCTAAAGGCCTTTAGAAGCTGATCTGCCGTAGCCTTGCCTATCCCAGGAATGTCTTCTAAGTTCATTCTTAAAGGTGCCTTTGCTTCTTTTTTGCCGATGAAATGTGATGCCAAAACGATGCACTTCATCCCTTATCCGCCGAATTAATCTGAGGCTGGCGCTGTTATAAGGAAGTTTAAGCGACTCTCTGGTCACCGCTAAAAAGATCTCCTCCTCATTTTTTGCGAGGCCCACCAACGTAGATTCTCCTCCGACCTCCAGTTCATCCACCGCCTCCTTTGCCGCGCCTAATTGCCCCTTGCCACCGTCAATAATTATCAGTTGAGGGAAACTCCCGGTTCTCCACTCTTTCAACCTTTGTATCGACGATAAACAGCCTCCTTCATCGTAGCAAAATCATTAATGCCTGCTAACTGTCTTAACATTAAAATGCCTGTAATCCTTTTACTGGGCACTCCATTTCTAAAGCACACCATTGCTGAAACCGGATAGCTTCCTGAAATTGGAATTATCGAAGCATTCGATATGTACAGGAAGGGCCGGCAATTGCAGATCATGCTGCAATTCTTCGATTATCTTGATCTGGTCGGGATTCTTTGAAAGCTTCAGCCTTTGTTTATTCTTTATTTCTTCAATAAAATAATCAACATTCTTTTCTGACAGCTCAAGTATTCTTTTTTTGTCGCCACCCTTAGGCACGGTGATAATTATATCGCTTTGAGGATATTCAATAGCGAAAGGGACGACGATCTCGCTTGCATCGCTATTAAAAGTTTCCCGTAATTGAGCAACCGTAAATTCCAGGATCTCTTCCTGCGTTTCATCAAGGTGCGTCTCTACACGATTCGTCTGGGTTTGAATGATCGTTCCATTTCTGCACCATGAGATAGTTGATAAAATGCAATGTCTTTATCCTTTACAATTGAAAAGACATCCATATCGGCGGCACTGACGTTAGCGACGACCGACTTTGCCTGGTAGTTTTCGAGATATTCGATTTTCTTCCGGGTGATCTCTGCCTTCTCAAAGGCAAGGTTGGAAGCCAGCGTCTTCATTTCCTCTTTATAATGTCGGATGACTGGTGAAAGATTTCCTTTCAATAGGTTTTTAAGAGGGAAAGACTCTCCATTATAGTCGTCCTTGGTTTGGAGCCCCTCACAGGTCCCTTGCAATTTCCTAAGATGATATTCAAGGCAACACTCTTGAATTTCTTCCTCTCAATATTATTTTGGGTCAGGTTCAGATGAGCAGGCACGTAATTGGATTGCCTGTTTGATAAAATTCAAAAGCTCTCTGACTTTCTTAACAGAGGTATAAGGACCGAGGTATTGAGATCCGTCTTCAATTTTTTTTTGCGGGTTAGAAAGACACGTGGGAAAGGGCTCGTTTTTAATGACGATATAGGGATAGGACTTGTCATCTTTCAGATTGATGCTGAATACCGGCTGATATTGTTTGATCAATGAATTTTCAAGCAGGAAGGCGTCCTGCTCCGAATCAACAATGGTAAACTCAATTCGGACTATCCTCTTGTACCAGTTCTATGCGTCTTGTAGCTCGTAAATGTTTTGCTGAAGTAGGAACTTACGCGTTTACGGATATTCTTCGCCTTTCCGACATATATCAGCTCATTAGCGGCATTGTAGTATTTGTAAATGCCAGGATGTTGACGGAATAGAAGAAGCGATATTTTGAAATTCAACTGCTGTCATTCCACTATTTATCCCATTCCATATTATTCTTGTACGACGAGTAGGTCTCTGGTTGGCCGGGTAATTGCTTAATGGTTGTCACCTGGAAGCTTTTACCCATTTCCCACAATAATTTCTTTTCCACTGAACTATCCTTGTTAGAAATCATTCGCCTGATGATGATGGTTGTTATCTGTGGTTTGTGCCTTGCCCCCAAGAGAAGGGTCAATGATCATGTCAACCTGTTTTAATTCTTCCTTTTCGGGGTGAATCGGTCTATAGGTAAATGTTGATACCCCATCGGATTCGGACCTCGGTATTGTTTTCTTCAGTATAATTTTTCTTTAGACAACTCGGGCAGGGTCAGGAAGTCCTTGCCAGTTCAGCTCGCTTCTTCGCGGCTTACATAACTCGTATCGCTGCGAAATGGTATCGACATAAGTCACTTTAATTATCGTATAAAGGGAAGTATCAATATCCCTTATCTGGGCTCCGATGATCGAATTGACGGGAAGAAATGATTCCGTCTTTTCTTTTCCTTTGCAACTCCATATTAGCAGCAACACCCCGCGATGATAATTCCGGTTTGTTGTTTTTTCATGGCATAAAATTAAGGCAAGCAGAGAATAGAAATCGCGATCCCGCAAATGCTGCGGGACCGTGATGTCTATTATTGAATGGATATTTTGTTAAAACGTGACACCAACCTTCAACCCAAAATCAAACAGATCTCCTCGACCGGGATATGTTTTTCTGAAACTTGACAGAGCCTGATAGCGAACCCGGGGACCTATTTGCCAGCTTGTGCTGCCATTGCGTGACAAGTAGCTGATAAAGGTTTCGAAACTTGTATTCAGATTCAGGTGACGCGACCAATCTTGGCATCTCATACACTCCTTATAATCGCTGGATATCAGGAACGCCCTGTCCTTTAAAAATATAAGTAGGCTGCAGTGCGCCGGCGATACCAAAGCTCGTTTTATCAATACCCATAACCTCAGCTCCGCGCCAAGCGGAGCAGACACTGAGAGTGAAATTTTTTAACCAATCCGGACTTATAGCCACTGTGAAGTTACGATAATAGGTCCAGGCAGTAACAGAGTTGTTGCCGTTGCCACCGCTGAGGTTAATCGTTGCCTGTTCCCCGGTATAAGAGAAGGCTTTACTATCATATCGATTAATATTAAACTGTATGCCACCCATCAACTTCGGTCCTTGTGATGGGGTATTTAGTAGATACGCCCACCCCAGGCCCATATCAGGCGTTATGACCACTTCACTGTTCACATCTTTCAAAGACGCAAAAGGATAACTTGGTGCACTGAATGGCGAAGCGGGACCATGATAAGACTTGTTTACACTCAGCTTACGGTGAGCCGACCGTGGAGCGAAGTATAACTGCCATGTAAGCCTTCTGTCTATCTTGGCCTTATGATAAGCATTTACCACGCTTTCAATAGTCAGCGATAATAGGTTGTGCTATTTTTTGACGACTCGGTCTCTTTCAGCAAGGTCGTGCCCGGATAGTTAATTCCCAGCAGATTCCGTTGGCTGGTTACTTCAATCTGGTTGAGCAATGCACTGTGGTCGGGGTCGATAATAAAAGTGTTGCCCTTCTTAGCGAAACGATAACCGGGAATCTTTCAGCTTCTACGAGGAGAAACCTCACCTTCAGTTGATTTGTTGTCCTGCGATCTCCACGAAAACCGGATCAGCTCTGATTGTTATTATTGATTGAATTGGCACCGTCAGGGATGGCGACCGTAGCATCTTCCTGCCTTGAAAATCTGTTACTGGAAAGCAGATCCCTGATATCTGCAGAAGATGAAGTATGACTCCTGGCTTTTGAGCCGCCTGGGGCTGAACTATAGATTGAATATTGCTGTCCGTCGAAGTGACCGGATGCTTTTATTGGCGGGGTAGCTAACCATTACCTATGTGACGGATCACGGCTGCAACCATCAATAATAAGCTTAGGCCGAAACATACCATCTCCTGCGCGTATGTAAACCGCTGGCTGACTGACACTCTCCATACCTTCTCGGATGGGATCATCCGGTATTGATCGGCATTTCTCTTCACATACTGCTCAAACTCCCTGTTATTAAAATTATCTTTCCATAACCAGTTACTTATTTAGGGTACACCAGACTACCTCTGGTTCACTGCGATTAACCAGTCGATATCTTGCTTTGGTTTTTGTAAGATCTTTTTCTGATCAATATATCTTCCAACATGGCTTTAGCTCTCAGTAGCATTGACTCTGGCTTGTACTCTCCTCAATATCCAGCATGCCCGCAATTTCCTGGTGGCTATATCCTTCCACAGCATAGAGATTCAGCACGGTGCGGTAACCTAATCGGCAACAGCCGGATACATTCAACCACCTGTTTGGCCTGGATGATGGCCGGCACACTGTCCTTCCTCACCTGGACACCGGTGGCATGAATAATATCCACACTTTCATTGAACTTCTTGTTTTTTGAGGATGTTGATGCAGGTGTGGAACAATGATACGGCGAACCCAGCCTTCAAATGCGCCACCTGGTTCTCAAACGTATGCATCTGTAAAAAGACCTTGATAAAGCCCTCCTGCAAGCATATCTTCTGCATCCTCCCGGTTATGTGCGTAACGATAACAAACCGCCAGCATCTTCGAACTGTAGCGATTATACAAGTTCACGCTGGGCGGAGGCTTCGTTATTCAAACAACCCTTTAAAATGGCTTCCTCGGTCATAGCGTCCTTTGGTTGCCTGTAATTTAGACATTTTTTAATACAAATGCTGCACTGCACTGTAAATATTCCGGTAAGAATTAGGGCTTCGGGTTATTTCCCGGCTGAGTTGTGGGGCCAATGTCTATTTTTTTCTGATCAAACTATCTAACGGATATTTCTGCCTTCATAGTATCCATAACGCTCTGCGCCCAGCCTATCGAGCTTGTCTTTCTCGTCTGGCTTCCAGAATAGCATCTTTGTGGATCCAAGTATAGGAGTTGAGCGGCATTTTGCCTTCTTTGACCCGCGTCGATGGTCTCTTCCATCTTGTGATACTGGTAACGAAGACGGCCGGTGGGTATATTCATCAAGAATTGAGATTCCTCTTGCCGTCTGTATATGGCTGGTTAGCCACGCAGTCTACCGGCTGCACGTTGCTGTACCAGGGATAGCGTGTATTGTTCGTATGGCAATCATTACATGCTTTAACAAGGATGGTCTTCACATCTTCAGGTATGGCAAACTGCCTTTACCAATATGACTGGCTGTTCATCCTCAGATTTGCTGGGCTTGGGATGAATAGAATTGAATTACGATAAACACGATCAGTAGGAAAGCAAGTATCTTTCTTCAGCACGGTGGTCTCTTATTGCCTCAAATTAGGTGCTTATCTAGCCAAAATCTCACCCGTCATTTCCTTGTGGAGCCACGGGTAGACCCATCAATCGTCAGAATATGTTGGTGCAATGTCTCCCAGTTTTCCAGGCTTAATATTTCCTTGCCAATCTCTTATCAATAATAAAAAAACGGAACCGGGTTCAATCGTGTGGGCCGTATTCGGCGACCCATCTTCGTTGATCATGTAATCAGAGTTGCCATGGTCGGCAGTAAGAAAGATCGTGTAGCCATTTTGCATGACCGGCGGTCACGATCCGTTCCACGCACTTGTCAACCGTTTCGGCTGCCTTAATAGCCGCCTGCACACACTCCTGTATGACCCACCATATCGGTATTGGCATAGTTGAGACAAATGAAATCAGCCGTTTTGCTTTCTATTTCCGGAATCAATGCATCCGTTAATTCAAAAGCACTCATTTCGGGTTTCAGATCATAAGTAGCCACCTTAGGCGAGTGGAACCATAATTCTTTCTCGCCATTCAAATGGTACTTCTCTGCCCACCGCTAAAGAAGAAAGTTACATGCGGATATTTCTCAGTTTCTGCAATACGTATCTGTTTGAGTCCATTTTGCTGCAACACCTCGCCCAGTGTATTTTTCAAATCATCATTTTCGAAGATCACGTTTACATTTTTATAGCTGTGATCATATTGCGTCATCGTTGTATAATGCAACGACAATTTATGCATGTTAAACTCAGGCAGATCTATTTGGCGTAAGCACCTGTGTTATTTCCCGGCAACGGTCGGTTCTGAAATTGAAACACAAAACAGCGTCGCCATCTACTTTATCGTAGCCAGTGGCTGCTGCGCTTCATTGATGATTACCGTTGGCAAAATAAATTCATCGGTAACATTGCTTTTGTAAGAATTCTCAACTGGCTGCAATGGCATCAGTAGCTTTCTGACCAGTCGCCATTTACCATTGCGTCATAAGCCAGTTTGATTCGTTTCCCATCTTTTATCCCTGTCCATGGCATAATACCGGCCACTTACAGTTGCGATCTTGCCCGTAGTCTTTGTTCAAATGTTCCTGTAATTCTGTTATAAAGCCCAGCCCACTTTTCGGATCGCAATCGCTGACCATCGGTGAAGGCGTGAATAAATACATCGTCGCAATCCTTCTTGCTTACAGACATCGATAATGGCTTTCTAAAATGATCGATATGAGAGTGAACGCCTCCATTGCTCACCAATCCCAGGAGGTGAAGAGGTTTGTTATTTGACTTTGCATAGTCTAAGGTATCGAGGGAAGGTGTTTGTTCGCAGCCAAGCGATCCATCCCTTACAGCTACATTGATCCGCTGCAACTCCTGGTAGACGATGCTGCCCGCTCCTAAGTTGAGATGGGCCTACTTCTGAGTTGCCCATTTGCCCATCCGGCAAGCCAACTAGCTCGCCGCAGGTGGTGAGAGTGGTATTAGGATATGTTGGAATACAAGCGACTTTGTAAAGGGACATTGGCGTGTTTGGATTGCATCTGCGATGATGCAACTTTGCCAAGGCCCCATCCGTCCATAATTACTAGAATAACTTTTTTGTGTGCCATTGATTACCAGTCGTTTAGCGTTTTCGTATAAATACACTCATTTTCAGGGAGCAATGCGGTGTAAAACTACATTCAAATCATCTATTTGCCTGAAGAAAGCGCCGAAAACGGCGGTTTTTAGTACTTTAGTGTCGTGATGATGGACAGAACTGTGGTGTGGCACGTTTTCGATTAAGTAACCTATGAAAAATTTTATTATGAAAGCATTACTTACTTCTTTGCTGGTCGTTGCGATGGTGACCATGTCATCGGCTTTTACGCAGCCCAAGTACCATTGACGAAGTGGTTGTAGCGCTGCGATCCGGGCGATGCCGACGGGCTTGTCTAAATATTTTGATGATAACGTAGAGCTGACCCTTACCTGATCAAAGCAGCGACAGCTATAGCAAGGCACAGGCCCAGCGTGATCCTGAAAGATTTCTTTGGCAACAACAGTGTCAAAGGACTTTGACCTAAAACACAAAGGAGATTCTCCTGGTGGTCATTATTGCATCGGTACTTTGCAGACTAAATCCGGCAGTTTCAGGGCACACAATTTTCATGAAGGCAGAGACACGGCAAAGAGGTGATCAATCAAATACGTTTTCAATCGCTCGAATAGCGAATAATTGATAAAATATCACTGGCCTTCCCGGTTATCGGGAAGGCTTTTCTATTTTAGTCCCATGAGCAGTTTTGAAGTCCAAGCTGAAGCATCCTTCACCGATGAGGCCCTAAAGAAGACGTCGGGGATGGCGATCATTCGGCGCTCTTTCGCTGCATTCCTCGGATGCAAAGGGCAAGGCCATATTGAAGATAAAGAGGACGGTATGCCTGGCAGGAATGGACGGTGTGAAGCGGAAAGCTATTTTGACTACAAAGAGAAGAATAGCGTGTTTACGATCCTTTAAAAAGATGGCGAAACGATGAGATCGGGGAAACGGCTTTTAGAGATCAGCTTCAGTGCTACATACGATATTGCAATGCTGAAAGATTGGTGTTGAATTGCATGCAACGAATGAGCTGGATCGCCAGTTTGACTTTATATGCGTACGCAGATAAATTGAGGATATAAGACCAGAGTTACTGGATACCAGGAAGACCACCCCATTTTCGTTTGCTTGAAAAAGAAGCCGTCAGAGATCGGCGAGCGATTCAATAATCGCTTCGGATTGTATGACATGATCATGCTCAAAAGACAATCATATTGATTTTGTGTGGTGGCATTGAGCAAGCGATACAAAGGGCCAGCGATTATGTAGCACAATAAAACCGGGACTGAAAGATCGAGATAGAGACAAGAGAAATATGGACGATGTAAAAAAGTGATAGCTGTTGGCAAAGGCAAGGTCTTTCGAGTCATGCTGGATAATTTTAAACCTAACAGATTGCGGAGGCAATAAAAGCTATCGATGCATCAATTCGAAACAGAAGCAAGTGGCGGTATCAATCTTAGATAATATTCAGGAATACGCTCAGGTACCGGTGTGGATTACGTGAGCGTGGGTGCTTTATACACCAGGCAAGAAGCCTTGACCTGAGTCTGAAAGCTGTAATCGATCATTAAACATGAGTAAAAAGAACAAAGCCGATAGCCGGGGATATGTTTATAGCTACTAACCCTGACTTCCACGTTCAGGCAGGAAGAGAAGAATATTGAAACACTATTGCCGGCTGCAAACAAGTCCTGAGAAATTGACTTGGATACGAAACATCGGGCAGGCAAGGCTGTCACATTGGTCGTAGGATTTGCGGGCGAAGAGGATGAACTGGAAGAATTGGGCAAAGAAGCTAAAGAACTATTGCTGGGACCGGCGGTTCTGTGAAGGATGGCAGAGATCGTCGTGCAAGGTGATCAAAGGGATAAAGTTCTGCAATGGTTGCTGAAAGAATGGATATACGAAAATCGAAGAAAGCTGCGTGATGTTGCAAGTCTTCGAGTTTCGGGTCCCCGGGTTTTAGGCGCGATGAATACAGAGCTTCGGCTTCCACACGACCGTTACCTCGCCATTCGTGTGTTTGCGAGTCTCTATTGACATAAACCTTCAAACCCGTAAACCCTTAAACCCCTTAAACTCTTCTAAACAATCACTGTCCCTGTGCCAGCGAATACGCCTTCTTGTCTCCCCATTTATTCAGTAACTCCAATGAGCAAATCTTAAAATTTCCGCTCAGGCTCACATAGAGGCCGATGATGTCCTGTTGATTAAGCGGGTGAGCCGTCAATGCTCTCGAAGCGAACATTATATTGATTGACAAGATTAGTAAATACCGAACCTGTCGGCCATACCTGGGTGCCGCGGTTGCTGACATTGAGTAGATTGAATTTTACACCTGCCATGTCGCTGGCATTTATGGGCAATCACTTCAGGTTGTTCATCGCTTTCAATGAACATGATCCACACCGGCAATCGTTTCATCTTCCTGATTTCTTTTGAAACCATCATTGGATTTTTATCCAGCTTGAAAATGCAGTAGGTGTTGCCGGCATGTTGGGCAATAAAGGCTTTTGCATTCAGTCTTCGGTTCTTTTCCAAAATTGCCAATGATCGCTTCGGCAAATTGGGTAGTATTCAATGACGGTTTGTTCTTATCTCCAAAATCACCGGTATGAATACCCTGTTCCAGTGTATAAAGCAAAGCGTTTTCTATTACGGCTGCATTTTGCATTAAGCCTAAATGGCGCAAGCATAGATAATACCACTTAATAAAAGAGCGGTTGGATTGGCAATATTTTTCCTGCAATATCCGGTGCCGTGCCATGCACGGCTTCAAATATGCGAAATATGATCACCAATGTTTGCTGAAGGCGCAAAACCAAGACCACCTACCAAACCGGCGCACAGATCACGAGACAATATCACCCTGCAGATTGGTAAGAACTACCACATCAAATGTATCAGGTCTTGTCACCAGTTTCATGCAGAGATCATCCACGATTACATCATCCGCTTTTAACTCAGGATATTCTTTTGCCACTTCATAAAAACATTCTAAAAATAAGCCGTCGGTGATCTTCATGATGTTTGCCTTATGTCCGCAGGTAATTCGCTTTGCATTTTTTTCTTTGCCATTTCAAATGCATAGTTGATAAGCTGCAAACTTCCGGCCGGGTGATAAACCGACGGCTTAATGCTACATCATGGGTCAGCATATGCTCAATACCGCCATAAGTATCTTCAATATTTTCTCGCACAACGGTTATATCAATCGGTATACCTGCCTTGCTGAAGACCGTATCCACTCCATGAAGTGTCTGGAAGACCCTTTTATTGGCATAGGTATTCCATGGTCTTACGGGCGGTTACATTCACGCTTTTTACGCCTTTACCTTTAGGCGTTTCCATCGGTCCTTTGAATAAGAATGCCCAGTGTTCTCGATCGTAATTTTTGCATCCGGGGTCATTCCATTGGAAAACCCTTGTCAAAGACCCATTTGCCCATGTCTACGTATTCATACGATAGCGGAACTTTATTGGCCTGAAAGACATTGAGTACAGCTTCCATTATTTCTGGTCCAATTCCATCGCCTTTGGCTACTGCTATTTTCATAATTATACTTAACTTGTGTATATAAGGCGGCAAAAATTAATTAGGATTTACAGACTTCATTCTTTTTCTTTACTTTTACTAAAAGCCGATTTTTATGAGCAGCATTATCTCCGAAGGTGTACAGGTAAGTGTTGTTACATTTCTACCAGCCTGACTACAGCAACCCGATGCAGTCGGAGTTTATGTTTGCATACCGCATCACATTAGAAAATCATAACTCATTCCCGATAAAATTACATCGCCGCAACTGGCAGATATTTTGACAGCAATGGCACTCATCGCGAAGTAGAAGGCGAAGGCGTAGTAGGTGTACAGCCTATATTAAAACCGGGCGAAAGCTACCAATATGTCAGCGGTTGCAATCTTCGCACTGAAATGGGAAAGATGAAAGGAACGTATCAAATGGAGAATCTCAACAATAAGAAAATGTTTGAGGTCGATATACCTGCGTTTGAAATGATAGTTCCTATGAAGTATAATTAATTTCTTCTCCTCCTCTTGTTATCAGTGGCCCTATTTAGTATTCATCATTTTCGTGCTATAACCCCGAAAATTATTGATTATTGATTGTGTTATTTCGCTAGATAAGAGTTTGATGAATTTTCAAGTCGGCGACGATTTGAAATTGTTTCCGTTCTTCCTTTGTCTAAACAATTGAAAATGAACCAAGGAAGAATGATCTTTTCTCAGATCATGGACTTTGCCTCTCATGATATTTTTAAGGTTTGTGTTAATCGATACAAAGGCAACTATAAGATAAAAGAGTTTACGTGCTGGAAGCAATTTTTATGTTTAGCCTTTGGTCAACTTACACATCGAGAAAGCATGAGTGATACACTTCTTTGTTTGGAATTGAATGCTTGCCAAACTTTATCATTTAGGCATTGGTAATACTGTAGACAAGTCGACGCTTTCTAGAGCAAATGAGAATCGTGATTGGCGAATATTCCAGGACTTTGGATTAAAGCTAATTGAAGAAGCCAGAAAATTGTATGCTGATGACAACCAACTTGAAGTTCGCCTGAAGGGAAAAGTTTTCGCTGTCGACTCTACTACAGTTGATCTTTGTTTGAGCGTTTTTGATTGGGCAACTTTTAGAAAATTCAAAGGCGCTATAAAGATCCATACTCTGTTAAATCTTAAGACCTCGATACCGGAGTTTATTCAGATATCTCCAGGCAGTGTTCATGATGTAAATGTGTTAGACCTGATATCAATCGAAAAACACAGCTATTATGTGCTGGACACGGGTTACATACATTTTGAGCGTCTTCACAAAATCAAAGATGCGGGCGCCAATTTCGTGATAAGAGCTCGCGACAATCTTCAATTTTTAAGACTTGATTCAAGACCTGTAGATAAATCAACTGGTATCATTTGCGATCAGGATATTGAATTAACGGTTTTTCGTAGCAAAGAGCAGTATCCGGATCGGCTTAGGCGCATTCGTTTCCTACGACTCAGAATACAAAAAACATTGGTATTTCTGACCAACAATTTCAAACTCAAAGCTCAAACTGTAACACAACTATACAAACACCGATGGCAAATTGAACTGTTCTTTAAATGGATCAAACAGCATCTAAAGATCCAATCGTTTTGGGGGTATTCAGAAAACGCAGTCAAAATCCAAGTATGGGTAGCTATCAGCGTTTATGTCTTAGTAGCTATCGCTAGAAAGAAACTCAATATCTCAAATACCATGTATCAAATACTGCAATATATTAGTATATCGCCCTTTGAAAAAGTCAACTTGGCTCAAATATTCACAGATGAAATCCAACAAGATGTCAAAGAACTAAAGAATATTCAATTGAAAATTACTGTCACGGAAGAACCATTGTTTCATTGTGTCGGATGATCGATATTGAGAATTCGCAGTCAGCGCCGGACAAACCTGGAGCGGCCCTGTAGATAGAGGACAACCAATAGTCAATAATTAATAATTAATAACCCATCCCCGACTTCTTGTTCCAAAAATCTGTGACTATGCAAGAGGCGACTCAAGGACTTCTTACGAACCTGCTTAACGACGGGAATTTTCCGGGTTCTCTCTTTCATGATCCGGATAGCTTCTTCCTCGCTTGCAAACATGCCGTTGATGTTCACGAGATTGGCGGCCAACTTATCATACCGCTTTGTGAGCAGGAAAGTGAAAATATGGAGATAATGTATGCCATCGAATACAATGGCTTTATTTCGGGCAAAGTCATCTTTGCGCTTAAGGAACTCGCCGGGCATTTCAGTATAATGCATACCGGCGCGTAAATGATGAATGATATGGTATCCATCATTCCAGCAAACCGCATTGTATTTTGTATTGATACAATTGATCGAATTTGTATAGAGATATTCCCGGGATGTTCACGATCAATAAATGAATGTTGGGTCCAGTTGCCAAGCATCATGACCAACCTTGGCGAATACAAAGGAATCACAAATACCACACGGCGTCGCTTTGAAGATTCACAAAACACATGGCGACACAAAAGGCGGAAAAGAGATATTCACCGATCGTGAGATTCGCTATACATCTTTTTCTGCCGCGATAATAGAGATATAGAAAAGTGTTCTAAGGACCGAGGAAAAGAAAGTTAAAGAAGTAAGCAAGAAAATCCTTTAGGCTATCCCGCTGATAGGCCATCGTGCTGCTAGTGTCCTCTTCCATATTATTCTCTATGTGGTGCATGCCGATATGATGGCTGAAATAACCTTCCGGCGCATGGCCGTAAGAAGGGGCAAACACAATCTTCAGGTGACATATGTATGCATCCACCATTGGTAGGGCTTTTTAAAGCGTCTTGCGATGGCACAGGCAATGAAACATCAACCCAAACCTGCCCTTGATAATAAAACTCGCGTGAAATAGAAAAAATAAGGGATGGCCGCCGGCCCACCACCACCAGCCTTTCAGCAAAGAGCGCGCACAAACGATAGCCGTGCTGGTTAGACGAGGAGGTGCAGCCTGCGTCAACAAATAAATAAAGGGGGAGATCGCGCTTATCAGTCATGTAATTTCAGCCAGAACCCGCTCGTACCAATGCGTATTTTTCTTTGGGCAGCGTAGGTCGGATCCGATAAGGCTGAAAGTGGTCATATTCCTAAGTTGGGTTACGCAAGTGAACGGTCGGCTGCACCGCTCGCGGCAAGGTATGAAATTTCCCGTTACCGGTTGCCAGTTACTGGTTGCCAGTGTAGGTCCTCAGTCGTTTAGAACCCAAAGCTTTATCCTAGGGGTCTTGACCGGCAACGGGAAACCAGCAACCGGCAACTATCTATTTGGGCTTGTACTTTCGCTTCCTCCAGGATCTTTCGCGTCCGGTGCGCATCACACCTCCTCCGGTGTCCAAAGGTTTGGATTATTGTCAACGAATTCTTTTTACGATCTGCCAACCGATCCATTGACCGATATTCGCCGGGCGAGAAAGTTCCTGACCGAAAATCCTTGTGTGAAGGGGCTTCACCTATGTATGTTTGTATAGTAGTTGGATTAATCGTATTGAGGTCTTCATTTTTTACAATATAGCTCCATATCAACCCTTCATTCTCTTTGCACCAGTTTAGTTGTTGTTTGGTATACTCCGGTTTTGACCGAATCAGGTGTTTCGGTAGAAATTTATCCAGCATCCACCATTGCTTTCCCTTTTTCGATCATTTGTTCCAACAAGCGGCTTTCCTTTGCTTCTGTCCGGAAAAATATCTTCGGTGATCAGTTTCATTACATCGCTGATGATATATTCTGTGCTTAAGCCGGCGGCTCCTCTATACAGCCGGCGCTACATTGTTGATGAAATATTCCTGCATTGTATGAGCGAGAAATCCTTTCCCAAGATAAAATTGCAGGCTGATGCCGATAAAATCCGGCCCGGGAAATCCGGTGTAGTATAATCACCATTGCCCATCATGGCAAAGTCCTGCATCGAACTCATGGGTCCGACAACGGTAGTTATCCTGTCGCGGAGCAATTTATAGAAGGGAAATAATGTCTTACATATTTCAGCGCTTGCTCAATTTGTTTTTTACAGGATCAAAATCTTTATATAGTTTTTGGAGATGAATCAAATACAGGTTTGTATAGCCGGTAATAAGTCTTGATCCCTCGCTGATCAGTGACGCCAAGTGATATTTTGTAAAAAAGAGGCGCAAAATCAGGGTATTTTATGCCGAAGTTGCCAGATTGCCTTTTTCAACACCAACAGTATCCATTGCAAAAAATCTTCATCAAATCTTCGAACGGTAAGATCAGCTTTAATTCCGGATACGTCGGGAACATTCTTCTTATCGTTAGTACAGGCAATCATCAAGGCAGCGAAGTAAAAGGACAGATACAATATTTTTTTCATGGCTGATATTAAACGAATCGAGGGCAAATAATGCTGCCTGCGAAGATAGATCAGTTGCCGGCGACACTGGTTACCAGTTGCCAGTTACATGTTTTCACCGGAAGCAACCGTTCCAACGAACCGGCCGATTGAAATTATCCGAAATCGGAAACCGGGAACTGTAATCGCTGATCATTACCAGAGTGCAGCATTCTGAACAGTCTCGTAACTTTGTAGTCATGAAGATCGCATTAGCGCAACAGAACTACCACATCGGCAATTTTGAAGACAATACACAGAAAGATCATAGAAGGTATCAAATGGGCGAAAGCTCAACAAACGCTGACCTCGTCGTATTTTCTGAACTATGCATGCGTGTGGCTATCCACCACGAGACTTTCTGGAGTTCAATGATTTCATCAATAAATGTTATGAATCAATTGACATTATCAGGCAACATGCGGATTCCATCGGAGTGCTTATTGGCAGCCCCGCCCGCAATCCACAGCGTGAAGGCAAGGGTTTGTTTAATGCAGTGTTCCTTTTGTATGAAAAGGAAATAAAGTCGGAGATACACAAAACGCTTCTGCCTAATTATGATGTATTTGATGAGTACCGTTATTTTGAACCGGCATATGACTGGAAGGTAATGGAATTTAAGGGGAAAAAACTGGCGAGTCACCATTTGTGAAGATATCTGGAACATGGGCGATAATTTACTGTATCGAATCACGCCTATGGAAAAACTGATGCCATTCAGCCCGGATGTCATGATCAATTTGTCCGCATCTCCTTACAACTATGCACAGGATATTGTTCGCAACAGTATTGTGAAAGCACATACGCTTAAATACAAATTGCCGATGCTGTACTGCAATACCGTCGGATCACAGACGGAAATTGTTTTTGACGGCGGCAGCCTGGTCTACGATATCAATGGCAATAAGGTGAAAGAGATGAAATATTTCGATGAGGACTACGAAGTATTTGACCTTGATCACCTCCGGCAGCAGCGCACCGCCGAAAAGAGTTCACGGCAAATGATGATCGATATTTTTATTCTGCGAGGGAAGTTGGAGAAGATGTGAATACCCTGGACTACCTGGCTGATAAAAAACATATGAAGAATATATTATGCCATCATCACTGGGCATCAAAGACTATTTCAGGAAGATGGGTTTCTCCAAGGCGATTACTGGGTTCTGTCAGGAGGAATTGACAGCGCCCTCACGCTTGCGCTGGCGGCAGAAGCGCTGGGTAAAGGAAAATGTAAGAGCGATCTTAATGCCTTCTCAGTTCTCTTCATCGCATTCAATAAGCGATGCAGAAAAGCTGAGTAACAATCTTGGAAACCCTTACGACATCATCCCAATAAAAATATTTTTGAAAGCTTTCTGACTGAGCTGAAACCCATATTTCAAAAGATCTCCCTTTTGGCATTGCTGAAGAGAACATTCAAAGCCGCACACGAGGCAACTTGCTTATGGCCATTGCGGAATAAATTCGGCTATATTTTATTAAATACATCAACAAGAGTGAACTGGCGACAGGTTATGGAACTTTATACGGAGATATGGCTGGCGGGCTGGGAGTCTTGGGGGATTTATATAAGACTGCAGGTCTATGCTTTGGCGAGATTTCATCAATAGATCAGAAGGACGATAATTCCGACCCAATATTATTTCAAAGGCGCCTTCTGCCGAACTAAAGCCTGATCAGAAAGACAGTGATAGCTTACCCGAATACTGATATCCTCGACAGGATACTTACTATCAATATATCGAACTAAGACAAGGACCGAAATGAAATCATTGCAAAGGGATATGATGCGGCACTAGTGGCCCGCGTTCTGAAGCTCGTTAATACCAACGAATATAAAAGAAACCAGTTCTTGCCCCGATCAATAGGGGTGAGTTGCAAGGCTTTTGGTACGGGCAGAAGGCTTCCGATTGTAGGTAAATATCTTTCGTGATCACGGTTAGTGCTTGAATGTGACTTCAACAGTTGTCGTAATGGCACCCACAGTCATTTGTTGCGATAGTACCATGTTGGTTGAAGTCAAGCGAAACGAGTGTAAAGTCACTTGAGCCGCCTGTAAAAATTGCGGCGCTCAAATGAAGGATCGATTCAGTGCTTTGAAAAGACCGGGTGTAACTGCCGGCAGTAGGAGCGGACTGCAGACGGCTGCGCCTTCATCAAGCGTCATGTTGCCAGCAACTGTAAATGTTGCAATCATTATCTCTTAAAAACACGCGTTTATCTGGCTGGAAATATCAATACCACTAGCTGTTGCATGGTCAAATTTCCAGGAAGATTGGATAATTAATTCGGTCTTTGTCGGTGGCGGCAGGTGGGAGGAGCTTTTCTTTCTCTTGCATCCTGTTGACGTTAAAAGGCGATCGCAATGAACGATACAATGGTAAGTAATGGTTTTTGCATACTGCTGGATTATGGTCTAAAATTAGTAAATCTTTACGAGTAATAATATGGTACAAATACCCTGATTGACCTAGTATTTTTTAGCAAATGTGATAACGGCAGATAATTTGCTAACTGGTTAGTTCGTATTTTGCAGCCACACCTCTCCCCACAGCTATAGCGAGGGCGGGTTGAGCTACCAGTCAAGGCTCAATAAAAAGGCTAACTCGTCATCCGAAGCTACCCTTATTGGACCCGGACGTAATGTTTAAACAAAATTCTATGCTAAAAACCGCTGAAGATATCCGCCAGCTAAATGAACCGTATTACCCATGCCGGCCAATTTATAGACCGGCTCCGCGAAGAAGGTGGGACCAAGTGATCGTTGGCCAAAGTCACATGTTGGACCGCCTCCTTATTGGATTATTAAGCAATGGGCCACGTACTCCTGGAAGGGTGTGCCTGGTCTTGCCAAGACCCTGACCATTAAATCTCTCTCAACGGCTATTCATGCAAAGATTCAGCCGTATTCAGTTCACTCCAGATCTGCTTCCCGCCGATTTGATCGGAACCATGATCTATAACCAGCAGAGAAATGATTTTGTGGTTCGCAAGGGACCCCGTCTTTGCCAATTTTATCCTGGCAGATGAGATAAACAGGGCGCCTAGCTAAAGTACAGTCGGCTTTGTTGGAGGCCATGCAGGAAAGACAGGTGACTATTGGGGATACGACTTATAAGTTGGAAGAACCATTTCTTGTGTTGGCTACTCAAGAATCCATTGGAGCAGGAGGGAACCTATCCCTTACCTGAAGCCCAGGCCGACCGGTTTTATCATGAAGGTTATTGTGCACTATCCCAAGATGCATGAGGAACAAATGATCATCAGGCAAAATGTCCAGGGAATGTCGACTGCACCTATATAAGCAGGTGGTGTCAGCCCAGGAGTCTCGAATGCCAAAGACCTGGTGCGCCAGATTTACATGGACGAAAAGATTGAACAATACATCCTCGATATTGTTTTTGCCACGCGAAATCCCGAAAATTACAAACTGGATAAGTTGAAGCCTCTCATATCTTATGGCGCCTCGCCCAGGGGTAGCATCAATCTGGCCCTGGCTGCCAAGTCGCAGGCATTTTTGAATAAGAGAGGTTTTTGTAATTCCTGAAGACGTAAGAAGTATCTGTTATGATGTATTGCGTCATCGTATTGGCTTGACATATGAAGCAGAAGCTGAAAATATCAGTGTCGAGGGAGTTATTGAGGAGAGTGCTAAAGCAGATCAATGTACCGTAAGCGCCCGTAGTCTCAGGTTTCAAATTTGACGTTTCACATTTGACCTTTGACGTTTCACATTAAACACCCTAAGTTGCTCACCACATCAGAAATAATAAAAAAGTTCGATTGCTCGAGATCAAAGGCAAGAAGTTGACCAGTGATCTTTTCACAGGTGAATATCATAGTGCCTTTAAGGGAAAAGGTATGTCATTTAAGGAAGTAAGAGAATATGCGGCCGGTGATGACATTCGGTTTATCGATTGGAACGTGTCGGCAAGGTTCGGTCATCCCTTCAGTAAAGTGTTTGAGGAGGAGGGGAACTCACTGTTATGCTCCCTTGTCGATATCAGCGGCAAGTTCTTTGTTCCAGGACTGTCTACGCAAGAAAAAGAGACCTGATTACCGGAAATAGCAGGCTGTGTTGAGTTTTTCAGCCGTCAATAACGGAGACAAGATCGGCGTGATCTTTTACAGCGATAAAGTGGAGGCTTATATTCCGCCAAAGAAAGGCAGACAGCACGCTTTATACATTGTCCGGCACTTATTGAGTAAGGAACCCAAAAGTAAGGAACACAGGTGAAGTGCAGCCTTACGGTTTTTGATAATGCAACAAGACAAAAGAGTATTGCATTTTGTCCTGAGCGATTTCCCTCGATGCCAATTATGAACAGGCGTTGCGCATTGCGGCAAAAAGCATGACGTGATAGGAATCAAGATCTATGATAAAATGGACATGGAACTGCCTGATGCTGGTTTGCTGCAGGTGCAGGACGAAGAATCTGGCCAAACGAAATGGGTGGATGGTAGCAATGAGTTTGTCCGTCATGAGCAATACCAACAGGAGTTTTTCGCGTGACAGAATACAGTACACAGAACATTTAAAAAGCCGGAAGTGAATTGCTTCATCTCCGCACCGATGAAGATTATGTAAAGGTGCTGCAGAAATTTTTTATCAGCCGGAACCGTTGATTACTATTTTGATTGAATGAACAGAATTGATTTCTATAAGGCGGCCCTTTCCTAATTGTCTCTGCATTCCGTGATCTTCGCGGCTGCACAGGCTGGGGTACAACGTCTGCAAAGGCTACTGTTGATAAAAACAAAATACTTATTGGCGAAAGGGATACAACTTACACTGGAAGCTGACATTCCGAAAAACGAACCGATCCGATTCTTTGTTATAGATACGATACCTCATTTTGAGCTCGATAAAGAAAAAGATCGATACCACTAATACCAGCGGGGGTACATTTTTAAACAAGTTATCAGTATCACCAGTTTTGACTCGGGTCATTGGGTGATTCCTGCCTTTTCATTAGGCGAAAAGATGGCGACCGATACCATACCTGTCGATGTGAGTTTTTCCCCGATGGATTCAACCCAGGATTATCATGATATAAAAGACATAATAGACGTAAAAGCCTGTCGAAGAAGAAAAAGAAATGGTGGCTGTGGTATGTTGTTGGGGGAGCAACATTGTTAATAGCGCTTGTGTTGATTTTTACCTCCTACGGAAAAAGAAACCAGTTGTCGTTGCTGCAGCTCCGGTCATTGATCCTTACGAGGAGGCCATGTCGCAACTCGACAAACTGCAGCAACAGGCACCCGGGCAAAAGGAGTATTATTCGCGTTTGGTGGACATTTTCCGAGTGTACATCTACAAACGAAAAAGACATGCGTTCATTGCAAAAGACAACCGATGACCTGGTCGATGCAACTACGGGCACTACCCATTGCCAGGGAGCAGTTTGAAAATCTTTCGCAGGCATTACGCCTGGGTGACTTTGTAAAGTTTGCCAAATACAATGCTTCCTGGCGAGGGATGACAAATTTGTTTTTGACACGATTAAAAGAGCATTCACGACATAGAGCAAATAAAATAATGCTGTACGATTGGATAAAAGATATTGATTTTGCCCAGCCTTTGGTGTTTGCACAGTTTGCGTGGATACCTGTGTTGATCTGGTGGTATGTGAAGAAGTATAACAGCAGGCAGGCAACGATCAGGGTTTCCGGAGTTCGCAAGCATTTACTGTTTCTTCTTTCAAAAACAAGCTGAGGCATCTGCCATTTATTTTAAGACTCCTGGTAATCGCTTGCATAATCCTTGCGCTGGCAAGACCGCAGAAACGAAACAACCAGGAACAAACCCAGGAGAAGGAATGGACATCATGCTTTGCATGGATGTAAGTGGAAGCATGGGCGCAGGAGATATTCCTCCATCCCGCCTGGAAGTCGCCAAACAGGTAGGCGGAGCAATTCATCCGCAGCCGCCCAGTTGACCGTATTGGAATCGTTATTTTTCGGGCGAAGCTTTTTCACAAGTACCTCTTACCACAGATAAGAACACATTGATATCACAAATTCGCTCACTGGAAAGCCGTTATCTCGCAGATGGCACAGTCATCGGTGAAGGGTTGGCAACAGCAGTAGATCGTTTGTCTGACGGCACTGCTAAAACGAAGATTGTGATTCTATTGACGGATGGCAAGGAAGATCCTCCGGAAACAAGATTGATCGATCCCTTAACTGCATTGGAAATCGCAAAATCAAAAGGGGTGAAAGTTTATACGATAGGAATGGGCGCGAGCCCTACGGCGATGTCGGAAATAACAGCAATAAGCCAACGCAGAAGGTTGCTCAATTTGATTTTTTAGATGAGGAGCTTCTGCGCAGGATTGCGGATCAAACGGGAGGGAAATATTATCGCGCCAGAGATAAGGATGCCTTAGAAGGCATATATGGCCAAATAGACAAGCTGGAAAAATCAAAGGTAGAAGTCATGTCTTATAAAAGATATGAGGAGCGATTTCTCCCATTCGTAATGGCGGCGCTGGGCCTTCTCGTGCTCGAAATGTTACTGCGCCTTACTGTATTTAAAAGATTTCCATGATTGCTGGCGGCGGCCTGCCTTTCGTGTAAATTAGCGTTTGAATGAAAGCAGTTGTATATAAATCTACAGGCAGTTGGTACACGGTAAAAGATGATTCGGGCAAATGGCACAATGCCCGCATGAAAGGCGTTTTTAAGATCGATGAGATCACCAGTACGAATCCGGTAGCCGTCGGAGATATTGTGGAGATCGAAATAGGAAAACGAACATGAATCCACAGCTATGATTACGAAAGATTGCCGATCAGGAGAAATTATATCAATCGTCAATCGCCAAGGTTTAAGCACCAGCACCACATCGTAGGCCTCCAATCTCGACCAATCAATGCTTGTCGCTACGTTGAAAGAACCCAGAACATCCCAGGGGTTCATTGATCGTTTTTGGTGGCGTTGCGAAATGTACCATGTGCCGGCGATCATTGTTTTCAACAAAGGCCGATTTGTATAAAAAGAAGGAGCTGGAAAAATTTCAGCAGTGGAAGGAGATGTATGAAACAAGCCGGCTATGAGGTTTTTTTGGTAAGTGCTAAGGACAACGAGGGAATAGAGCCGGTGATGAAAGAGTTGATGAACAAAACGAATCTGATCAGTGGTCATAGTGGAGTGGGAAAGTCTTCATTATTGAAATGTCATACTTCCGAACTTGCAGATTAAAGACACAGGACATAAGCGGATGGAGCGGCAAAGGACAACATACGACGACTTTTGCTGAAATGTTTGACTTGCCCGATGGTGGCCGAATCATTGACACACTGGGATGAGGGAGTTTGGCCTCGGTAGACGTCGACAGGCAGGAAGTTTCACATTATTTTCCCGAAATGAGGGAAAGGCTGAACGATTGCCAGTTTAACAATTGTCTGCATGTGAATGAACCGGGATGTGCGATAAAGGAAGCGGTAGTAAATGGGGAAATCACTGAAGATCGTTATGTGAGTTATCTGAATATCCTGGGATCGATCGAAGAGAAGACCTACTGATAAGATCGTTAAGGTTGGAGCGTTCACAGCGCGAAAGCTGCAAAGTACAAGGCTGATGACCGGCAACTGGAAACCGGGAACTGATGAGTGTCGACTCTGGATTGATAGACTGTAGACTGGTGACTGTGAGAGTGAGTCAGGCAATATTCCTCTTATCTCCCTGGTTGAACAGTTTGGATTCAATGAGGCTCGCCAGCATGACCACGGCACGATTATCTTTATTCACTGCGGCCTGGATCTTGGTAGGGAAGATAGAAATACCGTTGTAGATGCTATAATGGAGAGTCAGGTGATGGCCTTTGAATTTGAATTCCCAGTCAATGGCGTCGAAATCGTCTTCTTTGTTGGTGAATCTGGATGCTAAAGCAATCGGTAAGAATGGAAGCCACCTCGGTAGAACCTCTTCAATCCGCCGTCATCCGCTATCACGGCTTCCGTGCATCCTAATGTGGTTCGTAGGGTAAGGCCCATAGTAAAGAATTTTTAAGAAGTTTGCTTTGTACTACAAGACACGGATCAGAATCAATTTGCTGCACTAGAACCAAATTAACTTCTGAAATTTCTTTGCTTTCCGCGCGGATTTCTCAGCTGCTGCATCACCACTTAGCAATCGTTCTGCTCCAATGTTTTTACCATTGGTCGGGCAACCATATTTAGGTTTGAAACAGGTTGCAGGAGGTCGTCATAATCATAAAAGCACGAGGATGGAGGCAGAGTAAAATCGGCTTTTTCATGATTCTTTTTCTATGTCTTCATAACGAAATTAGATAATATTAATTGCCTGCGCCAGAGTAAACTACCATGCTTGCTCTGGAGCCGATAGCTCGTATCGGAGAATCAGCACATTCCATTGTCAATGGTCAATCTTCAGAGCAGACCGATTGCGCAGAATTCGCACCATTAGACTGCAGTACTGGTCACCCTGAACCAATCTGCATACTTCACATAGTTGTTTGCTATGCGGTCGATCTCGCCACTAATCATCTCCTGCGGAATGTCTTTGACTTTTTCGCAGGCACTCCGGCATAAATACTTCCAGCCTCACACACCGTTTCCTCCAATACAACTGCTCCTGCCGCAATGATCGTATTGCTATGCACCACCGCCTTATCCATAACAATTGCTCCCATTCCTATCAGCACGTTGTCATGAAGTGTACATCCATGCACGATCGCATTATGTCCTATCGAAACATTGTTTCCAATAGTTGTGCCACATCGTTGAAAAGTACAGTGGATGCAGGCCCCGTCCTGAATGTTAACCTTATTCCCCTATCCTGATAAAGTTTACATCTCCACGAACGACCGTATTAAACCAGACGCTGCAATCATCCCCCATCGATCTACATCACCAACGATGGTTGAATTGGGAGCAATAAAGCAATTGTTGCCAAAAAGCGGGTATTTATTTTCCACTGGGTATTAGGGGCATGGTGTGATTTTTATTGTCAGTAATATTTTAAAAAGCCGTCGCCTTGTATCATGTGTCTTGAGCGATTAGCTGTTAGCTATTAGCCGTTAGCTGTTCGCTGCCGGCTCCAGGCTACTGGCTACCTCGCCTACTAGCCTTCAGCGTGTTAAATTAAAACGATATTTGCTCTGATGAATCAAAGAGAATTGTTTTTGCGTCATGTGGCTCAAACCTCGCCGACTCCCCTCGGGTTGGAGATAGTCAAGCGGAAAGATGCATCCTCATGATGCGGCGGGCAAAGAAGTAGCTTCTGATCTCATTGGCGGAATCGGTGTCGCCAACATCGGGCACCGGCATCAAAAGTTATCGAGGCAATAAAGCAGCAACTGGACGCTTACCGACATCATGGTCTATGGCGAATTGTTGAGACGCCCCAGGTACAATACGCCAAACTACTCACCGATCATCTGCCCCCATCCCTCAATTGCGTCTATCTTCACCAACCTCCCGGAGCCGAAGCCGTGGAGGGAGCCATGAAACTAGCGAAGCGGGTGACCAATCGTACAAACATTATAGCCTTTAAGAATTCTTATCATGGTTCCACCCGAGGTGCCTTGAGCGTAATAGGAGATGAATATTGGCGAAACGCATTCAGACCTTTGTTGCCCGGTATCCAGCATCTTGAATACAATTCATTTGAAGCTCTTGGCTCGATAACTGGCCATACTGCATGTGTTATTGTCGAAACAATACAAGGGGAGGCCGGTGTCATTGTTCCCGCGAAGGAATGGATGCAGGCATTAAGCAGGAAGCGTACAGAAGCGGGAACGTTATTCATAGTTGACGAAATACAGGCGGGCTTTGGGAGAACTGGAAAACTTTGGGGCTTTGAAAATTTCGGGATCGTTCCCGATATTTTATTATTAGGGAAGGCACTCAGGAGGCATGCCTCTGGCGCCTTCATTGCCGAGAGGCAATTGATCGATCCGCCGACCGTCTCTGTGCTGGGTCATATTACGACCTTTGGCGGCCACCCGGTTTCAGTGTGCAGCGGGGCGGGCGGCAGCGAATGTGTTGTTCGAAGAAGGAATGATCGCCAGCGTAGAGACAAAAGAAGAATTGTTCAGGAGCTTACTGGTTCATCCTAAAATAATATCTATCCGGTCCTTTGGCCTATGGATGGCGATCGAATTTGATTCGTTTGGACTAATAAGGTGATCATCGATGGCTGCATCAAGGCAAAATTGATCGGGATCAAGATATTACCGCGATGCTCACTGATTGGTTGCTTGTTTGTCCCAAATTGTGTTCGTATTCTCACCTTTGGTCATTTCTGGAAGAAAGCAAAAAAAGTATCTTCATCGCGCTGTTGAAACTGTTAGATTGGAGCCCAAGAATTATAAACCTGCTTGTGAAAGGGTTTGCGCCCTCTTCTCTTTTGGTTGCTTTGCATTTGCCCAATTATTTAGTCGATCTTCAAACTCCCCAACACTTTGCTTTGAGGATTTCAGGCAACGGTCTCACCAGGCCTTCTTATTTATACGAGAACCACCTCACGGATAAGAGAGTATTTCAATTGGGAGATTCTTTGTACAAGGGGATTGAACAATCAGAAGGATTCGCCGGAGAACTTGATATGAATGGTCTCGGTATGCAAATGGTAAACCATATCATTGCTGATAAAGAAGCAAACAAGGCCGGAAGCAGTGCAGAAGTGAAAGACGCCGTCAGTGCATGCCACGTGGGAGAATATAAGGAGCCAACTTGCCGAAAAATTCTACAAATCTGCAGATAAGATCACTGGTAGATGATCTTGAAGAACTCGGATCTTCACTCGAAGGTGATATGCTGAAGAAAGGGGACATGCCGACCTTCCTTGACGCATACCTGTTTGGGATGGCCCGCAAGAAGGAAAATGGGTCAGTGGGCTGGAAGATTTAAACGACCAGATCGAGCACATAAACTCAGAGAATATCGAGCACAAAATCCAGAAGGCGTTATTTGATGATGAATATTACCGGTCAGGACTCGAGCGTATGATCAAAATACACTTCTCAACTGCTGGACAGTATTGATGTGGTCATAGTATAGAGAAGAAAATGGGCAGAAGGACTATATCATGATCAAGCGGAATCTAAAGAAATGGCCAGGATGATGGACAGTCTCTCTTCTGTACGAAGCAGCTTTTTGCCGCAGGTGCTGCTCACTTGCCGGGAGATTCTAGAAGTCATCGCGTTGTTGCAAAGCCGGGGATTTGCACTGACTCCTGTTTTTTCTTCAAGAAAATAAGCGCAGATAAATATGTCATAAAGGGTAAAGAGATTCCGTGGGTGCCTGTAAATGTCAAGGATAACATTTATGGTCTTGCCACATGCCCCGGTGTCTCAGAAAATGTCGACATACTGGAGTCGATGGGGTTGAACATGAAAGTCTACTTTGATATTTCCTTCATGAAATTGTATATGACCCTTGGGTGGAAATATCTGAGGACAGGAGAAAACTTGGCGCAGATAGTTTGTACCGCGCCATGCGTGAAAGCCCAGATTCATGACAAGGCAGAAGATCTCAAAGAAAAAAACGTGACAGTAAACGGTGTTGAGGGACGAGAATTTTGCTGGTAACACCGATGATGGCATTTTAAGGATACAGATTTTTTTACCAGCCATGGAAGAAGTAGTTATGAACATGGTCCCTCACATTAAATAAAAAAACGTTGATGGACGATGAAGCTGATAAGTTCTTCAGTTCGTTCACCTATAATGGCATTAAGAAAACTTCGGCTCCTGAGGAGACTGTGTGGACCAACTACAGTTATCCCAACCAGCTTTTCTCGATTGACTGGCGCGGCAAAACCGGGGAGACGAAGGATGTAAAAATCATATGAGAACGAGATCATTTCACTTACCAGGCGCTTGATTTGAAGAACCAGTTGTTCTTATGTATGAACGTCACTTCAGTGAAAGAAGGGCTGTACCAGGCACATTTGGATAGCAATTATTTTAACTCTGTCAAGGAAGGGGCTAAGGGCCCGAATGACGGATGCAAAAATTCTCGATTCCGGCTTTGTCAGAGATAAACCGGTTATCCCGGTTATGGGGTGGGGGACTAGGAAAGGCGCAGGGAGAACAATTTGAAACAATCACATTACGCTTCCGTTCTAAGAGGCAATCGGAATTATTATCTGTATGTCGGTTTACGCACCCATGGAAGCTAACCGGGTTAGTCGCTGATCGATTCCCTCGGGTCTTTTAAGCTCCTGCCAGCTTCTGCCAGTAATTGGAAAATGGTTACATCGCCTGATACAGCTTTTTCAATTTATACAAATGTCGCGCTGAAAAAAATGATACCTGACGAAGACGATTTGCACCGGGATGCCAAACGGTTTAGTATATATGATTCGATCATCTCTTCCAGCAGCTTTATTGATAAGACCACTTTGCCTGATTGGCTTTGGTATTCTTCAGACACTGCGTTTTTAAGGAAGCGTGCCAAACAATACAAAAAGTATAGTGATTCTATTGCTGATTATAAGGTAGTCGTCATAGGCAGCCAGACAATTGCCGACTTTAGGGTACTCGCACCGGGTGTTCGTCTCATGAAAAGAGTCAAAATGGTGTTGAATGGCAATGAGCTTTATAGAGGTATTTGGGCATTTTTGATTCGCTGGATTATGAGGCGCAATACAGGAGAGAATCTTTGATGATTTCCATGTCCTGAAAGAGGCCACACCGATAGACAGATCACATTCCGATGTCAATAAGTTGGCGAAGGTTTTAAAGGATGGCGGTCTCCGAAGGGCTAAAACAGGTAAAGTTATGGTGGGGCGACCTGAGCTTTTCGAAGGACGACCTTCCAGTGCCTCGAAACTTTGATCTTGAAACTATATCCTGATTTTGATTCCGGCTATGTGACCGGATTCAACTGGGAGTTACTTCAGCAAGTAAAAAAATAGACAGCCTGAACACAACGGTGGACTATATTAAAGAATTATGGCAGGATCACAGCCAGCGATGAACCCGTGACACCTTATCATCATTTTACTACCTGGCAGGAGTACACGCCAGAATCTTACGGGGTACCCAAATCTATACTACTCAGTCATCCTCCGAAGGGACGTCAATCGGCATATCATTATATAGATTATTTGACTCATTAGAACTTTCGGCGAGTCTTTTTCCTGAGATCCTCAGGCTTTCAGATTCTGAAGCAAGCGGGTAGTGATCCAGGAGCTTACCGTAAAATTGCTCGACAGTGGCCTGATCACTAAAAGATGATCATCGAGAACAGCAGGGGGTTTATCAACTTTGCAAAACGGGAACTGGACAACCACAGGAAATAATCGAACAGGCCTCCTACGAGTGCTCTCCTGCATCAAGATCCTTGGCATCATTAACAATGCCGAATCAAATGCTCTGTTCGATGTTACTTCAGGTTTTGCAAAAATTGAGTAGTCGATGCCATTCGCTTCCACGGAGCTCTTATTGCGCAGTTGACGCAACAACCAACCAGTCGATTCACGCACGATCTATACGTGTGGCGGCTACTGACGGAGTATCGTTTGGATCTATACCTGGAACTCAAGAAAATGGGAAGAAGCTGGGGAGATTGACTTTGCTGTGTCTTTTCTTTCTCAACATGACTTGGGCAAAAGCAAACTCTACAATTATTCAGTACCGAGACACAACCCTGCGACAATCAATTTTGTCGTTGAAAAGATCTTGTGAACTACAAAGGAGCAAAAAACAGAAATTTTTTATTGGCCTAAGTAGGCCCGGCGACTATGAATCGGGGCCCTACGGGATCTCAGGCCCGTATTCCCTCAACGATAAGGATTATGTCAGTTCGGATGAAGCTACTGGCGTTTATCGCGAGAAGAATTTGATTCAAAGGATCTGGACAAGCTATTCAAGGATTATCTCGCGTCATTGGATGAAGAAAAGGATGATGAAGACATTCCCCGCCTCCTCTCGCGCCGATGATCATAAGAAAATAGGGAAGATTTGTCGTGGGCTGTTCTTCTTCCGGTCTTCAGATGGGTTTGCACAAATAATAAAAGCGTGCAGGCTTTTAGCAAAATCAGGCAGGAAACAACGGCAAAAACCAAGCAAAAGGCTCATAAACGTTCTACCTTTTAAAGGTAATCCTAAAATGATCGTTTATGAAAAGATTAACCCCTGTTATCAGCATTCTTTCTGCTCAGTTTTTCCTTTGCAGCAAACAATATTGTCGTTAAACCGGCACTTAAGGCGAGTAGAGGTTTTCATCAATCGGCAATACCGGCAAAACGATTTCATTGTTGGATCTTTCCCGATATCAGTCAAAGGCTTCAGGCTTACACTGGAAGAAAATGAAGTTTACAGAACGCGTAAACTGGGACTGGCACAAATGCGAGTTGAAGAAAGGATAAACCGTGATGGGACGATCGATTCCGACATGGTCGTAAAACTAGTCTCAAAGGATCCAGTATGACGGCCGGCTTTCATGTCGGCGGTTTTCTCCTGGAGTTCACAGGCCTTATTGTTGTTGATCGCTTATTTTGATCAAAGATGATCTGAAACCGTCCCGCGTGAAATGGGCGGATCGGTGCCGCTATTAGCTGATCATCTGGGGAGTGGTCGAATTCTTTAGAGATATTGTGTGGTTTGTATAAATGCTTCGGGCAGCTGTTAGCTGCCCGAACATTATATTGTTATGAACATTTTGAATAGCCATGCCATAGCGCTCCCCCGATTACCGGACCTATTGCAGGATCCAACTATAGCTCCAGTCACTATCTCTTTTCTTTCTTTATTGGTAAAATAAAATGTGCAATCCGCGGACTGATCTCTTGCAGGGATTGATTCCATATCAATGGAAGCCCCTCCCAACGATAAACCGATTGCTAAAACGAGCAATCCGACGGGTAATGCGTCCAGGCGCCGGGGGTCTGTGCCAATTTTGACATAGACAGGCCTTCAAACACGGGGACAAACGTCCCAATGATCTCTGTTAGTAAATTAAACAGCGGACTCCCACGGTGCCGGGGCCGTACAAAATACAGCTAGTTCCGATCCTTACTCTCCGTTTCGTCGAAATGCTGTTTACATAAGCCAGCCATACAATAATTGCTCCTGCGATAGCTCCGGCAAATTGGGCTGCTATGTACGTCCCAATTAATGATGAATCAAAATCCATGCGCCAAACAAAGTCAATGCAATGGTGACCGCCAGTGCGGTTTAAGTGGCCGCTGCCACCGAAATTGGGTAAAGGCAAATACCCCTATAAAAACAGCCATGGCCCAACCAAATGTAATGACGAGCCAACCGCTGTTAGATCCCTTGAACTTATTCAAAACGACATTAGCAACAACGCCATCGCCCAACGATCCAACAAGGTGCCGATAAATTCATGAAGAAATGGTGACATAAGCAATCAGTTTGATATGGGAAGAGCAATGCAGCGAAG